>ENA-UOXR01000637-UOXR01000637.1-bioreactor-metagenome-genome-assembly--contig:-NODE-637-length-40863-cov-34.633724_pt1 | contig 40863 bp, 37 predicted proteins | sample MGYA00238164_ERZ764825 | MGnify/ENA primary metagenome ERZ764825 (study PRJEB28920, sample SAMN05720171) | bioreactor metagenome | isolation source: Anaerobic biogas reactor | place: USA:Washington... | reverse complement strand
TTCGGGTACGCACAGAGGTGGTTGTGTGAGTGAAATGATTCCGAGATCCTACACCAGAGATCAAAATAGAAAGGCTTATCTTAAAAAGGTGACTGCCGTCAGGGCAGTTTCATGAGCCGAACCGTGAGCGGACGCTTGATCACTCCGGAAAAGTCCCGGGCCGCCACGAACTCGACACCCCGCGCCACCAGACGGTCGAGCAGCTTCTGGTCGACGGACGAGTCTGTGACGAGCCCGGCGATCTGTCCGGCCACGCCCTCGAGCGTCCTCTCCGTCTCGTCGGAGCGGACCTCCGCGAGGACCGTGAAGTCCGCCGAGAGGAACCGGGCGATCGTGCGGCCCGAGACCCTCTCAAGGTGGCTCCTGAGCGAGGAGGTCTCCCCCGACTCCGGCTCCTGGACGTCGCCGGCCCTCTCGGGGGCCGGGAGGCCCCCCGGGGACGGTGCCTCCGGCGCCTTCTGCGGCGCCCGGGGTTCACCCTCCTCCTCCGCGAAGTACTGCTCGCGGACGTACTCGACCGGGATCTTGTTCCGGAGGGCCTTGATTATCTCCTTGCGGGACATGTCCTCGACGGACTTGCCCCGCGGCGAGAACGCGACGTAGTCGATGTCCGCGATCTGCAGGAGCTCGCGGAGGATCAGTTCGCCTCCCCGGTCCCCGTCCAGGAAGGCGGTCGCCGTCTTCTTGTCGGAGAGCTCGACGATCGTCTCGGGGACGTTCGTCCCCTCGACGGCCACCGCGTTCTTGATGCCGTACTTGAGAAGGTTGATGACATCGGCCCGCCCCTCTACGATGATGATCGCGTCCGAGTCGGCGACGTTCGGCCCTGCCGGGACCTTGTCCTCGCCGATCGATTCGATCTTCTCGACCCGGATCGCCTCGCGCACCTCGTCGAGGAGGATGTAGCTGTCGATCGCCCCCTCGTCGAAGTGATCGAGCAGCAGCTCTTTGGCCCGGAGGACGATCCGCCTCCGCTTGGTCACACGGATGTCCTCGATGGACTCGACGGTGACCCGGGCGACGCAGGGGCCGACGCGGTCGATGGTCTCAAGCGAGGCCGCCAGGATGGCGGTCTCCGCCCGATCGAGGGATGACGATATGTAGATCTCCCCCTTCGTCTCGCCCTTCTTACTGGTTATCTGGACGTCTATCCTACCGACACGTCCAGTCCGTTGCAGATCTCGCAGATCGAGGTCTTCGCCGAGCAACCCTTCTGTCTGGCCGAAGATGGCGCCAACTACATCAGGTTTCTCGACCACCCCCTCTGCCTGCAAGGTAAGGTGAATGAGATACTTGGTCGTATCAGGTGAATACACGCGATGACACCCCCATGTCTTCTGCCGGAAACTGACCGCTTGAACATAGGTACCACTATTTATCACAGAGCCCCTACTTAAATACGCACCCCGGCCCGATCGGGCACGGGCGGGGTGCCGGCGGAAGCGGTTTGAACCGGGATCCGGCGGGTCGCGGAACCGCCCCGGATACGTGAAACGAACCCATCATCTCGATCGATTCCCCGGGTGGTTTCCCCTTAGCGAGGTCATTTATAGTCGGCCCTCCAGACTCACTAGCGAGACTGCGGGCCGACCTGACGCCAGGGGTTCACCGGTTCCGCCTGCCGGAGATCAGCCGTGCGACCAGTGACGATATCCGTTCTCCTCCTCCTCCTCACCCTCCCCGCCTTCTGCCTGGTCCAGGGCGCCGTCCCGGAGGCCGGGGACGGAGTGCCAGCCATCCCTCCCGACGCGACGGCCCCCCCGGTCGTCCCGGACCCCTCCACCAGCTCCTCGCCGCTCGCGGCGAGGGCGGTCGACACTTCCCCCCCCACGATCGCCGGCGTGCCCGCTCCGGGCGGCGATCCGGACGGGCTCGGCGAGACGGCCGGCGGATCGACGGCACGTCCGACGACCCCGCGGTCAACCGTCACGACCGATCGCCCGGCAAGCCCCGTGATCACCGCCACTATTCCCGCGACCTCGACCACGACCGCAGCCCCGACCCCGGTCACCTCCCGGGTGCCCACCTCCGCGACGGGGACACCGCTCCCGCCCACCGGGGAGACGACGGCGGCAACGACCACGACCCCCGCCCCGCGCTCCCCTGTCTCGACCCCGCTCCCCCCCGACGCGGTTACGCCCCCGGACGGAGCGGAGACCGCCACCCTCCCCGCGACCCTCCCGCCGGAGACGGTGATCGAGGAACGGGTCGAGACGCTCGATCTCGACCCTGGGCTCCCCCCCTACACCGGCGCGACCCCGATCCAGACCGACACGACCGTGAGCGAGACCTCCGAGCCGACACCAACGTTCGAGCCCCCCGCAGCCATTCCGAACGAGACGGCGGCTGAACCCCCGGTGACGGCGCCGCCCGCCACGGTCGACGGGATCCCGTCGTTCACGTTCGAACTCCCGCCCGGCGCCTACGAGGTCGAGCCTGTCCCGACCCGGACCGAGACGGCGGTGCCGGTCTCGACCGCCGAGCCGGGCGAGGCGAGCGGCTCGTCGCTGCCGCAGCGGTGGCTCGCCTACCTCCTCTTCGTCGTGCTCGGGATCGCCGGCGTCGCGGGGGTTGCCCTGATCGGCTCGCGCCTCGGTCGGCGCCGGGGAGCTCAGGGGACCCCGGAGCCGGGTCTGCCAGGTGCCCCGGGCTCTCCACCGCCTGGCCGCACCGGAGTCCGTTCCCTGCTTGCCGGGGGGTACGACCTCCCGGAGGACGAGCAGGTCCTGATCGACCGGATCCTGGCGTTTGCCCCCGGGACGATGCCCGTCGAGCGGCTCGGGCGCACACTGCTCGATCTGGAGGCGTCGGCCAGGGAGCGTGCCCGCGACAGCTCGCTCAGGCTCGGCCGGCTGATCGACCTCTCGGGCCTCCCGTCGCTCCCGGTCCCGGACCACGCGGCACGCTGGTCCCGTGCGCACGGTTTTCGGGTCCTCTCGGTCGACGACACGGGGATGGCCCTCCTCGTGCCATCCCTGCCGGGCACGTCCCGCACCGATCTCGGCGTCCTGCCGGTGGAAGAGATGGTCGAGGGAACGAGCCCGATCCCGATGACGATCCCCCCCGCCGCCCAGCGGTCCTGAGGCGCGCATACCGAATCCTCGAACCCGGCGGGAGCGGACGCACCCTCGTGTCTCGCCACCCGGCGAGACGGGCTAGAGCTCGACTCTCGTCACCACGCCGTGGATACGGTTCGCCGGCAGCTTGTAGAACTGGACGAAGGACGGCGAGAGCCGTTTAATGAGGGAAAAGACCTTCCAGACGAGGTTCGTCGAGACGATCTCGTCGAGGCCGTAGAAGATCGTCTTCTCGTCGAGCCCCGCCTCCCGGAAGAGAGTGACGACGTCGAGCAGCTCCAGGTACCCCGACCGTATCTCCAGGAGCCTGATGCCTGGCGCAGGGCTCTTCCGGAACTCCCACGAGATGCCGAACGGCCGATCGAGTGTGCGGATCGAGACCAGCACGTTGTCCTCGTAGATGATGTTGTTCTCGAAGACGGTCAGCCCGACGTACGGCGGGACCTGCTGGAAGTCGCGCGTGAAGAAGAGGGCGGTCCCCTCGAGCTTCGGCTTGGAGGCGTACACCTCGCGGAAGTCGTTCAGGAATGGCTGGAACGGGCGGGGCTGGAGGCGCTCGTAGATCCGCTTCTGTCCGGTATGGAAGATCATGATGATTGCGAAAGGCACGGCGGCGATCACGAGCGACCAGTACCCGCCCGCCGGGAACTTCGAGAAGCTCGCGAGAAGGAACGCGAAGTCGACCATCGTGATGCCCAGGGCGACGAGCGCCTTCCCCGCGTGGCCGCGCAGGTAGAGGATGGTGGTGATCAGGATGCCGGTCAGGGCCATGTCCCCCGTGACCGCGAGGCCGTAGGCGGCCGCCAGGTTCGACGATGCCCGGAAGATGGCCATGACGAGCAGGACGGCGATGAGCAGCACCCAGTTGATCGCGTCGATGTAGATCTGCGAGCGCAGCTCGCTCGAGGTGTAGTCGATCTTGATCATCGGCAGGAGGCGGGTCGTGATACCCTGGTAGACGATCGAGAAGATCCCGCTGATCATCGCCTGGGACGCGATCACCGTCGCGGCGATCGAGAGGACCAGGAGGGGGATGTAGAGGATGGGGGCCTGCGCGTAGAACATCTCGAAGAGGAGGTTGCCCGACTGCTGGTGCCGGAGCAGGAACGCCCCCTGCCCCAGGTAATTGATCACGAGGGCCCCGAAGACGAAGACCCATGCCCTCCGGATCGGGGCCCGTCCGAGGTGGCCCATGTCGGCGTAGAGTGCCTCTCCACCCGTTGCGCAGAGGATCACCGACGCGAGGACGAAGAACCCGGCGATGCCGTGGGTGGTCAGGAACGAGAGGGCGGCGAGGGGGTTGAACGCGGCCACCATGAACGGCGCCTGGACGAGGGAGACGAGGCCGGAGAGGGTCAGCACGCCGAACCAGACGGCCATGATCGGCCCGAACGTGAAGGCGACGCGCTCGGTTCCACGGCGCTGGAACGAGAAGAGGAGTATGGCGATAACACCCGCTATCAGGATGAGGCTCGACTCCTGGAGCCCCTCGAGCCCGGGGATCAGCTCGAGCCCCTCGACGGCCGAGAGGATGCTGATCGCGGGGGTGATCACTCCGTCGCCGATCAGGAGGGAGATGCCGAGTATGGTCATCAGGGTGACGGCACTCGCCGCGCGACCCTTCTTCAGGAGCGGGATGAGCAGCTCGCGGAGCACGATCGTCCCGCCCTCGCCCTTCTTTCCGAGGCTCATCGCGAGCCACGCGTACTGGCCGGTAATGATCAGCACGAGGGTCCAGATGATCAGGGAGAGGACGCCGATGATGTTCTGCTCGGTGACGGGAGTCGCGAGGAAGATGACGGCCAGCGTGTAGATCGGGCTCGTCCCGATGTCGCCGAAGACGAGCCCCATCGCCTTGACGACACCCCGGAACTTCGTATCGGCCCCATGATCCGCCATCAGATCTCCCCAAGCCCGCGCTCCCCGGCGGGAGGTGCGGGGCGTCCCCTGACGCTGTTCCTGTACCTATTCCTGAGCAGGCTATTAATACCCGATCCGCCGGAACGGCTCCATCCTCGCCCCGTCGGGGGCCTGCCGCACCCCCCGGCCCGTGCACGGCGTTCCCCCTCCATCGCCGCCTTCTGATACAAAATCGATTATTTTAACCTGATGTGCGACCCCCCTGGAGACGAAACGGCGGTCCGCCTGTCGATTACCGTCGGCCGTACCGAAGCGTTTTGAGAAGGTTTTTAAAGAAAGAGTGCAGATTTCTGAGAGGTATCTTACAGCTGTATCATGCGTAACGAACCATTACGAGTAGGTGACTCATGAGAATTACAAAGCCTCTGGCACTGTTCTTCATGCTCTCCCTCGCAGTCGTTGGACTGGCGGGGGCCGCGGGCATAGGAACATTCACGATCGAGCAGACGAAGTCTGCCGACGTCGGCCAGATCGGCATCGCAACCCTGTACGTTGACAACACGTGGCAGCCGCTGGCTGACGACGTGTGGGTCAAGGTATCGTGGGACGGCGCCGTTCTGGGATACGTCAGCGCTGACTGGAAGGTCGGTACCTCCCGAGATGCGCAGCTGACCGACAACGAACTGTTCATCAAGGTCGCTGACTGGACGAACAAGTTCGAGAACGGCAAGATCGCCATCGTCGACCTGTACTTCCAGGGCAAGACGCAGGGCTCCTCGCCGATGACGATCACGGTGGACCACGTCCGGTCCCACGAGGGGACCAGCACGGCGATCGCCGCCGACCTGACGCAGTCCGCGGTCGCGACGCCCGGCACCTTCACGGTCGCCGCCGGCAACGGTGGCGTCGTCCCGACGGGCAACGCCACGACGGTCCCGACGGTCGTCCCGACGGGCAACGTCACGACAGAAGTTCCGACGGAAGTTCCGACGGTCGTCCCGACGGACGGTGCGACGGGCCTGCCGACGCCGACGACGAACGGCACGATCCCGACGCCGCCGACGGTCGTCCCTGACGGCAGCGTCACGACGGCGGTCCCGACGACGGTTGCTCCGAGCACGAATCTGAACGTCATCAACCGTGGCAACACGGTGTTCGTCGGCGAGTTCGGTCTGAACCTCGTCTCTGCCGGTGTCACCAACGGGATGACGCTGGGCTGGTTCCAGGCCGGGAGCGACGTCACGACGAGTTCTCCTGACGACACGCTGATCGTCTCCGACGCCGCGAACTTCAACGTCGTCGCGGGGACCCGCGAGGGTGCCTGGTACGACGTGAACAACCGTGGTGCCGGTGCGGTCATCAACGTCAAGGACCCGTCTCTCGCGCTCCGCGTCCTCCGTGTCAACGCGGACGGCAGCACAGCCGACGTCACGGACAAGACCGTGACGCAGAGCGACCGTCTCACGTTCCGCATCGACTCGAACCTCGCTGCTGTCAACGCGCAGCGCGGTGCGCCGGCGATGGTGACGATCAAGGTCTCCGACCCGAACGGGAACGTCTACAGCCACCTGCTGACGACCGACGCGACGGGTGCCGACGTCCTGAACTCGCTGCAGGTCGGTGTCACGTCCGACGTGTACCGTGTCCAGGGTGCCGGCGAGAACGGCGCGATGTGGTACACGGACAACGCGAACTACGGTCGCGGCGAGTACAAGGCGTGGGCCGAGTGCAACCTGAACGGGATGAAGGACAACTACAAGGACCCGTCGGGTGCCGACTACTCCGGCAAGACGATCACGAGCCAGCACACGGTGACGCTCGGTCGCGACGCCCTGACGGTCGAGGCGAACACGGAGACGGTCGTTCGGAACAACGACTTCTCGGTGATCATCAACGGCCGTCCCTCGACGAAGTACAGCCTGTTCGTGGTCGAGTCCGGTGACAACCGTCCGGTCATCAAGCAGGGCCAGGTTGGCGTTGCTCTGAACAGCACCACGCCGTCCTCGGCCGAGGTCACGACCGACGCCAACGGCAAGCGGACGGTCGGGTTCTCGACGAGCGCCACGACCGATGCGAAGATCTACACGATCCGTGCCGAGTGGGTGGACCCTGCGACGGGCAACCTCAAGTATGACACGGTGAAGGTCGAGGTCGTCAAGGGCGAGGTCACGATCCAGACGGCGGGCAACCAGTCGTATTACCTCGGCGAGGAGGTCGCGATCTCCGGCGTGAACACGGACTCCGAGACGATCTACCTGTTCGTCACGGGCCCGAACCTGCCGACGGTGGGTGCCCGGCTCGACACGCTCGCGGCCGTAGCGAACGACGAGGCCGGGACGTTCTCGACCGAGTCGGTCGAGACGGACGACTCGTGGGAGTACAACTGGAACACGGCCGGCCTGGACCTTGACGCGGGTTCGTACACGATCTACGCGCTCTCCCGTCCGCTCGACCGCGATCACCTCGGGTCCGCCAAGTATGCGACGGCGTCGGTGATCCTGCGCAAGCCGTTCCTGACGGTGAACGCCACGGCTGCGACGGTCGCGAAGGGCGACGAGTTGAAGGTCGCCGGCTTTGCCGAGGGCGACCCGTCGAACCTTGCGGTCTGGCTGTTCGGGACGAACCTGTATCAGCGGAGCACGGCGACGGTGAAGGACGACAGTTCGTATTCGTACACGCTGTCGCGCGGGACCACGCAGAACATGGCGACGGGCCAGTACTTCATGGTGCTGCAGCACCCGATGTTCAACAACCAGTTCGACGTGTATGACGTGACCTCCGGCGACGTGACCTACGTTCGTGACACCGCGACGAACACGTCGTTCCGTGTCGCCGGCCCCGGTCGGCTGCAGGGTGCCTCGGGCGCGAACGCGCTGGTGAACCTGATCAACTCGCAGGCGCTGGACGACACGTACACGAAGCTGACGTTCACGGTCGAGGAGGCGCGGATCGCGATCTCCGACATCGGTGACATCGGCGTCGGCCAGTCGTTCGACCTGACGGGCACGACGAACCTCGCGCCCGGCAACGACCTGCTGGTGACGATGACGTCGAGTTCGTTCGAGCCGACGGACAAGTCGCAGGCCTCCGGGTTCAGCGGCGTCTCCGGTGCGACCAAGGTGGTCAAGGGCGAGATGGGCAACATGTTCAACTTCACGGTTGACACGTCCCAGTTCCAGCCCGACAACTACCTGGTGACGGTCGAGGCAGTCCAGGCGGACGCTCGTGCGAGCTCGCAGTTCTCGGTCATCGAGGGCGGCGGGAACGTGACGCCGGCCGAGACCACGGTCGCGCCGACGATGGACGGCAACGCGACGACGGCGACGGGCACGGCGGCGACGACGGGCACGGCGGCCACGGCGGCGACGACCGCCGCGGGCAACGAGACGGCGACGGCCGCCCCGACGCCGACGCCCGGGTTCGGCGCCCTCGTGGCCCTGGTCGGCCTCGGCGCGGTCGCGGTCCTCGTCCTCCGCAGAGAGTAACCCCACCAACCTCTACCCCTTTTTGTCACGCCGCTCGAAGGGGTGACCCCATCGAGGATCGCTGCAGCGAAGGATACCGGCCGAATAACCGCCCTCTGCGCAATCGGCCTTCAGAATGATCGAAATCCATAAATCGGCTTCTGGTTCATATCGTACGGGATCATGGGCTCGGCGGTATTCCCGGCGCCGATCCCACATCAACACGAATGGGTAGAACTGCATGAAATCGAACTTGTTCTTATTCGTCTTGGTCGTGGTCGCCTGTTCGGGGGCCATCGGTCTCGTGGCGGAACACGCGGACGCATCGGTCAGGATCGCCCCGATGGGGGATTCCATCACCCGTGGCGGAATGGAGCCGGATTCAGACTATCCGAGCTACCGGTTCCACCTCTGGAACATGCTCCGGGACGGGGGATACGACGTTGACTTCGTCGGGTCCACGACGGAGCCGAATTTCCAGAAGTTCGTCTTCGACCAGGACCACGACGGGTACTCGGGGTACACAACGGAGTCCCTGGCGGACGACATGGAGCGCATCCTGGTGAGCAATACTCCGGACATCGTCCTCCTCTACATCGGCACGAACGACGTCATGCGGCAGGTGCCGATGAAGGACCGGATCCGCAACATGGGCAGGATCGTTGCCTCTCTGCGGGCCAAGAACCCGAACGTGAGGATCCTGATCGCCCAGATCTCGCCGACATCGGACCTGTTCCGGAACGACTACGCCGAACTCGAGACGTTCAACGAGGAGCTGATCACCCTGGCGCAGGACAGATCCACGTCGTCGTCGCCGATCGTGCTCGTGGACATGCACACGGCCTGGTCCCCCGCCCTGTTCGACCAGGAGGACGGGCTCCACCCGAACAACGAGGGGGAGGTACAGATCGCCGAGCGCTGGGCGAATGCCCTCATCTCGACAGGAATGATCGCCCTGTCACAGGCAACGCCGCAGCCCACGGTCCTCCCCACGACGGCGCCACCTTCTCCGACCATGACGTCGAACGCCGGGACGAGCTATCTCCAGGCCCGCGGGTACTACGACGACGGTGCGAGGGCCTGGAGCCGGGCCTGGGGAGCGAGCGAGATCGGGCAGATCCGGCAGTACCTGACCGAGGCCAGGACGGCGTACGCGAACTGCCTGGCCACCGCCAACACGGTGAACGACCCGTCGAACGCGGCGAACCTCGCCCTGGTGAGGTCCATCTCGACCGCGTACATCGACCTGGCCGATGCCGCGCTCTCGATGTACAGCGGGGCGGACACCAACGACATGGGACGGGCGCAGATGACCGTCGGGAGCCATGCGGAGGCTGCGTCCTCGTTCCAGGAAGCGGGACGGCTGTTCAGCGAGTCGAATTCCAGGTTCACCCGGGCGACCACCACGCTCCAGTCGGTCTCGTACGCTGGCACCGAGTACGGGGACGGCACTGCGTATACGGCCGCGATCGTTCCTATCCTGAACAATAAGGCGGCGTACATGGGCGAGTTCTCTACCTACGCGCAGGGCTGGCAGCACACGGCGCTCGCGTACCGGGCGAACGCGCGCGGCGACCAGGCCGCCTTCAGCCAGGAACGGGAGCAGGCGATGGGGCTCTTCAGGGAGCTGCGGACCTCGTCCGCGTTCGGGGACGATGCCAGAGCCAACTACGACATCCTGGCCAGGCTCGTGCCCTGAGACGGTCGCCTCCTCTTTCTTTTACGACCCGGGCTCTCCCCGGTCCACTGGACGGCCGGCCAGGCGGTGCAGGCTACCTGGATGGTCGACCGTGATCACGTCCCGGCCCTAGCCCCTGGAAGCCGGCTGGTCTTCGGCCCCTGCCCCCGCGCCCGCGGTTCCAGGGACCCCTTGAAGGCCGGGTCGCCAGGCCGGTCTCCCCTCCCTCGTATCGGGCCCGCTCGGCTGTCTCCCGGGACGGCGACACCCCTCTGCGATCTGACGGGTTGCCCCGTGCAACGCCACTGGCTCCATATCTGGGAACCGAAGGCCCTCGCCGATACGGGTTCAGGCTGCTGGCCCCCGCGGCGTCCCGGGGTACCCGCCCGCGCCCGGGGAGCTTGCGCCGCACCCCCTTCGCCGCCCCCTCTCGCCCGGCCTAGCGGAGGCCGACGACCGCCCTGTGGAGCACATCGACCGTGTTTCGCAGTGCCCGTCCCCCGTCGCGGAGGTGGTGGTAGACCTCGCGGCGCCTGAGCGCCTCCATCACGTCGGTCCCGCTGTACACCTCCGAGAGCCCCTCGATGTAGGCGTTCTCGATCCCGTGCATTGCCGCCCGGGCTGCGCGGATGCTCTCGCGGAGACCCGGTCCGTCCACGGTCATGGTCCCGACGCCCTCGGCCACGGCACGGGTCCCCTCGAGGAGCTGGGCCGCCATCCGCCGGATCGCCAGGTCGGGCTCGACCCCGAAAGCGTGGATCTCGCGGGCCGTCTCCGCGGCAAAGTTGAGGATGTAGTCCATCTGCCGCGAGAGGCTGTAGAGGTCCTGCCGGTCGAACGGCGTCGAGAACGAGTCGGTCAACGTCTCCTCGAGCCGGTAGCGCATGTGGTCCACCTCGCTCTCGATCCGACGGATCTGGTCAGGGGGCTCCCCGCCCCCCGTCTCGACCCAGGCCACGAACGCCTCCACGCCTGCCAGGGTGCGGGCGGCCTGTTCGTTGAGCATCTGCTCGAAGTCGTGTTCGAGCGGGAAGATCCGGTCGAGGAAGCCCCGGCGAGCCCCCCCCTTCCTGGTGGAATCCGTATCAGTCATGATCTCTCACAGTCCGGCGATAAACAGGGTGAGGTATATCACGATCGCGGCCAGGACGGCAGTGGCCGGTATCGTGACGAGCATCGCGATCGCGACCTCGTTCGCGGCGCGCCAGTTCAGGCGGCGGGGATTCTCGGCCCCGCCGACCCCGAAGATCGAGCCCGTGACGATGTGCGAGGATGAGACAGGCGCGCCGGCGACCGTCGAGGTCGCGATCGCCAGCCCCGCAGAGACCTGCGAGGCAAGGGAGTGGATGGGCTCGATCCGGAAGATCCGGTTTCCGAGGGTATCCATCACGCGCCAGCCGCCTCCCAGGGTACCAATACCGATCAGCAGGGCGCAGGTCCCCCTGGCCCAGAACGGAACCTCGAGGGTCGCGGTCTCTCCGGCGGCAAACAACACGAGCGCGACGATCCCGAGTTGCTTCTGCACGTCGTTCGCCCCGTTGAAGAAGGCCATGAGGAGGGCGGCGCCCCAGTTGGCCACGACGATCCGTCGCCAGGTCGCACGGCGGCGGGCGTTCCTGAGCAGGAACGAGAGTAGCCGCAGGAGCGCGTACCCGCCCAGAATGCCGACGGCGACGGAGGCGACGAGCAGGACCAGGATCTTCACGACGCCGTCCAGGGTGGGCGATGGAGAGAGGAGCGCATCGATTCCCCAGTTGACGGACAGAAGGCCGGTCCCGGCGGCGGCGGCGCCGATCAGCCCGCCCAGGAGGGCATGGGTCGACGACGACGGCAGCCCGCGAGACCAGGTGACGAGGTTCCACGCGGTCGCACAGGCGAGGGCGACGAGGAGCACGAGCAGGGTCTGGGACGGCTCGGTCACCTCGACCAGGCCCGAGAGCGTGAACGCGACCGCGCTCCCGCCGAGGACCGCCCCGAGCATGTTCATGGCCGCCACGAGCAGGATCCCCTGGCGGGGTGTGGCTGACCGGGAGGCGATGAAGGTGGCCGCGATAGCGGCTGCGTCCTGGAACCCGTTCGTGAACGTGAATGCGAAGACGAGCAGCAGCGCGGCAGCGGCGATGGGATCCACGGAGCCTCTCACGTGGTTCGTTGTCGGGCGGCGGATTTATACCCGGCACCCGCGACCCTATCCGGTCGGCCGATACCGGGGCGAGGAATCCTGGAGAACGCTTTTTCCCGGCAGCGTCCACCCTCTTCCAGGATGGCGCCGGTGCCCCCAGGCACGTCTCACGGATTCCTTTCTGCTCGCTCGCTCCCGTCACGCCCCCCGTGCCGCCCGGTAGACCTGCTCGGGGAGCAGGGCCGTCATCGTCTCGGTGCTCAACGCCCCGAGCCGGTTGATCTCCATCATGACCCTCGCGAGCGCCTCCTCGGACGGGAAGTCGACGATCAGGATGAAGTCGTACCTGCCCCAGGTGTAGTAGCGTGCAAGGAGCTGTCCACCTGCTGCCAGGATGGCTCTCTCTGCGCGGCCATCCCTCTCGACCATCTCCTCTGCGTTCTCGATGGCTTTCTGCGTCAGCCTCCCCAGTATCACGTAGGCGGTCATGTGGTCGAGATCAACATGACACTATAAAAGGTTACCCGGGCCTCAAAGTCCCCGTCGCCGGTACGGCCTGATCTTCGCTTCCGCGTTCCCGCCTTCGTGTCCGCACCCGGCCATGCAGGGCTGTCGGCGGTCCCCCCGAACGACGAGGATAGCGATTCGATCGGCGGGACCGCGCAGTACCGGAAGACTGTCCGTGAACGGGTCTTCCGTGGACGGCAGGGGTCGCCTCCGGTACAGCCCGGCCCTCCCCTCCGCCCCCCAGCTCATCGTTCCGCGCTCCCGGGGTTCGAGGATACACCCGGGTTTCCGGAGCTTCCAGCAGCGATGGTCGTGCAATGTCCCCGGGTTCGCTCGGCGTGGTCACCGTGAGTCGAGGGACCCCACCGAACCCTCGACCATCCGGGATCGCAGGGCGTGTCTCTCCACTCGACAGAGATCCACGGCGGCACGCGCCCGCGCACCTCTCCCGATGACCCGGGCCGCCTCGCTCGGCGGTGATGGGACCCGGTAGGGGCGTCGATCCCTCCCTCGCCTCCCATCCGGTCTTTGGTAAGAAGGAACCTCTCCTGCAGAGGCCCGATCCGGGGCGGGAGCCGGCGTCTCCGGAAGCGTTCGGTTCTGCCAGGATCCCACTCATCCCAGTTCCGGTACTCCTTGAACCCCGACCGCCGGAGAGGAGCGGCGATCGGCGGAGCAGGGCGGCGTGGACGAAATAAGAAATGTTATCGTGTTGGGAGTTGTCTTCCATAGTGGGTCACCATCACGGGGACCGATCCCCCGGTTCCCCGCGGACCCCCCCGGCCCCGGACCGGCTCAGGGCGGTGATCCGGGCTGGCCGTCAGAACCGTACCCGGAAGTGCACGATGAAGGACATTACCGTGATTATCCTGTCCCTGCTGCTCGCCTGCCTCTGCGCGGGCGCGACCGCCGCGATGGTATCCGATCCAGCCCTGGTGACCGCCGGCGCGCTCTGCCAGGACGAACCGCCGACCCCCGAGACGGAGAGCCTGACCCGGCAGCCCGGCGAGATGTTCACGCTCATCGGCGTGTTCTGGCACCTCTCGACCGGGCAGCCCCGGGTTGGCGTCAACGTGACCCTCCAGGAGCTGGCGCCCGCCGGGAACGCCTACACGACGGTCCATACGAACGTTACCGACCAGTACGGCCGCGCCATCTTCGTCCTCTCCAGGGAGGAGCCGGGCATGTACCGCTACCGGCTCGTGATCCAGGGCGAGGTCTGGCAGCACGACTGGGTGGTGATCGTGACGGAGCCGAGCGGACCCCCCGTCCCACCCAGCGCGACGATCGAGCAGGTCCTCGCGTACTACAACGCGGGGGGACGCGCCTGGGGCCAGGCCTGGGAGGCGAGCGACGTCGAGGAGATCCGCCTCCACCTGAACCGGTCGGAGTCCGCGTACGCGAACTGCCTCAACGCCGCACTCACGATCGACGACCCGGGGCAGGCGGGGAACCTCGGGGTGATGAAGTCCGTCTCGTCGGCGTACATCGGGCTCGCCCAGGCGGCGACGGCCATGTACGACGGCGCAGACCACTACGGGGCCGGCAGGGTCCTGCTGACGGGTGGCAGCTTCTCGGCGGCAGCGGACTCGTTCGGTTCGGCGGGAGACACGTTCGCCCGGTCGCAGGTGCTCTTCGACCTGGCGGCCACCACCCTCCAGTCCGTCTCGTACGCCGGGACCGCGTTCGGGGACGGGAGGGCATACACGGCTGCGATCGTCCTGATCCTGAACAGCAAGGCGGCCTACATGGGCGAGTTCGCGACGTACGCGCGGGGGTGGCAGCACACTTCGCTCGCCTACCAGGCGTACGTGACCGGCGACCAGGAGGCCTTCGTCGATTCGGGTCAGCAGGCGCTGAACTTCTTCTCGGGGCTGCGCGACTCGCCCTCCTTCGGCCCGGACGCGACGACCAACTTCAACGTCCTGGCGGCGCTCCTGGGAGGGACGGCCCCGAAGGCCAGGTAGGTGATCGGGATCGACGGGGCCTACCCGCCGTACACGTCCCTGGAGATGGACGGCACCTTCGTCGGGTTCGACATCGACTCGGCCCGCTGGATCGCCGACAAGATGGGCTTCGAGGTCGAGTTCCAGGCCGTCGCGTGGGACGGGATCATCCCCGCGCTCCAGGCCAAGAAGATCGACATGGTCTACTCCGGGATGACCATCACCGAGGAGCGCCGGGAGCAGGTCGCGTTCTCGAAACCGTACCTGAAGATCAACCAGGCCGTCGCGGTCCGCTCCGACTCGGACCTGACCTTCGACGACATCATGTCCGGCAGGGTCGTGATCGGGACGCAGCGCGGGACGACCGGGGAGATGTGGGTCCAGGACAACCTGGTCGCCACCGGGAAGATGCCGGCCTCGAACCTCAAGCCGTTCGATAACTTCCCGCTCGCGATCACGGCCCTGATCAACAAGCAGGTCGACGCGACTGTCTACGACAAGCCCCCGACGGTCGAGATCATCGGCCAGCAGGACGCGAAGATCATCTACGAGATCGACACGAGAGAGGAGTACGGGATCGCGGTCCGGAAAGACGACACGGCCCTCCTCGCGACGATGAACGCGGGCCTCGACCTCCTGATGAACGACCCGTACTGGGACCAGCTCAAGGCCAGGTACGGGCTCGTCGGTACCTGACGGTTCCCCTTTTTCCCCGCACGCCGCCCCTGGCGGGTGGCCTTACCCGGGCCCCGCGGTTCCGCCGACCGTCGCATCCCGGTCACCGGCGGCGTGTCCCCCTGTCTCGCCCGCGACAACGGCTTCCACGGCGGCAGGGAGCCGACGCGGGGACGCCGCCCGTCCCGACCCGGTCTACCCACGGGGGACGGGGTGTCCGGACGCTCCGCGGCACCCGGAGCACGGGATTGAGGCCCGCCGCCGCCGTCGAAACGAAACGACCGCCCCCGTCGTGAACCGCCGGGATGGAGCGGAACAGAGGTCTCTCGCCGGGAGGAGGGGCCGACCGGGGGCCCGGATGGTCCAGCCCGGTCGATCGTGCCTCCATCCCCCTGCTCGCTGTCTCCCATCCGCGTCCTTTCCCTCGTGCGCCGGGTCTTCGGCGATGGAGCTCTCCGCCAGGTCGTCTCCGATGACCGGTAGATCGACCCGGTCCCTCACCCTCGCAGCGGTCGGGAGGAACTCCCGACGACCCCGTCCGCGGACCGGGGCCGCTGCCGCACCGGATACCTTTTTGGGGGTTCACGCCGTTCTTCCGATCACAGGTGTGCCATGCCCGGTCCGTTCCCGCACAGCAGGTTCAGTATGGCCGGCATCCTGTTCCTCGTTCTCATCCTGGACGCGTACCTGACGGTGCCTGGCGCCGCTTCGGACCTTTCAGAGAGGTCGGCGTCGCAGGCCACGATCGAAGCATCAATCCACGACGCCGGCACCCCGCATGACCCCGCGCTCGCGAAGCGCCTCTCGACCCTTCTCGTCGAGGCTGTCGAGCGGCACGAGGCGCGGCGGGTGCAGGGGGTCGCCGGCCCCGAGGAGCGGTACCATGTCTACGTGCATCTCGAACCCGGACGGAGCACGCACCTCCTCGAGGGCCTCCTCCCCGGGATCGTCAACCGCGACGAGTCGAACGCCCTCGTCACGGCCAGGGTCACCCCCACCGAGCTCCGCGTGCTCGCCTCTCTCGACGGGGTGCGCAGGGTCCGCGAGGTGGTCCCGCCCCGCACCGGTGCCATGAGGCCCGCGGCAGGAGACGGGGACGACCCCCGCTCCCGGTGGATCTCCTGGGTCGCTGCCAACGGTCCCTTCGGCGATCCCGGCGACGAAAGTTACCGCCGACACGATCTCGCCGGGCTCCTCCGGGGCCCGGGACGGTCCTGACGGTTCGCCGCTCCGGTCCTTTCCGGGCGGTGCCCGTCCCCTCGACGGTCGCGCCCGTCGACCGCGATCCAACGCCGCTGTCGCCAGGCTCCGGAACTCCTGAGAACAACGGCGTCCCGGATCGCCGGGAACGCCCCGGGCCCTGCCCGACTCGAGACCGCCGTGGTACCCCGGCCCGTGTCCCCGGGGGTTTTGAAAAGATATATCCCCGGGAAATTTATATCGTTACTGTATCACTGATGACATATGGATAATCCGATTACCGGGGACGGATCCCACATGGCGGGCATTCTCCTCCTCATCCTTGTTCTCGGCGCCATCCTGGCGCTGCCTGCCGCCGCTTCGGAACTTCCGGAGCGGGCGGCGTCGCCGGCCATGATCGAATCATCCATCCGCGACGCAACCGGTCACCTCGATCCCGGACTGGCGGACCGGCTCTCGACCCCCCTCGCCCGGGCGGTCGAGCGGTCCGAGGCGCGGCAGGTGCAGGGCATCACAGGTCCGGAGAGACGTACCTACGTCTACGTCTCCCTCGAACCCGGACGGGGCACGTCCCTCCTCGACGGCTGCCTCTCGCAGATCGTCAACCGCGACGAGCGGAACGGCCTCGCCTCGGCACGGGTGACCGATGCCGAGCTCCGGGCCCTCGCCTCGCTCGACGGTGTGCGGAAGGTCCGGGAGGTGGTTCCCCCCGTGGTCAGCGCGGGGAGGTACATGACGGAAGGGGACAGGGTGCTCAGGACCGACCTGGTCCGCCAGCTGGGCAACGTCACGGGTGCCGGCATACGGGTGGGCGTCATATCCGACGGCGTCGACGGGCTCGCCGCCGCGCAGCAGGGGGGCGACCTCCCGCAGGACGTCCACGTTCTCAACACCCCCGCGCGGGACGACGTGGAGGCCGAGGGGACCGCGATGCTCGAGATCGTCCACGATATCGCCCCCGGGGCCGAACTCTACTTCCACACCTGCGGCGACGACGTTCTGGCCTTCAACAACGCGGTCGACGCCCTCGTGGCCCAGGGCTGCAGGGTGATCGTCGACGATGTCACCTGGCCGAGCGAGCCATTCTTCGAGGACGGGGTGGTCGCCCGGCACGCGGCGGGAGTGATCGCGTCAGACGAGATCGTCTTCGTCTCGTGCGCCGGCAATTACGCGACCACGCACTTCCAGGGCACCTACCGCGACGACGGGACCGGCTTCCACGACTTTTCGGGGACCGGCTCCGGGACCCCCTACCTCTACGCCACCGTGCCACCCGGAGGATCCGTCATGATCGCCCTCCAGTGGAACGAGGCCTTCGGACGCGCAGCAGCGGACTTCGATCTCGGCGTTATCGACGCCATGACGGGAGAGATCCTCGCGGGTTCCATCGACCCGCAGGACGGATTCGGCGATCCTCTCGAGGGGCTCACCTTCTCTCACACGGGCTCCGGCGATCTGACGATCGGGGTGGTGGTCGAGCGCGTGAGCGGAGCGTCTGAGGGGATGACCCTGGAGGTGATCCTCTACGATCCCAGCGGGGACCTGTACATCTACCCCGACAACATCGTCGCGGCGGACTCGATCTGGGGACACGCGGCCCTCCCCGACGTGGTGACCGTCGGCGCCGTCGGCGCCGGCTCGCCCGGCAGGATCCAGGAGTACTCCTCGATCGGCCCGGTCACCCACTTCTATCCCGCGCGGACCGTCCGGCAGAAGCCGGACATCTGCGGCGTCGACGACGTCTCGGTCTCGGGATCGGGCGGGTTCAACACCCCCTTCATCGGGACGTCGGCCGCCGCCCCCCACGTAGCCGCGCTCTGCGCGCTGGCCTGGTCGGCGGACCCCGCGCTCACCGGCGCCCAGGTCCGCAATGCCCTCTACCGTTCGGCCGCGGACCTTGGGCCGTCGGGCTACGATACCGTCCACGGCTGGGGCCTGGCCGATGCCGCGGCCATGCACGCGCTCCTGACGGGATCCTCGATGCCGGCGACCAACGTGACCGTGACGCCTGCGATCCTGCCGCCGGGGGAGGCCAGTTACGCCCAGGCCCTCGCGCACTACGCCGCCGGCGGCCAGGCCTGGAGCAGGGCCTGGGGGGCGAGCGAGGTCGGACAGATCCGGCAGCACCTCGACCAGGCGAAGGCGTCCTACACGGCCTGCTTCAACACCTCGGGCGCGGTGAACGACCCGTCGAACGCGGCGAACCTCGCGCTCCTGAAGACGATCTCGTCGGCGTACATCGGGCTCGCCGACGGTGCCACCGCCATGTACGACGGCGCGGACTTCAACGCCGCCGGCCGCTCGCAGATGACCGCCGGCACTTTCGCCGTGGCGTCCACCTCGTTCCAGTCTGCCGGCGACTCGTTCGCCCGGTCGCAGTCGCTCTTCAACCTCGCGACCAGAACGCTGCAGTCGGTCACGTATTCCGGCACCTCGTTCGGCGACGGGACGGCTTACACGGCGGCGATCGTGTCGATCCTGGACGGCAAGGCGGCCTACATGGGCGAGTTCGCGACATATGCGCGTGGGTGGCAGCACACGGCACTCGCGTACCAGGCCCTCACGGTCGGAGACCGGGGCGGGTTCTCGAGCTCCGTCCAGGAGGCGATGAACCTCTTCGCCGTGCTGCGCACCTCGCCGTCCTTCGGTCCTGACGCACGGACGAACTACGAGATCCTTGCCGCCCTGCTCCAGAACCCGTCCGGCACCTTCGTGCCGATGCCGTCGCTCGTGACCCCGACGGCGCCCCTGACGCCGACTCCGACCACACCTCCTGCGAGCATCCCGACACCCACCGTGACACCCATCACGACCGCAACCTCGCCACCGGTCGATACATCCCAGTTCGCGACCGTGGTCAAGGCCGACGTCATGACGCTGAACGACAACTGGGATGCAGACGCGGAGAACGACGGCATCGTCGTCTACCCCGCCCTGCGGGATTCCAGCGACGAGACGGTGACCTGGAGCGGTGCGATCCTCCCGGTTGCTATCGAGATCTGGACGACGAAGATCGACGAGAATTTCCGGGAGCAGAGAGACCGGGTCGTGTTCCGTGGGAACGGGACGATCGAGAGCTGGGAAGACGGACACTTCCTTCTTGGCGATGGCATCCGGGTCCCGTTCGAGTCGCTGGACGTTCCTGCAGGGGTGACGTACGGCTGGACCTATGCGAAGGTGTTCACACCGGATGGCAGAGCCTACGAGGGTGTCTGGAAATACACCCGCCTGGTCCCCTGATCGGATCCTCTCTCTTTCGACGGGTCGGGGCGGGTCCGGTGCCACCAGGTCCGGGAGGCCCCGGGGCTCGCTCCCCGGGACCGACCGCATCGATCCGGCCCGGCACGGGCGGAGCGGGTCCCGAACGCAATAGGTTTTTTATCCATCCACACCCACTCGGGAGCATGGTGAACCGGAAGCGGCGTACGACCGTCTCCCTCGACCCCCTTCTCCTCGAGCAGGCGAGGGCGTTCGGGGAACAGCACGGGATCTCCGTGAGCTCGCTCATCGAGGAGGGGCTACGGACCCGTCTCGACGGTCCGCCCGTCGCTCCCCCCGACCTCGAGGCCCTGATCGATGGCCGTATCCGGAGGCTCTTCCCCGAGCTCCTCGAGATCTACCTGGCCTCGCCCTGCGGCGCGGAGCTCCTTGAGCGCGCGATTATCATCGAGCTTAAGCCGCCGCTGTCCCCGGAGGAGAGGGACGACGAGGAAGTGATCGAGACGCGGTGAGCCTTCTCCTGTCTTCCGGGGTGGTGACCCGGGTGTAACGGCGTTCCGGCTCGTCGGAACCGGGTTCCTGCCGAACACCCCCGCTGCCGGGCCCGGCCCCGTCACCGACGCATCCGTCGATACCGTCGCCGATCGAAGCGAGAGACGACGGGACCGTTCGGGGACCAACGGAGACGGGACCGGAGTAGGAACCCCATCCGCGGCCGGATCCCTGCCCTGACGGTCCCCTAATACCACTTCCGCTGTTCCAGCGCTGCTGCCACGGCCTTCCGCACGCGGGCGTCCGGCTCCCGCGCCTCATCGAGACACGCATCGAGCGCGGCAACGGCCCGGTCATCGTCGAATCTCCCCAGCTCCCGGGCGGCTTCCATGCGGACGCCGGGGTCTTTTTTGTAGTCCAGTGCCCGGATCAGCCCCTGGACGTCTCCTTTACCCGCCAGTTTCGCGACGTTCGGTCTTCCCAGGTTGAAGAGCGCCATCACCTGATCATCGGCGCAGCAGGAACATATACTTTCGACTCTGCCGTCGTGGCAGCACCGGGCCGGCGACACTCCGGGTGCGGGAAAACGACCGCCGGGGAGGGTTCCAACGGGATGAAAGACGAAGACCGGGTCCGGATCCGATCCGGCCGTGGCACGGCCGTTTTTAAGCTTCAGCGGCATCCGGCCCGGCAACTGGCAGAGGGTCCGCCGTGCCGTCGCCGCCCGGCAATCGCAGTTACTGGGGGATACGGTGGATCTTTGGGTTTGCCGGATCCCGGGTGGCCGTTCCCTCCCGCGCCTCGATGTCGAATCGACCTCTCCCGATCGGGCCTTCATCGATACACTTATTGAGATTTCTACCGATACCATGTGAATGAAGGGCCGGCCGTTCCTCCGCGTCGCAAGCCTCGTCTTGCTCCTGATCCTCTCCGGCACCGCCGTGCCCGGTGCGGCGACGACGGAGCTATCGTACGCCGGCCGGACGATCACGATCTCCAGTCCCGGCTCGTACGTTCTGACCCACGACATCGCGGAGAGCAGCCTGGCGACCTGCATCGAGATCCGGGCCTCGAACGTCGTCTTCGACGGCGGCGGGCACCTGGTCGACGGCACCGGGACCGGGGGATCGATCGGGATCAGCGTCCCCGGCCCGGCGGCGGGGCGCAACGTCACGATACGGAACGTCCGGGTCCGGGACTGGGACTACGGGGTCCACCTCCACGGGGCCCGGGACTCGCGGATCGAGTCGTGCGTGCTCTCTGACAACCTCTTCGGAGGTGCCGTGCTCTACCTGGACGCGACGGGGAACACGGTCGCGGGCTGCACCATCACGGGGAACGGCTACGGGGTCGTGCTGTCCTCGGGCGCGTCCGGGTGCGCGGTCTCCGGCAGCCGGATCACCGGTAACGAGTGCGGGGTCTATCTCCACGCCTCGGACGGCGCCACCCTCGCGCACAACATCATCGCGGCCAACACCGAGGCCGGCCTCCGTTACTGCCTCTCCGGGAGGAGCACGGTCTATGACAACCGGTTCGACAATACCCTCAACGTTGACTTCACCGGCGAGCCCCTCGAGGCGCACACATGCTCGGTCGAGCCCCGCAACGGCCCGAACATCGTGGGTGGACCCCGGATCGGCGGCAACTACTGGGCGCAGCCTGACGGCACGGGCTTCTCGCAGGTCATCGCCGACCGCGACGGCGACGGCTTCTCGGACGACGCCTTCCCGCTCGCCAGCCAGAGCGTGGACGAGCACCCGCTCGCGCCTTCGGTCGGTTTCATCCCGACCCCCGACCCGACCCCGACGGCCGAGCCTCCCGGGCGGACCCCCGAGCCGACCCCGACGGCCGAGCCCCCCGAGCCGACCCCGGTGCCGACGACGGTCACGATGATCCCGTTCCCGATCTCCACGGAGCCCGGGGTGGCGGGGGTCCCCGGCGGTGCCGGGACCCCGACGGACACGGACGGCGATCGGCTCTACGACGACGTCAACGGCAATACCCGGGCCGACTTCGCCGATATCGTCCTCTATTTCACGAATATCGCGTGGATCGCCGGCAACGAGCCGCTGGCCGCGTTCGACTTCAACGGGAACGGCCGGGTCGACTTCGCGGACGCCGTCTGGCTCTTCAATACCCTCTGATCGCATCGAACACGGCGGTGTTCCGGGGAGAACGCGATGCCCCGTGTCTTCACGGAGCGCGGTCCGGGCAGGGCCCGGGTGGGAGGTGAAAACCGGTAGTCGGGCCAGTCCGGGCGTACCCTGCCCGGAGCCGGGGAGAGCTCTGAAGGTACACGAACCACGCTCCCGGCGAGACCCGGCAAAAAGAGTTCACGTCTCCGTAAAAATCGGGGTTGGTGAGTCCCGATCCTCGACCCTGCCGATGAACCGGCGGGCTGCTCCGGTCCCGCCGGCACAGGTCGATAGGTGATGAGACGGATGACAGCCAGGAAGACGGGCGCTCAGTCGAGCGCCGAGACCGTGTCCGCCCAGGTCTCGACGGATGCGAGGATGGCGTCCGCCTCGTACCCCGAGACCGTGATCGCCGACCGCGAGAACGAGACGTTGTACAGCTCGCCGTTCGCGTCGTGGCACTTGAGCACGACCGCGAACGTGTCGTCCTCCGACTCGTGCACCGCGGTCGCGCCGATCGCGGTGTTCAGGCCCGTGCAGGCCGGCAGCGCCGTGACCGCGTCGTTGAACGCGTCAACGGTCGGGCACTTGACCGACGCGGTCCCGATGGTCTCCGCGTTGACGTCCTCGTAGATGAACCGGGCCGTGTAGGACTCCCGTGACTTCTCGACGGGATCGTGCGTGGTCCCGGAGACCTCGTAGGCCGTGCAGTCGAACGGGTTGTTGGCCAGGATGTCCGATACAACGGTCGTCAGAGCCGCGACGGATGCGAACGGGGCGGCGAGCTCCCGGACCGCCGACTTGACGACCGACTTTGGGGTGAAATCTCCCATTTTTTTTCTCCTTCGCGCGTAATGCACTGACATCTAATAGATAATATAATCAGAAAAAACGATGTACGCCAGCATCGGGGCTGCCCCCGCCCGCGCCGGCCCGCCGGCTCGCTCCCGCTCCGCTGCTCGCCGGTACGGGAGGGGGCTCGCGCCGCCCCCTCCCGCCGCGCTCGAGCGCGGCGCCCTCCCCCGCGATCCCGGTGGCGATGCCATTGGAGTATTGCCAGAAGATCGAAAGGCCGGCGGTTATCCCGGCCAGCGAGCCGGGCGAGGTCGCGCCGGCAGGCGCGGTCGAGGTCGGCGAGCGGTCGCCTATCGCCGGTACACCGACCAGGCCGGCGACCGGGGGGAGCCGGCCGGCGGCGCGGTCGAGCGCGAGCGAGACGGCGCCGAGTCGCCCGAGCCCGGCGCGCAGCGAGGCGCGGGGGGCGGACAAGCGCCCCCCGGGGTAACCGGTGGAACTAGCCGCCCCGGTGCCGGCGGGGAACGGCGCTGCCCCCGCCTTTTCCGGCAGGCATAACCGGTCGACGCGCCCATGATGGGATGCCCTTCGGGGCCGGAGCGGCGTGCCATCTTCCTGGATTGGCCTCTTGGGAGGACGCCGCCCCGTTCTTTTCGATTTCTTGCCGGCGTCCGAGAGTTAATGCGACAGCCAGGGCACCATCCGAGCCCCCGGCGAACCGCCCTAATCATCGCGTCGTCGCCATCCCGCACGCCGCACCACGAACCCGCCGCCGGCACGGGCCCGCGAACGTCGAGGCTCTGCAGCCACCATTCCCCGATCGCGTGACCGGGCCGGGTACCCAACACCCGCCCCCGCGTGGGGGACGGCGTGCCCTGGAGAGAGTCGACACCGCGCCTCCGCTCCTCGCCTCCACTCGCTCCGCCGCTCGTCTCGCCTCCGGCTTGGGCTCGTTCGCGGGCGCGCGGCTGCTCCTGCCGCGGGTGGGCGGTCGGGGTCTCGCGCGGCGCGGACCGCTGACGCGGACCGCTTGCGCCTCGTCCGGCGCCGGCTCGCTGGGCGGGCATCCGTCCCGTCCCCGCCCATCGGGAGGGGCTATCTCGCCGTGACGAAGGCGCAACGAGGAGGGGGGAGTCGAGCGCAGCGAGGCGCTGGGGAGGGCTTCCCCTCCCCCGGAGATCCCGGCGAGCGGCGTAGCGGGAGCGAGCCGGCACGGTCGCAGCAGATCTCAGCCCCTTCAGCGATATCAGCCGGTCCAGTTAACTCAAGCTTCCCTATGGGCACGAGGTGGTGCCACTCACGGATATGCCTCCACGGAATGCCCGCCTTGTAATGTTTTTCCTTTGAGTATAGCTCTGAACACTCAGACCTCCCCGCTCTGAACGAAATCTCTTGAGCATCGTTCCTCCTGTCCTTCTGGTTCCCGCCCTCGTCATTCCGCACTACCTGATCGCGAAAGCTACCGCTCGGCGCGTTCTCTTCGCTGGATAGTGCGGAGCTGAAGGAGGTTGTAATTGAAGCACGCCATGACGTTCGCGAGATGCGCCCGAGCGACCGTTGTGACCATCACATGGCCGGCATGGAAATATCGTTTGATCACAGCGTAGGGTCGTTCCACCAGCACCCTCGTACGGCTGATCGCCCGGTTTCGTCGTTTCTCCCTGATGGAGAGCGGATGACCCCGGACTGCCCGGTGCATCGTCTTGTCCATCGATGCCGCCGGTGTGACACCGAAATACCCCCTGTCCCGGTAGACCGTCTCTCCCGGTTTCGAGAGGTCGATACGACTATCATGCAGCGACGCGGTCGTTGTTGCCAGGCGACGGATCAGCTGATACTCTCGGTCAACGAGCGTATGCAGTTTATACCCGAACTGACTCTTTTTCCCTTTCTTCGCCCAGGTGCCGTCCCGGCTTCGCCGGGTCCGTGCCTGGTCGCCGCGTGGCGTATCAGCGGTCGCATGACCGGGATCGGCGGTGATGAACGTGGCATCCTGGATCACGCCCCGGTGAATTTTCAGGCCTCGGGCATCGAGCTGCTGCTGGAGGCCGGTCCAGAGGTCGTCGATCATGCCGGCGTCGACCAGGCGGTTCTTGAACGCCCAGATCGTCGAACGGTCAGGGATCGTGGCAGGATACCCGAGGAAGTGTCGGAACGAGATCCGGTCCCCGGCCTGCCGTTCGAGCTCGTAGTCGGAAAGACCATACCACTGCTGCAGCACGAGCAGCTTCATGAGCACGATCACATCGGTGTGAGGACGACCGCCCTGCTCGGTATCGCTCTGGTAGAGCGTGGACAACCGGGGACGAAACAGCTCCCAGTCGATCAGACTCTCGATCTCGTTGAGAGGATCACCACGGGCGGCGAGAGCCGCATATTCCTGGTGGAGGAAATAGTTCCCGAACGTGCTCACCCGGATAGATCGATCGAAGAGTGGATAAAGGTGAGCTGGGGTTTATCGCTATTCTCATATATCTAAAATCTATGAGAGATGCGTATACAGGAAGAATGGTGATTATCCGATTGATGCAATTTCACTCTCTTTTAAAATGAAGCGTGTCTCTGAGGTTGTAAAATGGGGGTGGTGGCTATGTTTATCTCTATATCCTAGGTCATTGATGCACCATCTACGGACAGGACGGCGCCAGTGATGTAACTGGCCATATCGCTTGCAAGGAAGAGGAAAGCGTTAGCAATATCTTCCGGCTCACCGATCCTTCCAAGGGGGATCTTGGCAACGATCGGCTTGAGCAGATCTGCGGGTACGGCTGCCATCATATCCGTGTTGATGACGCCCGGCGCGACGGCGTTGACGCGGATCCCGTCCCTCCCGAGCTCGCGGGCAAGGGACTTGGTGAGTCCGTTCACCGCAAACTTCGATGCCGGGTAGCCAGCCCCGCTGGACTGGCCGTAGAGGCTGACCATGGAGCTGGTGTTCAGGATGACACCGCCGCCCTGCTCCTTCATGATCCGCGCCGCAGCCTGCGAGCAGGTGAAGACGGCGGTCACGTTCAGGTCCATGATCCGTGCGAAGTCCTCGGGCTTGTAGGTATAGAGAGGATCCGATGCAGCGATCCCGGCGTTGTTAACAAGAATATCGAGACTTCCGAATTTTGATTTGACCGTGTCAAATGCCTCTTTGACCTCTGCGGCGTTGGACAAGTTCGGCCAGAGTCCAATAACCTTGTAGTCGGGATTCTCCGCCCTCAATGCCGTCACTGCTTTATCCGCACTATCCTTCCGGGAGCCGAGTAGGGCAACCGACGCCCCGTTCTCCAGGAATTTTTTTACGATTGCAAGACCAATCCCACGTGTTCCGCCGGTCACGACGGCTACTTTTCCCTGTAACACTTAAATCACCTTTTTTCTCGAGATCTTCTAACACACATACTGTTTTGTTGACGTAGAGGGATGTTTGAGACTACTCTCATAAAATAAGAAGGGTATATTTCCGCCATGATTGCGGGCGGACCGGCCGGACAATCGACCACGGCGGCGGGGGAGTCCGTGGATACCGGTGCCGTCGCGTCTCGAGGAGGGTGGGTGCTACGGAGAAGAGGGAGAGAGAGGGGGAGGCCTTATAGATTATTGAAGAGCCAGGTGACGTCGGCGAAGTCGATCCGGCCGTTCCCGTTGTAGTCGAATGCGGCAACGGGCTCGTTCTCCCCGATCACGCCATCTGGTTGAAGTAGAGCACCACGTCCGCGAAGTCGGCGCGGCCGTTCCCGTTCACGTCGTCGTACCGCCCGTCGGCGTCCGTGTCCGTCGGCACGCCGGCGCCGCCGGGGACGGCCAGGAGGTTCATCCCGCGGGCGTACTTCAGGGCGGTGTTCGTGTTGGCCCAGTAACTGATGCGGGGGTTGCCGGCGGGGTCCAGCGCGAGCGACGAGTGCATCCCCACCATCCCCCCTGAATCCACCGTCTCGTTCCGCCAGCCGGTGCCGTCGCGCCAGGCGTACTTCAGGTTTTTGTCGGCGAGGTCGAGGTAACTGATGCACGGGTTCCCCGCGGCATCCAGCGCGAGCGAGGTCTCCCACCCGACATTGTCCGCCGCGTCCGCCGTCTCCGTGTGCCAGCCGATGCCGTCGTGCCAGGCGTACTTCAGGACGAAGAAATGGTGGTGAAGTAGCTGATGCGCGGGGACCCGGTATCGGTCAGCGCCAGGGACGTGTACTCCCCGACCATTAACGGCGCATCCACGGTCTCCGTGTACCAGGCCGCACCGTGGTGCCATGCGAACTTCAGGTCAGCGTTCGATCCGTCGTAGTAACTGATCCGGGGGTTGCCGGCGCCGTCCAGCGCGAGCGACGCGTACTCCCCGACATCGCCCGCCGCGTCCACCGTCTCCCTGTGCCATCCGATGCCGTCGCGCCACGCGAACCTGAGATCGCCGTTCGTGTAATCGTAGTAGCCGATGCAGGGGTTGCCGGTGCCGTCCAGCGCGAGCGACGTGTACAGCCCGACCGTTCCCCCCGCGTCCGGCGTCAGCGTGTGCCAGCCCGTGCCGTCGCGCCAGGCGTACTTGAGATCGCCGTTCGTCCTGTCGAAGTAGCTGATGCAGGGGTTGCCGGCGCCGTCCAGGGCGAGGGAGGTGTACTCCCCGACCCAGCCCGCCGCGTCCACCGTCTGTGTGTGCCAGCCCGTGCCGTCGCGCCATGCGAACTTCAGGTCAGCGTTCGATCCGTCGTAGTAACTGATCCGGGGGTTGCCGGCGCCGTCCAGGGCGAGTGAGGTGTACTCCCCGACCCAGCCCGCCGCGTCCACCGTCTCGTTCTCCCATGCGAACGCGGACGCGGTGCCGATACCGAGCAGCACCAGGACCAGCGCCCCGGCGAGCGCGGGGATCCAGCTGATACCTGTCATGGTCCGGGATTCCATGGTGGTGCCTGTGAACCGCGGATACCATGAAGGCATGCGGAGCCCGGCACCCGCCGCCGCGAGGATCGCACGGGCAGCCCTCCCGGACCGGCCCCCGGTGAACCGCCGCCAGCGTCCCCTTCCCCCCGTCGCCGCCGATCGCGCCGCCGCTCTCGAGCCGGACGGCAGTCATCGCTCCGGCACGCCGGGTCACGCACCGTCCGGACTGCCCGGCGTCAGGATTATCACGCACCCGCCCAAGTCTAGAACGATGAGTTCCCGGTACCTGAACGGCATCCTGCTCGCCGCGCTCCTGGCGGTCGCGTCCTGCACGTCGGCGGGGGGCGCGGCCGCCGACCTGACGGCGGAGGAGTGGTTCGAGAAGGGCGCCAGGCTCTCCCAGCAGGGACGCTACGCCGAGGCGCTCGAGGCGCAGGAGTCCGCGCTCGCGCTCGACCCGACGATGACCGACGCCTGGCTGAACAGGGGCTACGTGTGCATGAAGCTCGGGAACTACACCGGGGCGGTCGAAGCCGCCGACCGGGTGATCCAGCTCGAGCCGGGGTACGCCGGCGGGTGGAACACCAGGGGACGCGCGCTCTTCGAGATGGGCAACTACACCGCGGCGCTCGCCTGCTACGAGCGGGCGGTCGCGCTCCAGCCGGACTCCGGCCTGTACTGGCAGAACCTGGGCAACGATCAGGACGCCCTCGGGAACCGGACGGCGGCCGGGGAGGCCCGGGCGAGGGCGGGCGCGCTCGAGCCGGCCAACGCAGAAGGGCGGCAGCAGCAGGACCGCGACCGCGCCTCGCAGACGACCCGGGCGGCCGGCGGGCCGTCGGCGCTACTCGCGGCGCTGGCCGCCGGCGGTGCGGGGATCGCGGCGGGCCGGCGGCCCCGGCGATAGGTCGGAAGAGGTGACCGATGACGTTGGATCAGATTGATAAAGACCGCGACGAGGTAATCGACATCCTGCTCGCGAACACGAAACGTTTGGAACGAGCTCTGGCCCGCATGATCGGCCTGTACGTGTCACAGGTCGACATGAGCGAATCGGGCGACATCCTCGACCAGTTCGCGGTTCTGATGAGCTGGGCTCTCGACGGCGCGGACGATGATCCCCCGCCCGGCGGGGCGACGTGGGACGAGGAGACAGCCTGAATAGCGCCCGGCCGGTCGTTCGTCGACGGCTCTCGCGGGGGGATCGCGACCGCGCCTTTCAGACGACCCGGGCGGGCGGATATCCCCTGGCCGTCCTGGCCGGCGCCGGCGGGCACCGCTCGACGGTCAGTCCGTCCATGTCCACCTTTCCAAGCGACGGCGGGTGCACCTCGAGCAGGTCCCTGGGGTGATCGGTCACGATATCGATCCGGTTGCTCACCATACGGTATCCGCGGGCGCGATACCGCTCGAGGTCCTCCGCGTCTCCCGGCGCGTCCACGAACTCGAGCCGCTCGGTGATCCCGAGCAGCACCGGCCGGCCTGTGCCGGCAAAGTTCACGATCGCGATCCCGACCGCCGCGTCGTTCGCGACCATCTGCAGCGCCCGCCGCTTCGCTCCAGTGGAGACGGAGTCGGTGGTCGTCGCGCCTTTGCCGGCGTACTCGATGACGGTGCTGCCGGCGGCACCCCAGCCAGTCCATTTATCGCCAGACCGTCGCCGTTCCCTCATCGGTGGCCGGTGAAAGGCCGCGATCCCATTATCTTCTTCCAGGTTACACGCTGGTGTATGGCAGTGGAAGCGACCATCAAGGTATCATCTGGCGTCAAGGGGAGGCTCGACGCCCTGAAGATCCATCCCCGCGAGACCTACAACGACGTGATCGAACGGCTCACCTCGATGGCGATCGATTCCGATCCCCTGACCGACGACGAGTTTCGGGGCCTCGAGGAGGCGCGAGAGGATCGCCGGGCGGGCCGGACCTTCACGCACGACCAGGTGCTGGCTGAACTCGGGCTCGAATGACCTTCTCGCTCGAGTACACCGCTCGCGCCCTGAGGGATCTCAAGGGACTCGACCGCCAGGACGGTCGCCGCGTCACCGCCGGGTTGAAGAGGCTGGAGGCGCAGGAGTTGCCGTGGGTGCACGTCAAGAAGCTGAAGACATCGGCCTCTCTTGAACCGGTCTACTCGTTTCACGTCGGCTCCTGCCGGGTCCTGGTCGAGTTTGATTTAGAGCGCCATCGGATCGTCGTGGACGAGGTGAGCCCGCGGAAGTCCTCGTATCGCGATTTCTGATCCCGGTATTGTTGGCCATCGCCGGCACTTGCGGGCAGCGCTCGACAGTCACCCCGCCCAGGTCGACCGTCCCGCGCGAGGGCGGATGCACCTCGACCAGGTCCGCGTCGTGGTCGGTCACGATATCGATCCGGTTGCCCTTCATCGTATACCCTCGAGCCCGGTACCGCTTCAGGTCCTCGACGTGCGAGAGCGCGTCAACGAACTCCAGCCCCTCGGTGATGCCGAGCAGCACGGGCCGGCCCGGGCCGGCGAAGTTCATGATCGTGATCCCGACGTCCGCGTCGTTCCCGACCATCTGCAGGGCCCGCCGCGTCGCCCCGTCGGAGACGAAGCCCTCAATTTTCATGCCGTTCCCGCCGTGCTCGACCACCAGGCCGTAGGCCGAGCCCGTGTCCGAACAATCAATAAGGGACAGCCCGCCGATCTGGTTCTTGCAGAGGAAGCCGGCCCTGCGGCTGTGGTCGGCTGTGCAGTCGACCATCCGGGCCGATTGTACATAAAACCCCGACCGGCAGAGCCCGGCCGGCTTCGTGCCCGAGCGATGGCCGTTCCAGCTCGCCCGGACCCTCCCCCAGCCACGCCGCGCCCGGGTCCCGGTGGGCCGGGTACGGTTTCCATGCCATTCAGGCCGGCCCCGCATTGTGGGTCACGGACGGTCTGCTACACGATTTGTGGATCGCGAAAGCCAGTTCCATGATCCACAAACCGGTCTGTACTTCACGCAGGCACCACAACCGGCTCATTCGCCCGGGCTCCCGTTGACGACCCGCAGCAGTTCCGGGAACTCGTTGACCGTGGCCCGCCGTCCCCGCCCCTCGCTCCGGATGACGAGAATGTCGTGAAGGAAGAGATCGGCGAGAAACCGGTTCGCGCTCGCCTTCGGGATCCCGGAGAGCGTGGCGAACTGGGGCGGCGTGAAGACCGGCCTCGCAAACAGCGTGTCGACCGCAGGCACGGCGAACTGCGAGCGCGTCACCTCCGAGAACCGGTATTTCATCTCGTGGTAGAGGTCCTGTATCGCGCGGGCCTTCCCCGCGTCCTCCTCGGCCTGCTCGATGACCTTCTCGAGGAAGAACGCGATCCAGCCGTTCCAGTCGCGGGCCCTCGAGAGGCCGACCAGCCTGTCGTAATACCCGTCGCGGTCCCGTTCAATGCTGGCGCTGATGAAGAAGTTCGGCCGGCCGATGACCCCTTTCCGCGAGAGAATACGAGGGACCAGCATCCGCCCGACACGGCCGTTGCCGTCGAGGAACGGGTGGATCAGCTCGAACTGGCCCTTCAGGATCGCGACCTGGACGACCGGGTCCCGCTCCCCGGCGTGCAGGTAGTTCTCCCAGTCCGTCAGGGCGTCCATCACCAGCGACGGCTCGGGCGGGACAGACGTGGCCTGCTCGATCGTTGCGCCCCGTGTGCCGATGAAGACCTGCCTCGTCCGGATCGCGCCCGGTTCCTTATCGCGGCCGCGAACCCCGGAGAGGAGCGTCCGGTGCGTTCCCGGAGGACGTTGATCCCGATCGATCTTGTCGAGAGTTCGGTCTCCGCCTGGCGCATCGCCCGCCGGTAGTTGTTGACCTCCTGGATCTCGGCCGCCCGGGCGGTCGTGATCAGGGCCTCCTCCCCGGGCTCGAATGCCAGCACGTCCTCGAGCGAGGCCCGCGTCCCCTCGATCCGGGACGAGAGAACGGCTTCGCGGGCCTCGAGGGGTGCGAGGAGGATGTCGGGGTTGACGAACCCCTGCACGATCCCGTCGTATCCACCGAGCGCCCGGTTCGCGCGCCCGATCAGGCCCGCAAGCGAAGCCCAGTCGACCCCCCTCCGGCGGCAGCGGCCCCGGCACGTACGGCTCCATCTCATCTCATCTCCCCGATCGTGTCCGGCTCGCCTATCGGTTTTTCGAACGTGAACGTGCTCGTGTTGCGAAACCGGTGGATGGTGATCTCGTTGAGGATCCGCTCGGCGTTCTGCGTGCGGCCCCGGCGTTCCAGCCCGGCGTGCTTCGCCAGGACCGCCTCCCTGGTCGGGGCCGGCACGCAGTCGAGCCGGCGGAGCACCAGCATCGGCAGCATGACGTCCTTGTACTGATCCGGGTGGTACGGGCCGCGCAGCAGGTCTGCGACGGACCAGACACGCGAGGCCTTCTCGTTCCAGCGTTCGATCGAGATCAGGGTCCTGTGCGTGTGAGATTGACGGAGTACGGCCGTTGCGAGGGAGCGGCGGGGCGGGCGGCGATACAGATAGATGTCGCATCAACCCTATTCTGTCGATCCGATCCACCCCGATTGCTCTGCGATCCCCGATCGCTCGTCTCCTTTTGGATCCGATGGTCGAACCTTTCAGAACAGCGCCCGCTGTCCCTTCGCCCTCGCCGCTACGGCCATGTTCGGCCGCGCCTCTGCCGGCTCGGACACGAGCCAGATCGCCTGGTCGGACCCGTCGGCCACCAGACGCAGGGCCGCGTCCATGGCCGGCGCGAACACGATCACGATCGCCGACCTCGCCCGCCGCTTCAGCGCGGCCCGGAGCCGGCCCGTCCGCCGGCCCCGCTCCTCGCCCTCGAGGCCGACCGCGAGGGCCGGGTCCCGCCCGGCCATCAGGACCGTGTGGGACGATGATCGAATGACGGCCGTCGGCTCGTCGAGCGTCGCGCACGCCGCCGCCTCGAAGTGCTCCGAGCGGACCGGCGGCACCCTGAAGAGGACCCCGGAGAGGCCGTGGTGGAGGTACCGGGTGTGGAACTGCGCGATCTCGGGCAGCTCCAGGAGCTCGGCCATCCTCTCGGGCGGCGCGACCGGCACCGCCAGCCGCCCGAGCTCAAAGATCGCGCCCGGCCCGCACCAGAGCCGCACGGCCATCGGCCTCCGTCGCGAACCCGATCATCGCGCCGGGGGTCGCTACCTCGAGCGGGGCGTCGATGCTGCCGGACGTCGTCGGCCCGTTCCGTTCGAGCGCGGCGAGGATCACGTCCACTGCCGGCCTCCGGTCGCCGTCACGCGCCCCGTCCGACCGCCACGCTGGTGCCGGGGAGGGGTGGAGGGGCTGCGTCCGTCTCTGTGAGACATGACACATACTCCGACGTGGCGCCGCCATGCTCATGGCGGCGGGCGGTCAGGTCCCCCGGTGGTGGACCATACGAGGGGCGATGATTGCGGTGTGTAAGTGAACGCGGGGGGAAACGTCGGTTCAACGGCCGTCGAGGTGCCCGGCGAGGCCGGAGGACACCAGGGCGGCGAGGGTGGTGACGGGAAAACCGAACTCGGCGACGGGCCGCCACTCGATAGGCCAGACCGGCCAGTACGGCGCCCGGGCCTCGAGCAGGCACCCGCAGCCGACCAGCAGGGCGATCGACAGGACCGTCAGCAGCTGGGGTCACCGCGGACAATCGCAGAGACGATGGTTGCCTGCGGGGCTGATGGTCGTATCGCCCTGCACGCCCCGTCACGCCGCCGGCAGGGTGAAGAAGAACGTCGTCCCCTCGCCCGGCGTCGACTCGACCCGGATCGTCCCGCCGTGGCGGTCGATGATCCTCTGCACGATCGCGAGCCCGATGCCGGTGCCGGGATACGCGTCCCTGGTGTGGAGCCGCTGGAAGATCACGAAGATCTGGTCGTGGTACCGGGGATCGATCCCGATCCCGTTATCAGCGACCGAGAACTCCCAGACGTCGTCGAGCCGCCGGGTGGAGACGTGGATCCGGAGCGGCGCGCCGGGCCGGCGGAACTTGATGGCGTTCGAGACCAGGTTCGAAAAGACCTGTTCGAGCTGGAGCGGGTCGGCCGTGACCGTCGGCAGCGGGTCGTACGCGAGCGTCGCGCCTGCCTCGGCCAGGGACGGAGCGAGCTGCCGCTCCACGGCGGCCATGACCGCCTCTGCGTCGATCGGCCGGAGCTCCTGGGCCTTCGTGTTGACGCGCGAGTACGCGAGCAGGTCCAGGATCAGGGTCTGCATCCGGATGCCGCCCTCGACGATGAAGTCGATGTACTCGTCGGCGTCCTCGTCGAGCACGCCTCTGTACCGTCGCGCGAGGAGCTGGGAGAACGAGACGATCAACCGCAGCGGCTCCTGCAGGTCGTGGCTCGAGACGTACGCGAACCGTTCGAGGTCCTCGTTCGAACGCCGCAGGTGTTCGGCATACGTCCGCAACTCCTCCTCGTCCCGCTTCAGCTCGGTGATATCCCGGACCGTGCCGACGAGGCTGGTCGCATGGCGGTCCATGCCCGTGCCCTCGAAGGTCGCGATGCCGCGGGCCTCGATCCACCTCACCGCGCCGTCGGGCATCAGGATGCGGTAATCGACCGAGTACGGCCGCGGATCGGCCGGGTCCAGGGCGGTTTCCACCCTCGCCCAGACGCCGGGGAGGTCGTCGGGGTGGATGCGAGCGAGGATCTCCTCGTTCGGCCGGCTCGTGCCGTCCACGTCGAAGATCTCGCAGTAGCGGGCGTCGTACGAGGCGATCTCCGTGAAGAGGTCGTAGTGCCACCAGCCCATCCCGGCCGCGTCCAGTGCCAGCTGGCGCTGTTCGTCGAACCGGGCCAGCTGTTCCTCGGCCCGCTTCCGCTCGGTGATGTCGCGGATGATGCCCTCCCGGTAGCGCGGGCGCCCGTCTCCGCCGGGGACGAGCTGGAACCGGTCCGAGACCCAGCAGTACGTGCCGTCCTTCCGGAGGAACCTGTAGTCGACGGAGCCCTCCGATGCTCCCGGCTGGAGGGCCACCTCCCCGGCCGTCACCGCGGCGAGGTCATCGGGGTGGACGCGGGCCGCGACCTCGTCCGCGCTCATCGCCATCGCTTCCTCCACGGAGAAGCCGGTGATCGCCTGGATGGCCGGGCTGTAGTACTCGGCCCGGCCCGTCTCGAGATCCCGCCGGTAGAGCGCGTCGAACGACCGGTCCAGGATCGACCGCGTCAGCTCCTCGCTCGCGCGGAGCGCCTCATCGGCCCGCCTTCGATCGATGATGTCGACGCAGATGCCGGCCATTCGCACGGGCCGGCCCTCGCGATCGTACGTGGTGTCGCCGTTGGCCCCGATCCACCGCACCGTCCCGTCGGGGAGGACGATCCGGTACTCGTTCTCGAGCGGCCGGTGCTCCTCGATCGAGGAGGCGATCCTCGCCATCGCGTCCTCGCGGTCGTCGGGATGGAGCACCGACCCGAAGAGATCGAACGATGCCGGGGCCGTGGGGGGGAGGCCGAAGAGGTCGTAGAACTCGGGGCTCCAGGTGAGAGTCTCCGTCCGCATGTCCCAGTCCCAGAACACCGACCGAGCCGCCCGCTGCCCGAACGCCTGCCGTTCGAGCGAGACCCTGAGCGCCTCCTCGGCGCGCCTCCGCTCGGTGACATCGGAGAAGACCGACGCGAACCGACCCGGCCCAGCCGAGTAGGCGCGGACAGCGAACCAGCGGCCAAGCGGCGGGAAGCATGCCTCGAAACGGACGGGCCCGCCGGTCGTCGCCACCCGACCGTACTGCTCGATGTACCAGGACCCGAGCTCGGGGTGGACCTCGCGCGCCGTGAGGCCGACGAGCGCGTCGGCGGGAAAACCGGTCATGGCCTCGAAGGCCGGGTTCAGGGCCAGGAACCGGTAGTCGACCGGGGCGCCGGCGTCGTCGAGGACGACCTCGTGCAGGGCGAACGCCTCGCCCATGGACGAGAAGAGCTCTCGGTACCTCTCCTCGCTCGCGCGGAGCGCCGCCTCGACCCGCGCCCGTTCGACGGCGGCCCACGTCCGATCGGCCGTCTCCTCGACCAGCGCGACCTCCACGGAGGTCCATGCCCGCGGCGCAGCCGCGTTGACTCCCAGCCCCGCGACGAACGCGCCGGCCTTGAGGAGCGGCACGCCGACGTACGCCCGGGCGCCGACCGACGCAAACGTCGCCCGCTCGGCCGGCGAGAGATCGGGGTCGGTCTCGGTGTCGGTTCCGACCGCGGTCCGGCCGGCGCGGTATTCGGCGAGCAGGCGAGGGCCGAACGCGGCGATCCGGTGGCGGCCGGCGACGCTCGGGACCGCTGGCGCGTAGTCGTTCACGATCACATAGTCGTCCCCGTCGACTTCGAAGTAGGCCACCCAGTCCGCGCCGAGGTGTTCGCCGAGCACGCGCGCCGCCGCCACCTGCACCTCGCCCGGGTCGGCCAGCGGCGCGAGCGCGTCGTTGAGCTCGAGCAGGAACGCCTGCCGTTCCTCGCTCTCCTTCAGCGCCGCCTCGGCCCGCTTTTGCCCGGTGATATCCAGATTGATCCCGACGGCTCCGGCCAGCTGGCCGTCCCGGTCCCGGATCGGCTCGGCGGAGCCCAGTACCGTCCTGTGCGTGCCATCGAACCGGCAGATGCGCAGCTCGACAGGGCCTGCCGGTCTGCCGGTGAGCAGGGCCCGCGCCACGGGGTACTCCTCCGGGGCCAGCGGTTCTCCCGTGCCGGCGTCCAGCGCGAGGTACGCGGGATACTCGCCGATGCTCTTCACGAGGGGCGCATCGCCGGCCCAGATGCGGTCGGCCTCGGGATTCTTCCCGACGAGATGGCCGTGCGCATCGGCGATCCAGACGCCGACCGGCAGGTGCTCCAGTGCCGTCGCCAGCAGCTCCCGTTCCACGTCCAGAGACCCGGCCAGCGCCCGCTGGCGGGCCTCGCTCTCCCGCACTGCTTCCTCGGCCCGGACACGGGCGGTCACGTCCTGCCAGCAGTCGAGCGCGCCGGCGATCGCGTCGCCGTGCCGGATCGGCGAGGCCGTCGCGAGGACGTAAACCGTCCGGCCGTCGGCCGTGGCGGCCGCGAGCGGGAGATCGACGACCTCCTCGCCCCGGAGCGCCCGCACCACGGGCAGTTCGTCCGGGAGGAGCGGCGTGCCGTCGCGGCGGCGGATGGAGAGGCGGGCGATCACGTCCGCCGGCGTCATGCCGGCGAGCGGTCCGCCGGCCCAGTCCACGGCCAGATCGTTCGCGGCCTCGACGGTTCCCTCCCGCCGGTAGACGAAGGCCGGCTGGCGGATCGCTGCGAGGACGGACGCGGGGACGATCATGGTGTGAGAGCTGCTGCGTCCCCCTTTTCCTCGGGGGGTTTAAAAAAATTGCCTTTCCGGCCGGATCACGCGATTGGCCGGGTGAAGACGAGGGTCGAGCCCTCGCCCAGCTCACCCCGTCGCCGGCGCCGTCGGCGGGCAGCGCCCGACCAGGAGGCCGCCCAGGTCCACCGACCAGCGCGACGGCGGGTGGACCTCGACCAAATCCCCGGTGTGGCCGGTCACGATCGCGATCCGGTTGTTAACCATACGGTATCCGCGGGTGCGATACCTCACCAGGTCCTTTGCGTGCCCCGGCGCGTCCACTTACTCGAGCCGCTCGGTGATCCCTGAACAGCACGGGCCGGCCGTCGCCGGGATCCAGCGATAGCAGGATGAGAGGCGGATGTCGGCCACCCTCTCTGGTCGGACACCGCAGATCCCCCCGGTTTGCGGTGGTCAGGCACCGTCGTCGCTCGCCTCTCTCTGCAGGGACAGAAGCTGCGGGAGGAGGGACGGCAGCTGCCCGTCGACGATCGCCCAGACGGTCTCCGGGTCGACAGCGAAGTACCGGTGCACCACGACGTTACGGAGCCCGACGATCTGTCGCCAGGGGATCTCCGGGTGCTGCTCGCGAAACGGCACGGGGACCTGGGAGGCCGCCTCGCCGATCACCTCGAGGTTCCGCAGGACCGCATCGAATGTACGGGCATCCGCAACGAACGACGGATACGAGTACCCGTCAGCGTAGCCGAGAGCCCGCTCCGTGGCCTCCCTCATATCGTCGACGAGGACGGCGACGGACCGTTTAGACATAGACGAGCTCCCGGCTCACCCGGTCCCAGAGGGCCGGGCGCCGTTCCATGCCCCCGCGGACGACAAGGTCGACGGGGGCACCGAGCAGGGATTCCAGGTAGTCGCGGAGGAGGACGATGTCCCAGCCGAGCGGACGGGAGAGCACGACCATCAGGTCGATGTCGCTGCCGGCCTCCGGCTCCCCGCGGGCGACGGAGCCGAACAGGGCCAGCTCGGCGACCGAAAACTCCTCGGCCAGTGTCTGGCGATGGGCGCGAAGCCGTGCGAGGATACGCGCCCGCGACAGTGCCTGCTCTTCGGCTGCGTCCGCCATCCCGTTCTCATATCCACCCGGTCGACGTTTAACCATTCCGCCCCGCGTTACGGGGAGTGATGCTGGGTCGGCCGGTGAGGGTGGGCTCACCGCCGCCGCTATCGGCGCCGGCAGAACCCGGGGGAGCACGGTTTCCCGGCCAGCGGCGTGCGCTGATGCTGAATAGGTACAGTCATCCCGGCCTCCCGGCCCCGGTCGCCGAGCACGACCGTCCGCTGCTTTTTCCCCCCGGTGAGGATGGTGATCGTCCCGCGCTCCTCGTCGAACCGGTCCGGCTCGTCCAGGACCTGCCGCAGGTCGGCATACCGCATCCCGGAGTAGAGCATCACGTCGAAGAGGGCCCGGAAACGCGACCGTTCGATCACCGACCGGATCGCGCCGACCCCGGCCGGCGTGAGGACCCGCGGCCAGTCGAGCGTGGCGAAGACGGACACGATCGGATATGGGCGGGCCGGCGTGATGAAGGATGTGATTGTTATCGTGCAAGCGAAAAAGGGTCAGAGGTGGTTGAAGAGACCGACGTCGTCTGGCTCTTCGACCATCTCTAGTGGCCCCGGCCCGGTTTTTTCGCGCTCGTCTCCGGGCGCGACAGCGATGCCGCTCGAGCGCGGGGGACGGTCGATCGCCGGGCCGGGCCTGCCCCCGTTATTGGACGGCGACGGGCGGTTCGTCTCCGGCGACTGCCTGCGGATGCCGGGCTGACCCGCGGCGACGGGGCGGCTCGTCGCGGTGCGGGCGGACCCGGTGCCGTGACATATCTATATCTTCCCGGGGATCACAGCCTCAGTGATGGATTCTGCGACGACGGGCCGGCTCCTCCTCGCGGCACTGCTGCTGACGATGCTCGGCACGGCCCCCGCGTCCGCCCTAGCCTGGCGGACCGAGACGGTGGACTCGGCAGGGGATGTCGGGTATTACACCTCGCTCGCGCTCGACGGCGCCGGCACCCCCCGCATCGGTTACTACGACGGGTCGGCGCGCGCACTCAAGTACGCGTGGTACGACGGCGCCGGCTGGCAGAACGAGACGATCGAGTCGACGATGGGGGTGTCGGGAGGACCGTCCCTGGCACTCGACGCTGCCGGCACCCCCCGCCTCAGCTACCTCGACGGAGATAACGTCGACCTGATGTACGCGTGGCGAGACGGTTCCGGATGGCACCTCGAGACGGTGGACTCGGCGGGGAACGTCGGGTACGGGAACTCGCTGGCGCTGGACGGCGCCGGGAACCCGCGCGTCAGCTACTCTGCCGGCACCCCGAAAGCCCTGAAGTTCGCCTGGCACGACGGCGCCGGCTGGCAGAACGAGACCGTCGCGTTGACGGATCGTCCCCCCGAATTCACGTCCCTGGCGCTGGACGCCGCCGGAAACCCGTGCATCGGGTACAGGGACAATTCGGAGTACGACCTGAAGTACGCATGGCGCGACGGCGGGACCTGGCGTGTCGAGACCGTGGACGCGGCGGGGGATGTCGGGTACGACACCTCGCTCGCACTGGACGGCGCCGGCGCCCCCCGGATCAGCTACGTCGACTGGACGAACCAGGACCTGAAGTACGCCTGGCGCGACGGCACGGGCTGGCACACCGAGACGGTGGATCCGGACGGGGGCAGGTTCACGTCTCTCGCGGTGGACGGCGCAGGCACCCCGCGCCTGAGCTACCTGGACAGCTCGAGCAAGGACCTGAAGTACGCCTGGCGCGACGGTGCCGGCTGGCACATCGAGACGGTGGACTCGGCGGGGGAGGTCGGGCTGCACTCCTCGCTCGCGCTGGACGGTGTCGGCAATCCCTGCATCAGCTACCTCGACGGTTCGAACGGCGATCTGAAGTACGCGTGGGCCGTGATCACGCCGCCGGGAGTGACCGCGGTGCCCGGCGGGCCGGTGCTCCCCACCGACACGGACGGCGACGGGCTCTGCGACGACGTCAACGGCAACGGCCGGGCCGACTTCGCGGACGTCGTGCTCTTCTTCAACCAGATGGCCTGGATCGCGGAGAACGAGCCGCTCGAGGCGTTCGACTACAACGGCAACGGCCGGATCGACTTCGCCGACGTCGTCTGGCTCTTCAACAATCTCTGAGCAGCCCCCCGCTCTCCCTCTTCTTTCGAGCGGCCGGCCGGGAACCCTTTTTTCGTCCCGACGGTCCCGTGGGCTCACGCCATTCCCGGTCCTCGCGCTCGTCCATCTCAAGGCGCGGCGGCACCGGTACCCGCGGGCTCTCCCACCCGGAGACATGGCAGATGCCAAGCCTTCTTCTTTATTACGGGGGACGCCATAAGTCGATGCATGGACCGCTCGACCCCGAACCGTGTCGTGCTGGCGCTCCTGGTGATCTGCAGCGCCCTGCTCGTGGCGCCCGCCCTCGGCGGCACGCCCCAGGAGATCGTCAGCTGGGGCATCAAGGATGGCTCATATAATGATGGGTATAGTGGCAAACTAGCCCCCAACCTCCTTCTCCAATAACTCAAGAATGCGC
>ENA-UOXR01000608-UOXR01000608.1-bioreactor-metagenome-genome-assembly--contig:-NODE-608-length-42377-cov-16.503450_pt1 | contig 42377 bp, 30 predicted proteins | sample MGYA00238164_ERZ764825 | MGnify/ENA primary metagenome ERZ764825 (study PRJEB28920, sample SAMN05720171) | bioreactor metagenome | isolation source: Anaerobic biogas reactor | place: USA:Washington... | reverse complement strand
GACACGTAGTCGCGCCGGGGACGGCGCTTGGAACATGTCCCCGTTCTGCTCCGGGGGTTTCAAACTCTGTGCCCTCGGTGGCCAATGTCTTCCCACAAAAGAGCGCCGGGGGCCCGCCCGGCACCGGCTTTCCCGGAACGGAGCGGTCTCCGCGCTTGCTTTGATCATCATGCCATCCACTAGAATGAGGCCCGAACCGGAACCGTACAGGGATTGAAGGGGCGCGGGAGTCCGCCGTGGGAACCATCCTCAACATCATTGCGGCCGTTCACGAGGTGGGCAGCTGGCTTATCCGCGTGAGTATGTTGCTGGTGATCATCCGGCGGCACCGGCCGCAGTCGGCGCTGGTGTGGCTGCTGGTGATCTTCTTTTCCCCGTGGGTGGGGCTGGCGCTCTACGCGTTTCTGGGGTCAAACCGGTTGCCGCAAAAGCGCGTCGACCAGCACAAGCGGTTTCTTGAGCGCATCGATGCCCTGCGCGGGCGGTTCAACGGAAGCCCCGGCATCACGCGGCCTCAACTCGAGCCGGCCTTCGCGTCGACGGTGCGCCTGGCCCAGCGGCTCGGCCACATGTCCGTGCTTGGCGGCAATCACGCCGAGATCCTCTGCGACAACGACGAATTCCTGGACCGCATCATCGCCGACATCGATGGCGCCACGCATCATGTGCACGCGCTGTATTACATCTACGGAGACGACGCGGCCGGGCGGCGTTTTGCGGACGCCCTCATCCGCGCCGAACGGCGCGGCGTCGCGTGCCGCCTCCTGGTCGATACCGTGGGGTCCTGGGGAATGCTCACGCGCATGGCGCCGGAACTTGCGCGGGCGGGGGTGGAGGTTTTCGAGGCCCTGCCCGTGGGCTTCTTCCGCAGGGGTATGGCGCGCTGGGATCTGCGAAACCACCGCAAGCTCGTGCTGATCGACGGCCAGATCGCGTTCACGGGGTCGCATAACATGATCGAACCCAGCTACGGCACCCGGACCCTGGAATGGCACGACCTGTCGGTGCGGCTGACCGGCCCCGTGGTGTCGCAACTCCAGGCCGTGTTCGTCGCGGACTGGTATTTCGAGACGGACGACCTGCTCGAGGACCCCGCCTTCTTCCCCGAAAACCCGGCCCGGGGCGGCATCGCGGCGCAGGTCATCCCGAGCGGACCCAATTACCCCACCGAAAACTACCAGCGCCTGGTCGTCGCGGCGCTTCACGGCGCGCAGAAACACGTGACGATCACCACGCCATATTTTGTGCCCGATGAGAGCCTCCTCAGCGCGCTCGAGACCGCGGCGCTTCGCGGGGTCGAGGTCAATCTCATCGTGCCGCAGGTGGCCGACCAGCTTGTCGTCGGCGCGGCCGCGCAGGCGTACTACGAAGAGTTGCTGAATTGGGGCGTCAATCTGTACCTGTACCAGCCGGCCCTGGTCCACGCCAAGACCATGGCCATTGACGATGCCGTGGCGTTCGTGGGGACCAGCAATTTCGATATCCGGTCGTTTTCGCTCAATTTCGAAATCAATATGGCGTTTTATTCGGCCGCATTTGCCGGCGAATTGCGGAAACGGCACGAAGGCTATATCGAAAACTCCGCCCGTCTCGCGCTGGACGCGTGGGATGCCCGCCCCGCATCCCACCGGATCGTGCAGAACCTCGCCAAGCTGTTCAGCCCGCTGCTGTAACGCCCCGCCCGGGGCCGCCCGGATCCTCCCGAAGGCCTCGAATCCGCGTGGCCGCGGGCGCCGGCCGCTTTTGACATGCCGGGCCGTGTTCAGTAGACTCCGGGTCAGTCTGTCGTGCCCGTTCCATCGGGCGGTCCCTGGCTGGAGAAGGTCCGGAGAGCCATGAGATTTCGCGCACCTGTGATGGTTTCGATGGTGTTGTTGGCGGGTCTGTGCAGTGCTGCCGGGGCGCAGGATGTCGATTTCCGGGAGGCGTTTCGGAACGGCCGGTGGCGGCTGGAAACGCAGGGGTTCGCCGCGCTGCATTCGGGAAAGACCGACCGGGAAGGCGACAAGTTCGCCACGGTCTCCGTGGAATACGAGATGCCCGTATCGAGCCATTTCACCTTCGGGCTGCGCGGGTATCCGTTGTTCGTGTACCTGCCGCACCGCACGTCCGACGACACCCTGTACGGCGTGGCGGGCGGGGTTACGGCCCGGTATTATTTTCAGGAGGAGACGCACCGGGGCTGGTTCGCGGAAGGCGGCGGGAGCGTCCTGTGGCATTCGCGGTATTTCCGCGAGAACGGGTCGCGGATCAATTTCATGCTGGAGGCCGGGCTGGGCTACCAGTTCGAGCGGGACTGGCACGCCACGTTCAAATTCACCCACATTTCGAATGCCAGCACGAACCACGACAACGCCGGCGTGAACGCGCTCGGTCTGGGCGTCGGCTACACCTTCTGATTCGGGTCCGCGGCTTGCCAACACACGTCAGGTCTGGGCGCGGATTTCGTTGACCAGTTCGAGCGCCCGGACGGAGAGTCCGCGGGTCTGATCCAGCACGAGTTTTCCGCGGCCGTGGCGGAGTTCCAGGCGCATGTGGGCGAGTTCGCGCGCGATCGGCAGGACTTTCAGGCCGAGTTCACGGGCGCGTTCGGTCTTGCCCAGGGAATGGAGGCGGCACAGGGCCCCGTCGCAGGCGCAGAGGGCGGCGCTGACCTCGATAATGCGGCTGCGGGCATCGCTGATCTCGGGATTCTCGTAGATGAGGTCGAGGAGACGGTCGCGCGCCCAATCCGTCAGCGAGAGTTTCTCGAGGGTGTCGCCCCCGCGGGGTTCTTCGAGGAATTCCTCGACGGGGCTCACATCGATGCTGTATTGCCGCGCGAGGCGCATGTTGATGGCGAGTTGCCGCCGGTCGTCTTCCATGAGCCGGTGGGCCACGACGTCGCGGAAGTGGCGGCAGGTATCGGGGGGTGCGATCAGAAACACGTGGGCCTGGCCGGGGAACATTTCCAGGTGGCGGTCGAGCGGCATGCGCTCCCAGTGGCGGTCCTGGATGAAATCCGAGAGGTCGTAGATCTCCAGGTGCTCGACAAAGTCCGGGTTGATGCTGAGGTTGATGGAGGCCATGCCCCGGATATCGTGGCTGACGAGAAAGAACAGGTTATAGCCGTCACCGCGGAGGCGGGAGGCCGTTGTCAGGGGCACGCCGTTGGGCAACTGGGCTTTTTCCTCGGAGCGCAGGGTCATGGTGTAGGCCCCTTCGGGTATGGGTTCCGGGCGGGCGCCGAGAATCAGGGGGGCCATGGCGTTGATACGTTCCATGCGCTGGTCGAGTTCCTGCCACAGATCGCTGAACGTCAGGAAGGGGCCTGTCAGCGTGCGCTGGCAGGAGCCGCCGATCCAGATGGGCACGTTGTGGAACAGGTAGGTGAAAAAGCCCCGGCCCCCGGCCGCGAAGGCCGAGTTGACCATTAACCGGAGCTCGGGGCAGGTCGACCATTCCGGCGCGCCGCTGCCCCAGACGAATCCGGGCGCGACCACCCAGAACTGCTGGCCGCGGCTCAGGTTCAGGTGGGTTTCGACGACTTCCTGCACGCCCCACGAGTTGCGCGAATGGAAGTGGTTGACGCCCACCGCGGCGAAATGGGGCGCGAGGAGCCCCAGTTTGCCGGGATTGCGCGTGGTAATCACGAACGGATGCCGGGGATCGGCTTCGTAGACCAGGTCGCGCACCTGGAGCAGTTTCGGGAGGTCCTGTTCGCGCGGCTCGGTGCTGATCCCCCAGGCGAGCAGCCCCGGCACGTCGGCGTTGGCCCGGACCAGCTCGTCGACGGTGTCCCGCAGCAGGGCGGGGTCGTCCGCGAGGGGCATGCCGTACAGGGGCACGAATCGGACGCCGTATTCGAGCGCGGCGGCGTGCATTTCCTTCCAGTCTTCCCGGGTGAACCGTTCCGCGTTCTCGATGGCGACGCAGTTCTGGTGGTGGCGCACGACGTCTTCGAAGAGCAGTTGCCAATACTCGCTTACGGAAATGCCCATGGTCTGGGCGAGCTGCTGGGCCATCTGGGCGTCGACAAAGACGCCCAGGGGCACGAACTCGTCCAGCACCTCCGCGCGCGGCGGGGGAGCGGAGCACTCGAGCCGGGCGGCGTCGTGTTCACAGGCCTCCGCTTCCCGGGGGGTCATGGCGCGGAACCGCACCTCGCGGATCTCCGCGGATTCCGTGGCCCGCACGGTCGAATAGAGGCGTAGAATGAGCGCGTCGAGCTGCGCCGGAAAACCGTTGTGCTGGATTTTGCGCGCGATGGTGCGCCACTGCTGGGTGGAATGCATGGCGTCGAAGGCCAGTCCGCCGGGATACGCCCAGGCACAGGCCAGCCGCGCGTTCTGGCTGGTGCAGCGGCAGGTGATCTCCAGAATGGGGAACCGGTTGAGGTCGATGGGAAACCGGTCGTCGCGCACGCCCAGGGTGCCCAGCGGCACCCAGTAGGTGGGTTCGTCGGAGGCCAGGTAATCGATCCGGCGGACGTCCTCGAATTTGCCTTTCAGTTCGACGGCGTGGTCGGTGCGGCTGCGGGAAACCGGGATGCGCAGCCATTCGGTGAACGCGGGCAGGTCGGTGGTGGTCCAGTGGGCCAGGTCGTCGGGGCCGAACGCAATGTGGTCCGTCTGGTCCCGTTGGGCCTCATCCGGTGCGGACAGGATGGCTTTGAGGTAGCCGGAATATTCGTAGACCATGCAGCGGCTCCTTTTGCGCTCCGCGCGGGACGGTGCTACACGGCGCTGACGCGCGTTTTGCGGCGGCTCGACAGGAATTCGTCGACGAAGACGCCGACCAGAATCGCCCCGCCGATGACCACGTATTCGAGTTCGCTCGGGATATCCAGGATCGTCACGAGGTTGATCAGGACCCGGATCAGGGCGGCGCCCACCACCACCCCCAGAATATTACCGGATCCGCCCCGCAGACTGCAGCCTCCCAGGACGACGCCGGCGACCGCGTAGAGTTCGTAGAAATTTCCGAACGTGGCGGGGCCGATCGAGTTGATGTTGAAGCCGAACAGGAGCGCCCCGATGCCGCAGATGAGCGAGCACATGGTGTAGGCGAAGATTTTGAGGCGCTGCGTGCGGATGCCGCTGAACCGGGCGCTTTCTTCGTTGGCGCCCAGGGCGAAGATGTGCCGGCCGTGGGGCATGAAATGGAAGAAGGCCGCCGTGATGCCCGCAAACACCAGAAAGATGATGAACGGCACCGGCAGGACCGAATGCTCATTGGGCACGAACCCGTTGGCGAGCCAGTTCCAGGTGGGATAGGTCGAGGCCGACCCGAATCCCTGGGTGGCGTCCTGCGCGATGACGCGCGCGAACCCGCGGTAGAAAAACAGGCCACACAGGGTCACGACGAAGGGTTGAATCCGGGCTTTGGTGATCAGCAGGCCGTGCCACAGGCCGATCAGGGCCGACAAGCCCAGCACGAACGGCATGACCACCCACGGGCTGTAGCCCTCGCCCTTGTCGAGCAGAAAGGCCGCGAGGGTGGCGATCAGGGCCACCACGCTGCCCGCCGACAGGTCGATGCCGCCCGTGATGACCACGAACGCCTGCCCGAGGCTCAGGATGCCGAACAGCCCGATCAGGGGCAAAAGGCTGCGCGCGTTTCGCGGGGTCAGAAAGTTGACGGTCCCGTTCTGGACATATTCCCAGATGCACGCGATGACGATCAGGCCGGCGAGCAGCCCGGCAAGCCCGAGGACCTTTCTCACGATTTGCCCGTCTGCTCCTTGAGTTGCGCCCAGAATTCGGCCACGGTGTCCTGGGTAATGGTTTTCACCGGGACGATGATGCGCTGGTCTTGCGGCACGCGCGACCGGTCGCCCCGGGCGAGTTCGACGAGCAGTTTCACGGACTGGTAGCCGAACTCGAAGGGCTGTTGCACGATGGTGCCGGCAATGTGGCCTTCCTGAACGCCCTGGAGGGTCTCGGCCTCTTCATCAAAGCAGACGATCTGGACCTCGCCCAGTTTTCCGGCGGCGCGCACCCCGCTGAGGATGGCCGGGCCGTTATAGCTCCACAACCCCACCAGGCAGTCGAGCTCGGGGTGGGTCGTGATGGCGTCCTGGGCGTTGGCCTTGGCCTTCATGCGATCGGTCTCGTCGGTGCGGGTGTCAATGATGGTGATGTTGGAACCCTGGAGGGTGTCTTCAATGCCCTTCTTGCGGTCCTGCGCGTTCTGGGCGTCGAGGGTGCCGACGAACAGCATGATCTCGCCGCCCTCCGGCAGGGATTTCTTGAGCAGCTCGCCCGCGGCCACGCCCGCCTGGTAGTTGTCGGTGCCGATGTAGCAGATGCGGTTGCTGTTCGGCGCATCCGAATCCTGCGTGACCAGGTTCACCTGGGCGGCCGTCTCGTTGAGCAGGGCCGTCTGGTTTTCGGGGTCCTTGGGGCTGATGGCGATGCCCGTGACGCCGCGGGTGATCAGGTCCTGCACGATCTGTTTTTGTTCCTGGGCCGTGCCCTGGGGCGGGATTTTGAAGAGGACGTCGCAGCCCAGCTCCCCGGCGGCTTTTTCGGTGCCGGCCTGGGCGATTTTCCAGAAATCCGACGCGTTGTTGGTTACGAAGGCGACGGTGATCGTTCCGGCTCCCCCGGCGGCGGCTCCCCCGGCCGGTTGCCGGTCCGGGCCGCCGCATCCGGCAATCGCTACGGCCGTCATCAGGAGACCTATCCCCAGCGTACGCATCGCTCATCCTCCCCCAGGTTGAGATCGCATCATGTTGAGACGTTAGTGTACACAGGAACCGAAACCGGTGCAAAAAGACCAGGCTCAGCCCATCGGCAGGCCGAACCGCCGGTCCGCGGGGTTGTGCGGGCGTTTCGGGCCTGCGATAATGCCGCCCGTCATTCCCCCGCACCATGAACAGGAGTACAACCGATGCGGAAGAGCACACTTCTACTGGCAGGATCCCTGGCGCTGGCGGGCGCGATGCGCGGAGGCTTCGCGGCCGAACCGCCGGCCCCCTGTGCGCCGGTGCCGACGCCCGAACAGCTCGCCTGGCAGCGCGACGAACTGTCCCTGTTTGTCCATTTTACGGTGAACGCGTTCACGGACCGCGAATGGGGCGACGGCACCGAAGCCCCGGCGATCTTCAATCCGGCCGAACTCGATTGCGAACAGTGGGTGCGGGTGGCGAAGGAAGCGGGGTTTAAACTCGTGATCCTGACCACGAAACACCACGACGGATTCTGCCTGTTCCCGAGTGACTACACGGAGCACGACATCGCGAACGCCGCGTGGAAAGACGGCCGGGGCGATCTGGTGCGCGAATTCGTCGATGCCTGCCGGAAACACGGGCTCAAAGTCGGCTTTTATCTGTCGCCGTGGGACCGTCACGAGCCCAAATACGCGGACAACGCCGCGTACGATGAACATTTCCGCAACCAGCTCACCGAATTGCTCACGCGGTATGGCGCCGTGTCGGAAGTGTGGTTTGACGGTGCGGGCGGCGAAGGCCATGTCTACGACTGGCCGAGTTACTACGCCCTGATCCGCAAGCTCCAGCCCAAGGCCCTCATCGCTATCTGCGGGCCCGACATCCGGTGGGTGGGCAACGAGGACGGGTTCGCTCGCGAAGACGAATCCAGCGTGCAGGTGCGCGACGGCCAGGAAATCTGGTATCCCGCCGAGTGCGACGTTTCCATCCGTCCCGGCTGGTTCTGGCACAAGCAGCAGGACGATCAGGTCAAGAGCCTCGAACACCTCCTCGACATCTATTACCGGTCGGTGGGACGCAACAGCGGGCTGCTGCTCAATGTGCCGCCCAACGACAAAGGCCTGTTCTGCGAGCTCGACATCCGGCGGCTGAAAGAATGGCGCGCGGCGCTCGACGAAACGTTCGCCACCGATTTCGCCGCGGGCCAGCCCGCCGTGGCCAGCAATGTCCGGGGCGGCGACGAGGCATTTGGTCCCGCCCGGGCCCTCGACGGCGACATCGACACCTACTGGGCAACCGACGACGACGTCCGGACGGCGTCGCTCGAGGTGGATCTCGGTGCGCCCGCGACCTTCAACGTTTCCCGCGTGCAGGAATACATCCCGCTGGGCGAGCGGGTGCGCGGATACACCATCGAAGCGTGGCAGGACGGCGCCTGGAAGGAAATCGTGAAAGGCACCACGGTCGGACACAAGAAACTCGAACGGTTTCCGGACGTTACCGCGCAGAAGGTGCGTCTGACCGTCACCGAATCGCGCGCCTGTCCTCTGATCGCCGGGTTTGGGGTGCACTACGCCGCCCGGTGACGTTTTCGGCCCGTACAGGCGGTTTGACCTGCACGGCGGTAAACGGTAAGCTACTCGTTCTGTCTGTTCTGTGGCGCAGTCCGATTACGCGGTATTTCTGGGCATATTCATGGCGGTTCGAGACAGCATCAGCATCATTATGACGGCCCTGCTGGCGGTCGTGCTGGCCTCGTGCGGCGGGGACGGGTCCGTCGTCGAGATCACGCGGACCCGCACCGTGGAATCCCTGCCCAAACCGCCCGTACCCAAAGCCACCAGCGCGCAACGGTTCGGTTACGAGCACACGGCGGCCATGCCGTCTCCGCACGGCGCGGCGCCCGCGGCGGAAACGGCGGAACTCCCGTTCACGTGGACCGCTCCCGAGGGCTGGCGCCCGGCGGCGGACCGTCCCATGCGCGTCGTGACGTTCACTGCCGGTCCGAACCAGGAAGCGGAATGCTACGTCACCATCCTGGGCCAGGGCGGCGGCGGCGCGGCCGCGAACATCAACCGGTGGCGGGAACAGATGGGCCAGCAACCGCTCACGGAAGCGGAGGTGGCCGCGCTGCCCGTCATCGATGTGCTCGGGAAACCGTCGCCCTGGGTCGAGGTCCGGGGCACGTTCACGGGCCCGTCGGGCGCGGCGGTGGACGACGCGCTCCTGCTCGGCCTGGTGTGTCCGGTCGACCCGTTCAGCGTATTCGTAAAGATGACGGGCCCGGCGAGCGTGGTCGAGCCGCAGCGCGACGCGTTCCTGGCGTTCTGCACATCCCTCACATGGAGCCCCGCCGCGAACTCATGAAGGACCTCCTGCGCAATCTTTACCGGTTTCTGTCCTCGTACGGGCTCTCGTGCGTGCTGTTTTTCCTGCTGTTTCTGCTGACGCTCATGGGGACGCTCGAGCAGATCCACCTGGGCCTCTTCGACGTCCAGAAAAAGTACTTCGAGTCGGTGTTTTTGATCCACGAGCTGTTCGGCGTGCTCCCGATCCCTCTGCCGGGGGCGTACCTGGTCATGTCGGCGCTGGCGGTGAACCTGTTCCTGGGCGGGATCGTCCGCGCGCGCAAGGGCCCTGCCCATTGGGGCGTTCTACTCGGACACATCGGCATCGTGGTGCTGCTGCTCGGCGCGGGCATCCAGTACCGGTATTCGGAGAGCGGCAACCTGACGCTGTACGAGGGGGAGCAGTCCAGCGAATTCGAGAGCTACTACGAGTGGGAGCTGGCGATAGCCGACGCGTCGGGCGATGGATCCTTTACGGAGCATATCATCCCCGGGCGCCAGTTCATGCACGCCGGCGCGCGGACGTTCCGCAGTCCGGCCCTGCCGTTCGAGGTGTGTGTCGAGAGGGCGTTCCGCAACAGCCTGCCCCAACCCGTGAAGCCCGGCGACACGCCCGCGGGACCTGTCGTGGACGGGTTCACGCTGGTCTCCCTGCCCCCCGACAAACAGGCCGAACGCAACGCGGCGGGGGTCTACGTGACGATCCGGCCTGCGTCCGGCGAGGCGACCGAGGCCATTCTCTGGGGCGTGTCGCCGGTTCCGCTGACAGTCGAGATGGACGGGAAACCCTGGGTGATTGATCTCCGTAAGGAACGGTTTCAGCTGCCGTTTGCGGTGGCGCTGGACAAATTCACCCACGAAATGCACCCCGGCACCCAAATGCCCCGGAAATTCGAGAGCGACGTGCGCAAGGTAGAGAACGGCATCGAGCAGAGCGTCACCATCAGCATGAACGCCCCCCTCCGCCATCGCGGCTACACCTTGTACCAGGCCTCGTGGGGACCGCCGGACGCGGGACCCGGCGAACCGCTGTTTTCGGTGTTCGCCGTGGTGAACAATCCGGCCGACCAGTTCCCGCTGTACGCCTGCATCATCATCAGCGTGGGCCTGTGCGTGCATTTCGCGCGGAGCCTGGTGCTCTACCTGCGCGAGCAGAGTGAAGGCGCGGCATCATGAAACGGCGGTTTACCATCCTAACGGCCTGTGCGATGTGCGCGGCGGCGGTGTGCGCGTTCGCGCAACACCCGCCCCTGCCCGCAGAGGCGCCGCCCGCGCGCTGGGACCGGGAAACGCTGGAACTGTTTGGCGCGCTGCCCGTGCAGGACGGCGGCCGCATCAAGCCCATGGCCACGTTGGCCGCGTTCAAGCTGCTCAACCTGCGCGGCATGCGGTCGTGGCGCGGTCCCGAACGGCCGGGCGACAACCGCCGGGAACGGATGCTCGCGGGCATGACGCATCCCGAACTGGCGCCGGTCGAATGGCTCATGGACACGCTGTTTTACCCGCGCGCCGCGGCGTCGTATCCGGTGTTTCTGGTGCATTCCGACGAAGTGGCGGAGGCCATAGGCGTGCCGCACCAGGGCAAGAAGAAACGCGACCGGTACTCGTACCTGGAACTGCTGCCGGGACGCACGAAGCTGTTCCAGCTCGCCGACCAGTATGCGGCCCGTTCCGAACGCGAACTGACGGGGCTGCAGCGGCAGATCACCCATCTCGCCCACAATGTGGCGGATTACGAATCGCTGTTGTCGTTTTTTGATTTCGCCCGCGAAACCTACCCCACCCGGGCCACCGAAGGTTTGCGCCTGATCTTCACCGAGGAAGATCAGACCCGCTACAGCGATGTGCTGCGGCGCGCGCCGCTGCTCGCGTCGGTCATTCACACGCTGAACACCGCGGAAGGCGGGGAACTCAGCGCCGAAAAACGCGAGGCCGAGCTGGCCGCCCTGCGCGACCTGCTGGGGCGCGTCGACCGCTTCGGGTCGTCCGCAAAGGGCATTGCGCTGCTGCCGCCGCTGTCCAACGGTTCGAGCGAGCAATGGGTGTCGCCGGGGGACGTGGTGGCGGAGGCGTTCATGGCCGAGGAGCCTCCCGAGGCGCACCTCGCGCTGGCGGAATCCCTCGAGACCCTGGCCGCGTCGGTGGATGACCGGTCGGCGTTCAAAGAGCGCCTGCGCGGCGTGCACGGCGAACTGGTGGGCCGGGCCGCGGAACGGGGGGAATACCGCAGGGTGCCGCTGGAGATGTCGTTTTACCGGTATCAGCTCATCGGGCGCAGCCTGACGCTGTTTATCCTGTGTTTCGTGCTGGTGGCGCTCACGTGGCTCAAGCCCGGCTGGCGGCGGCTGACAGCCGCCGCGCCGTATGCGCTGCTGGTCCCGACGGCGCTGCTGGCGGCGGGCATCACGATGCGGTGCATTATCCGCGGGCGGCCGCCGGTTACCACGTTGTACGAGACGATTCTGTTCACTACGGCCGTGTGCGTGGCGCTGGCCATCGCCATCGAACTGATGAACCGCCGCCGCATCGCCGTGAGGCTGGGCGCCGTGCTGGGCGTGGCCGGCATGTTTATCGCCAACCGCTATGAACTCAAGGAAGGCGTCGACACCATGCCCAGCCTGGTCGCGGTGCTCGACACCAATTTCTGGCTGTCTTCCCACGTCACGACCATCGTCATGGGCTACGGGGCGGCCCTGCTCGCCGCGGCCATCGGACACGTCTACATCCTGGGGCGGGTGCTGCGCGTCCGGAAGAACGACGACGAGGTCTATGCGGGCATTTACCGCATGACCTACGGCGTAATGGCGTTCGGCCTGCTGTTTTCCGTGGTTGGAACGGTGCTCGGCGGCATCTGGGCCAACGAGAGCTGGGGCCGGTTCTGGGGATGGGACCCCAAGGAAAACGGCGCGCTCATGATCGTGCTGTGGATGCTCATTCTTTTCCACGCCCGGCGCGGCGGCTATATCCAGGGGCTCGGTTTCAACATGGGCGCGGTCGTGTGCGGCATGGTGGTGGCGTTTTCGTGGTGGGGAGTGAACCTTCTCGGCGTCGGCCTTCACAGCTACGGGTTCACCAGCGGCATCTTCCGCGTGCTGGTGGGGTTCTACGTTCTCGAGACGCTGGTGGTGTTGTTGGGGTGTTTTGTGTGGCTGCGCGACCACGGCTACCTGGCGCCCGCCGAATCGACGCCGTGACCCCGCCCGGGCCAGCGCGATGTTGACCCCGTCCGGAAATGGCGATACCGTATGTGCAGGACTGCCTTCCGAACACGGATTTTTCACCATAAAGGAGCGGTGTAATGAAACGACAGCTTGATCGACGTGAGTTCTTGAAATCCGGATCGCGGGCGGGCGCCGGCATGGTGTTCGCGGGCGCGGCCCTGGCGCAGGCGGACGCCCCGCAGCCTCAGCCCGCGCCGCAACCCCAGCCCGCGGGAGCGCCCGTGCGCATCGGGCTCGTGGGCTATGGCAAGCGCGGCCGTTCGCTCATCAGCACGCTGAACGCGCTGGGGCCGGACGTCGAGATCCGCGCCATCTGCGACGTGCTGCCCGAGCGCGTCGCCGAAGCCCAGACCGCGCTCGAGGGCATGGGACGTCCCAAACCCGCCGGTTATGCCCAGGGCGAGGAAGACTTCCGGCGGCTGTGCGAGCAGGAGGACCTCGACATCGTGATGAACGCCGCGCCGTGGCACTGGCACGTGCCCATCTGCGTGGCCGCCATGGAAGCCGGCAAACACACCGCGACCGAGGTGCCCGCCGCGGTGACCGTCGAGGAATGCTGGCAACTGGTCGATACGGCCGAAAAAACGGGCAAACACTGCATCCTGCTGGAAAACTGCTGCTATTTCCGCAACGCCATGATGGTCCTGAACATGGTGCGCAAAGGGCTCCTGGGCGAAATGCTTCACGCGGAAGCGGGGTACCAGCATTACCGGATCGCCAACAACGTTTTCGACGCGGAAGGCAACCTGCTGTGGTGCGGGGAGCACGAGGCGCGGCGCGACGGCTGCCTCTATCCCACCCACCAGGTCGGTCCGGTGGGGCAGTGGATGAACATCACCCGCGGCGACCAGTTCGCGTACCTGGTGTCGATGAGCAGCAAATCGCGCGGACTCAACCTTTTCGCGGCGAAACATTTCGGGCCGGAGCATCCCCTGGCGACGCGGGAATACGCGCTGGGCGACATCAACACGACCCTGATCCGCACCGAGAACGGGCTGACCATCACCCTGTACCACGATACGCAGGCCCCGCGCCCCTACGACCTGATCTACCGCGCCCAGGGCACCAACGGCCTGTACATGGGCACGCTCGACAAGATCTTCATCGAGGGCCGGAGCCAGGGCGACCAGTGGGAGGATATCGCCCCCTACCTGGAAGAATATGAACACCCCCTGTGGAAAGCGCTGCAACAGAACGCGCTCGGACACGGCCACGGCGGTGGTGATTACATCATGATGTACCGCCTGATCCGGTGCCTTCAGGCGGGCATCGAACCCGACTCGGACGTCTACGACGCGGTCGCCTGGAGCGTGATCGCGCCGCTCAGCGAGATGTCCGTCGCCGAGAAGAGCCGGCCGGTCGATTTCCCCGATTTCACGCGCGGCAAATGGCGCGAACGGCAGCCCCTGGGCATTGTCGAGGCGTGAGCCGGGGGCCCGGCGGCAGCAACGACGCGGTTTACCGTATGGCAACGGGCGGGTGTTTGAGCCCCCGCCCGTTTTTTCTTCGCAGGGCGTGTTACGGAACGGGGTCTTGCCGGGACGCGTAGTAGGCGCTCAGCGGGTCGCCTGAAAGCGCCTGTTCGGGGAGCCCCGCCGCGCCGCCCGGGGCGCAGGTCGCGACCACGCTGATTGGCTCGGGCCCAAACACGACGTTTCCCCATACCATTCCGCGCGCGGGGTCGTGGAAAAAGGCCGCGGGCGCGCCGTTCACGGTCACCTGGCCAATGCGTTGGCCGCCGGTGGCGATGACCACGCAATCCTGCCGGCCGGCCGGGCCGTGGAGGGCGAGGGACAGGGTCCCGTTCGCGGGGTCCCACTGTTCGGAGAGGCGTTTTCCGCCCCACTGGTGATATATCGCGTTCACAGGCACTGGGCGGACATAGAACAACCGCGTCTGGTTCGGGAGCAGCGCAATCTCCCTGAGATGCGCGAGGACCGCCCGGCCCCGCGCGACCGCCGCGGTTCGTGTGTGCACGTCATACAGCGCGAGAGGCCGGTCTTCCTCGAATGGCGGCAACGGCAACCCGGTGAACGCCACGGCCGTTGTGGCCGGTGCATTGTTGGGGTTTGCGACGACGACGAGGGCATCATCCCACGTGCGGTTGTGATACAGGGTGGCGCAGGCGCCGGGCGCGGTAGCGGCAAACGAGTCACGAGACGTTGGAAACAAGTGCAGGCCGGATTCGTACAGGCCGAAATAATGCTGGGCGGCGTTGAAGGTCTCGACAAAGAGGACCTCGTCGGGACTCACGCCGGATGCATAGGGGAACTTGTCCGGCCAGAGCCGCCAGTCGAGGTAGCTGTATTGCCCGCCGCCCGTGAGCAGGTCGTAGGCGTAGGCGAGCTCCGCGCCGCAGCGCGTCGCCTCACTATCGCCCGCCCAGAGGCAGCCCTGAGCCGGTTGATTGTGGTACGACCCATACTGCGCCCAATACGACTCGACCGACGGAAAAGTATAGCCCTCGCCGAAGAGGTGGCAATCGAACGCGGATATGGCGGGCAGAATAAACCCGTGACTCGAGTGGTCGATCAGCACGGCATGGGGAACTTTGGCCAGCAGGGCCTGGCGGCGGCGCCAGTTCACCTCGTGCAGCTCAATCAGACAATCGTACACCGGTTCCGGATGGCCGTGTTCCTTCCAGAGGGAGCAGTTCGCGTAGGGCAGGTTATCGTCGATATACATGCCGTCGATGGGGTAATGCTCGAGCATGTCGGCGATAGTGGCCATACGGTACTCGGCGAGCCCGTTGGGCGAGGCGAGGCAGGTGGCCATGAGATCGCAATAGGGGTCCATGGGGGCGGCATAACGCCCGCCGTAATTGAAACCCTGCCAGAGCGGCCATTCCCCCGCGGCGATGCGTTCCTGCACGCCCGGCGCGTTGGCGTACATAAGGTCCGCGTTGGCTGTCCAGATAAACAGCATGCCGGTGTCGTGCACGGTTTTCAGCACGCGGTCGAATTCCCCCGCGGGCGGCCGCGGCTCGCCCGGCGTACCCAGGCGGTGCATCTGGAACAGCGTGAATCCCAGCCGGGCGGCCGTGCGGATTTCGTCATCGGTGGGGTAGGGGTGTTTGCCGTCGCCAATCCAGATGAACATGCGCAGGTCGCGCCAGCGGGGATGGGGCAGGCGGTTCGGAGCGACTGCCAGGCCGGTGCGGAACGTGAACGACTCGCCGGCCGGCACCACGAAAGGTTCACCGTCCGGTTCGGCGCGTACGATGTGCTGCGTCAGCCCCACCGAGGCGTTGCCGCTGCCGGATTCGGTTACGGTCAGCGACGCGAGCGGAGCGTCGGCGGGTTGCCGGTACGTGCCCCCCCGATCCGTGAAGATGGCCAGGGCGGCTTCGTGGCTGAACACCTCGAGGCATGAGGTGAGCGTCGCGAGCCCGACGGTTTGCCCGCCTTCGGGCAGGGCCCCCTGGAACGAGTCGATCCCTTCCGAATCCCGGCGTTTGTGGAGGTAGTGGCTGAACTGCCCCTCCGCGCTGACCTCGAAACGGATGCCCTCGGTGAGCGCAAAATCCGCGGCGGGGCTCACCGTCATCGCGCACACCACGACGCCGTCGTTGTAGAACGTCGTCTCGAGCGTGTAGGGCGCCCCCTCGCGCAGGGCGCCCCGCGTGTTCAGGATGACCTGGTTTCTCCCCTGGGTAACGACATCCGTCGTGCCGCCGGTGCATTCCGACAAGGGCGTGCGATCGAACCACACGTCAGCGGGTTGCCGGAGCCGAACCAATCCGTCCTCTTTGGTTTCCAGTCCCGTGATCGTGCCCGAGGCTCGATCGACGGTGTAGCGGTATGTCGGGCCTTCGACGACAATGGCCGTGTCGCTCACGGTACAGCTCAAATCCTCGGAGGGCAACGGTTCACGCAAGACCTCCGTGATCGTCTTGCTGACCGGCGAGGCGCCGAGGTTCAGGGCGGCAACGCCGCAGACCACCATGCCAAGCCACACTGATTTCGGCATCATGCGAGATCTCCCCCGGTCGGCCCGGCTTCACGGCGCGCGGTATTACGAGGCCGGCGCCGAAAACGTCATCTGGGTCTTTTCACCGCTGCCGGACTCCCCGTTCGACACGAGCCATGTCCGGGGCGCGCGCTGCATGATGTCGACCGGTTGCGCCACGCGGCGTTTGATGCCGGCGATCTGAGACGCCAGGTCGCGGTGCGGGGCGCCCACCAGTTCGATGGGACCGCCGAAAAACGCCATGACGGTGCACACCTCGTCGCTCAGTTTGCGCACGCCCGACACATCGAACCGCACGGGCCCGGCGGCGATCCGGTATTCCCAGAGCCGGCTCGTGCATCCCGACGCCTCGAGCCAGTCGTCCAGGCCGTCCTTGATCGTCGTTGCGGAGGACGGAAACACGGGGAGCTTGCCCGCGGCCTCGGCCATGACTTCGTGGGCGAGGGCGTCGGCCTGGGTGCGGGTCATGTTGAAGGCACGCAGCACTTCGTCGGGAAGGGCCGATTTCTGGATCACGAAGAACTGGAATCCCCATCCGGCGACTTTGCGCATGTTGGCGACGGCCTGGGCCCGGCCGTCGGGATGCGACAGGTTGAGCCACATCTGACCCGCCATCGACGCGGCGAAGGCCTCGCCGCCTTCGGTGGTTGCGAGCGGATCAACCGTGATGCCCGGCGTCATCTCGGCCGCGGCGAGCGCGGCGGCCACGCTCTGCATCGATTTGGGATACCGCGGGCGCGCCCCTTCCAGCGCGCCCGGCCGCGATTCCCACGTGCCGGGCACCAGGGCGTGTTTCACCCCCGCGGCGGCCCATTTGCCGGCTTCCGCGTACAGGGCCTCCGCGCCCGCGTCGTCCTCGACGGTGCACCAGAACCGGGGGGCGTCCGCCAGCGCGGCGGGGCAGGGGAGTTTGCTGCGCATCCAGGTGAAATAGGTCTCAACGTCTTCCGGTTTGGGCACGGAAAAGGTGATGAACACCGGGTCGGCGGCCAGCGAGGCGCCGGGCTCGAGCCGGACGGGCGGGTCGTAGACCGAGGCGATCTCGCCCTGCCAGGTTCCTTCGAACGGTTCCAGGTTGATGCCGGACCGGGCGATGTTCAGCGGCACCACGCCCAGGGCGATGGTGCGGTCGTTCGCGGGATCGCGGAAAAATGCCAGCGACGATTTGGCCGTGCGGTCGAAGGCGGCGTACCCCGCCCGCATGTCCAGCCGGCGGATTGCGCTTTCCATTTTGCCGCTGACATTCTTCATGCAGCCCGGCCCGAATATCGCCGGGCTCATTTTCTTGATCTCCAGGGGCGTCTGACCGGCATTGGTGACTTCCATGCGCACCACCAGGAACGGGTATTCGTTCTGCACGGATACCCGGTGAAGCACCTTGAGGCCGTTGCGTTCCGGGAAATCCGAGCGGAAATCGCTGCATCCCCCCATGGGCGTGTCCGCGCGCTCGCGGTCCGCCGCGCCTTTGTCGAGATCGGCCAGAGGGATCACCGTGTCGTCGCCGAGCGTGATCGACGCGCGGGCCTTCTCGATGAATTCGCCGAGACCCTCAAACTGAATGGTCCATTCCGCGTTGTCGGTCGCGTAGAGGAACTGCGCCCGGTTTTCGTCAAACGAAAACACGTAATGGTCGCGAAGCGCCCACGGCAGCGCGGAGAAATCCTGTTTTTCCTCGCCGGCGGTTGCCGGCAGGGCGGTGAGAACAACGGCCATCACACAAAACGCCACCCGAATGGACATCGAACGCAGGATCATCATCGGCCCTCTCCAGAACGTTGCAGGCGCACGAGGTCTGCCGTGCGCGCGGTCTTACCCCGGTTTTCGAGGCGGGATTATACACGATACTCGCCCGGAACCGGACATGCGGGCCCCCGTGCAGGGTCCGGCATGCGGGCGAGACCCCTGCGCTGCACTTCGCCGGCATCATTCCCGCCGTGAGTGCGGGGCGGATCCTGTGCGATGGGCCTGTCCCCGCACGCGGGCGCGGTGGGATCTCTTTCGTGCGCGAACGGCCGGCTAGAGCGATTCGCCGATCGCCACCGTGACGGCCAGGGCCTCGCCGCCCCGCAACACGGCGATGTCCAGGACGGTCGCCGGCTGGCCCGTCAGGGCGCGGTGCGCGTAATCAAACGACTGCCCCGCCATGTCCATCCCGTTGACGGATACCAGCAGGTCGCCGGAGACCAGTCCCGCCCGCTGCGCAGGGGAGTCCTCCGCGACAAACAGGCTCCAGAGGTCTTCCACCTGTTCGGCGGGGGTGACGCCGGCGCTGTGCACCGGGGGGTCGTGCCACGGCACCGGCACGAGCGGCCGCAGGTGAAGCGTTCCCGCGGCGCGGTCGAGCGCCAGGGCGAACCGCGTGTAAAACCGCATGCCGAGCCGGGGCGCGGCGTGTTCTTCCAGGACCTCGCAGAGGGGCGTCACAACCTCGAGCGGCCCGACCGTGCACTCCGGCAGGCGGATTTGGGTGGCGCCCCGGACTCCGTCTCCATCCGCCACCCGCAGCCGGGGCGTATGCTCCGTGAACAGGCCCCACTGCTCCAGGAGGTCCCGCGGCAGCGCGAGCGTTCCGCTGAATGCCGTATCGAGTTCGGCCTCGACGGCATGCGCACCGTTTAGCGTGACGGGCACGCGCATGACGCCGCCGGGTCCCGTGGTCATGGGCACGGCAATCCATTCAGGGCCCATCTCGAGCGGGTACCGGGCGATGCGGCCGCCCTCGCAATCAAGGAGGAAGCGTTCCGGAAGTCCCGGCAGCCCGAGAATGCCCGCGACGCGCAGTCCATAGACCGATTCCATGGGGGCCAGGCCGGCCGCGTAGGCGCCGCACCCGATCGCGGGCCGTCCCGCGACCTCGAGGGCCTGGACCCGCACCCGCTGCGCGGTAAACCCGCCGATCTGCTCCGGCTCACCCACGCTGGGCAATCCGAGCGTGGCGGCGATGGGGGCGTCGAGCGCGACATAGGGCGCCGCGGTGTCGACGAGAAACGGATACGGGCCGACGCCGTCCAGCCAGACCGGCACGAAGGCCCGGCCGCGCACGATGGTGACCTCGTGCCCGGCGGACAAGGCGGCGGGCGTCTGGCCGGCGATGAACGCGGCCGCTGCCACCAGGGCGGTGATTCCGGAAACCATGGCATCCTCTCCGCGAGTATACCCGCCTTGACTTCCCCCTCGCCGCGGGGGCTGGGTTATTTCAGGCCGAGGACGTCCTGCATGTCGTACAGGCCGGGCGCGGCCGTCATGACGAACCGGGCCGCTACGAGGGCGCCGCGCGCGAAATTGTCGCGGTTGTGCGCCTTGTGCGTGAGTTCGATGCGCTCGCCCTGCCCGATGAAGCTGACCGTGTGTTCGCCGACGACGTCGCCGCCGCGCAGCGCGTGCATGCCGATCTGGTTGCGGGGCCGCGCGCCCACGAGGCCTTCGCGGCCGTGGGCGACGTCGCGGGCGTAATCGAGTCCGAGCGCCTGGGCGGCGCGTTCGGCCAGGCGCACCGCCGTGCCGCTGGGGCTGTCTTTCTTCTGGTTGTGGTGGGTTTCGCAGATCTCGACGTTGTAGTCGAGTCCGAGGATGGCGGCCACTTCACTCGTCAGTTTGAACAACAGGTTGACGCCCACGCTCATGTTGGGCGCGTATACGAGGGGGACGCGCGCGGCGCAGTCGTTCAGCAGGGCGACCTGGGCCTCGTTCAAGCCCGTTGTGCCTATCACGGACGGTTTGCCGGCGTCCGCGGCCAGCCGGGCGTTCGCGATGGATGCTTCCGCCACTGTGAAATCGATCAGGCAGTCCGATTTGGCAAGTTCCGCGGCGGGGTCGGCCGACACCATCACCCGCTGCGGCCGGCCCGATTCGGCGCCGGCAATAAGCTCGGTTCCGGCGAACGCCGCCACGTCAAACGCGCCGCCGGCCTCGATGTCGTCCGTGGCCGCGGCCAGTTCCAGGATGCGCCGGCCCATGCGGCCGCACGCGCCTGCCACGCAGATTTTCATGATGTGCCCTTTCCCGGGGACCCGGCCGTCAGATCGCGCCCACCTGACCCAGAATCCGTTCCAGTTTTTCGAACAGTACCGGCTGCATCGGCACCAGGGGAAGCCGCAGGACGTTGTTGATCTTGCCCATGCGGTGGAGTGCCGCTTTCACGGGCATGGGATTGGTTTCGAGAAACAGGCCCTTGACCAGCGGCAGGAGGTCGTAATGCAGCCGTTGCGCTTCGGCCACGTCGCCCTTGGCGAACGCGGCGCACATGGCCGCCACGTTCGCGGGCAGGATGTTCGCGGCCACGGAGATCACGCCGGTCGCGCCGACGCTCATCATCGGCAGGGTCAGGCTGTCATCGCCCGACAGCACCGTGATGTCGCTCAGGCTGCGGATTTCCGAGACCTGGTCCACGCTGCCGCAGGCTTCCTTCACCGCGACGATATTTTCCGCGGCGTTGTGGATGTCGGCGATGGTGGCGGGCAGCATCTTGGTGCCCGTGCGCCCCGGCACGTTGTAGAGCACGATGGGGAGGTCGACCTGCCGGGCGATGGTCGTGTAGTGGGCCATCTGGCCGGCCGGGGTGGGCTTGTTGTAATACGGCGTGATAAGCAGGGCGGCGTCCGCGCCCAGTTCCTTTGCCTTGCGGGTCAGCGACAGGGCTTCGCGCGTGCTGTTCGAGCCCGTGCCCGCGATCACGGGCACCCTGCCCGCCACGCGCTCGACGGTGTACTTGATGCACTGGATCTGCTCGTCGTGGGTCAAGGTCGCCGCTTCGCCCGTGCAGCCGCACGGGACCAGCCCGTCGGTCCCGCTCTCCAGATGCCAGTCGATGAGACGGCCGTAGGCTTCGAAATCGATGTCGAAATCTTCCTTGAACGGCGTCACAAGCGCTACGATTGAACCACGGAACATGTGGAGCCTCCTTCGTGAATCGTCACCCCTGCTGTGCCTGGATTGTCCGCGTCCCACGATGAAGGGAGGTCCAGGTTGACCGCCATTGTAAATCATTCCATACGGGAGACGCCACAGAAACGGCAGGCCGCGCACCAGGAGCCGTCCATTGCGTTCGCCAGAAGACAGGAATACAGGCGAGACGCCCGCGCTACAAGAAAGAAACATGATTGTCTGCCGTCCCTACGGGACTCGTGGTTTGATGGATATGAGGGCTCCCACCACTGAAGTGGTGGGCTATTTTCTTCCGTCCCTACGGGACTCAATTCGTACGCGAGGCCAATCTCGTTTTCTTTCGTCCCTGACGGGACTGAATCCGGGCGCTGTGTGAACCTCGGATTGAAACCCGGCGCTATGGTCTGCCGTCCCTACGGGACTGAATCCGGGCGCGGCGCTGCTCTCCGGGCTAACCTCCCAGCCATTCCAACTCGACACCTGCGGAGTCGTTCAAGAACCGGCACGTGTTCCAAGCACTGCCCCCGGCGCGGTTCCGCATCCCTGTCCTTGCAGTCCCGAAGGGGCGACCGACAATGGCTCTGGGCGGCGACACAGGCTGCATCCGCGGCGTTGACTGCGGCAACGTCGCGCGGGCAGAGCCGTCCACCGTGTCCACCGTGTCCACCAGAGACGAGACGCCCGCGCTGCAAAGCAAGCATGCCAAGGGGGCGCTCGCCACGCCGCCAAGGCGGACCATCCCGGGCAGGTCCCGGCGTGCGGCGTCACGCGGCCCGGAATCTTCCCGGGTGCGGGCGTCGTTATATTCTGGGAGTGGGTGGCCGTGGCGACAGGCGCCGGGCGCGTTTGGTATGCTGGCGTCCGGCATGCGGATGCCCACACGTGTTCAGGCTGCGGCCTTCCGCAAGGAGGATCCCGAGGTGAGAGCTGTTGTACGACTCCTGCCGGTGCTGCTGGTGTGCGCGGGATGCGCCCACGTGCCGGTCAACGAAAACCTCACGCTGTTTCAGGGCGACCCCATCGAGAATGTGCGGGGCGTGACATTCGACGGCGAGGCGTTCGAGGTGCCCGGCGCGGGCGCGATTGCCCGCGACGACGTCACGCTGCTGCTGTTCCAGCCCGCCGGGGCGGAAGACGGGGCGACGGCCGCGGCGGAGGGGGTGGCGGGCCTCACGAAGCTTGCGCAAGAGATGCTGCCGGAGGGCCAGGCGCTGGCGGAGCAGTTCCCGGGTACGGGCGGGGTGATTCTGGTCGATGATGGCCTGTTCGTGTACAACGACGACGGCACCCACCGGTACCGCTACCATTTCGCAGGGCTGGTGCTCAAGGAAGAGATGAAATCCTGGGCGCAGTTCGCGGCGGGGTTCACGGAAGGCCGGAGCCGGGTCCGGGTGCTGGAGGCGAAGTCGATCGCGCCCGACGGGACGGTCTATACCCTGCCGGCGGAGGCGTTGCGCGTGGGGAGCCCGTCGGAAGAGATGGAGTTTTTCAATCCCAGCCATAAGGTCGTAGGCGGGGTGATTCCGGGCGTCGAAATCGGCTCGATCATCGAGTACATCTATGAATACGATAACTACAACCCGGAAGACCCGCGCCTGTTCCTGCCGGGATACTATTTTCAGTCCACCGAGCCCGTGGCCCTGTCGCGGGTGACCGTCGAGATTCCGGACAGCCTGCCCTTCCGCCATTACACGCGGCATTTCCCCGACCCGGCGCTGTCCGAGCCGCAGGTGGAGCGCGAAGGCAAACGGGTGCGGTACGTTTGGGCGCTGCGCGACATGCCGCCGCTGGTGCCGGAACCCCAGATGCCGCCGCAGCCCGATCTCACGCCGCGCATGGAGGCGTCGATCTTCTCCTCGTTCGAGGAGGTCTATGCGCTGCAGCGCGACCTGCAGCGCTCCCGCATGAAACTCACGCCCCAAATCCAGGCCGAAGTGGCCAGGATCACCGAAGGGGCCGAGACCATTGACGAAAAACTCGCCCGCATCTACCACTGGGTCCAGACCAATACCCGCTACATCTCGATCAAGGGCAGTCTCGGCTCCGGGCTGTCCGGACACACGGCCATGGAGACGTTCGAGAACCGCTATGGCGACTGCACCGACAAGGCCATCCTGTTCGCCACGATGTGCGAAGCCATCGGCGTCACGAGCTACCCGATCATCCTCTCGACCAACGACAACGGCGTCGGCGTGACGGAGATCCCGACGATCGACGGCAACCACGCCATTTCCGAGGTTGAACTTCCCGATGGCCGGCGCTTCTACCTCGACTCGACCGCGCAGAATTTCCGCTACCCCTATTTCCGCGCCGATGACCATGGCTGCATCGCGGTGAACGCGATCCGGGGCGATTTCAACACGATTCCCGTCCCCCCGCCCGAGGACAACGCCCGCCACTCGGTGCTCGAGGCTGAACTGGCGGCCAGCGGCGACATGACCGTGCGCACGCGCAACGAGTATACCGGCACCATCGAGGCGGGCATCCGCGCCTTCTGGAAGACGGTGCGCGACGACGAGCGCGCGTACCGCATGACCGAGTACGTGAACTCGTTGAGCCCGGGCGCGCTCCTCGACGACTTTACGTTGTCGGAGCTGGCGGATCTCAACGAGCCGGTACGCATGGGCATCGACTACCGCCTGCCGGGCCACGCGATCCGCGCGGGCAAACTGATGTATCTGCGGATGCCCTCGCTGGAACGGACGTTTCCGGAAGTGGCCCTGGAATCGCGCCGGTTTCCCATCCAGTACATGACGACCGAGGAACGGACCCTCAGCGTCCACCTCACCCTGCCCGCCGGGTTCCGGCTGAAATGGGCGCCGCCGCCGTTGCGTATCCGCACGCCGCACCTCGAATACGACGCGGTGTATGAGGAGACCGCCACCGGCGTAACGCTGAAAGAGGTGTTCCGGCGCCTGGACCGGATCATCCCGGTCGAGGCGTATGCCGAATACCGCGACGCGTTGCGCGCCATCGCCGCGTTCACCGCCAAAGAGATTTTCGTGACGGAGGAGGGTTGATCCGATGACACGCAATCGATTCATTGTTGGAGTGGTGCTGGCCACGGTCGCGGCGGCCCTGGCCGCCGCCGATACCCTCTATCTGCGCGATGGCGAACAGCATCCCGGCGCGCTGAAGAAGATGAGCGTCGACCGGGTCTGGTTTGAGACTCCCGAGGGCGTGCTCGAATACCCCAAGACGGACGTGCTCAAGGTCCAGCTCCAGCGGGCACGGCAGTACGACGAGGTGGAAACCGTCGAACAGATCACCGACCCCGACCTGAAGGCCTGCCTCGAAGCGCTGCCGGGACGCGAGGAGTACCCCGCGGCCGGATACGTCACCCTGCTGCACCGCCAGACCCTCGACCTGCGGGAAGACGGCGTGATGAAAGAGACGGTTCGGCATATCGCGCTGATCCTGCAGCAGCGCGGCGAGGACGTGGCCACCACGAACGTGTGGTATTTCGAGGACACCGACGTGCCGCGGGTCGATTTCGCCCTGACGGTCACGCCCGAAGGCCGGGTGCTGCATCTCAGCGACGCCGCGCTCAAATCGGAGAGCATTTACTCGCGCCTGCCCGAGTACCAGCGCCTCGCGCGGCTGCGGTTTGCCTGCAAGGAACCCCGGCCCGGCAGCGTCATTGACATCCAGTATACGGTCGAGCGCCAGCGGGGCGGCCCCTTCGAGCCGGTCCATTTTACGACGGTATTTCACGGTCAGGAACCCGTCGAGCGCCAGGAGGTCGTCGTCTTCACGCCCGAAGACGGTTCGCGGGCGATCGCCAGCGATCTGTACGCGCCGGAGACCGTGGCGGCCGCGCCGGACGGGCCGGTTTGGACGTGGAAGCTCACGGAACCCCGGCACGGGCTTCCGACGGAACCGTTCATGCCTCCGCTTACGCACATCGGGCCGACCCTGACCCTCGCGGAGGCGGCTTCGTGGGAAGACCTGGGTCAGGCGTACGGCCGCGCGCTCGCGGAATTGCCGCCGCTGTCCGACGCGCTCACGGCGCGTGCGAAGGAACTGGCCGCGGCGGGCGGCGCCGAGGCCATCCGCAATTTTGTGGCCCGTACGATCCAAACCGTGCCGGTTCCGCAGTGGCATTTCCGCATCGTCCCCCACGAGCCGAACGCGACCGCGCAGCGCGGCGTCGCCAATGAACTCGACAAGAATGCCCTGTACTGGCGCATGCTCGAGGCGGCGGGGCTCGAGGCGCGGTTCGCTCTCGTGCGCAGCCGGGAAGCGGGGCCGTGGCCCGCGAACACGCCGTCGCTGAAGGTCTTCGACCGCTCGGCGGTATACATCCCGTCACGTGACGCGTTCACGTCAGCGGAAAGCGATGTGCTGCCCTTTGACGTGCTGCCGGGCTCGTTGCAGGGCGCTCACGCCATCGTGTTCCCCTACGGCGCGGATTCGCTCCGGCTGACGCAACGGCCCGAGCCTGCCGCGGAACGCGATGCCACGCGGTTTGAGGCCGTGCTCAGCGGCGACGGCGCGCTTGCGCTCACCGTGACCTATACGGCCGCCGGAAACGGCCAGGCGGGGTACCGCAGCCTCAAGGATCTCGACGAACAGGCCTTGCGCAACCAGTTGACGCAATTCGCGGCCTATCTGCATCCCGCCGCGGTGCTGGAAAGCTACGAGATCTCGGATCTTGCCGACGTATCCACGCCGCCCGTGCTCACGATGCGGTGCCGGATTCCCGAATACGCCGTTAAGGCGGGTGACGACCTGATGATGTTCACCCTGCCCGCCGTGTCGTACAGCGCCCACCTGGTGGGCCGGCCGGCGCGCGAGTTCGGGCTGTTCTGGGACCACGTGGCCATGGAAACCACCGAAGGCGCCATTGCCCTGCCCGAGGGGTACGCGGTGTATTCGCTGCCCGAGAACGTCGCGTTTGAATCCGAGGTGGCGGACTACCGCGCGCGGCTGGCCGCGAACGACGGCACGGTCACATTTGAAGATGCGTATACCCTGAACGTCGACCAGGCGCCGGCTTCCGCCTATCCCGAGTACAAGCAATGCCTCGAACGCCGCGCCGGCCTGGCCCGCCAGCGGATCATCCTTACCCGCGCGAAATAGCCGTCGGGCGCCCGGAGCTTGTGCGCGCTTGCACCCGCGCCGCGCCCCGGCTACCATGGGCCTCGCGCACAGGCAGCAGGAGGGCAAACCATGGCGAATGCGCGGGAATTCGGGGCGAAGGGCGACGGTATCACGGACGATACCCTGGCGTTGCAGCGCGCAATTGATGAGACCGGCGTGCTGGAACTGGGCAAAGGGTCATACCTCGTTTCCGCCCCGCTGCTGCTCGACACGACCCAGCGCGGATACGTGGGGGTGCGGGGCGCGCAGGGGACCTCGCGCATCGTGATGACCGGGCCGGGACCGGCGCTCCGGATCATCGGCGATCATCAGGGCACGGCGAATCCGGCGTCGTTTCAAGAGCATACCTGGGAGCGCGAACGGTTCCCGGTAGTGGCGGGGTTTGAGATTCTCGGACGCCACCCCGAAGCCGACGGCGTCGAACTGGTCCGTACCGTGCAGTGCACGATCCAGAACGTCCTGATACGCGAATGCCGTTACGGCATCCATCTGCTCGACCGCAACCGGAACCCGATCATCGCGAATTCGCACATCTACCGCTGCCTGGACTCCGGGATCTTTTTCGACGCGGTCAATCTTCACCAGGCGATCATCGTCGGCAACCACATCAGCTACTGCGCCCGCGCGGGCATCCGGCAACTTAACGGCGACGTCCACAACATCCAGATCACCGGCAACGACATTGAATACAACTCGGGGTACGCGGACGGGGCCAGCGGCGAGCTTGTCCTCGAAGTGCCCGACGATGGCCTCATCAGCGAATACACCCTCGCGGGCAATACGCTTCAGGCCACGCCCGATGCCGCCGGGGCCAACATCATCATGACGGGCCGCGCCCTGCCCGACGATTCCTCGATCCGCGTCGTGAGCATCACCGGCAACGTCATTGGCGACCGCGACAAGAACATCGTCATGCAGCACGCGCACCGCGCGATCACCATCACGGGCAACACCATCTACAGCGGCACGGCCGCCAGCCTCGAGCTTACACACTGCGAACAGGTGGCCGTCACCGGAAACACGGTCAACCATTCGCCGTGGCAACGGGGCCAGAACGATGTCGGCGGCGTGCTGCTCGACGACTGCCAGGACTGCGCCATCACCGGAAACATCCTGACCGGCCTGGCCTGCGGCGACGACGCGCGCGGCGGCGCGATCACCCTCACGCGCTGCTCGGGGATCGCGGTGTCCGACTGCCAGATCGTGTCGCCGATCCACCGCGGCGTCTATGTCGAATCCGGCACGCGGTGCCGCATTGCCAACAACACGATCATCAGCCGGCGCGAAGGAACCGTCATGAAGACCGGCGTGGAAATCGCCGGGGAGAGCCGCGACAACCTGGTCCAGCACAACCTGATCCAAGCCGGCTCCGCGGGCGGCGTGGTCTGCGACGAAGGCCACGGCGTCGTGCTCAACAACACGATCACGGCATAGCGCGGCGCCGGCGCAGCATTCGCGTGTGGCCCGCGTTCTTCCTTCTGGCCCTTCTGGTGCCTTCCGGGCGCGGCTCGTTCGTGAGTGCCTGAAAAACCGGTCTAGCCCAGGTTCAGGGGCGAGAAGTAATACCACACGGCGCAGACGATGCCGAACAGGATGAGCGTGAGCGCGAGGCTGGTGCGCGACCACAGCCCTTTCCGGAGTTCGACGCCTTCGGTGGTGGCGAAGGTGAGGCCCGCGAGCTGGCTGTCGGGCGCGGGACGCGTCAGCAGGCTTACGATGACGAGGATCGCGCAGCAGAGCAGGAACAGGAACAGCGCGAAGTGCAGGAAATGGATCGTTGCGAATGTGTGGAGCCATCCCGTCAGGCTGTGGCGCATGAGTTCCGCGACGAGGCGGCCCATGCCGAGGACGAATCCGGTGAACAGCGCCGCCAGCGCGCCGTGGGCGTTCACGCGCTTCCAGAAGATCCCGAGCAGGAACACCGCGGTAATCGGGGGCGCGATGTACGACTGCACGCTCTGGAGGTAGGTGTATAGCTCGCCCGAAATGAACCGCATGAACGGGATCCACGCCAGTCCCAGAACCACCAGCACCACGGTCGAAACTTGCCCCACCACGACGAGGTGGTGCTCGGAGGCGTTCGGCCGCAGTTTGCGGTACACGTCCCACGTGATCAGGGTCGAGCAGGAGTTGAACACCGAGGACAGCGAGCTCATGAGGGCGGCCAGGAGCCCCGCGACCACCAGACCGCGGATGCCGGCCGGCAGGAGCCGTGCGATCAGTACCGGCAACGCCTCGTCGGGCCGGCTGAGTTCCATGCTGCCGCGCTGGACGAGGACGAAGGCGATCACGCCGGGAATCACGAAGATGAACAGGGGCAACTGTTTGAGGAACCCGGCGAAGATCGTGCCGCGGCGCGCTTCCTCCTCGTTTTTGGCCGACAACACACGCTGCACGATGAACTGGTCCGTGCACCAGTACCAGAGGCCGAGGATGGGCGCGCCGAGCAGGACGGCGGTCCATGGGAAATCGGGATCGCTGAAGGGCCTCCACATGCTCATCATGCCGGGCCCGGCTTCCTCGCACAGCGTACTCCATCCACCGGCCTCGTTGAGGCCGATGACGGTGACGGCGACCGAACCGCCGATCAGAACCAGGGCCTGGATCATGTCGGTATAGAGCACGGCGCGCAGACCGCCGAACACCGTATAGATGCCCGTGGCGAGCACGACGATGATGGCGCCGGTCCAGAACTCGATGCCCATGAGCGCCGTAAACACCACGCCGCCCGCGTAGATCGTGACCGAGATCTTGGTCAGCACGTAGCTGATGATCGAGACGACCGCGAGATACCAGCGCGCGGCGGGAGAATAACGCCGTTCGAGGAATTCGGGCATGGTGAACACGCCGCTCTTCACGTAGAACGGCACGAACAGCCATCCGAGCACCAGGATCGCCAGCGACGCCTGCACCTCGAACTGGCCCAGCACGACGCCCGTCGACGCCCCCGCGCCCGCCAGGCCCACCAGATGCTCCGAACCGATGTTCGATGCAAACATCGACGCGCCGATGACAAACCACCCCACGTTGCGGCCCGCGAGGAAATACCCCGCCGAGTTGTCGCGCTGTTTCCGGTTGGTGAGCGCCGCCCACACCGCGACCCCAAACACCACGCCGAAATAGAGCACAATAACGCCCCAGTCAAGGCCGTTGAGTTGTCCCATGAAACCGCTTCTCCTTCCATGCCGGACACGCGCCGCTCCCCAGCGGCGACACGATAGCAGATGGGCCGGGGCGGGTGCGAGGGAGAGCGCGCCGGGTCCGGAACGTCAGCGGACCGGCGCGGGGGCTTCGGGGGCGCCGGGCGCGGGCTCTTCCACGAGCCCCGCGCGCCGTTTCATCGCGTCGATATCGAGGTTCTCGAACCATTCCGGGAGGTTCTTCCAGAAGCGGTGGAACCCGAACCCCCCCTCGGCGAGCTCGCGGAGGGCCTCGTCTTTGGTCCACCCTTCGACGGCGACGCGGTACACGGCGGACAGGACGCCCGTCCGGTCGGCGCCGTGCATGCAATGGACGAGCACGGGGGTCCGGTCGGGATCGGTCACGAGCTGGAGGAAGCGCACGACCTCTTTCTCCTCGGGATGCCAGGCTTTCATGTAGATATGCTCGTACCCGAGGCCGGTCTCGCCGATTTCCCCGCGGTCGGAATGGAACGAACGGAGATTGATGATGGTCTTGACGCCGAGTTCCTTGAGGTTCCGCATGCCTTCGGCGGTGGGTTGCGCGCTGCGGTACAGCGCATCGGACACCTTGTGGAGATTGGGCACGCCCGTCATCTCGATCGGTTCGGCCCAGGCCGCCGGCCGCGCGGCGGACGGCGCGGTCTCCGCGGCAGGCTGCTCGACCGCAAATCCCGGCAGACAGACCGCCAGAAGCAGCATCGCCAGCATCAGGAACCGGTACACGCGCGGCATCATCGCAACGCCCTCCCCAGTTCAGCATACCGCGCTGCCGTATAGGACACAAACGCCCGCGCAACCGGCGTCGTGCCGGCAATCACGGGGTAATTTCGTTGGAGCCGCGCGGCCTCGACGACAAAGGAGTTCTCGAGCAGACGGATTTGAACGCCGCCGTGGCGATCCGTGCGCAAGACCTCGATGCCCCGTTCACGGAAACGTTCGAGCACGTCCCGGGAAACGGCATCGCCTCCGCGCCAGGGCCCGGTCGATATCACGGCGTATCGCGGCGCGACGGCGTCGAGGAAGGGTCCGGTGCTGGAGGTATCCGACCCATGATGCGGGACCTTCAGCACATCGCTCCGGCAATCGGACCCGCACAAGGCCTCTTCCACGGGTTGTTCGATATCCCCAGTGAGCAGCAGGCTGCCGCCGGACCATCGCAGCCGGCACACCACCGACCGGTTGTTCGGGTTGGGCGCGTCGGCCCGCGCCGGGTCGGGATGCAACACCTCGAGCGACGCCCCGGCCAGCGCGAGGGTGTCGCCGGCCCGCACCGTGCGCACGGGAACCGCCTGTTCGGCGCAGAGTGCGGCCAGCCGGGCCTCCTCGGTCTCCGGGTCGTGCGTGTCCAATTCCGCTCCGGCGAGCAGTTCCCCGACCCGCAGCTCCTCGAACACGGTAAGCAGGCCGCCGATGTGGTCGCGGTGCGGATGCGTCAGTATGACCTTGTCGATGCGCCGGATGCCGCGCGCGCGCAGAAACGGCACGAGCACGCGTTCACCGGCGTCCCCATAGGGGGAAAGGTCGCCGCCGTCGATCAGGACGGTGTCGCCGCCGGGCGTGTGGAGGTAGATGGCGTCGGCATGGCCGATGTCGAGGACGACCGCCTCCGGCGGGGGCGCCGGCCGCCAGCACAGCACCGCGAGGACCAGCAGAAGCGCTGCGGCCAGACCCGCCTTGCGCCGCCAGCGGGGATTTTCGAGCGCCACAACCAGGACGCCAAAGGCCAGCCAGTAACACAGCAGGGCCGTGCCCGAAGGACGCGATACGTCGACGTGGGCGCCGGGAAGGCCGCGCACGGTATCGATGATCCATCCAATAAGGAGCGTGACGGGCAGCAGCGCGTGGCCAAACAGGGCGGCGGCGCCCATCCACACGAAGGACAGGGCGCTCGTCGCGAAACACAGCCACAGCCCCGCCCCCAGCAGCGGCACTACCATCAGGTTGGCCAGCGGCGCCGCAAGCGAAATGCTGTTGTAGTGATAGGCCGCCATGGGAAGCGGCAGAACCAGCACCGCCACCGGCATCGCGAGCGGCTGCCGAAGGTAGTACGGAACGCGTTCCAGAACCGAGGAGAAATGTGGGAGAAACAACAGGATCGATGCAACACTCAGGAACGACAGTTGAAATCCCGCATCGAACAGGATGTCCGGCCGCCAGAGCGTGAACATGAGCGCCGCGATGCTCAGGGCCGTCGGGGCGTCGCGTTCCCGCCGGGCGAAATCCGCCAGCACATACATCGTGAACATGATGGCCGCCCGCAGCGCCGGGGCCCGCCCGCCCGCCATCAAGGCAAACAGCCAGACCAGCAGCAGGGCCAGCACCGAAGCCCGCCGGCGCGTGGAGGTCAGCGCTTCCAGAAACGCCGTCGCGGTCACGAACACGATCGAGACGTGAATGCCCGAAATCGCCAGGATATGCGACGTGCCGGTGTCGACGTACCGGGCATAGTCGTCCGGCGTCAGCCCGCTCCGGTCGCCCAGCCACACCATCAACGCAAACGCGCGCGCCTGCGCGGGCATGGCCCGCGTGAACCGCTCCGCCTGGCTCCGCCGCAGCCGGGCCGTCCAGTGCTTCACCGCATGCCAGGCAGCGGGCGCGAGCGCCTCGACGCTGTCGCCGCCCCGGGCCGTGAGGGCGGTGTGGACGCCGTCGCGGCGCAGGGCATCTTCCCAGCTCGCCATGCCCGGATTGACGCGGGTCAGGGCCAGATCCCAGCGCCCGGTTACCGCCACCCGGTCGCCCGGCCACGGCAACGCGCCCGGTTCGGTCCATTTGACGAGCACCCCGCCTCTGACGGCGGTTTCGCGGCCGTCAAGCACCAGCCGGCAGGCATCCAGAAGAAACCGCGCGTATTCGTCTGGCGGGCTGGCGTAGGGCACGTCGCGCACCACCCCCTCGATACGGCACAGGCCCGGTTCGTGCCCCGCCAGGAAGCGGCTGAGCGGGTCGCCGGGCGGACCGGCGTGGCGCGCGTTGTAGAGCAGTGCCCCAATCCCCAGAAAACAGAGGAACACCCCCAACGGGCGCGACAGCGATAACGCTGAAAAGGCGTAGAGGCAGACCACGCCCCCTGCACACAGCAACAGTGGAATCAGAATGCCGGGCGCATATCCCCTCGCGGCCGCCACAATGCCCGCCGAAACGCCCACGGCTACCCATACCAGCGGCCGGTTCACAATGCCTCACCCCGTTGGACCACGGCGTACCCCCGCATGCCAGGCCTCGCGGCGTTGTCAGAAGAACGTCGCAAACAACATCAGGAGATTGTACAGGAGGTTGTAGAGCTGCGACAGCGTGTTTGTGGGTTCCAGCACGATAATCTGCGAAAGCAGGAGATTCCACAGATTACCCAAACCATCCAGAATCATGACCCTGTCTCCTTTATGCGCGGCCCGGCACGCGGAATGTTCAGATTACCCTACCAGACTAGGCATCGTTACACCGGGAATCAAGTGCCGCCGGTGAAAGCGGTGATACACCGGGGGACGCCGAAACTCAGAATCGTAGTGCAGGCCGTATCCCCGCCCGCGGGGGTGGCCACGCGGAACCGCGTGGCCGGGGGGGGGATGCCGACCCCGCGGTTTTGGGCGAGGGATGCCGGGTTTGTTCAACCCCCTTCGGGGGTTGGTGGCTTGGGGGTGCGCATCATCCCCGGGCTGCGCCCGGGGCTGCTCTCCGGTTCGAACGGGGACACGTAGTCGCGCCGCGGACGGCGCTTGGAACATGTCCCCGTTCTTGTCCGGCGTCTTCAAATTCTGAGAACTCTGTGCCCTCTGAGGCCAATCTCTTCCCGAACCGAACGGGGACACGTGATGGACCGTTGCTGCTGCGCGATAGAAGGTCGCGGGGTCAGGGCGCAGCGCCGGCGAGGGCCCCTTCCGCGGGCGCTTCGGCGGCCGCCTGTTGCACGAACCCAATGAGGGCCTCGCCGATCGCCCGGTTGTCGTGGATGCCGCCAAACGCGTCAGCTCCCGGCCCATAGGCGAACACGGGCACCATGATGGCGGTGTGATCGTCGCCGACAAACGCCCCTTTCGTGACGGACTTGTCGGCCAGGGAGCCGTCGAGCGGGGTGTACCCGCCGGTATCGTGGTCGGCGGTCACGACCACGAGCGTGTTGCCGTCGGCTTCGGCAAAATCGAGCGCGGCGCCGATGGCGTCGTCGAAATCGGTCATTTCGCCCAGGAGCCGGGCTTCCTCGTTGGCGTGGGCCGCCCAGTCAATGTGCGAACCCTCGACCATCAGGGCGAATCCGTTGGGGTTTTTCGACAACGCGTTGAGGGCCAGGCTCACCATTTCCCGAAGGGGAGGATTGCGATCCGCCGCCCATCCGAGATAGTCCATCGCGAGAAGCCCGGCGAACGAGTCCACGTCGCCCAGCGCCCGCAATTCGTCGGCCGTGAGCGCCAAAGGCATCCGTTCCCTGAGCGCCGCGATGAGGTCTTTGTCGTCTTTACGTTTGCTGCCTTTCGACGACTGCGGCATGAAAAACTGCTGGCCGCCGCCAAGGACAACGTCGACGTTTCCGGCGGCGATCTGCTCCGCAATTTCGGTCTGCTTGCCGCGGTCGTCCACATGCGCGACAAACGTGGCAGGCGTGGCGTGGGTGACGGCGCAGGTCACCACGATGCCCGTAGATTTTCCCGCGTCTTCGGCATGTTCGAGCAGCGTCTTTGCCGGTGCACCGTCTGGCGTCATGCCGACCATGTGGTTGTTGGTGCGCTGTCCCGTGGCCAGGGCCGTGCCGCCCGCGGCGGAATCGGTCACCAGCCTGTCGGCGGAATGGGTTGCGGAAAAGCCCCCGACCGGACAGCGTTCGAGCTGGAGGCTGCCCTTAACGACCCGCGCCGCGGTGACCTGGCCGACGCTCATGCCGTCGCCGATCATGATGATCACGTTCTTCGGAACGGCGTCAGTTTCGCTCGCGCGGGCGGTCATGGGGATGATCAGAAGGGCCATCAAAACGGCAACCAGCATGCGATAGTTCATTGTGCAGAACCTCCTCGTATCGTTCTGGGCGCTGCGCGCCGTGCCTTTGGGTTTCCGGTATTTCCGCTCCGGCGGCAACCGGGTTGCTTTGTCCTGCTTCCGGGCCGTTGCACGTTCCGGGTTAATAGACCGTTTTGCGCGCCCACTCAAGCGAGCCCGGCACGAGATGCACCAGTTCCTGCGACAGGCCCTCCGGCGAGACGCGCACCACCAGCAGGTGGTAGATGCGGGACGCCTCGGGCAGCCGCTCGCTCAGGGGGGCGCCCGCGCCCGCCGACAGCGTGTAACGCACGCCGTCGATCACCGTCGACGTGTAGCCGTGGATGTGCCCCATGAAGACCTCGTTGACCTTATGCCTGGTCAGCAGGGCGCGAAGCGCATCTGCTTTCCAGGTGAATCCGCGCGGTTCATCATCGCCGATGGCCGCATCCTCGAAATAGGCCGGCGGAATGTGGAAAAACACGAACTTATATTGGGCTCCGGGTTTCGCGAGTTCCCGGTCCAGAAACGCCAGGTCGGCCCCGCTGACCCGGACGATCTCGCTGGCGTTGAACCCGACAAAACGGCACGAGCCGTAGTCAAACGAGAACCGGTCGCCCCCGTAGATCGTCTTGTAGGCGGCGAAATCGCGCCGCTCGCCGCGCTCGTGATTGCCCGGCACGCAGAATACCGGCGCCGGATCCGTGATCTCCAGCAGCGGCAGAAAGTTCTCCAGGTATTCCGTGACCGTCCCGCCGCGGATCAGGTCGCCCGTGTGAAAAATGAGCGTGGGAGCTTCTTTCGCGGCCTGTTCAAACACCTTGGACGCCACGAAGACGTTGTTGCGGGAGTCCCCGAACACCACAAACGAAAACGTCTCGGGGGCGGGCCCCCCGGACTGCAGCGTGTCGAGCAGCCGGTCATAGGTGTATTTCTCGGCGTACGGAGCCAACGCCTCGAGGTCGCCTGGAGAGGCCGTCGCATACCAGCTTACCGCCGGAACGCAGACCAGCGTCAGCAGAACCAGTCCCGCGAAAAGCAGCTTATGTTTCGCCAATGCCCGAGGCATGGTTGCACCATCCTTTGCTGGCGGCACGGGACCTGTCGGGAACCGTGCCCCCTGCCCAACATCCTGAAGGCAACACCCGGTGCGCCTGTTTTGTTCCAGGAAGGGTATCGTAGCACGTGACGCAGGCCTGAAAAAACGCCCCGGAGGCGCCCGCGTTATCCACACGGACCCCGCCCCGCAATTCCCGCTCGCATCGGCCCTGCGCGGCCGGTATAATCCCGCGCATGTTTTCTCCCTACATCAACGAAGGCGTTCCGGTGGCCGTATTCTGGCTGTTTGTGAGCGCGGCCATTATCATCCAGGGCATCAGCAAATCGGGGTTTGCGGGCGGCGCGGGCATCCTCTCGATGCCGCTGATGTTTTTCGTGATGCCGGTGAATCGAGCCGCGGCCGTCATGCTTCCCCTGTTGATCCTATGCGATATGAACGCCATCTACCACCACCGGCACAACAAGGACTGGAAGACGGTCCTGCGCATCTACCTGCCGTCGCTTTTCGGGATCCTGGCGGGCGCGGCGGTCTGGTGGTGGATCGGCCAGGAAGGCGTGGAACGCTACGGCATCTGGATCAAACGGTTCGTGGGCGTCATCGCCATCGTGTTCGCCCTCTACATCGTCTCGAAAGAGGCCGCGATGTCCTGGGTGGACCGGTTCCGGCCGGGCGCCGGGGTCGGCGTGATCGCAGGACTCGCCGCCGGCTTCAGCTCCACCATCGCCCACGCCGCGGGTCCCATCGTGAGCCTCTACATCTTCGCCCAGGACCTGGGGAAGACCCTCTTTGTCGGCACCGTCGCCTGGACCTTCACCCTCATCAACCTGTCCAAACTGCCCTTCTACATCGGCGCCGGATTGATCGAGAAAGACGTGCTTTTGCTGGGGGCCGTCCTGGTTCCCCTCATTCCGGCCGGTTCCTGGCTCGGCAAGTGGATGCATCAGCGCGTTTCCGAGAGGCTGTTCAACCGCGTTATCCTCGTGCTGGTGTTCATCGCCGGAATCCAGCTGATCTTCGGCATCAACCCCGTCTCGTGGGTCCTCACCCTGTTCCGCCGCGGCGCATGACGCCCGGACCGGGTGCAACAAAGCCCGGTGTAAGATGTATAATAGGACAGGGCGTGCTGAAAGACTGGGGCACGCGGCACGGGTTTGCATGCGCCGCCGGCAACGGTGCGTTCCGGCGTTCCCCAGCGGGAGGGAACGGTCATGCGTATCAAGGCCTGTCTTACCTGCGGAATTCTCGGGTTTTTCATCGTTGCCGCGAACGGGTGTCCGCCGCCGCGGGAGCCCGTGCTGCGCCTCCTGTTCAACCAGGGCACCTACGGCACCACCGCCGGGTATAGCGAGATGGACTGGTCGGACTTTTTCAGCGGCGAACAGCAGCTTGGGGATGATTTTGAGCTCACGGGCGACAACACGACGATCACCCATGTGAGCTGGTGGGGCGTGTATCGCGACAATCTCCCCGTGACCGATGATTTCATGATCACAATCTCCCAGGACAACGGGGCCGGCATGCCGGATGTGGGCGGTTTCTGGGAACACCGGATTGGGGATCTTGCCGAGCGGGAAGCCACCAGTGGACGCGTCGGTCCGGGGGATCCCGGCTGGAGCCTGACCATCTATCACTACAGCTGCGAGATTCCGGACTGGGAAATGGAGCCCGGCGCCACGTACTTTGTCTCGATCGTGAACGACACGGGCAAGTGGATGTGGTGCACGAACGGGTCGGCTGCCGAGGGCAACAACTTCAGCGTGGCGCGCGAAAGCTGGGGCGATGCCTGGGGCGCGAACGGGCTCGACCTGACGTTCCAGCTCTGGGGCAGCGAATAGCGGCCGCCTATGCGCAGAGTTCGAACACGCCGGCGGCGCCCATGCCGCCCCCGATGCACATGGTCACGAGACCGTATGTGACGCCGCGCCGTTTCATTTCGTGCAGGAGCTGGACGGTCAGCTTGGCGCCCGTGCACCCGAGGGGATGGCCCAACGCGATCGCGCCGCCGTTGACGTTGACCTTTTCGGGGTCGAATCCCATTTCCCGAATGACATAGAGGCACTGCGAGGCGAAGGCCTCGTTGTTCTCGATCAAACCGAGCTCGCTCACGGCAATCCCCGCCTGTTCGCAGGCCTTCGGGATGGCCTCGAGCTGGGCGGGACCGAGAAAGCGCGGGTCGCCCGCGGCCACGGCGTATCCGCGGAACCGCGCGAGCGGTTTCAGCCCGAACTCCTCGACCGCCTTCCCGTTCATGAGACAGACGGCTGCGGCGCCGTCGCTCGTCTGACTCGAATTGCCCGCCGTGCAGAACCCGCGGCCGGGCTCGGCGAACGCGGGCTTCAGGCGGGACAGCACTTCAAGCGATGTGTCGCGCCGGGGCCCCTCGTCGGTATCGAAGCGCATCGACCCGGCGGGGGTGGTCACGTCCAGCGGCACGATTTCTTCGGTGAACAGGCCCTGATCAATGGCGTTGACTGCGCGCTGATGGCTGCGGAGCGCCCAGGCGTCGAGTTCTTCGCGGCGGAGCTTGAACTCACGCGCCACATTGTCGCCGCAATGGCCCATGGCGATGTAGACTTCGGGACGTTCGCGCGTCAGCGCCGGGTTGGGCTCGTATTTCAGGCCGCCCATGGGGATGGAACTCATGGATTCGACGCCTCCGGCCACCGCCACGCCGAGCAGGCCTGCTTCGAGTTTTGCCCCCGCAATGGCCTGCGCCTCGAGCCCCGACGAACAGAACCGGTTGATGGTGATTCCCGGAACGCTGTCGGGGATCCCGGCGCGCGCCTGGGCCACGCGCGCAATGTTCATCCCCTGGCTGCCTTCGGGAAACGCGCATCCGAGAACGATGTCTTGGACGCGGCCGGCGGGCACGCCCGCGCGACCGATGGCTTCCTTAATGACGACGGCCGCCATCTCGTCCGGACGGCACTGGACCAGCGAGCCCTTGTTGGCTTTTCCGACGGCCGTGCGCACGGCCGACACGACGTACACATCCTGCATGGCCTCATCCTCCTGACGCTGCAAGGGGCCTGCGTGGGCGCCCGGGCAGGTGACTCAGTGTCTTCGCCGCGGTCTGCATTCGTATGCGCCTAGTTGCGCAAGGGTTTCCCGGTTTGCAGCATGTATTGCATGCGCGCCCGGGTCTTTTCGGTGCCGCACAAGTACAGCATGGCCTCGCGTTCGAGGTCGAGCACGTCCTGTTCGCTCATGACCTGCCCCGGCAGGCGGTCGCCGCCAGTCAGCGTTCTGGCCAGGTATTCGGCAATGAGCGCGTCGTGTTCGGAGGCCCATCCGGCCAGCTGCATCTGGTAGACCGCCGACCGGAACGCCGCGCGGACCGGCTCGCCCAGCACGGCCAGTTTCGCGGGTCTGGGCGGCGCGTACCCGGCGAGCACCAGGCCGCGGCAGACGTCTTTGGCCCGTTTCACCTGGTGCTGGTCGTTAATGCAGACGCAGTCGTGTTGCGTGAGGTAGCCGAGCGGGACCAGTTCGTGGCCGCTCGTGCTCACCTTGGCCATGCCGATGGTCTCGAAGGCCCGGCGCACGTACGGGAACGGGTCGCCCTGGGGAACGCTGTCCGGCACGTAGGCCAGCGCGCGGCGGAGCATTTCCTTGGTGCCGCCGCCCGCGGGGATGATGCCCACGCCCGCTTCGACCAGCCCGCCGTAGGTTTCCGCGGCGGCCACGACCCGGGCGGTATGCTGGCTGATCTCGATGCCGCCGCCGAACGTGTAATGATGCGGCGCCGCCACTACCGGTCCCCGGCAGAAACGCATCGCCATGTTGGCGTTCTGGAACGCCGCGATGATGTTGGACAGGGCGTCCCAGTCGTTCTGCATGGCGTAGCCAAGCACCATGAACAGGTTGGCGCCCGCCGAGAAATGTTCGCCCTGGTTCGCCACGATCATCCCCTCGAACGCGCCCTCGTTGACCAGGTTCGTCCCCGTGTTGAGCAGGTCGAGCAGGTCGGCGTCGATGGTGTTCATCTTGGTGTGGAACTCGGCGCACAGGATCCCGTCGCCGAGGTCAACGAGGCTGCACGCCGCGTTTTCCCGGACGGTCCGGTTGTCGCGCTTGAGGTCGATCAGAAAAAGGGCGTTGGGATTACGCTCGACCTCCTTATACGCCTTCGACGCGAGATCGAAATAGCGTGTGCGGCCGTTTTCGTGCCGGTAAAACGAGGCGCCGCCGGCGTCGCGCAGGGCCCGCGCGATGGCCGGCACCTCGAGCCCTTCGGCGGCCATGCGGTCGCACACGTAGTCGAAGCCGAGCACGTCCCACGTCTCGAAGATGCCGATGTTCCAGGCAAACCCCCATTTCACGGCATGGTCGATGCTCACGATATCGTCGGCGATCTCCGGAATGCGATTGGCGGCGTAGAGCGCGGTATTCGCGAAAAGCTTCCACACGAATTTTGAACCGGCATCCTCGCCGGTATGCATGATCCGGACCTTTTCCTCGAGGCTTTCGACGGCGCGGGCGGCGCCGATGCAGTCGAAGCGGGTCTTGCTCGGAGGCTCGTATTCGAGCGTATTCACGTTGAGGGAGAGAATGACGCGTTTGCCCTTTTCATCGCGTTCGCCGGTCTTTTTATAGAACCCCGCGCCGGTCTTCTCGCCGAGACGGTTCTCCTCGATGAGCTTTTGCAGCCACGGTTCGGCCTGGAACAGCTCGCGCTGTTCGTCGCCGGGGCAGCCGTGGTACACGTTGCCGATCACATGCACGTAGGTGTCCAGTCCCACGAGGTCGCAGGTCCGGAACGTGGCCGAGGAGGCGTGGCCGATGATCGGGCCGGTGAGGCTGTCGACGTCGTCGACCGAGAGGCCGTCTTTGGGAAACTCGCGCATGATGAACTGGCAGGCGTAGGTCAGAATGCGGTTGGCCACGAAGTTCGGCGTGTCTTTGGCGACCACGATGCCTTTGCCCAGCACATCTTCCGCGAACCGCTTCAGGGTGGCGACCACGCCGGGCAGCGTGTCCGGTCCGGGGATGATCTCGAGCAGCTTCAGGTAACGGGGCGGATTAAAGAAGTGGGTGCCCAGGAAATGCCGGCGCATGTCGTCGTCCATCCCATCCGCCATGGACCGGACGAGGATGCCGCTGGTGTTGGTGCTGATGACGGAGCCGGGACGCCGGTGTTTCGCGGCTTCCCCCAGCACCTTCTTCTTGATGGCCAGGTCTTCCTTGACCACCTCGATCACCCAGTCGGCCTCGGCAATCCGGGGAAAATCGTCCTCGAAATTCCCGATTTCGATCAGGTCCGCATTCCCGGGCAGGTACAGGGGCGCCGGTTTGGTTTTCAGCAGCGCCGCTTTGCTGGCGGCCGCGAGCGCGTTGCGTTTTGCCGGGTCCTGCCTGTCTTCCGCGCTGAGACCGGGAGGAACGATGTCGAGCATCAGGGAGGGAATGCCGCAATTGGCGAGATGCGCGGCGATCGCGCCTCCCATCACCCCCGAGCCCAGCACGGCCGCGCGCTTGATGTCGTCCATAGAGCTGTCTCCTTCCACCATACGAACCGAGCCGTCGCCAACGGAAGGTAACACCCGCGCCGGCCGGGCCTGTTCCGCGCGGGAACGCCCCAGCCGGCGTCCGTTGGTAACCGTTGGAACTGCCGGCCTGCAACGTGTTGGGATCGCACCGTTTGAATCTGCTCGAGCCCCACGACCGCTCCATCGTACAACAGAACCCGGACGGGGTCAAGACAAACTGCGAAAACAAAGCAAGGCGTGTCAATTTGTCAATTCACATGTTATACTCATGGTAGACGTGGTAAACTCTTGCCATGTGAGCCGCCCGGCGGGGAGTTGCCGGGGCGGTTCGGAGGCACTGCAGCGGTTCGTCTGCCTGGGGAGCCCAGTGAAGGGTAGTGGAGTGCTTTGTCAGCGACACGTCAGGAGGGAGATTTTTATGAGCCTCGTCAAAAAACCGTACGTCGTTTTCGCCATCGTCCTGGTCCTCGCCATCGGGACGGGCTGCAGCACCTTTACTCCGAAGACCACGGCTCCGGACACCAAGGTGAAAACCCATAAATTCCATGGAATCGAGTTTGTGTGGATCCCGGCCGGCACGTTCGAGATGGGCAGCCCGGACGGCGAGCCCGGCCGCGGCGCGGACGAAGGCCCGGCCCATGCGGTGACGTTCGACGAGGGATTCTGGATCAGCCGCAGCGAAATCCGTCAGAAGGAATATGCGCTTGTCATGAACGAGAACCCCTCGGCGGACAAGCGCGAGGAGATGCCGGTCACGAACGTGAGCTGGCTCGACGCCATGGCCTTCTGCGCAAAACTGTCCGCGGACAGCGGAGCGGCCTACTGCCTGCCGACCGAGGCGCAGTGGGAATATGCCGCCCGCGCGGGCAGCGCCGGGACGTACCACTTCGGCAACGACCCGATCCTGATCGACATGTATGACTGGTATGCCGTGAACGCCCCGGATAAAGCGGTTCAGTATGGGGAACAGAAGGCCCCGAACCGCTGGGGCCTGTACGATGTCCACGGCAATCTCAGCGAATGGTGTTACGACGTGTACGCCGAGGACGCGTACGAACAGTGTTGCGCCAGCGCGCCCGCGGCGCCCGCCGAGGGGGTGGCCCGCGTCGTTCGCGGCGGGTCCGTGAAGTCAAAGGCCGACGAATGCCGTCTTGCCGACCGGTCGCACGCGGCGCCCGAAGCAAACAGCCCGACCCTGGGGTTCCGCATTGTTCGCGACAAGCTGCCCACATGGCCCAAGTACTATCGCACCGCCGGGGCGCAGAAGTAGCTCCCGAACCAGCGCCGCGCCCGTCCCTGGGGAAGAGATTGGCCGCGGAGGGCACTCAGAGTTTGAAAACCTCGGATAAGAACGGGGACATGTTTGAAGCGCCGTCCCCGGCGCGACAACGTGTCCTCGTTCGCATGACCGGCGGGGGCTGAACAAATCTGTATCCCTCGCCCAGAATCGCGGGGTTCAAATCCACCCCCGGCCGCCTTCGGCGGCCACCCCCGCCAGCGG
>ENA-UOXR01000600-UOXR01000600.1-bioreactor-metagenome-genome-assembly--contig:-NODE-600-length-42843-cov-6.852809_pt1 | contig 42843 bp, 41 predicted proteins | sample MGYA00238164_ERZ764825 | MGnify/ENA primary metagenome ERZ764825 (study PRJEB28920, sample SAMN05720171) | bioreactor metagenome | isolation source: Anaerobic biogas reactor | place: USA:Washington... | reverse complement strand
TGGGCAGTGCTCAGTCTACCGCCTATTGTGCCATGAAAGGCGGGGTGGTAAATCTGACCCGGGCCATGGCCGCCGAACTGGGGCCGGATATAAGGGTTAATTGTCTGTGTCCGTCGCATATAGTCACGCCCATGATGCAAGGTGAAATTGATCGTCTGGAAGCGGCAGGCAAGATGGATAAACTCAATCGTCTTTTCCCGATGAAACGGGTAGGATATCCGCAGGATATGAACGGCGCGATTGTTTTCTTTGCCTCGCCTGATTCAGCCTGGATAACCGGCAATTACCTAATGATTGACGGCGGATTGTCATGTTATGTATAAAGCATTAATACCTGAAGTTATAATAACTATAGAATATGAGATTTTTGCACAAACTACTGCCTAAACTAACATGGATGATTCAGAATCTTTATCATCCCTATAGATTTTTGCATAATAAACTAATGCCCCAACCCGGTTCAGTATATTGTTGCTTAAAGAAAAGAACGGTTTATTATTTTTTTCTAAGTGCATTGAGATAATTATTTCAAAACTATACAGATTCTTAATAGAGGATTTTGCATAATTAACTCGTTTTAAATTATCATGTAACTTTGAAATGTTAATTTATTGCATTCAAAATGGTGATAATAGTATATGCATCCCGCACCTTCCGGATGGGTTTACTGCAAGTTTAGCATTAACCTGACTATCCAGGTGCGGGTTTTATTTTAAAATTCTCTTTAACACTGTAATGCCTGGCTCACTTGTTTACTCCGAAGATTAAGAAAACCTTGCTTAATCTCTTTGAAAATGCCTAAAATGTAAAAGTGATTAATTGAGCCGGGGGAGGCTATTAATATGCTGGTTGATTACCACGTTCATGCCCTGGCCCATGGCGAATACGAAGCAGATCAAGCCTGGCTCAGCGCATTTGTAGATAAAGCCTGCCAGATGGGAATAATTGAAATGGGCTTCAGCGAACACGATGAATTCATTGCCGGATTGGATCTGGATATATTTCAAAAACTAAAAATGGAACGTCAGAGTGATATTAGTCTTCGCCTGGGCATTGAAATTGATTACATACCCGGAATTGAGAGTGATCTGATACACAAGTTATCCCAGGCGGATTATGATTATTCGATTGGTTCGATACATTATATAGATGGCTGGGCCTTTGATCATCCTGATCATAAACAGGGCTTTTTTAATCAGGATATTGATGAAATATATATCCGCTACGCTCAAATACTATTGCAAATGGTTACCAGCAGGTTGTTTGATATCGTTGGACATATAGATCTGGTCAAAATTTGGGGTCATCGCCCGCAGCGAAAAAAAGCCGTGGATTATTTGCTTCCGGTTGTGCAAGCAATAAAAAGAACCGGCATGGTAGTAGAAATAAACAGTGCCGGTTTAAGAAAGCCGGTGGGAGAACTATATCCGGCAGGTGATTTGCTGGCTTTACTTTATTCCATGAATATACCGGTTACTTTGGGGTCTGATGCGCATCATCCGCAGCAGATGGGAGAGGGGCTCGAAGAGGCCCGGGCAGCAGCCAGAAGGGCGGGTTACAGAACGGTGATTGGTTTTGAAAAACATCGCCCCACATCTATACTTTTGTAATCATATAAAGGAGTCGTTTAAATGAGTGAAATTGCCTTTTTGCTATTAAGCCTGGGAATTATTCTGGTAGCCGCTGAATTGTTTGTTAATGGAGTGGAATGGCTGGGAAAAATATTCAATCTTTCCGAAGGTGCCGTAGGCAGTGTTTTAGCTGCAGTCGGAACTGCTCTACCGGAAACGATTATTCCTATTATTGCCTTGCTTTTTAATCGTGAAACGGGCGGCCATGAGATTGGCATCGGTGCAATTTTAGGTGCCCCCTTGATGCTTTCTACCTTGGCCATGTTTGTAACCGGAATGGCCGTGGTAATATTCAGAAGAAGACGAAAATCCGGCATGAAAGTGGTCGGTGACTATTCAACCATGAGCAGGGACCTGGGCTTTTTCATTATCATTTTTAGTGCTGCAGTACTGGCCGGTATGCTGCCGCCGTCATTACGCATCTACCAGCTGATTATAGGAATGATACTGGTTTTTGCCTATATCTGGTATGTGCATCAAATGTTGACGCAAGAGCGGGATATAAGTGACGAAGAAGAAATACCCGCCTGCTATTTTGCCAGAAAATATGATTATCCGCCCCTGTACAGAGTACTGTTTCAGGTGGTTATAGCGCTGGCTTTGATTATCGTCGGAGCCCAACTGTTTGTGGATTCAATTACCGAAGTAGCATCCATTTACGGTATCCATGCCTTCGTCCTGTCAATTATCATTACCCCTATAGCAACTGAATTACCGGAGAAATTTAACAGTGTTATATGGGTATCACGCGGCAAAGACACACTGGCCCTGGGCAATATAACCGGCGCAATGGTATTTCAGAGTTCTTTGATTCCGGCTCTCGGTATATTTCTTACCGACTGGCAACTGACCAGTTCGGCCATGTTATCAGCAGGTCTGGCTATAGCTGCATCTTTACTGCTTTTTATCGAACTGAGAAGTAAAAAACACATAAGTGCAACCATGCTGCTGATAAGCGGGTTATTTTATTTACTGTTCTTAGCGGCGGTATTCAATGGGATCATTAATTAAAATCCTCAACCATAAAAACCATCAACAGATAAACATAATTATTGGACAGCAAATAGCCGGAACTTTGGGTTCCGGCTATTTAATGTCGATAAAGTCTAAGATCATCAGAGCGAGCAAAAAAGGCGAAGAGCAAGGCTTGTAAAAAGCCCGCGATTGAGGCGTACATATGGTACGCCGACTGAACGGGCTTTTTACATAACGTAGCTATTCTTCTTTTTTGTCGCTCTGAAGCCGGAACTTTGGGTTCCGGCTAAATTATTTGCTATACTGCTAATCCCAGCATCTGTTGGGCTTCAATTTGGGAATATTATGACGGTCGTTGCGATGGTTTAAATTGCTGATTTTAGCATCTGTGGGGCTTCAGCCTGATGCTTTTTATAATACAGGTCATAGGCAGTTTTCCATCTTTCCTGCTCTTCAGCCCTCTTCTTAGCTACAAAAACTTTACACTTGGCATGTTTGATGCGCGCCTCGCGCTCCAACATAATAAGCGCCACATGAAATGCGAGATACATGGCACCTAGAACGACAAAATACATACCGGTATAAACAAGGAATATTCTTTGCAGTTCAGTCATAAAGAACGCTCCTTTCTTTTATAGTTAAAAATTAAAAACGATAATTTATTTATCGATTATCGATATTTTTTAAACATCCAGCCATACTTTTTGGAAAACATAGAGGGTGCTTAATGTTCCGCTAATGAAGGTAAGAGCGATTGCTAATGCTACTAATAAGCCTGCCATAAGCCATGACCTCCTCCCTGAACCTATTAACCTCACAACCTATTAACATATTATGATAATATCATAGCAGGATGTCATCAAAATAGCAAAACATAATAATAAAAGCATGGGAACGTTTTCGAGAGATATGAAAGTATATTTTGAAAATTTGGGCAAAAACAAAGAAAAGCCGAATGAAAAATTTTCTCATTCGGCTTTTCTTTGTTTCCGCTCAAAAGATTTAGTTATGATTTAGTTAGAATTTAATTAGCTGGGCTTATTCTTATTTATCGTCATTCAATTCCTTTTCCAGCATATCAATATTGCCTTCGAAATGTTGGCGCCATTCTTCCAGATATTCTTCGATCAGCTTTCTTACCAATCGTGATTTGGTTACAGCCTGATCCGCACATGCAAACCGCAATTCACGATCAATTTCTTCCGGGACAACCACAGAAATGTACTTAAGCATAAATCCTGCCTCCTTTCAATAGTCTGATACGTACAATCCCTCTGATATTATTGTATTAGATATAAGCGGTTGTATACAATCACCTAAACCTATTATGCTGTTTAAGAAGTTCATTTCGCATTGTTAAAGGCATGAGGAATCTTTATTTGTACTAGTTATCACAAGTGCAATCAAAGCACGATAACTTTAATAAGCTGTTAACCTTACAGAATAGGGAGATGAGATGATAATATCCTAATATTTATTTTGTTGTTATTACGGGATAAAATCATGTGCGACAAAATATCCACCTAAATAGTACTAATATACTTAAAAAATGTCCAACAGAGAAATATATAATAACATAATAAGATAATATGATGATATGTAATAACGAACAAAAAATGGAATTAAAGCCTTCGATTATTCAGGAGATTAAAGCTTTCAACTATTCAGAATAAATAAAATATGCATTTTGCAACGTTTTTATATACAATATTATTTGGGTGTTTATCTTTACAACTTTCCGATAAAGTTTGATAATTGATTAAGTTTAAGGTTTATTTGGAAATAATTTTGAATTTTGTGTTGAAAGATGCTTGTTATAACTATAAAAAACCTTTAATTATATTTCATCGTTTGGATGTGTAACGGAATCATTATTGTTTATAACCAGGGCAAGCCAGCATTCCTGTCTTGCGGTGGTAATTTATAACGGAAAGGGGTGTTCTCCATGACCTGCTCCTGTCAGGCGGAAAATAAAATGGAGAAACAATTTGTTCAGGCCGACGTAGACTTGCATTTGATGGATGATGTCCTAAGTTTGTATAGTCAGGAAGCCGGCAATCTCATCACGGTGCTGCAAAAAGCGCAGGATATCTATGGATACCTGCCGCTGTCGGTGTTGCAGCATATTGCGGACGGACTTGGTGTAAAACGTGCCCAAGTATATGGCGTGGCCACTTTTTACACTCAATTTCGCTTAACGGCAATGGGAAAATATATTATTTTGCTGTGTGAAGGGACTGCCTGTCACGTCAACGGATCGGAACGAATTGCTACAGCGTTGGAAGAGGAATTGAAAGTAGCTATGGGTGAAACAACTGAGGATGGATTATTTACTTTATCCGATGCCGCCTGCCTTGGTTGCTGCAGCCTTGCGCCGGTTATGATGATTAATGGACGTGCTTACGGACCGCTGACTCCAGACAAAGCCTGTGCAATTATTCGTGATATTTACAAGTCTGAGAAACAGCTGGCTGAGGGAGGGGTCACAGCATGATTATTAAAATAGGTATTGGCAGCTGTGGTATTGCTGCCGGCGCTTTGCCGGTCTGGGATGCAGTACAGGAAGAGATCACAGCTCAGGGGCGAGATATAAAACTGGAACAGACCGGCTGCATCGGTATGTGTCACCATGAACCCCTGCTGGAAATGATATATGATGACGGACGGGCCTATATGTTTGGGCATGTTACTCCCGAAATTGCCAGGGAAATCATGCAATCTGAACATCCCGAAACCCTCGAAAAATACCTGGTCTCCACCCCGGAGCAAAGTAATGATTTTCTTTCCCGGCAGGTGCGTATAGCTTTGCGTAATTGCGGTCAAATAGATCCTGAATCGATAGACGATTATATAAAAACGGGCGGCTATAAAGCCTTGGAAAGTGTTATTAAAAACAACAATCCGGAAGCGGTAATAGAACAGATAAAAATATCCGGACTTCGTGGCAGGGGCGGTGCAGGTTTCCCGACCTGGTTTAAATGGAATGCCACACGCGCAGAAAAAAATCCGCAAAAATACGTAGTATGTAATGCTGATGAAGGCGATCCGGGAGCTTTTATGGACCGCAGCGTTCTTGAGGGCGATCCCCATTCTCTGCTGGAAGGTATGGCCATAGCCGGTTATGCCATCGGCGCGCAGCGTGGCATCATTTATGCCCGAGCGGAGTATCCGCTGGCCGTCAAGCGCATAGAGAACGCCATCCAACAGGCTCGCGAAAAAAACATTTTGGGTGACAATATTTTCGGCAGCAATTATTCCTATGACATCATTGTTAAACAAGGTGCCGGCGCTTTTGTCTGCGGTGAGGAAACTGCCCTGATCGCATCATTGGAAGGCGAACGCGGTATGCCCAGACTCAAACCGCCTTTCCCGTCCCAGCGTGGCTACTGGCAGAAGCCTACTAATATTAATAACGTTGAAACCCTGGCCAACGTTCCCTGGATTATTCAGCATGGCGGCGACGCATTTGCGGCTATGGGTACGGAAGACAGCAAGGGAACCAAAGTTTTTGCTTTGGCAGGTAAAATTAAACGGGGCGGTTTGGTTGAAGTACCAATGGGAATCAGCTTGCGGGAAGTTATCTTTGGTCTCGGTGGAGGCATTAAAGATGATCGCAAATTCAAGGCCGTACAGTTGGGGGGACCGTCCGGAGGTTGTATCCCGGAAAGTCTGCTGGACACTCCGGTTGACTATAAATCCATCAGCAACACCGGAGCGATAATGGGTTCCGGCGGCATGGTCGTCATGGACGAAAGAACCTGTATGGTCGACCTGGCTCGTTTCTTTCTTAACTTTACCCAGAAAGAATCCTGCGGCAAATGTGTGCAATGCCGCATCGGTACTAAACGGATGCTGGAGATACTTAACCGTATCTGCAAAGGCGAAGGGAAAGACGGGGACATCGAACTGCTTGAAAATCTGGGCCAGCAAATCATTGCCGGTTCATTGTGCGGACTGGGACAGAGCGCACCCAATCCGGTTTTGACTACGATTCGTTATTTCCGGGAAGAATACGAAGCCCACATTAATGATAAAAAATGCCCGGCGCACCAATGCAAGGATTTGATCACTTACCGGATCGATCCGGAACTCTGCAAGGGCTGCGGTCTTTGTGCCAAAAAATGTCCGGTTGGCTGTATCAGCGGCGAAAAGAAACAGCCTTATGTAATTGAGCAAAGTAAATGTATAAAATGCGGCAGCTGCTGGGAGGCATGTCCTTCCAAATGGAGCGCCGTAATCGTTGAATAGAGGAGGGATGAAGATGACAATGTTAAATGTTAATATTGACGGTCAAGAATTAAAAGGCTATGCTGGCCAGACAATACTGGAATTAGCACGGGAGAACGGCATTGAAATCCCTACTCTGTGTCACGATGAACGACTTAAAATTTACGGTGCCTGCGGTCTTTGTGTGGTGGAGATTGAAGGCAGCAATAAACTTGCCCGAGCTTGTGCAACTGAAATTAGTCAGGGCATGGTGGTTCAGACTGATACGGATAAAGTAAGGGCATCACGTAAAATGACTTTGGAATTGCTGCTTTCGGATCATAGCGGCGATTGCCGGCCTCCATGCGTAAAGGCTTGCCCGGCCCACACTGATTGTCAGGGCTATGTAGGATTGATTGCCAATGGCGAATATCTGGAAGCACTAAAATTAATCAGAGAACAAATACCGCTGCCGGCCAGCATCGGTATGGTTTGTCCCCACCCCTGTGAAGAAGCCTGTCGCCGACAGTTGCTGGAAGCACCGATTGCTATTGCAGCATTAAAAACTTTTGCCGCAGAACAGGATATCTATAATGAATATCCATTTATTCCGGTACCCAAAGACTATACCGGCAAAAGTGTCGCCATCATTGGTGCCGGCCCGGCCGGCCTGACCGCTGCCTATTATCTGGCGCTGGAAGGGCATGAAGTGATTATTTATGAGGCCATGCCTCAAGCTGGCGGAATGCTGCGCTATGGTATACCTCAGTATCGTTTGCCCAAGGAAATCCTGGATCAGGAAATCAGGATCATTGAAGCCATGGGGGTTGAGATTATATGTAACACCAGGATCAACCGGGATGTCAGTTTTGATTATATCAGGCAAAATCATGATGCTGTTTTCATCGGTGTAGGGGCCTGGAAATATACCCGTATCGGCTGCCCCGGCGAGGATGTTGCAGGAGTAGTGGGAGGCATTGATTTCCTGCGTGAAGCTGCTTTAAACGGCAATGTCCAAATCGGTGAGCGGGTAGCGGTCATTGGCGGTGGGAATACGGCCATGGATGCCGCCCGTACGGCTGTCCGGCTGGGTGCTGAGGAAGTCATGGTGCTCTACCGCAGAACCCGTGAAGAAATGCCGGCGGAAGATATTGAGATAGAAGAAGCGGAAGAAGAAGGGGTTGTCTTTAAATTCTTGCTGGCCCCGCAGGAAATCATTGCCGAGGACGGCCGCGCGGTTGCCATTCGCTGCCAGAAGATGCGTTTGGGTGAGCCCGACAGTTCCGGCAGACGCAAACCGGTACCGATTGAAGGGGCAGAGGAATTGATTCCGGTTGATATGATTATTGCAGCCATCGGTCAACAGGTAGATGTATCAGATTTACCGGAAATCCAAATTGATAAATGGAAATGCATTGGGACTGACAGCAACAGTCTGCAGACCAATCTTCCCGGAGTATTTGCCGGCGGCGATGCCGTTACCGGACCGGGCATTGCAGTTGAAGCTATTGCTCAGGGTAAAAAGGCAGCACTAGCCATGCATGCATATATAAGCGGAGAGGAACAGCCGCTTGCGGGAACGTTTACGGTTGAAAGAACCGGTTTGACGGCAGATGATTTTGCCGATGTCGAACGGGTCGAGAGAGTTAAGGTAGTTCACCGTGATCCTGCCGTACGGCGCCATGATTTTTTGGAGATTGCCGGACGCATGACCCCGGAACAGGCAAAACAGGAAGGCAGCCGTTGCCTCGAATGCGGATGTCAGGATTATTTTGAATGCAAACTGATAAAATATGCCGGTGAATATCAAGTGGATCCACAAAGGATTTCCGGTGACAAGCATCCGGTTATGGCCGGTGACGATCATCCCTTTATTGAACGGGATGCGGCCAAATGCATTCTGTGCGGACTTTGTATCAGAATTTGTGACGAATATATGGGGGTTGGAGCACTTGGCCTGGTTCATCGCGGTTTTGACAGTTTGGTCAAGCCTGAATTTGGCCGTCCTTTACTCGATTCTCCGTGTATCAGCTGCGGACAGTGTGTAAGTGTATGTCCGACCGGTGCTTTAATTGAACGCAATACCCATTTGAAAAATGTCCCGCTGGCGATGGACGAGGTAAGCAGCCATTGCTCCTTCTGCGGACTCGGCTGTGGTCAGGTTATCAGTACCCGGGGAGAATCGGTATTTAAGATCGTGCCTGAACAGGGTGAGGTGCTGTGCGCCAAAGGCCGGTTCGGTTTTACGGCCCAGCCGCAACGTTTGACTTTACCGCTTATAAGGGTTGGCGAAAACTTTGCGGAGTGCAGCTGGGATGAAGCCCTGACCTTCGTTGCCAAGAAGGCGCTGGCGGTAAAAGCAAAATCCAAACCAGGATCCATAGCCATTTTTGCTTCTCCTGCCCTTACCCTGGAAGAAGCCATGCTGGCCGCGTCCTGGAAGGATCTTTTGGCAACTGAGCAGTTGTCCAGTTTCAGCCCGGATTGCGGGCGCGGTCTGGTAAACGTTTTGGGTGAAAATCAGTCTACCTGCAGCCTTGAAGAAATGAACGGCACCAATCTGATTTTAATGTTGGGTTCATTTAACCAGAATCAGGTTTTACCTGCCCGCATCAGGAGTGCGGTTGGGCAAGGGGCAGAATTGGTGGTCATCAGCCCGGAAAAAACCTTGGTGGATGATATTGCCAAAATAAAAGTATGTCCGGATAACAATACTGCTTTTATCAGGGAAATCTTGGCTGCCTTGATTGAACAGTCCCTCATCAACGAACAGTTTGTTCATGCTAAAGCACAGGGATATGAGGAGCTTCGCTCAGCACTGAAAACAACTGCTGCAGGGACAGAGGCACAGGCAGTTGCCTTAGCTTACGGCCAAGCCAAAAAGGCGATTATCGTTGTGGACGGTTATACCGTATCTGCAGCAGCGGTTGAGTTAATGGCAGATATGATGGTCATGACCGGCAAAGTCGACACAGCCCGTAACGGTATTATTATTATCAACCCGGGTGCAAATGCCAATGGCATCTGGCGCAGTGGCTTTAACCGGGATGGGGTCGAACTGACCCGGGAAATCATGGCAGGAGAAATAAAAGGTGCCTTCATTCTGGGAGAGGATCCGGTCGGTGCCGGTCTGCTCGATGCCCAAAGCCTGTCCGGAATGGATTTCCTGATGGTGGCCAGTCCCTTTGTAACTGATACAGCCGCCCTGGCAGACGTCGTATTGCCCTTGTCAACCCCGTTGGAAAATGAGGGGATCTATATTACTGCCGACGGTAAAACCGTTCGACTGCAGCCGGCCAAAGATGCACCTGCCGGCAGAAGTAATCTGGATATATGGATGGATCTGGGTCTGCGTATGGATCCACTGCGGGGAAATGATTTCAGAAATGTTTTAAGAGGAGCAATGAGTCAATGCTGCAGCGATACCAGTTTTGACCAAGCCAAACTTGGCATCGGCACGGATGGACCGATTTTTGTACCGGTCAAAATCACTGATCCGACTTTGCTCAAGTTCCGGGTCTAGAAGACAGATTTAGCCATGCAAATATGTTGGCCTTGGTAGGATAAGAATACAATCAAGATAGCTTTTAGCCCTTGCTTAAACGTGAGAAATGAAGTGCACCCCAAAACGTTGGACAAAAAAGTTTAACGTTTGGAGGTGCACTTTTTTTGACTAAATATAGCTATGAGATTCGTATTAAAGTAGTCAAGGAGATTTAAAGCGATGCTAGTATCAGAAGGATTGCCCGCTCAAAAACGTTGTACAAGGATGGTATAGAAGTTATCAGCATTGAGTTTAAAGGCAAAAACAATGGTTGTTATTTAACTTCATGCCGGCAAAAAAATTAAAAGAATCAAACCTTATTTTTGCCAAGAAAAATGTCTGATATTGGCATGCGAGAGAAAGAATTATTCCGAAACTGAAACAAATGTTTCACGTGAAACATTTCTGCAAAAGGAATGCCTGTTTTAAGGGATTTATGCTCTTGAAAAATGAAAAATCCCATGAAATAATCGGTGGGAGACTGTCGACTTAATTAACCTATATTTTTATTTTACTTATAAGTACATGCAGCTTTTCAGCATTTTCGGTTAAAGCATGTGATGCCATATTAATATTTACCGCCAAATCTGCAGTTTTTTCACTTCCTCCGGCGATTTGCTGGGCCCCGGCAGCAGTTTGCTGGATGGTGGAAGAGGTGGCATCAATTGCCCGGCCAATTTCTAATATGGCCGCAATAACGGTTTGAATATTAATGCTGACTGTTTCAGTTAAGGAATGGGTCATATCAGCATCAGCTTTATACTGGCTGCCGAACTCTACCAGCATATTATAGTCTCGAACTACATCTTCATTTATAAAGTCCAGCAGAGAGTTGGCATTATTAACCAGATTGGCGATAGAGTTCTGAACTTGTTTGGTAAGCTTCTGAATGCCATTAACAGCAGCGGCAGAATCTTCCGCCAGCCGTCTTACTTCTTCCGCAACCACTGCAAAGCCCCTGCCTTGATCTCCAGCCCGGGCAGCCTCAATAGCAGCGTTTAAGGCCAGCAGATTGGTCTGATTGGCTATACTGGCAATATCTTCCGCCAGACCAGAGATTTCTTTAACTACTTGGGCATCTTCTATGGCCAGCAATACTTTGGCTTTGATTTCATTGTACATACTCAGCGCAGCAGCCTGGGAACTTTGTGATAATTCATGAACTTGCAGCGCTCGTTTATCAATATTTTCAGCCTCAGCATGGACATGGTTGGCTTCCTCATTTATCCTGACCAAGGTAAGTTCCATATCCTGGCTGGCAGCATTGATTTCTTCCATGGCGGCTGATATTTCCTCCATACCTGCAGCTATCTCTGCCGTGGAAGAAGTGGACTGCTTCATGTTGGCAGAGATGTTTTCACCCGCTGCCAACAGTTCCTGGCTTGATGATGCCAGTTCATGGCTGCTGCTGTTTAATAAACTTATTAATTTACGGGTATTAACTGTAACCCGGTCAAGGGCACGGGAAAGTTCTCCCAGTTCATCATTGCGGCTCAGAAATTCCGGATCAACATCCTGGGTGAAATCTCCCTGTTCCATTAATTTAGCCTGTTTAATCGAGGCCACAATATTGCGTGAAATGCGATAGCCCAAGGTATAGTTGGCCAGCAGGCCCAGCAAGAGCATTACGATCGTGATTATAAAAATTCCGGCTTTAAGTCCCCCCAGCGATTTCATCAATTCATCCACCGGTGCGTTAACTGCCAGTGACCATGATGTTCCGGGTATGGGGGCAAATCCCATGACTTTTTCAGTTCCCTTATAAGTATATTTCCCAAAGCCACTTTCTCCATTAATCATGCGTTTTTGCAAAGCGGCCAGTTTGTCCAGGGAAGGATCCTGGTTTACATTGAGCAGATCGTTATCCATGGCCAAAACCATATCGTAACGGGGATGCAATATTTTTATCCCGTATTGATTAATTACATAAGCATACCCGGTTTCAGAAAAACTCAGGTTTTTGGATATATCATATAGATTTCTGCCATCATAGGTGGCAATTAATACACCTAAAATCTTGCTTTCAGAGTTTATCGGACAGGCCAAATATACTTGCATGCTGCCGTCCAACTGATTTAAGATGGGTTCGGATATATTGCGTTTGCCTTTTATTGCTGATTGGAAGTACTCTTTTCTGGCTATATTATAGTGGCGGCCGTCTGACAGTATAATTGCTCCATCCGTCGTGGCCACAGCCAAATCTTTATAATCCATGCTGCTTTTTACGCTGGCCAGGAAAGGTTCCTGGATGGAATTATCCATTGAAACCACCGCCGGTGATTGAGCGATATTGCTCAATGCGTCCAGATCAATCTTGATTTTATTGCCGATAAGCCGGGCACTGTCCTGGGCTTTCGCGGTGATTGTCTCCTGCACAATGGCTTCCAGACCCTTTTTTGCCTGTATATATGAATTGATTCCTAAAACGGTGCATATTACCAAAACGACGATACTGCCATAAAGCATTAACTTTGTACTTAGTTTTATTCTTTTCATAATCTCATCTCTTTACTTTGTTTTGAAAATATTATAACATGCAGAATTCTGTAAAACTATGTAGTATTTATATATCAATAGTTAAATTTCCATCAAAAATAATGTAAATTAGGCGACATAAAACCCGCATAAGATATTGATCATTTTTTATCATCGTTTTGTAATTATAATTGAGAGTTTTGTATAATTCAAAAAACATGCAATACTGGCACTCAGAGCGATAGCGAAGCTACCTTAATTGTGACCGTCAGGTCATATATGTAGTCCCCGTAGGGGGAGTCTTGTAAGTGTCGTAGATCCGCCGACGCTCAGGTTGCGCTGCGCTTGCCTTCCGATCGCTTTCGGCACTAGATACCACATGGCATTATCCTCAATTAATTTACGCTCAATTATTTATGGTGGGCGGACAAAGTAAACGCAACCTTTTTCTCCTGGCGGGGTCACATTTACTTTGTCTATTGAGGCCAATCATTTACATTGTTCGTTTGCATACAACAAGGTTTGGCAAGCGGTTTAACTGTGATATAATGTATGGCAGTTCTTTTAAACAAGAGGGAGGTATGGTCATGAAAAAAGGCCTTATTGTAGTTATGGTTTTATGCCTGGCGATATTTGCACTGGGATGCAATGCCAATAAAACCAACCAATCTATTGCTGAAGTAAACGGAGAAAAGATAACCCAGGAAGATTTTAGCGCTCTTAATGCCGTGCTCAAGGCAGATTATGAGAACGCAAATGGTACGACGCTGGATGAGAGCAAAGATAAGGCGGTCCTAGACCAGATTAAAAACAATACTTATGAAAATCTGATTTTACAGAGGCTCATTCGTCAGGATGCAGCCAAGCAGGGAATCAAGCTCGATACTAAAGAAGTTGACGAATATATTAATTATATAAAAGAGAGTAAAAATGCCACTGATAAAGAAGGCTACAAAAATTTTCTGCAGCAAACAAAGTTCACTGAAGCAGGGCTGCGGGAATATCTGGAGACGCAGCAGCTTAACAGCAAGCTGGCTGACAAGGTTACCGCCAATATAAAAGCCGGCGGTACGGAAGTCCCCCAATACTATGACAAGAACAAGTCTCTATATCTGGAGCCGGGGGGAATTCAGATCTATCATATTCTGGTTGAGGATGAAAAAACCGCCCGCGAAATCATCGATCAACTTAACAACGGAAGTGATTTCGCGGCTTTGGCCAAAAAATACTCCATTGATACCAGCAACAAAGATCAGGGTGGTGATCTGGGCATTGTCAACCAGGACACCCAATTCGTAACTGAATTCAAAACAGCTGCGCTGGCCCTGCAGCCCGGTGAATATACCCATGATCCGGTGAAGAGCCAATTCGGTTATCATATCATCAAGGCAGGGGATAAGAAGGCCGCCCGGCAGATGACTTTTGATGAAGTTAAAGATGAAATCACCACCCGGCTTGAAAACGAAAAGAAAGATAAAGCTTATCAAGAATATATTGAAAATCTAAAAAAGAGTGCAGATATTAAAGATCTGCGCTAATCTACCCGGGACACCGGCGATTGTTTTGAGGGTAAATAACTGGTTTGCCGGATTTATAGTCACCGCTTCGCAAACCATACCGTTAAGGGTATAAGCAACGGCACCAATTAATCGGAATATTTTAGCTACAAGGGCCGTGAATAAATCTACCTGATTAGATGACATAATCGCACGACATGATTTCCTGCCGTGCGATTATTTATGTACATTGTCAGAAATGATGGTTTATGCCTATACTATACTTAAATCAGCTATAAATGCGGAGGTAATCCATGCCCAACAAGAAGATTGATGAACAGCTTGAGGCATCTCATTACAGACTTACTCAACAGAGAAAAGCAGTTCTGGATGTCATGCGTGAGAATATCGGTTGCCACCTGACGGCAGAAGAGGTTTTGGTCAAAGCCCGCCACAAGGTTCCCAATATAGGCATTGCTACAGTTTACCGAACACTGGAACGTTTAGTATCAATGCAGATTTTATATAAGACGCTGTTTGACGGCGGCAAATATCGCTATGAAATTTCCATCCAGGAGGATCACCAGCATCATCATATAATTTGTGTTTCCTGCAATAAAATATTTGAAGTGGAGGAGTCGCTTTTAAACAGTTTGGAGCATTATTTGGAACAGCAGGGATTTGAAATTGTTGACCATCAATTGAAGATTTATGCTTATTGTCCCCAATGCAAAGCGGAAAAAGTATAAAGCGCAACCGCTGCTGCAATGATAAAATCACACCCGGATCGAGTTAGACGATAATCAGTGCTTATGATAAAATGTAGGTCAAGCTTTAGGGAGGATAGAATATTATGTTGAAACTTGAAAATATATGGATGCAGATTGCCAGTGACAACGGCGAAGATAAAGAAATCCTGCGCGGAATTAATCTGCAATTTGAGCAGGGCAAGTTATATGCGATAACCGGACCCAATGGCGGCGGCAAGACTTCCCTGGCCAAAGTGATCATGGGGATATATCAGCCAAGTCAAGGCAAAATCTATCTTAACGGGGAGGATATCAGTGATCTTTCCATAACCGAAAGGGCACACCGTGGGATTGCCTATGCGTTCCAGGCTCCTCCTCGCTTTAAAGGATTGACCATAAAAGATGTGCTGGGCATAGCCGCACCGCAAGCCGAACCCCTGCAGCAGCGGAAATATCTGCGTGATGTGGGACTCTGCCCGGAAGATTATCTCGACCGTGATCTGGGTCCGGGGCTGAGCGGAGGAGAAATCAAGCGTATTGAAATGGCTCAATTACTGTTGCGTGACAATAGCCTGGCGATCTTCGATGAGCCGGAGGCGGGCGTTGACCTATGGACCATTCAAAAGCTGATCACCCTGCTGGTGAGCAGTTACAAGAATAACCCGGACAAAACCGCGATCATTATAACCCATAACGAAAAGATTTTGCCGATCTGTGATGAGATTATCGTAATCGAGGAGGGAGTTGTAGCGGGCCGCGGCAGCTCTTCGGAAATTTGGCATCTCATTAAAGATGAAATTGAATGTAAAGTCAGAAATCAATGCCAGGGAGAAATGATTTATGAAATTAAATAATCTTGATATGGATCTGCTTCATTCCATAGCCGAATTACGCGGGATACCGAAAGGTGCAGTCAATATAAGACGTGACGGGGAAGCTGTCATTCGTCAGTCCTCTCCCAATATACTCATAAGTTCAACGCTGGGTGATAAGCCGGGACTGCTGGTGGAAATAAAGCCCGGTACCCGCAATGAGACCGTACACGTACCGGTCATCCTTACGAAACCGGGATTTCAGGACAAGGTTTACAATACTTTTATCGTCGGTGAGGATGCTGATGCCACCATTATTGCCGGCTGTGGCATCCACAATGAGGGGCACGGCCATTCCCAGCATGACGGTATTCATGAAATTATCGTCAGGCGCGGGGGGAAATTAAAATATATTGAAAAGCATTACGGAGAAGGCAACGGAAAAGGCAAGAACGTCCTTAATCCAACCACCATAATTACTGTGGAAAAGGATGCTTCAGCTGAATTGGAAATGGTGCAGATCAAGGGTGTTGATGATACCATCCGCAAGACCGTTGCCCATGTCCATGAAAAAGCCAACCTCAAAATCGTGGAGCGCTTGTTGACCCAAGGTGTACAACGGGCTGAATCCGATATTGAAATAATTATTGAAGGCAACGGAGGAGCAGCCCAGGTATTGTCGCGCGCTGTTGCCCAGGAAAATTCCTTCCAGATTTTCCGCGCTGCCCTGATAGGAAAAACCAGTTGCCTCGGACATGTTGAATGTGATGCCATTCTCATGGATAAAGCCCGTATCAAGTCGATACCTGAGCTTATGGCCGAGGATGCTGAGGCAGTGCTTACCCATGAAGCGGCCATCGGAAAAATTGCCGGTGAGCAGTTGATCAAATTAATGACGCTGGGATTAACAGAAAAAGAAGCAGTTGACGCTATCCTGGAAGGATTCTTGAGATAATAAGGAGCGGGAGATTGCCAGATGAATTTAAATCTTTTTAAAACCTACATTCGAGTGATTGAAACCCAAAATCTATCACGTACAGCCGAAGATTTCGGATTATCGCAGCCGGCCATTACCAAACAAATACAGGCGCTGGAAGACATGTATGGGGTTCTTTTGCTGGAAAGATCAGGCCGCAGACTTAAAATGACTGAAGCGGGTGAGACCCTTTACAATTATGCCCATGATTTGGTTCGGTGTATGGACAAAATGGACAAGGCTATGGAGGAAATTGCCGAAGACCGTAAAGGCAGTCTTTTTCTGGGTGCCAGTACCATTCCGGGTCAATATATAATTCCTGCGCTTATTAAGGAATTCAAAGAAGAACATCCGCATATCAGTATCAGTCTGGAGATAGCCGATACGGAGAGAATATTTAATAAAATTTGCGAGCGGGAACTGGATATCGGTATCGTTGGCGGTTGGACCAAGCAGCGTAAAGTTGAAGGGTTTCCCTGGCTGGAAGACGAATTGGTGGCGGTTGTACCACAAGATCATAAACTGGCCGATAAATCCAGCTGCTGTCTGGCGGATTTGCAGAATGAAAACTGGATATTTCGTGAAAAGGGCAGCGGTACCCGTAAAGCGGTGGAGGAACTAATGACTGCCCACAATTTGAACCGGGATAATCTGAATATTTATATGGAGGCAGGCAGCACTGAGTCCGTCCTGGCGATGGTTGAAGCCGGGATGGGTATTTCCCTTGTCTCCCGCTGGGTCATCCGCCCTGATAACTCGCAGACGAAATTGCACTACCTTAAACTGAATGAAGAAGAAGCCCGGCGTCTGTTTTATGTAATATTTCCCCGGCAAAAAGTGCGCCGCAAGTCAGTCAATTATTTTATTGATTATTTAAAAACAGAAACAGTCAGCCCTGCAACCAAAAGCGAATAAGTACTTTTGTGCTCCGATAAATGGTTTATGTCTGCTGCAGATATAAACATGGGTATGAACGATTTGGAAGACCGTGCGATTCTGCATACATTAATGTATGTTTTATATGCGGTCTTTTTTGTGCTGATTATATACCGGTCCAGGCGGACAGCGAATTTACGATCAGAAAAGCTATCAGACAAAATTGACTGGATATTTTTATTTCTTTTTAACAGGTCATTGTATATAATTAGTCTGTTGTATGAAAATAACAATGATACGAATCTGGAGGTGTATTCAATCGTGTTACCGTTGCCAAGAAAATATTTTGTTACTGCAGGCTCATCTGAAGGTAATTCATCCTTGAACGCTTTTGACGGAGCATTATTAAATGCCCGCGTTGGCAATACTAATTTATTAAGAGTAAGCAGCATTTTGCCGCCTGGCTGTGAATACGAACCGGGCCTGGTTATCCCGCCAGGGTCGCTGCTGCCCATTGCTTACGGTTCCATTACCAGTTCCGAACCGGGCGATATTATCTCTGCTGCGGTTGGAGTCGGCATTAAAAAGGACAGCTTTGGTGTTATTATGGAGTTTTCCGGCAAATGCAGCAAAAAAGAGGCGGAGGAACAGGTTACCAGGATGTTGGAGGAAGCCTTTGTCATGCGGGGTCTGGAACTTGATGAAGTGAAAGTGGCGGCAGTCGAACATACCGTATTAAATATCGGCTGTGCCTTTGCTGCGGTTCCCCTTTGGTATTAGAAATCAGTTTATTGAATTGAGGAGGAAGTCGATTGGAATTTTGGGTTACAGAGTATCAAACGCCCAATTTGGGTTTTAGCTGCAAGACCAGTGAAACACTCAGAGTAGAAAAAACACTCTTTCAGGATTTGGCGGTTGTTGTGACCGAGCAGTTTGGCAGAATGATGTTGCTGGATGGGATGGTTATGACTACTGACAAAGATGAATTCGTATATCATGAGATGATCAGCATGGTCGCTTTGAATTCTCACCCCTGCCCCCGCAAGGTCTTGATTATCGGCGGCGGAGACGGAGGGGCGCTGCGAGAGGTATTGCGCCATCCCCAAGTAGAAAAAGGTGTTTTGGTGGAAATAGATGCACAGGTCATTCAGGCTGCCCGTGACTTTTTCCCGGCCTTGTCCTGCTCTTTTAACGATCCTAAAGCAGAAGTGATCGTTGATGACGGGATCAAATATATTAAGGATCATAAAAATGAGTTTGATGTTATTCTTATCGATTCTACCGAACCGGTTGGCCCGGCGATTCAATTGTTTTCACCGGAATTCTATGCCAGTTGTTTTGCAGCTCTGAAAGAAGACGGCATGATGGTAGCCCAGAGCGAATCCCCTTTTTTTAATCAGGATGTAATCCAGATGGTTTGGCGGGGCATTGGACAGGTATTCCCCATCACGGATCTTTATTTGGCCAACATTCCCACCTATCCCAGCGGATTGTGGAGCTTTACGGTTGGATCAAAGAAGTACAACCCCCGTGAAGTTGAAAAAGTTCCTGATTATTCATTTAAGTATTATAATTCTGCCGTACATAAAGCAGCCTTTGTTTTACCTGCTTTTGTACAGGATATAATCGGACAGGTCAAGTAGCTATGCAGAATTTAAAATGGTTGGAACGCAAAGCAATTTTTATGGGCAGTGCTGACAGTTTAGAGGAATCTGATCGGGTCATTATCGGCTTGCCGATGGATTCAACTACCAGTTTCCGTCCGGGAACCCGTATGGCCCCTTACCGCATCAGAGAAGTTTCCGAGGAAGTTGAAGAATACAGTATCTATCAGGATCGCTCCTTGGATGAAATCGCCTTTTATGATGCCGGTGATGTGCAAATACCTTTTGGCAATGTAGAGCAGAGCTTGGCGCGGATGGAAGATACTGCCCGCCGTTTGTTGGCCAGGCGGAAAAAGATCTTTTCCATTGGTGGAGAGCATCTGGTTAGTCTGCCTATAATTAAGGCCTATAAGGAAATCTATCCTGATCTGGCGGTTATTCAAATGGATGCCCATGCTGACCTGCGCGATAATTATCTGGGAGAACCATTGTCCCATGCCAGCGTTATGAACCACGTTCTGCGGCTGGTGGGGGATAAAAATTTATTTCAATTGGGAATAAGATCCGGGACGCGGGAAGAAATGCAATTGGCCAGACGCTGCAGCAACCTTTATCTGGATCAGTTCCTGACAGTGCTTCCGGAGGTCAAACAAAAAATTGGTCGCCGGCCTGTCTATTTAACCCTGGATATTGATGTGCTGGATCCGGCTTTTGCTCCCGGAACCGGCACTCCGGAAGCGGGAGGGGTATCATCCCGCGATCTGATCACTGCTTTACTGGAAATGGCTTCATTAAATATTGTCGGCTTTGATATGGTGGAGATCTCACCGCCTTATGATATCGCTGACAATACCTCGATCCTTGGGGCAAAAATACTGCGCGAAGCACTGCTGGCCTATTAAAAAGTAAAAAAATAAGTTCGCCTTTAGTAATGACGGCGGGCTAGAGCATCAAAAAAAGTATATGCTGCGTTACATAAAGAAAACCGGGCTTATGGCTAGCCGTATCCCCATGTTTACACCGCCTCATAATTGACAGGTCTGCCCAAAGGCGTGAAAAAGACCGCCCCTGCAACGTACCAGAGTACGCAGATGGAGCGGTCTTTGCTTATAACGTAAAGATTAGTTTTGGCAGTAAGGTTTTTTAGTAGTTTTCGGCTAGAACTTCGTAATAAGCACGCGGATGAGCGCAGGCCGGACATAATTCCGGGGGCTCGGTTCCTTCATGAATATACCCGCAGTTGCGGCATTTCCATTTAACCGGAGCAGGTTTTTTGAAAACGGTATTGCTTTTAATATTTTCCAGCAGCTTCAGAAAACGCTTTTCATGAGCTTCTTCAACTTCACCAATTTCTCTAAAAACATCCGCGATTTCATCAAAGCCCTCTTCACGGGCGATTCTTTCCATTTCAGGATACATACTGGTATATTCTTCGTTTTCGCCGCTGGCGGCTGCGGCTAGATTCTCATCTGTAGATTTGATCGCTCCGCCGACAACAAACTTGTATAGCCGTTTGGCATGTTCCTTTTCATTTTCAGCGGTTTCTTCAAAAATTCCTGCAATCTGTTCATAGCCTTCTTTTTTTGCCTGGCTGGCCCAGAATGTATATTTGTTTCTGGCCTGTGATTCACCTGCAAATGCCTTCAACAGATTTTCTTCGGTTTTAGATCCTTTCAAATTCATTAATGTTGCCTCCTTCATAAATTATTTTGTTATTTTTGATTGGGTTTAGTAACGTACCAGATTGGACGGATAAACATAAACCAGATCGGAACCGGAATAGCGTCTGACAATCATCAGTCTCCCCAATAAATGGATTATTTTCTCGATTTCATCCTCATAGCTTTCCTTGTCAAGACAGGCATCCAGATTAATTTGAAAAACCGTTACCGGTATTTCAGTCCAGTTCAGGAGTCTTAATTCCTCCAAACCTTCCTCCAGAAATTCCAACTCTGTAACCGGAAGGGAAAAGGGGGCTTCGGCCTTGCTTTTAATATGTGTTTCCAGCAATTTGATAAAATTATCAAGCTTGGCTTCTTTTTCAGGGGTAATGACATACTGAAACAAAATATCATAGAGATTCTGGGTTAAAACGATTGAACTGGCAAGGGGAAGCATGAGATGCTGTTCCTGTCTGATAAAGTTAAGCTGAAAATTTATCGGTATTTGCATGGTGAATTATTCTCCTTTACTCTGTGTCTTTTGTTATAGATTAGCGAAAAAATGTATTCATTACAACCGCTAAATAACTACGTGGTCTAAAATTATCCGAAAATATTAGGCTAAAATGACGACTGGAATCATCAATATTAAAACTATTATTCCTAAAACAACAGGAACTGAACCGCCGGCCTTGTATTTTCCTGCACTTGCTTTTATATCCCCGGTCATTATGCTAAAATATATGAGAATATGGTTAGGTAGGTAAACTAATGCAAATTGCAATCGATGGTCCTGCAGGCGCAGGCAAGAGTACGGTGGCACGTCTTATTGCTGAAAGGCTGGGCTTTATCTATATCGATACCGGAGCCATGTACCGGGCTTTGACCTGGAAGGCACTGGCGTGTGAAATTGATTTGCAGGACGAAGAAAAACTTTATGAACTGGCTCGCAGCACCGATATATATTTTGCCAAACTGGCAGACCAGCAAAAAGTGATTTGTGATGGTATTGATGTCAGCGAAGCAATCCGCAGTCCGCTGATCAATGCACATGTTTCGGTTGTTGCGGCTCAGCCCCGGGTAAGGAATGTCATGGTTAAAAAACAACAAGATATGGCCTGCAGGGCCAATGTAGTCATGGATGGCCGGGATATCGGGGAACAGGTCTTGCCGGAGGCTGATTTTAAATTTTATATTACTGCATCACTTGATGAGAGAGCCCGCCGCCGTATTCTGGAAATGGAAAAGCAAGGCTTTGCCATTGATGAAAAAAGCGTCCGCCAGCAGATTGAGAAACGCGATCGTATGGATCAGGAAAGGGAACTGGGAGCATTGAAAATTTTGGATGATGCCATTGTGATTGATACCAGTTCGTTAAGTATTGATGAAGTATTAAACCGTATGCTGGCGGTTATCGGGGAGACATAGAATGCTCTACAACACTGCACGAGCAGTTCTAAGATTCTTTTTTCTGATTATGGGTTTGAAAGTCGAAGGATTTAGAAATATCCCCCGCAGCGGAGCCGTCATTGTGGCTCCCAATCATTTGAGTTATCTGGATCCTTTATTGGTGGCGGTGGCAATTGATCGCCCGATACATTTTATGGCCAAGGCAGAGTTATTTAATAATAAAATATTGGGCAAATTACTGACCAAGGTTTATGCTTTCCCGGTAAAAAGAGGCAATGCTGACCGCCATGCCATCAGACATGCACTGCAGTTGATGGAAGAAGGCAAGGTATTGGGAATATTCCCAGAAGGTACCCGCAAAAGACCTGGTCGGGTAGAGCACACCCAGGCTGGAGCAGCCATGATTGCGCTGCGATCCGGGGCACCGATACTGCCGGTTGCCTGCATCGGCAGTGACAGAAGTTTTCCCTGCGGCTGGCTGTGGCCGCTGATAATCAGAATCGGTGAACCAATTTCCATGCTTGATTACCAGGGTCAGAAGATAAACTCTGAAACCATGGAAAAACTGAGCAATGAAATAACTGATAAAATTAATGCTCTTTTAAGCAAATAAAGCAGGAATTAACATGTTTGCTGCGAAATTATATGAATAGACGAGGTGTATCGATTGCAGCTTATTATAGCTGATGAAGCCGGGTTTTGTACCGGGGTCAGAAGAGCTTTTCACATCAGCGAGGAAATGGCTAATTCAGAGGGAAAATGGTTTACTCTGGGGCCGCTGGTGCATAATAAAGCTGTAGTTGATTATTTTAGTCAAAATGGAATTGAACCGCTTGAAGACATTAATAACCTGGCCGGTGATGGCATAATAATCAGATCACATGGAGTCAGTCCGCAGGCAATGGCGGTAATCCAGGAAAAAGGATTGATGATCAGAGATGCAACCTGTCCTCTGGTCAAAAAAGTTCATGAAGCCGCCAGGCTGTTACAAAGCGAAGGTTATGATATTATAGTATTTGGTGATATTCATCATCCTGAGGTTCAGGGTATAATGGGATGGTGTAATCATAAAGCCCAAGTCATTACCAGCATTGATGAAGTGCAAAGCCAAAAAAAATTTAAAAAATTAGGGATTATTTCGCAGACAACCCGTAATGAAAATGAATTTTTGGCAGTGGTAGAAGCGCTTTTACCGAGAGCACAAGAAATTCGCGTATTTAATACCATTTGTTCAGCCACCCGAAAAAGACAAGAGGCAGCCAGATTATTAAGCGCGGAAGTCGATTGTATGCTGGTAATTGGAGATAGAAATAGTTCCAACACCAAAACTTTGGCACAGGAGTGCCAGAACACCGGAGTTGCCACCCACGTTATTGAATCTGCGCAGGATCTTAATCCGGAATGGTTCAAAGCAGGTGATAAAGTCGGTGTTTCAGCGGGAGCTTCTACTCCGGATTGGATAATTAAGGAGGTATTAGATAGGATGACGCAGTTTGATGACGGCGCTCCGCAGGAGCAAATTATTCAGGAAACCCAGATGGAAACCAATGCACCCCGGGAGAACGACACCAGCGAAGAAAATTTTGCTAAAATGGAGGCGGAAATGGCTGATATCGTCAGCCCCAGCCGTGGCGACATCATTAAGGGCATTGTGGTTGAAGTACACGATGATGACGTAATGGTGGATGTTGGCGGCAAATCTGAAGGAATCATTCCCTTAAGAGAAATGTCGGTAAAAGATGTAAGTTCAGCCAAGCTTCTGGCTACCGTCGGTGAAGAGATCGAAGTACTGGTGCTTAAATGGGATGACGACGGGACGATATTGCTGTCCAAAAAGAAAGTTGATTCCAAAAGAGCCATGGATAAACTGGAGGAGACCTTTAATGAAGGCGGCATAGTTGAGGGTACGATTACTTCAAGTGTAAAGGGCGGCCTGCTGGTTGATGTCGGGGTAATAGCCTTTTTGCCTGCTTCGCATGTTGAAGATGGTTATGTCAAAAACCTTGATGAATATATTGGCAAAACATACTCGTTTAAAATTATCGAGTTTAACCGTAATAAAAAACGGGGTTCTCAAATTGTTTTATCCCGGAAACAACTGGTTGAAGCCGAAAAATCCAAACTGAAAGAACAGTTCTGGGCAACTATCGAAGAAGGCCAGGTATTGAAGGGCAGAATAAAACGTCTGGTAGATTACGGTGCTTTCATTGATTTAGGTGGTTTTGAGGGTTTGCTGCATGTTTCCGAAATAGATCATGTGCGTGTCGAACATCCTTCTGCGGTATTTAATGAAGGCGATGAAATAGAGGTTTATATTCTGGCCTTGGATCGTGAAAAACAAAGGGTTTCCCTGAGCCGTAAAAAACTGTTGAAGAGCCCCTGGGAAATTGTGATGGAAAAATATGCCGAGGGTGACATCGTGGAAGGCAAAGTTGTCCGTATAGCTCCTTTTGGTGCGTTTGTAGAAATCGAACCGGGAGTTGACGGACTGGTGCATATTTCTCAGCTGGCCAATTACCGGGTGGAAAAACCCCAGGATGTGGTAGCTGTTAGCCAGATCATAAGAGTCAAGATTCTGAGTATTGATCAAGAAGAAAAGCGTATCGGATTGTCTTTAAAAGAAGCTGCCGAATCGCTGCAAGAGGAAGAAGTACAGGAATATTTACAGAATCAGGAAGGCCAGGAAAGTCAGGATGACCCTGAAGGTTCGGCTGCAGACGAATAAATCACAGGAAAGGGTTAGCGCCAATGCCGATATTTGATTTTGAATGCAGCGATTGCGGAAATAAGTTTGATCTATTAATAGCCAATAAAGATAAAGACAAGGCACAATGTACAAAGTGCGGCTCACGTAACATAAAACAGCTTTTGTCCATGTTTGCTACTTCCAGTGCCTCTTCCAGCTCTCCGGATTCATGCCAAAACTGTCCAAGCGCTGGTTCAGGTGGCTGAGGCATGCGTTTCTAGGCTGTCAGTTGACAGCCTTTTTCTTTAGGTTAAATGATACATAAAAACCTGGAAAGGAGAGATTGGGCTTTGGATAGAGGGTGGATATTGGATGATGATGATGTGGTTAATATCGTGGAACAAATTAACTTGCGGATTTTAAATGATATCGCCAAAACTTATCATGGCAACGACCATCTCAGCATAGAAATCAGACACAAGGGCGAATCTATCAAAAATCTGCATCAAATGAAGGAAGACATCCATTCTATAGAACGCATTTTTAACGTTACTTTTAATTTCACGCCTGATCTACGTTAAGTGGTGCATTGCAGCGGAGCAATACTGGCAGGCGGCAAAAGCACCCGGATGAAATTCAACAAGGCTTTTGCTGCCATTACGGACAAATCTGTTTATCAAATTATTTTGGAGAAATTTCGGCAATCTTTCGATGATATCATAACCATCAGCAATGAACCACATTTATATGAAACGCCGGGAGCACTTGTTTTTCCTGACGTTTATCCGGGGTTGGGGCCGGTGGCAGGGATTCATTCTGCTTTATACCATGCCCGCTATGAGGCGGTATTCGTTATGGGCTGTGATATGCCTTTTATGGATATGGATTTGGTGGAATACCTGTTTGCTCATTTAGCAGATTATGATTGTGTGGTACCCGAAATTGATGGCAAGCTTCAGCCCTTGTCAGCTATTTACAGTAAAAAATGCCTGCCCGTGCTGACCGATTGTTTAAACCATGACCGGCTGAAATTGATCCGTGTATTTGAAGAATTGAACGCGAAAATTATTGTAGAGAAGGATTTGGCCTCGTTTGGTAATATCCATGAAATCTTTATGAATGTTAATGACCCCGAAGCCTTGGTATTGGCCAGAATGATTGCAGGGAGGTATCTATAATCAGGGGACAAAGAAAAGACGAACACCTTCAGTTGGCCTTAAAGACAGCAGACGGGCCTGACCGGAATGGATTTGCTGATATTGCCCTTGTGCCTGATGCAGTTCCGGAGCTTAATTTGGACGATATTGATCTGGGTACTCATTTTCTGGGGAAAATTCTGGGCTGGCCGATTATTATTAATGCCATGACCGGCGGAACCGGGGAAGCTAAAATGATAAATCATAAATTGGCATCTCTAGCTGCCAAATATAATTTGGCCATGGCGGTAGGTTCACAAACGGTGGCGCTGGAAGACCGGCAGCTGACAGAGAGTTTTACCGTAGCCAGGGAAGCCAATCCCCATGGCATTTTGATTGCCAATGTTAGTGCCAATTGTCCTGCTGAAAAAGCGCTCCAAGCAGTGCAGATGATTGCTGCTGACGGTCTGCAGCTGCATTTTAATCTACCGCAGGAGCTGGCGATGGGCGAAGGTGATCGCCATTTCAGAGGGATGCTGGATAATCTTAATGAGATTGTTGTCAAGTGTCCGGTGCCGGTCATAGCCAAAGAAGTCGGCTTTGGATTTGCCCGCGAAAGTGTAGCCAAAATTCATGCCCGTGGAATCAACATTTTTGATTGCAGTGGCAAGGGCGGCACTAATTTCATGGCTATTGAAGATCAGCGCGGCGGAATGTTTGACCAGAACTTTTATGATTGGGGTATATCCACCGCAGCCAGTCTGGCTGAGATCGTTGCTATGCAAATGCCGATTCAGGTGGTTGCTTCAGGTGGTATCAGGTCAGCCGTTGATTCTGCCAAAGCTTTGGCTTTAGGGGCTGATATGGTTGGCATCTCGGGTTTTTTCCTGAAGATCCTGCTCAATGACGGTTATGCAGAGCTGGAACGCAAGTGGGAACGATTTTTATATCAAATCAAGGCCGTATTTTTAATGACCGGAGCCTCAAACTGCATGGAAATCAGAAAAAAACCGCTCTTAATTTTCGACCGGACGGCACAATGGATGAAATTGCGCGATATAGATCCGGCCCAATGGAGCAGCAGATAAATAATCCTGACAAACAAAATAATAATAAAGCTGAAAAATGAGTCTGGGCGGGCTCATTTTTTTTATTTTCTGCTTTCCGGTATATAACCTCATAAAAATTTTACGAGGGGGGAACAATATGATTGAAAAATAGCCAATAGGAAAGGAAGGAAAAAATATGTGGAATTTTCCCGCCGGTATGATTGCACTAATCGTTGTTTCCATCTTAATATACTTTGGCGTTGCCCATCGGGTTTTAGATCGAATGAGAATGAACGATAAAACTGCGCTGGCGGTGATTGCCGCTATCATTGTCGGAAGTTTTATTGATATTCCGCTGGGAGCCAGAGTTACCATCAATTTAGGGGGATCCATTGCAGTAATTCTTGCCTTATATGTCCTGTTGGGGGCTGGTACAGGCTATGAAAAAATACGTGCCCTCGTGGCAGCAGCAATTACTGCGCTGGCCCTTTATTTGGCTGGCCGCTTTCTGGGGGCTGAGCCGGAGCAGATCTTTATCGATCCTATTTATCTGTATCCGTTGATTGCAGGTATCGTTGGATACCTGGCCGGACGTTCCCGGCGCGGTGCATTTTTTGCCGCTGTCATAGGTGTTTTCACGCTGGATGTGGGGCAATACTTCTACCTTGTAAGCACCGGCGTAAGAGGTACTGTTCACATTGGCGGCGGGGGCGCCTTTGATTCCCTGATTTTAGCGGGAATCCTGGCGGTATTGCTGGCCGAATTAATCGGTGAAAGTCTGGAACGGCTTCAGGGTGGGCCAAAGACTGAAGACCGTCCGGAAGAATTAATGAAAAATCTGCGTGCGCCTGAACCGGCCCGCAAGCCACAGACAGAATCTGCAACAGAATCCACAACAGAATCCGTAACAGAATCTTCACCGGAACGGGGTGATGAAAATGAATAAACATTTCCTGAAATTTATTATTTGTTTAGCCCTGTTCCTTTTTGGGCTGACCAGTGTAGTCGCCGCTCAGAATGATATGCCTGCCAATACGTATTGCAGTCTGGTCGATGAACAAAACCGTGTGATCCATCAGACTGGAACGCAGGTTTATGCAGGAGATGTTTATATTGCTGCTGATAATTCGAAATATAAAGTGGTAGAAGTTACCGGCAACACTGCCCGCTGTATTTACCAGGGCCAGGAAAACATGCCGGTTTTGGATACAGCCTGGGTTGATCAATCATTGTTGGAAGGCGCGGCGGTGCCGGTAATCGGTAAAAAATCCAAGGGTACGATTGCGGTTTATCATACCCATAGCGATGAATCCTATGTACCCAGCGACGGCAAGGAAAGCATTAACGGCAATGGCGGTATTTACGACGTAGGCGAGGTTTTCGTTAAACAACTTAAAGCCCAGGGTTTCAATGTTATTTATAACAAGAACAATCACAACCCCCACGATATAAATGCCTATAACCGTTCCCGCAAAACCGCCAGTACACTTCTAAAACAAACCCCTACCGCTATTATCGACGTTCATCGCGATGCTGTACCTCCGGGAGAATATCAAGCCCAAGTCAAAGGTCAGAATGTTACCAAAATTAAACTGGTGGTAGGCCGTACAAATCCCAACAGCCAGACCAATCTGCAATTTGCCAAAAAATTAAAAGCGACCATGGACAAGGTGACTCCGGGACTTTCCGAAGGTATATATATGGGCAAAGGAGATTACAATCAGGATCTGAGTCCCCGGGCTATGTTGATTGAAGTCGGTGCCCATACCAACAGTAAAGAAGAAGCAGAAAAAGGAGTTAAACTTTTTGCTCAGGTCTTGCCGGCTGCATTAGGAATGGCCAGCACCAGTGGTACGGCGGCCAATACTGGCACAGCCGCCCAAAAACCTGCCGCTCAGGATGACCAGGGATCAACTACCACCTTGATCATATTAATTGCCGTGGTAGCCATTGTAATCGGGGGGTACTTCCTGCTTAATCGCGGTCCTTCAAAAGGTTAGAAGATGGAATCTTATCTGATTGTAATCCTGGTTGGACTCTTAATTGGCTTTGTGGACAGGTGGGTAATGCTGCGCAATGATTACCGTCATTATCCAACTTATCCGCATGGCCATCTTACCCATCTGACCATGGGCTTTATCGCTGCCGGACTGGGCGCCATGGTAGTTCCGGCCATCAGCAAACCTGATTATGTTGCGGTTACATTTCTGGCGCTGGCGGCCCAGCAGTTTCGGGACGTTCGCAATATGGAAAGAGAAAGTCTGGGCAAACTTGATGATAACAAGCTGGTGGAACGCGGCAACGATTATATAGAAGGAATTGCCAAGGTTTTTGAAGCCCGCAATTATCTTTGTATGATAACCGCGTTTATCAGCAGTTTAGTAACCCAGATCTGGTCCTGGCCATTGGGGATAGTAGCCGGACTTATATGTATTTTATTTTCCTTAAAAATGATGGCTGGTCGGCAATTAGGTGAACTTATTGAGGTAAACAGCGGAAAATTACATTTTAACGGATCGCTGTTGATGGTTGATGATGTTGTAATAATGAATGTGGGACTTCCCGCCACCCGTCAAAAAATATTGGCTGAGGGACTCGGAATCGTTATTCATCCGAAAAATGATGATGCCCGCATGACGCTGGATAATATTGGCCAGCGGATGGCTATCATATATGACGTGGTATCCATATTGGGTACAAAAATAGAAATAAATGAGACGGAACTGTATCCCATGGCTAGAAAACATCCTGACAAGGGGTATCTGGTGTTTTTTATTGTTCCTAACGAACCGGATATGGAATCTCTTATAGAAATTGTTAAAAAGGTACCGCTATTGGAATCTGCCCAGGGAATTGGACTGAGCAGTCTGGCGGGCAGAAAGGCGGCCGACTGATGAATGAAACAGCATTAACCCATTGTATTCTGGCTGCGGTATGCCTTGAGCCGGAAAAAGTATGCGGCGCATGTCCGATTTTTATTGCCGCCAGTCAGGAAGAGCAGCAAAAAACAAGTCTGCTGCTAGCGCGAATACTGGGCGGCATCGTTCATGATCTGGAAAACGGAGTATTTATCATCGTAAAACATTAATTTCATTAAGGCAGGATAAGTGATGAAAATTATTTACCACTGTTTTGGCGGCTCACATTCTTCTGTAACTGCGGCAGCATTGCATTTGGGTCTGCTGTCAAAAGAAAGGCTTCCCACCGCCCAAGAACTTATGGCGCTACCTTACTATGACAAGACCAATGATGATGATTTCGGCTCCATACATTATATGGGCCGGGACGAGAAGGGCAATGAAATTTACATTTTGGGTAAAAAAAGCCTCGGTAACCGATTCAGCCATTTATTGATGGGAATTGCTGAAATGTTGGGCAAGGAAGATCAGATAATGGTGGTAAATGTAATGGAGCGGGTGAACATGAGCATGAAACTGGGCGGATTTACTTCCAGAAGGGTCAGTATGCCCGTTCTGGGCCGTCCGGTTGTTATTCAGGGAACCCGGCAAGCGTTTGCATCCTTGGTAAATATGGTTGAAGTAATAAAAATAAGGATCCTTGATCTTAAACAGAGGTGAAATGATGAATATTATATTTTTGGGAACAACCGGGGTTCATCAAACGCTGCTGGCAGCAGGTATGTATATTGACCCGAAATTTAACCGCAGCTATCATACTCTTTCTTATTTTAATGATTACCAGCAGGAAGCCGGCGGTCATCCTATTTATATTGGAAGAGATTATGCAGGTAGACGGGTTCATTCCCTGGGAGTGGGTGCGGATGTAGAAATGGTCAGCAAAACCATTAACCAGCTGCGCATTATTTTAGACAGCCCCGCAGGAGAGTTGCAATTAATTCCCATCATGATAAAATCGCAGCGTCTCATCAGCTGGCTGCATAAGTTTGCCCGGTTGGCCTGGCTGAAACCTTTGTCATCATATCTGATTGTTCTCCTGCTGAACCGGGAATATGATCAAATCAGGCAGCAAATACCCCGCTTAACTAATTAGTAATGAACCGGCGAGGTGGTAATATAGCCTGACCTGATGTTTTATCAGCAATTGTTTTCCTGTCTTGCTAACATTTATTTTTTCATCCATAATGAAAATTGGATTTGTCTTTTCAGGAAAGGAAAACCAAAGTGGCAGTTGAAATAATTAATGTCAGGAATGACAGCATTGGCGCCGAAATGGAAATTGAAACCGGAGATATTCTTTTGTCAGTTAACGGTCATCCGGTCAACGACATACTGGATTTTCAGTTCTTTACCCAGGATGAAAACCTGTGGCTTAAAATCCGCAAGCTCAACCAGGAAATTTGGGAGTTGGATATAGAAAAAGATTTTGATGAGGATCTCGGTCTTGAATTTGCTGACATCGTTTTTGATAAAATGAAAGGTTGCAGCAATCGCTGCATTTTCTGTTTTGTTGATCAGCTTCCCCGCAGGATGCGTCGTTCCCTCTATGTTAAAGATGACGATTATCGTTATTCCTTTTTGTTTGGCAATTTTATGACTTTAACCAACCTGAGTGAAACAGACTGGCAAAAAATCGAGACCATGCAGCTAAGTCCGCTCTATATATCCGTACATTGCATCCAGGGAGAATTACGGGCCCGGATGCTGGGTAGCCTGCGTGGTGCCAATATAAAATCTGATCTGGAACGTTTAAAGGCGGCAAATATTAAAATACATACCCAGATTGTTCTCTGTCCGGGAATCAATGACGGGACCATCCTGGAAGAAACTATTGAGGAATTGGCCCGGCTTCATCCTTCGGTGCAGTCAATTGGTATTGTACCGGTGGGATTGACCGGCCATCGCGGGAAACTGCCTGCTATCAGGCCGGTTACGGCAGAGCTGGCCCAGGATTTAATCAGACTGGCCGAACAATACCAGCAGCGTTTTCGGGCCGAGCGGGGAACCGGATTGGTTTACCTGGCGGATGAGTTTTATCTGCGTGCCGGGGCGGAACTGCCCACTTCAGCTTACTATGACGATTATTGCCAGTTGGAAAATGGCATCGGTTTGTCACGGCTGCTGTTGGATGAATTCGCGGAACTGGAGGGGCAACTACCGGAGAAAATAGAGTCGCGGGAGATATATGTAATTACCGGACGATCCGCTGTGCCGGTATTAGGTAAGATCATCCGCCGTCTGCAAAAGATTAAAGGTCTGCAAGCCCAACTTATCCCGGTAGAAAACCTTTATTTTGGCGGGGGGGTAAATGTAACCGGCCTACTAACCGGCAGCGACATTATCAGGAGTTTGGGCCGAACCTACCAGGGGAAAACAGTTCTGCTGCCGGAGGTTGTCCTGCGGGATGGCGGGCAGACACTTCTGGATGATATAACGGTCGATGATATTATGGAAAAAAGCGGTGCCAAAATTATTACCGTGGACGGTAGTGCCCGTGATCTTATCGGCAAAATATTAAACTAAAAACTTGTGGAACCAATGGAGGAAAGACTATGTCAAAACCCATCGTGGCAATTGTAGGCAGACCAAACGTGGGCAAATCAACCCTGTTTAACCGGCTGGCCGGTGAGCGCAAGGCGATTGTTGAAGACATCCCCGGTGTTACCCGGGATCGCCTCTACGACAGTTCAGAATGGCTGGGACGTGAATTTATCATTATTGACACCGGTGGTATTCGTTTCGATGCCGGCGAGTTGTTCACCCGGGAAGTAAAACTGCAAGCAGAACTGGCCATTGACGAGGCTGATGTTATTATTTTTGTGGTGGATGCCAAAGAGGGCATAACCCACGAAGATGAACAAGTGGCTGCTATCCTGCGCCGCAGCAGGAAACCGGTGGTAGTGGCAGCCAACAAGGTGGAGAATTTTGATAAACAGCTTGAATATTTTGAGTTTTACAATCTGGGCTTGGGAGATCCGATCCCCGTATCTGCCATGCACGGGCGTAATACCAATGATTTGCTGGATGCTGTAATCTCTTATTTTGCCCCGCTGTCAGCCTATAAAGAGGATCCGGATGCGATTAAAATAGCCATCGTCGGTCGCCCCAATGTGGGCAAATCTTCATTTGTCAATGCCTTGTTGGGACAGGAACGGGTGATCGTCAGTGAAGTCCCGGGCACGACCCGGGATGCCATCGATACCCCTTTTAAATATAATGGCAACCAGTATATTCTGATTGATACAGCGGGAATTCGAAAAAAATCACGCATAAAAGAGCCCACCGAAAAATATAGCGTAGTTAGATCCCTTAAAAGCATCGAACGGGCAGACGTGGTGATTGTTATGATGGATGCCAGCGAAGGCGTCAATGAACAGGATCAAAGAATCGCCGGCTACGTGCATGAGCAGGGTAAAGCCAATATTCTGGTAGTCAACAAATGGGATCTGGTAGAAAAAGACGAACATACCATGAACAAGTTTGACAAAGATATCCGTGAAGATCTTAAATTTATGGCCTATAGTCCCATCCTATATATTTCTGCGGTAACCAGGAAAAGGATCTACAAGGTACTGGAACTGGCTGATTTTGTAGCCGAGCAGCATATGCGGCGTATTAGCACCGCAGAATTAAATCAGGTTGTAAATGAAGCCATGTTATTAAATCCGCTGCCGGGCGGAGGGGGACATAAAGTCAAAATCCTCTACTCGACCCAGGTTGGCATTGCCCCGCCCACGTTTGTGTTTTTTGCCAATAAACCGGAACTGGTTCATTTTTCTTATTTGCGTTATTTGGAAAATGAATTGCGCAAGAATTTTGGCTTCGAAGGAACCCCCATAAAAATGATCCTGCGCAAGCGTGAAGCCAAAGAATAGGTAATATATTTCATCAGACCGGGAGGACTTATGGAAAAGATAATTGTGGTCATCATCAGCTATCTGCTGGGATCAATCCCTTTTGCCTATATCATCATACGCTTGTTTAAAGGAATTGATATCCGCAAGGTAGGCAGCGGCAACGTTGGCTCTACCAATGCCCTGCGCACTGCCGGCAAGCGGGCGGCTATCGTAGCTCTGCTGGGAGATGCGCTGAAAGGGTTGGTTGCAGCCTGGTTGGGAATGCAGGTTGGCGGTGAGGGACTTGCTGCATTCTGTGTTGCAGCTGTCGTCATAGGGCATTGCTGGCCGGTGTTTTTAGGTTTTAAGGGCGGTAAAGGGGTTGCTTCTACAGCCGGAGCAGTGCTTTATTTAATGCCCAAAGTATTTCTATTTTTGCTGATCGTGTTTATTATCATTGTATTATTTAGCCGCTATGTATCCCTGGCTTCTCTTTCTGTTGCTATTCTGCTGCCTTTGACAGTTATATTTCTGTCTCAGCCGTACAGCTATCTGATAATGAGTATTATCCTAATGATATTGGTGATATATCGCCATCGGGAAAATATTGAGCGGCTTCGTAAAGGTGATGAAAGGAAAATAGGTTCATGAATAAAATTTGCGTTTTGGGAGCAGGCAGTTGGGGAACTGCTTTGGCCGTTCATCTGGCTGATTTGCATGATTCCGTTTGGTTATGGGGCCGACCCGAGGATGGTATTGAATCGATAACAGCAGAGCATGAAAACCGTCGCTTTTTACCTGGCATTTATATTCCGGAAAATATATTTCCCACAACCGATCCGGCTCTTGCTTTGCAGGATGCTGATGTGGTGGTTATATCTGTACCCTCCCAAGCCTTGCGCATGGTAATGGAGAAATTAAAACCCCATATACCGACTCATTCCTATCTGGTGAATACGGCCAAGGGACTGGAAATATCTACAGGTATGCGTTTGAGCCAGGTTATGCGGGAAATGCTGGGAAGTTCCTGGCGTGGTCGTTTTGCGGTTCTGTCCGGGCCAAGCCATGCTGAAGAGGTAAGCTTGCGACTGCCGACCGCAGTTACGGTCGCGGCTTATAATCAGGATACTGCTTTTTATATCCAGGATATTTTTATGGATCAATATTTCCGGGTATACACCAACCCGGATGTTGCCGGAGTGGAACTGGGAGGAGCCCTCAAAAATATCATCGCCCTGGCCACCGGTATTACATATGGCCTGGGTTATGGAGACAATACTGCCGCTGCCTTGCTGACCCGCGGGCTGGCTGAGATGATTAGAATGGGTGCAGCTATGGGCGGAGATCCCCGCACTTTTTCGGGATTAAGCGGTATAGGGGATCTGGTGGTTACCTGCGGCAGCCAGCATTCACGCAATCGCCGTGCCGGGCAGCTGCTTGGCCAGGGTAAAAACCTGCAAGAGACCCTTGCCGCCATCGGTATGGTTGTCGAAGGAGTACATACAACCCGCATTGTACATCAGCTCGCTATCGAGATGAATATTGACATGCCCATCACCAAAGCTTGCTACCGGATCCTTTATGAAGGCGAAGATCCTCGTGAGGAAGTTGATAACTTGATGCAGCGCCGCCGCAAACATGAAGTAGAGGAAATTAATTACCACAATTAAATTAATTATCAGGCAACTGAAAGTGCGCAATCGATTTGCTGGTAATGGATAGGACATTCTTTTTTTAGAGGATGTCCGTTTTTTTATTAAGAAATTTTCTTTTTTTGGTTATATTAACGATTCTTCCTAAATATATTTATACTGTTATAGCTTGAACAGCAATATTTAAGGATATCCATGTCTTTGCAACGGTGCCTTAAAAGTCAAAATCCGAGGGAGGGAAGATGAGAAGTGGAAGGAAATCATATTTTAAACGATATCGCGGAACGCACAGGCGGCGATATCTATTTGGGGGTAGTAGGTCCGGTCAGAACCGGTAAGTCAACTTTCATAAAACGATTTATGGAATTAATGGTTTTACCCAACATAAAGGATGTTTATGAAAGGGAAAGAGCCAAAGATGAATTGCCCCAAAGTGGAGCCGGTAAAACCATAACTACTACAGAACCCAAATTCGTACCCAATGAAGCCATTGAAATCAGCACTCAAAGCGGTCTGACCATGAAAGTGAGGCTGGTTGACTGTGTTGGTTACTCTGTGCCTGGAGCTTTGGGTTATGAAGAAGATGAGGAACCCCGCATGGTAAGGACTCCCTGGTTTGATTATGAGGTGCCCTTCGAGGAAGCGGCCGAAATAGGAACCAGGAAGGTAATTGCCGACCATTCTACCATCGGGATTGTTCTGGTAACTGACGGCAGCATCAGTGACATCCCCAGAAGCAATTATGTGGAAACCGAAGAACGGGTTATCAGTGAGTTGAAAGAACTGAGAAAACCTTTCATCGTAATTTTAAATTCCACCCACCCGTATGACAAAGAGACCCTGGAACTGGCGGAGGAACTGAGTGAAAAGTTTGATGTCAGCGTAATGCCACTTGATTGTGCTGCCATGAGCATTGAACAAATTTACAGTGTTTTAGAAGAAGTGCTGTATGAATTCCCGGTTCAGGAAGTCAACATTCGCTTGCCTCTGTGGGTTGAGCAATTGGAAGAGGATTTCTGGCTGCGGGAAGAAATGGAAAATGCTATCCGGGATATTCTAAGCGGTATTAAAAAAGTCCGCGATATCGAGAATGCCATCGAGAAGCTTTCCGAGATTGACAATGTCAGCTACGTAAGCCTGGAGGAGATGGAACTGGGTACCGGAACTGCTTCAATTGACATAACGGTACCGGAGGATCTATTCTTCAAAGCACTCAGTGAAGTAAGCGGATTTGCTGTAGAAGGCAATCACGATATTATCAGACTGATGAAGGATCTGGGTTTTGCCAAGAAAGAATTTGACAAAGTCGCTTCCGCATTGGAAGAGGTAAAGCAGTCTGGTTATGGAGTGGTTACCCCCCACCTGGAAGAAATGATCCTGGAAGAACCGGAATTGATCAGACAGGGTTCACGTTTCGGGGTGAAATTAAAAGCCAAGGCACCTTCTTTGCACATTATTCAGGCCGATATAACCACCGAAATCACTCCGATCATTGGTACCGAGAAACAGTGCGAGGAATTGGTTCGCTATATGCTGGATGAGTTTGAAGAAGATCCCGCCAAAATCTGGGGCTCCAATATTTTCGGCAAATCCCTGCATGATTTAGTGCGGGAAGGGATCCAGAACAAATTGCACCGCATGCCTGAAAATGCCCAGCACAAACTGCAGGATACGTTGCAGCGGATCGTTAATGAAGGCAGCGGCGGCTTGATCTGCATCATCATCTAATTTAAAGGAAAAATCTTAACCGGGGCGGTACCCGGCTTGTGCAAGCGCAAGTCAGGTACCGCCCGGCTTGTGTGCATTAATATAAAATTGCTATAATTCAAAAAACCGACTTTATAAGGCAGAGTCAGATCAAGTCAAGGCGAGGAGTGGAGCTATTGTCCGAGACGTCAATGCTATTTAATATTGCAATCATATTTATTGCTGCTTTAATCGGCGGTATGGCGGCTGAGGCACTGAAGCAGTCACCGCTGATCGGATACATGCTGGGAGGCATCTTGGCGGGGCCTTATGTCAGCGGGATGATAAGTGATCTGGAACTTATTCAAGGTTTTGCTGACATAGGCGTAATTTTGCTGATGTTTACGCTGGGCATCGAATTCTCTCTGGCCCGACTATCGAGTATCAAGGGATATGCGGTTGGCGGAGGATTATTGCAGGTTGCCGCCGTGACACTTCTTTCCGTACTGCTGGGAAAATACTTGGGAATGAGTGCTTATGAAGCCTTGTTTATGGGCTGTGCATTATCAATCAGCAGTACCATGATTGTACTGCGGGTATTAAATGACCACGGGGAAATGAATTCGCTGCATGGTCAGCTGATGATTGGCATTCTCATCGTACAGGATCTGATCGTAATCGTGATGGTATCAGTACTGCCTAACCTCAAAACGCTTTCGCCGGAGATTTTGCCCCAACTGCTGGAGAGCCTTTTTATCGCCGCGATAATAATAGCCGCCGTGCTCTACCTGGCCCCCAAAATAATACCTCTGTTTATGGAACGGGCGGCCCAGGGAAACAACAACGATATATTTCTCATCCTTGCCCTGAGTATGGGTTTAGGGGTAGCAGCACTGGCTCAGGCCATGGGTCTGTCAGTATCCCTGGGGGCTTTTTTAGCCGGACTTTTGATCAGTGAATCCGATTATGCCCATGAAATATTGGGAAAGATTATCAGCCTAAGGGATACTTTTGTTATTCTCTTCTTTGTTTCCGTAGGAATGATGGTCGATCCCCATGCCTTGTTTCAAAATTTGCCGCTGTTATTACTGGCTTTGCTGCTGATCATTCCCGTCAAATTCTTTGTCTTTTATATAATAAGCAGGGTATTTAAGTATAAGAGCCGGGTAAGTTTTTATATTGCCATGGGCATGATGCAGACCGGAGAATTTTCTTTTGTCTTGGCTAAAATGGGACTGGATCAGCAATTGATCAGCAGTTCGCTGTATAATGTCGTCCTGGCCAGCAGTTTGATATCCATTCTGTTAACCCCCCAGTTCTTCAATCTGGCTCCGGCGATTTACCGTCGCCTGCAGTACAACCGATTTCTGCAAGGGATACTGTCTGATTCAGAGACCGATTTTGCCGATTTTGGAGAGAATGCACTCAGTGACCATGTCATCGTCTGCGGTTACGGACGGGTAGGCAGCCAAGTCGGAAGAGCCCTGCAGCAACTGCAGGTGCCATATCTGGTTATCGATTATGACCATACCTCCATTGCCAAATTACGTGCGGTACGAGTCCCCTATATTTATGGCGATGCGACCAGCCCATTGGTCCTGGAGCATGCCAACGCCGCCCAGGCCAGAATGGCAGTCCTGGCTTTACCGGATACCCTGGCCAACCAACAAGTAATTTATGGTTTGAAAAAGTATAACGATAAACTGCAGATTATCAGCCGTGCCCATAACTACTGGGAGAAAAAGAAACTATATGAAATGGGGGCAACCGAAGTAATACAGCCGGAAGAAGAGGCCGGTCTGCAAATGGTGCGGCAGATGATCCTGCACTTACAGCCGGATACATCAAGTGTGGTCGATTATCTGGAAGATTTATACTTCAAAGATTATCATGAGATCATGCGTCATCAAAACTCGCCCCAATCTGAGGATGAGGTTCTGAAAATAAGAACCTTTATTCTGAGAGACAGCCATTTAAACGGTTCGACTATTCGCAACAGCAGTATCAGAGAATCAACCGGCTGTTCCGTGGTGACAATTAAACGGGAAGACGGTGATACTATCATTAATCCCCACAGCAATGAAATTCTGAGAACCGGTGATACGCTTATTATGATGGGAAGCCTGCTCCAACTGGAGGCCTTTAGTAAATATATTCTTGGTGAAAACCTGGGTGCATAATTTAAAAATTTAACTTACCCTTAAATATGGTTCTTCCAACCAATGTTGCTGTCCAACAAATGTTGCTTGCTACATAAACTGCATAATGATATAATGTCCGTACTGTGCAGAAACGAATCCATCCCACATAGACAAAAGGGGTGTTCATGTGAAGGATAAGAGCAAGTTTTACATGGTACGTGCTGACCTGTTGCCGGAATCCATTTATAAAACCGCCCTGGCCAAAGAAATGCTGGCCAGCGGGGAAGTCAGCAATATTCAGGAAGCGATAGCGCGGCTGGAGATGGCCCGTAGTACATATTATAAGTACAAAGACGGGGTTTTTTCATTTCATAACGCTGATAATCTGGGAATCATCAACATTTCCTTGCTGCTTCGCAATGAATCCGGCATACTTTCAGCAGTGCTGAATTGTATTGCCCAGCTAAAGGGTAATATTCTTACCATCAATCAAAATCTGCCTTTGCATGGCGTTGCCTATGTGACCCTGTCGCTGGGAATGGAAGAAGCAGTTCTGTCGGTCAACGAAATGCTGACCAGATTAAGTCGAATTGATGGCGTACTTAATGTGGAAATCATAGGAAAAAGCTAAGCAGCAGGGGGAAAGAAAATGATTAACATTGCATTGCTGGGCTGCGGCACAGTTGGATCAGGGGTGGTCAAACTACTGACCGCCAACAGTGAAGCTATTGCCCGCAAAACAGGTACGCAGATAAGAATCGTAAAGGTTTTGGAAAAAGAACCGGAAAAATGCTATGCACTGGGACTACAGGCGGAGCAGGTAACCAGCGATTTTGCTGAGATTGTCCAAGATAAAACGATTGATATTGTTGTAGAATTAATGGGGGGGATGGAACCCGCCTTCAGTTTTATCACAGATGCTATGAAGCAGGGTAAACACATTGTCAGCGCCAACAAAGATCTTATCGCAGAAAAAGGCAAAGAGCTTTTTGCCACGGCGGAAGAGAATCAGGTTGATTTTTATTTTGAAGCCAGTGTGGCCGGAGGTATACCCATTGTCTACCCCTTAAAGCAGTCTCTGGCCGGTAACCGTATTCTTGAGGTCATCGGTATATTAAACGGTACCACCAACTATATCTTGAGCAAAATGAGTCGGGAAGGACGCGATTACCAGGAAGTATTGCATGAGGCCCAGCAACTGGGGTATGCCGAAACAGATCCCAGTGCTGACGTGGAAGGTATGGATGCAGCACGTAAAATCGCTATACTATCCTCGATTGCTTTCAACAGCCGGGTCACCCTCAGTGATGTATATGTGCAAGGCATAACCGCCATTACCCTGCGTGACATTCAGTATGCACGGGAATTAGGCTTTGCCGTCAAGCTGCTGGCAATTGCCAAGGAAGTGGAAGGCAAAGTTCAGGTCAGGGTCCATCCGGCTTTCGTACCGTTCAATCATCCACTAGCCTTTGTCAATGATGTTTACAATGCTGTTTTTGTAAAGGGCGATGCCGTAGGGGAAATTATGCACTACGGCCGGGGAGCGGGCTCCATGCCTACTGCCAGTGCCGTTGCCGGAGATATAATTGAAATTGGACGCAGTTTGCTGCACCACAGCAATGCCAGAATAGGCTGTACCTGTTTTGAAGATAAACCAATCCTGCCGATCAGCGAATTGACCGCCGAATACTACATCCGTATGACCGTAGCCGATCAACCCGGTGTCCTGGCCGGAATTGCAGGAGTATTTGGCTGCCATCATGTCAGCATCGCCCAGGTATTGCAAAAAACCAGCCAGCATGACCGGGCGGAACTCATTCTCATCACCCATCTGGTCAAAGAAAAGGATATGCAGGATGCCTTGGCTGTTCTTAACGGCATGAGCATCGTTGATGAAATCAATAATGTGGTGCGCCTGGAAGGCAATCACAGATAGCATTATAGGGAGTTGAACTAAATTGGCTTTATTGGTATGCAAATTTGGAGGTAGTTCGGTTGCATCAATGGACAAAATCAAAAATGTGGCTTTGCGCTTAAAAGATATGCAAAGCCAGGGCAATGAACTGGTTGTAGTTGTTTCCGCAATGGGTGATACCACTGATGACCTGTTGGCTTTGGCCGCAGAGATTGGAGACAAATTCAGCACCCGGGAAATGGATATGCTGCTGGCCACCGGAGAACAGCAGAGCGCGGCTTTGCTGGCCCTTACCCTTAACAGTATGAAATGTCCGGCGGTTTCCTTATGCGGATGGCAGGCCGGTATAAGAACCGACGGAGTACATAGCAAGGCCAGGATAACTGGAATAAAAGCGGAAAGAATTAACAACGAACTGGCTACCGGCAGTATTGTGGTGATAGCCGGGTTTCAGGGAATATCTCCCCAGCAAAACATAACTACCCTGGGAAGAGGCGGCTCAGATACCAGCGCGGTCGCCCTGGCAGCAGCCCTGGGAGCAGAACGCTGCCTGATCTTCACCGATGTAAATGGAGTATATACAGCTGACCCCCGCATCGTCAAGGAGGCCCGCAAAATAGACCGGATTTCATACGAAGAGATGCTGGAGATGGCCAGTTTGGGTGCGGGTGTTTTGCAGCCCCGGGCCGCAGAATTTGCCATGCATTATAATGTTGATGTGGAAGTATTGAATAGCTTTAATAACGAATCGGGAACCATCATTACGGAGGGAAGTAAAATGGAAAAGCAGAGAATCGTCAGCGGAATAGCCCATGATCTAAACGTAGCCAGGATTGCCCTGTTTGATGTACCTGATCAGCCGGGCGTAGCCATGACCATATTTAAAGTACTGGCCGAGAACAAAATCAATGTAGATATGGTAATTCAGGGAGGAATGCGTTCCAATCGCAATGATATCGCCTTTACCATTGAGAGTGATGAATTGGAAAAGGCGCTGCCGCTGGTTAATGATGTAGTCATGAAAATCGGTGCTTCCGGGATGTCTTATGGCAAAGATGTGGCCAAGATTTCCATTGTAGGAGCCGGCATGCAGAGCAATCCCGGCGTAGCCGCGGCCATGTTTGAAGCCCTGGCCGATGCCAATATCAACATCCACATGATCAGTACGTCGGAAATCAAAGTTTCCTGCATTATCGATGAAACCGAGGTCAACAAGGCAGTTCAGGCACTGCATAACAAATTCCGCCTGGAAGAAGCAGAATAATGGCTAACATTCGAGCTTTTACTTGACGAAAGGGCAGTTCTGTTATAGAATATTCCTTGCGTCGGGGTGTAGCTCAGTTTGGTATGAGCGCTACGTTGGGGACGTAGAGGCCGCTGGTTCAAATCCAGTCACTCCGACCATTAAT
>ENA-UOXR01000599-UOXR01000599.1-bioreactor-metagenome-genome-assembly--contig:-NODE-599-length-42868-cov-21.269521_pt1 | contig 42868 bp, 38 predicted proteins | sample MGYA00238164_ERZ764825 | MGnify/ENA primary metagenome ERZ764825 (study PRJEB28920, sample SAMN05720171) | bioreactor metagenome | isolation source: Anaerobic biogas reactor | place: USA:Washington... | reverse complement strand
CCCGCACCTCGCCCCGGTAGCCCGCGTCGATGAGGCCTGGTGAGTTCACCACCATGATGCCGTGCTTGAAGGCCAATCCCGACCGGGGCTGGACAAAACCCGCGTAGCCGCCGGGAATCGCAACAGCGAGCCCCGTGCCCACCTCCCGACGCTCTCCCGGCGGGAGGGTCACCTCCTCGACGGAGCACAGATCGGCGCCGGCATCGCCCGGATGCGCCCGGCGGGGCAACTGGGCCTCAGGGTGAAGCAGTTTGACCTCTATCTCCACGCCTCCACCTCCACGTCACCTCCAGATCGTCGCCGGGATAACTCGCCCCTAAACTGCCCATAGGTCAGGTTGAGGCTGAGTCCAGAGTACCCGAGCCCGCGGTTCACAGTCTGAGCGAACGCTCGATCCGCTCGACGGCTTCGGCGATGCGGTCGTCGGGTGTGGTGAGAGAGAGACGCACGAAACCCTCGCCCGCCGGACCGTAGCCCCGGCCGGGGGTCACCACTACGCCTGCCTGCTCCAACACGTGTTCGGTGAAACTCGCCGACGTGTAGCCCGCCGGAACCGGGACCCACATGTAAACGGTAGCCTTAGGCTTGGGCACCTCCATCCCCACCGAGACTAGAACCTCGGCCAAGAGATCGCGGCGACGACGATAGATGTCGCACATCTCCCCGACGAAGTCCCAGGGGCTGTTCAAGATGAACGCGCCCGTACGCTGCAAAGCGTCGAACATCCCCGAATCCATGTTGGTCTTGAGGCGCCAGAGATGCTCCAAGATCTCGTGATTGCCGACCGCGAAACCGATACGCCAGCCGGTCATATTGAAGGGCTTCGAGAAGCTGAAGAACTCCACACCAACGTCTTTGGCTCCGGGAGCGCTGAGGAAGCTCGGCGCCACGTACCCGTCATAGGTGAGTTCGGAGTAAGCGTTGTCGTGGATGACGGCGATATCGTACTTCTTGGCAAAGGCCACCACCCGTTCGAAGAAGCCGTCCTCGACGACGGCGGTGGTGGGATTGTTGGGATAGCCGATGAAGAGGACCTTGGCCCGGCGGGCTTCCTCTTCTGTGATCTCGCCCAGATCCGGCAGGAAACCTCCCTCGGGACGGAGATGGAGATACTTGACCTCGGCCCCTACGATGATCGATCCTCCCGAGTACACGGGATAGCCGGGGTCGGGAACCAGGGCCAGGTCACCCGCGTCGAGAAGCGCCCAACAGATGTGAGCCAGACCCTCCTTCGCGCCCAGTAAGGGGAAGAACTCCTTCGCCGGATCCAACTCAACGCCGAAACGGCGCTTGTAGAAGGCGGCGGCGGCTCCCGCGTACTCGGGCAGCCCCCAGTTGCTCGGATACCGGTGGTTCGCGGCGTCGGCCACCTGCCGCTGCATCTCTTCGACGATGTAGGGAGGCGTGGGTAGATCGGGGTCGCCTATGCCCAGGCTGATCACGTCCACCCCACTCTTGCGTTTCTCGGAGATCTTGCGCTCCATCTCCGCGAAGAGATACGGGGCCAGATTGTCCATCCGCTTGGAGAACTCCACACTCGCCTCCTTACAGCCGGTGCCGGCCCTCCCGATCGCAACGGCCGAGAGCCGCGCATCGGAGGTTGGCCGCCGGGTACTCGTTACCAGGTGGTCGTCATAGATCCAACGATGGTCTCAATCGGCTGCGCGCGTTTGCCAACCGAGCCGGGTCATCAGGTCTGCGGAGAGCCGGCACGTGAAGACCTCCTCGGCCGGACCGGTCATGAAGACCCGCAGAGCGCGTGCATCCGCGGCGCCCGGACCCTCGGCGTCGCCCGCGGCCGCAGCGCCCGGCGCATTCACGGCGTCGCCCGCAGCCTCCACCTCGATGCTAAGGTCGCCTCCCAACAGGTGCACCAAGACCGGGCTCTCCGCCAACCCCAAGCGCACACAGGCGGCGCCCACCGCCGTCGCTCCCGTACCGCAGGCTTGGGTCTCTCCCACTCCTCGCTCCCACACACGCATGCGCACGGAACCGTCGGGCTCCATCCGCACGAACTCCACGTTGGTCCTATTGGGGAAGAGGCGATTGTGCTCGATACGGGCACCCACACCGGCCACGTCAAAGACGGCCGGATCGTCCACGAATACCACGCAATGAGGATTACCAACATCCACGAAGGTGAAGCGGCAGTCCCAGCAACCCGCCTGCAGTTCGGCATCCACAACATCGGCGCCGGCGGGCAGTTCGCAGGCTTCGGGAGCGATGTTCGGGCTGTTGAAGCGGGCCCGCCCCATATCCACCCGCACGCTGCCGTCGTCCATGAGACGGGGCTTGATGGGGCCGGCCAAGGTCTCGACGATGAACTCCTTGTCCGCGGCGACACCGGTCTGGGCCAGATAGCGGGCGAACATGCGGATGCCGTTGCCGCACATCTCGGGCTCGCTGCCATCGGGATTGAATATGCGCATGCGGGCGACCGCCCCGGGAACCGCCCCGCTGGGGGCCGTGTGAAGCAGGATGCCGTCGGACCCCACGCCCAGATGACGGTCGCAAAGCAGCCCAATCGCCTCCGGAGTCAGGGAGCCGGGCAGAGCCCCCTCTTCCATGATGAGGTAATCGTTACCCAGTCCTTGCCACTTGGCCGGCCGTATCAACTGAGAGGCTCCTTGTCGAGAGTCGCGGACGCCGCCCGAGTCAAGATCTCCTGAGCGATGTCACGGGGTTCCCGGTCACGGACATCAATGATAACAGCGTCCCCCACCTTACGCAGCCAGGTGAGCTGGCGACGGGCGTACCGCCGCGTCGCCGCCGCCACCCGGGCCACGGTCTCCTCCAAGGTCTGCCCGCCCTCCAGATAGCGGCAGATATCCGCGTACCCGATGGCGCTCCTGATACCGGGCCCACCGGGCTCGGTGGCTTCCTCCCCCTCCTCCTCCCGGAAGCGCCGCACCTCTCCCACCGCGCCCTGCACGATCCGACCCGCGCGTTCATCGATCCGCCTATGGAGCTCACTCCGCTCCATGGTAAGGCCCACCACCACCGTGGGGTGCCTGTAGCTGGGAGACCAGAGGTCATCCCGCCCCGACCAGACCCGCCCGGTGGTGGATATGGCCTCCAGCGCGCGCATCACCCGACGTAGGTTGCGGGCATCGATACGAGCGGCGGCTGCCGGATCGAGACGGGTGAGCTCGGCGTGGAGGGCCTCAGGGCCTTCGACCCCGGCCCTCTCCTCAAGCCTGTTCCTCAGCTCGGGGTCGGCGTCGCCCGCCACGTCCAACGGCGCCAGCGCCGCCCGCATGTAAAGGCCTGTCCCCCCGACCACCAAGGCCCAACCCCGAGCCGCCAGGTCCTCGTCGATCAACGGATGAGCATAGGAGGCGTACGTTGCTGCCGTACACGCCTCAGCCCGGTCGAGACAGCCGACGAGCGCATGGGGTGCAGCCATCATCTCGTCGGGGGAAGGCTGGTTCGTGAGCACGGGGAAGCCCCTGTACAGCTGCATAGAGTCGCACGAGATGATCCGGGTACCCGTCAGTCGAGCCAGTTCGACCGCTACCGCCGTCTTCCCCACACCGGTAGGACCGAGGACACCGGTCACCACGCCCGGACCTCGCGCTGGTCGGTCGTCACGCATCGCTTCTCACCCGGCCTCGCGGCCGCGGAAACTGGTGGAGGTCGCTTCCAGCAGCTCCACCGCCACCAACGCTCCGGGCCGCGCGCTCGACGGGAAGTTCACCGGCTTGTAGGAACGGGTGCGACCCATCACTTCTCCGGCCGCATGCCGGCTCCTCCGCTCCACCAGCACCTCGACCACCTCACCCAAGAGGGCTTCGTTGCGCTCTCTGCCCTGACGTTGCACCAGATCGACCAACCTCTGCAGGCGGGTTCTCGCCACCTCGGGGTCCACTCGGCCCGGAAGCCGAGCCGCCTCCGTCTGCGCCCGTGGTGAGTAGATGAAGGTGAAGGCTCCGTCAAACCCGCACGCTTCCACTAAGGACAGGGTGTCTTCGAAGTCGGCCTCGGTCTCCCCCGGGAAGCCCACGATGAGATCCGTGGTCAGGGCCAGGCCGGGCACGGCCCTTCGAAGCCGCCGCACCAAGTTGAGGTAACCCTGCCTGTCGTAGCCGCGGCGCATAGCCTCAAGAACGCTGTCGCTGCCGGACTGCACCGGCAGGTGCAGGTGCTCGCAAATCTGGTTGCGGGCTCCCAGTAGCTCGATGAGCGCCTCGGAGACATCCTTGGGATGGGAGGTCATGAAACGTATCCGCTCGATACCCGCCACTCCACAGGCCCCGTGCAGAAGGCCGGCGAACGTCTCCTTGCCCGCAAAGTCCGGCTGCGTGCCGTAGGAATTCACGTTCTGGCCGAGGAACATGATCTCTCGGACGCCCTCCCGGGCCAACCGCTCCACCTCGGCCAGGATGTCGGCGGCCGCCCGGGAAGTCTCGCGGCCCCGCACGTAGGGCACGATGCAGTACGAGCAGAAGTTGTCGCAGCCCGCCGTGATCTGAACCCATGCCAGAGGTCCCTCCGCTCTCGCTCGAGGCAGGTCGGCACTCCAGCAGGTGGTGTCTTCCTGAAAGGCGCCGGCCGGCCGGCCGGTGAGCCTCCGTCGCTCCAGGAGGTCGGTCAGCTCGTGCAGGCTTTGCGGACCCACCAAAACGTCCACGACCGGGAAGTCGCGCAGGAGCTCCTCCCTCCTGCTCTGAGCCAGGCAGCCCGCTACCACAACCAGCCGAGAGCCGTCCTTCTTCTTGATCCGGGCAGCTTCGCCCAGGTGTCCGGCCAGCCGGGTATCGGCCTTCTCACGGATGGAGCAGGTGTTGTACACGAGTAGCTCTGCCTTCTCGGGCGATTCTTCCCGGGCGAGACCCATCTCCTCGAGCAGGCCGGCGATATGCTCGGCGTCGTGATCGTTCATCTGGCAGCCGAAGGAGCGCAGATAGTACGTCTGAGGTTTCGCGCGACTCACCGCTCCGCACTCCCTAGCTCGCTATGACCGTCGCCAAGCCGACGCCCATGACCCGGCGGCGGCGCATCTCTCGTCTGTTCGCGAAGACCAAGCCTACTTGGCGTACTCCACCGCGCGACTCTCGCGGATGACGGTCACTCTGATGGTACCCGGGTAGTCGAGTTCCTGTTCGATGTCCTTGGCGATCTCCCGGCAGAGCAGAGCCGCCGCATCGTCGTCGATCTCCTCAGGCTTGACCAACACCCGGATCTCCCGACCCGCCTGGATGGCATAGGACTTCTCGACGCCCGGCTTGCACTCGGCTATGCGCTCCAGGGACTCGAGGCGCTTGATGTAGGTCTCGAGCGTCTCCCGGCGCGCTCCGGGCCGAGCCCCGCTCACCGCGTCCGCGGCCGCCACCAGGACTGCCTCCACGCCCATCGGTTCGATCTCGTAGTGGTGGGCCTCGATGATGTGAGCTACCGCATCGGACTCACCGTACCGGCGCGCCAAATTCCCGCCGATCATGGCATGCGACCCTTCCACCTCGTGGTCGACGGCCTTGCCGAGGTCGTGTAGGAGGCCCGCCCGCTTGGCAAGCTTCGCGTTCACACCCAACTCGCCGGCCATCAGACCGGCCAGATGGGCCACCTCCAGGGAATGCATCAGCACGTTCTGACCGTAGCTGGTGCGGTATTTCAACCTGCCCAAGAGCTTCAGCAGTTCGGGAGCCACGCCGTGCACGTTGCCGTCGAGCACCGCCTGCTCTCCGGCATCCTGTATCGCTTTATCAACCTCATCTCGAGCTTTAGAGTACATCTCTTCGATCTTCGCCGGATGGATCCGGCCATCGGCCACCAACTTGGAGAGGGTCAACCTCGCGATCTCGCGACGGACCGTGTCGAACCCCGACAGGACCACGGCTTCGGGCGTATCGTCGATGATGAAGTCCACCCCGGTGAGATTCTCCAGGGTGCGCACATTGCGACCCTCCCGTCCGATTATGCGGCCCTTCATGTCGTCCGAAGGCAAAGGAACCACCGATACGGTGGTGTCGGCCACATGGCTTGCGGCCGTACGTTGGATGCAGATGGAGAGGATATCCTTGGCTCGGCGTTCGCCTTCATGCCGGGCCTCATCCTCGATGGAGCGCACCAGCTTGGCCATATCGTGCCGGACTTCGTCTTCCGTCCGCTTGAGTATCAACTCGGCGGCCTGGTCCTTAGTCAATCCCGCGATCTGCTCCAACTGGCGCTGTTGTTCGGCCTGCGCGGCTTCCACTTCCTCGAGTACCTTGCGGTAGTGGGCTTCCCGGTCGCTCACCGACTGCTCCCGGCGGGTCATGTCCTTCTGCAGTTCGTCCAGACCCTCTTCTCTACTGAGTAGACGGTTCTCAAGCGTCACCAACTCCTGCCGGCGCTCCTTGATCTCCGCCTCAGCCTCGGTCCGCAGCTGATGCAGCTCGTCCTTCAGTTCGACCCGGGCTTCCCGTTGCAGAGTCTCCGCCTTGTGCTCCGCATCTTCAACGATCTTCTGAGCTGCCGCCTCCGCCGAAGCTATCTTCGCCTCGCCCAGGTACTTGCGGGCGAAGAAACCGGCGACGGCACCGATCACCGCCACCACCAGAACCACCACAATCCAAATTGCCGTCATCATATTCCCATCACTCCAATCGCGAGCGTCGCCGCCGCTTGGCTTCGGTCGCTGTGTGAGAACCTCCCGGCCTCTGGGCATGAAAAAGGCCGAGCATCCACCCGGCCGAGGATCGTCCTTCTCTACCTTGCCCTAATCGGGACAGACTCCACCGGCGGCTCGGCCACAACATTTCGGCAGGCCGCCGCAAGGATATATACCCCAACTTCAGAATCTTCGGGTTCCGATCTTTCCCGTTCAGAACACCGATTCACAAGCCAAATACACCAAAAGCAAGGTCGAGCCAGAGCTACCGTCGACCAATCGTCACACGCGTCCGATTAAATCGTTTCGCCGAAGTCCGAGTTTACCGTTTCGTGGAGTGTAGTGTCAAGAAAACTCTTCGTCGCCGAACCTGTCGAGAGCAGCCAGAATCGTCATCTGAAAGAACGTGGTCAGACCGTCTCGCACTCCCCCTCCGCTTCCGTGACCAGGAGCCGGGTTATCGTGTTGATCGAGTCCCAATCGTACCCGCGCCGAGCCAGAAAGGCGGCCAGTCTCCGGGAGGCCGAGGCCGGGTCTTCCCGAAACTGCCTGCCGAACCGTCTACGGGCCAAGGCGATGGCCGTTTCCATCCCCTCGGCGGCCGCATCGCCATGCTTTTCCGAGCTCAAGCCCTCCTCAACAAGACTGCGCTCCACGCCTTTCCGGAGAAGCTCCGCCCTTATCCTCTGCGGGCCCCACCCTGCTCTCTGCTTCTCCACCACAAAACCGGTGGTGAACCTCCCGTCGTCGAGGTAGTCCAACCCCTCAAGCCAGGTGATCACCTCGAGGATCACCTCTTCTTCGAAGCCCGCCGACTTCAGCCGTGTCTGCACCTCCCGTCGCGAGCGGTCACGCAAAGAAAGCAGACTGAGAGCCTTCTCGCGGGCTCTGTACGGCGCATCGAGCCGCAACAGACGCTCCTGGTCCTCCTCCGAGAGCCGGTCTCCCACCTTCAGACCCGCTTCTTCCGCCACCCCCGAAGCCACATCGAAGGCAGGCATACCGTCCAGGCGGACGGCCACACGATCGGACCGGCTCCGCTTGGTCGCGATGGAGGTGATCACCCCCGCACCCCGGTGCTGGGGCTGCCTACGTCTCAATTCTCGGCCGCCCCCTCCGATCCGGCCTCGGCGCTGGTCTCGGCGGCCTCTGCGTCGGTCTCATGAACCCCGCCGCCCCACTCCGGATTGACGGCCTGGATGACCTGCAGACGCAGATGCTGCACCAACTCGGGATTGTCGCGGAGGAACTGGCGTACATTCTCCCGACCCTGTCCCAGTCGCTGGTCGCCATAAGAGAACCAGGCGCCGCTCTTCTGCACGATCTTGTGCTCCACCGCCAGATCTAGGACATCGCCCTCTGTGGAGATCCCCACACCGTACATGATGTCGAACTCCGCCTCCCTGAAGGGCGGAGCGACCTTGTTCTTCACCACCCGTACCCGCACCCGGTTGCCCACCGCCTCCGTGCCGTCCTTGAGCGTCTCGATCCGCCGGATGTCCAGTCTCACCGACGAGTAGAATTTGAGCGCCCGACCACCGGGAGTGACCTCCGGGTTGCCGAACATGACTCCCACCTTCTCCCGCAGCTGGTTGATGAACACGGCGGTGGTCTGCGTCTTGCTGATGGTACCGGCCAGCTTGCGCAAAGCCTGACTCATGAGTCGAGCCTGCAGTCCGACGTGCGAGTCGCCCATCTCACCCTCTAGTTCAGCCCTAGGTGTGAGGGCGGCTACCGAGTCGATGACCACGATGTCGAGCGCGCCGCTGCGGATCAAGAGTTCGGTTATCTCGAGCGCCTGCTCCCCATTGTCAGGCTGCGACACCAGAAGTTCGTCGATGTTGACCCCGATCTTGCGGGCATAGATCGAGTCCATGGCATGCTCAGCGTCGATGAAGGCCGCCCGGCCGCCCGCCTTCTGCGCCTCCGCGATCATGTGCAGCGCGAGGGTGGTCTTGCCACTGGACTCCGGCCCAAAGACCTCGACCACCCGGCCCCGCGGTACCCCGCCGACTCCCAGAGCCAGGTCGAGAGCCAACGAACCCGTGGAGATCGCAGGGACCCGCAAAACCGCAGACTCGTCTCCCAGTCGCATGATGGAACCCTTGCCGTACTGGCGCTCGATCTGCAAGACCGCCATCTCCAGGGCTTTGTCCTTCTCCACAACTCCTCCTAACCCGTCTCTCGTCACACTCCAGGCGTAAGGGCCGTCTTCTCAAGCGCCGTATACACAGCCCCTTCCCGCCTCAATTCACTCCGGTACAAACACACCGACTCTACCGCAAACGGCGCCGTCCCGCTCTCGGACCTTGGTTGCACTCGGCCCGGGTTCCGCAGTCTGGCGACGGTGAGATGCGGACGGAAGGGCCGTTTCTCTCTCCGCATCACATCTGCAGCCTCCAGGCCACTCATCACCAAGTGGAACAACCTATCGAAGACTCCCTGGGCGTCCGAGATGGCAAGTGCTACCACTCGAGCCTTCTTGGCCGAGGGGATGAAGAGAAAGCGTTCAATGGTCGTCTCTCCCCCCAGAGCGGCCGGTATGGATCGCACCACCGAGCGCGCAGCATCCGCCTTCCGCTCGTCCACCTCCCCTATGAAGGCCAAAGTCACGTGTAGCTGCTCGGCGTTCATCAGCCGCAGACCGGGTTGACCAGGCAATAGGCCTTGGCAGGCCCGCACGAACTCGAGCAACTCCGCCGGCAACGGGACGGCCACAAACAATCGCTGCGATGAGCCCGAAGGCCCTCCCACGCCGATCAATCCTCCTTCGTCTTGTCCAACGCCCGCCCTCCGGTCACCACCACTTGTCCGCTCAGCCTGCGCCAGGCGTGCGCGAAATAATCGATCCCACTGAGCACGGTGAACACCAGCATAATCATGACCAGATACCAGCTCACCGTTTGTCCCCAGAGCGTCCACCCAGGATCCAACCAGCGCGGTTCGATGATGAGCACCGCGATGGCCAACATCTGACTGGCCGTCTTGATCTTGCCCCACCGGCTCGCCGAGATGACCACGTTCTGCACCGCAGCCACCATGCGCAGGCCCGATATGGCCAGTTCCCGTGCGATGACAACCATAGCAACCCAGGCGGACAGGTCGCCGAGGCTCACCAGAGACACCAACGCGGCCATCACCAGAAGCTTGTCGGCCAGGGGGTCGAGAAAAGCTCCCAGCACCGTGACCTGTTGATTCCGCCTGGCGAAATAGCCGTCGAGAAAGTCGCTGGCCGCAGCCACCACGAAGACGCAGAGGGCCACGATATCGCCACCGGGCACGTCGGCCAGCAGGAATACCATGAACACAGGGATCATGAGCACCCGGAAGAGGCTTATGCTGTTAGGCAGATTAGGACGCACCAGTGACCGCCACCAGATCGTATCCGAGAACTGTGCTCACCGTCACCTCCACCAGGTCGCCCGGCTGCGTCCCCTCGGGCAGGCACCCCTCAACATACGTCACCCCGTCCACCTCCGGGGCCTGACCGGCCGTGCGTCCGACCACCACATTATCCTCCGTCTCATCGGATCCAAGGGAGTCGATTATGACCTCCACACGGCTGCCCACCAGACCTTGGCGCTGCTGCTCGCTACGCTCTGCCAGAAGGTCGTTCAGACGGTTCAGGCGCTCCCGGCCGACGCTTCGACGGATCCGGGGCCTCAACGTCGCCGCCCTGGTCCCCTCCTCCGGACTGTATACGAACCCACCGGCGTAATCAAACGCCGCCTTGTCCACGAAGCTCAGGAGATGCTCGAAATGTTCCTCCCGCTCACCCGGGAAGCCGACGATGAAGGCCGAGCGGACGGAGACGTCGGGCATGAGTCGGCGCGCCTTATCCAGCAAGGCCAGATATGAATCGCCGTCGCCCGCCCGGCCCATAGCCCGGAGGATCTCAGGGTGCGAGTGCTGGAAGGGAACGTCGAGATACCGGCACAGTTTGGGATGAGCGGCCATGTGTCTCAAGAAGCGTTCGGTAACGTGCTCCGGCTGCAGATACATGACCCGGATGCGCCGCACACGTTGGTCGGCGGCGAGCAGGTCGATGAGACCGCCCAGATCGAGCTCGCCGTCCTCCCACACGGCCGTATCCTGGCCGACCAGGACCAACTCTCGCGCTCCCTCCGCCAAACAGGCATCCGCCTCTTTCAGGATGTCCGCCGCCTTGACCGAGTAGTACGGTCCCTTGATGGCGGGGATGGCGCAGAAGGTACAGAGTTCGTCACAACCGTCAGAGATCTTCAGGTAGGCGAAAGACTGCCGGCTCTGAGCGTTGGCTTCGGGAGGCCGAACCCGGGCGACCGCCGCTCCCGCCGCCTCCGTCGCCACCGCGACCCGGGGCTCCGCCCCCGACCGTCCACCCGCAAGCAGACGCAGCAGCTCGGGCTCGTCGGGTCCGCCCGCCAACCCGAACCATGCGGAGACTTCGGGTATACCCTCCGTCAGCTCCTTACGATAGCGCTCCACCAGACAGCCCATGACTATCACACGCTTCTCCGGATAGGCTGCGCATGCATCCAGGATGGCGGCGATGGACTCTTCCTTCGCGTCCTGGATGAAGCCGCAGGTGTTCACAAGGACGTGGGTCGCTTCGTCGGGATCATCGGTTACGCCCACTCCGGCAGCACACAACGTGCGCGTCAACGAGCGGCTGTCGGCCTCGTTCTTCGGGCAGCCCAAAGTGTGGATGTAGATACGCGCGGGCTGATCGGTCGAAGCCGGACCGGGTCCCATACTATTCGCTGGTCTCTACGCCGGCCTCCGTCACAACGAACATGAAGGAGTCGGATCCCCCGCCCAGAGTGTGCGGGACGCCATTGATCGAGAGAGCCAACACGGTCGGATCGCCCACGTTCATCCAGTAACGTTTGGCGCTGTCGAACGTCTTCTGCCCCCCCGCGGACAGCGTACCCGCGAAAAGCTCGGCGCCGTCCTGGTTGTCCTCGCGCACCACCAGCCAGCAGCTGCGCTCTGTGACCGTGACCACCAAGGCCACATTCTCCCCTGTGACCGACACAGTGGTCGTGGACGACACACCGGCCTCTGGTGCCGCCGTAGTGGTTGGGCCGCCGGTGGTGTTCGTAGCGCTGCTGAAGCTGCTGCTGTCGAGGGCGACCGAGTCATCCTGCCCGCGGCCCGAACCGAACCAGGCCAGAAGGAAGATGGCGATGACGGCCAGGACCCCCACTATCAAGTACCCCCGCTGGCTGCGACGGACCCTTTGTTTCTTGCGTTCGGCCGATGTCTGCGAGCGCGACTTCTGGACAACCTCATTGCGCACCACCGACTCTTCCCTGCGCACTTCGGGCCGATCGCGATAGTCCTGGAGCAGTTCGTCCGCATCCAATTTCAGGAAGGAGGCATAGGTCCGCAGGAAGGCCTTGGCATACGTCGAACCGGGAAGGACCTCGTAATCGTTCTCTTCGAGGGCTTCCAGGTACTTAGACCGGATCTTGGTGACGTCCTCGACGTCCTTGATGGTGAGGCCTCTGCGGATCCGAGCCTCTCGGAGGCTGTTGCCTATATCAGACACAGGATTCGGGCGACACCTCTCGAATCAGGCGCGCCGCGCTGCGGACGAAGCGGCGCGCGTCTTCTACCGGATCGGGACCCGTGGTGAACTCAAGGACGAAATCTTTCCCATCCACACACGACCTCTGATACAGAGGGTCATAGTAGTCGACCAGCAGCCCCTCGACAACGTCGGTAAATCTACCATCATCAAAAGCTGTTTCCAAGGAAAGCAAAGTCTTGCGCGGTAATCGCCGGCCGATCGCTTCGAGGCCTCCGCGGAACCGCTCGACTTCCTTCTCATCCCACCCTTCGGGCGCATACTCCCGCAGGATGCGGCCGGACCGCTCACTTACCGGAGCTGATACATGCACGGGCATGCCGGTCCGAATGGCCTCGGCCACGCCCGCAGGGACGTGTATCGCCCCGATGCGTCCGCTCTCCCCCTCCAACACCAGATAGCCACCGCGAGGATGTCGCAGCTCCTCGTAGAGGAGGGCGTCGAACTCCTTCTGTCCTCTCTCGACCGTTTGGTTCAGTCCGCCCATTAGCGAGCCCCGGTGGCAGGCCAGTCCCTCCAGATCCACCGCCCAGGGCTGAGGCCGCTCCACCTCCGGGCTTATCTCCGTGAGGGCCCGTATCAGAGCTGTCTTGCCGCTGCCCGTCGCCCCGTAGAGAGTGAGGACGGGCACAGGAGGCTGCCACCTGTCCAACCCCGCCAACACCTCGCGCCGATAAGCACGGTAGCCCCCGGCCACGGTGGGCGTGTGCACGCCCACCAGCACGAGAAGCAGAGCTACGTTACGGCTGCGCTCGCCACCGCGCCAGCACATGATGGCCAACCGGCGTCCGCGGGGTTGTGAACGAGCCAATTCGACCAGGTTGCCCAGATACTCGGCAAGGCCAGGACTTGCCAGCTCCACCCCCATCATGCGGGCGCGAGCAGCCCCGTCCTTCCTGTAAACGGTGCCGATGAGGGCACGCTGATCGTCGTCGAATAGGGGTAGATTGACGGCCCCGGGCATGTGCCCCTCGGCGAACTCAGAGGGAGAGCGGACGTCCACAACTTGGAACCCCCCCTCCATGACTTCGGCCGCGCTGACGGAGGGTACCCGAAGGTCAGTCACCAGCCTCCCCGTCCTCGTGGTCTTCTTCGGCCCTCAGCACCGTGAGAAGGTTGTCGACCTCATCAGGCTCCACCATGATCTGACGGGGCTTGCTTCCCTCCCACGGGCCGACGATACCTCGCCGCTCCAACATGTCGATCAACCGGCCGGCCCTCGTGTACCCCACCCGCAGGCGGCGTTGGAGCATCGATACCGACGCGCTGCCGGTCTCGATGACCAGCTGGGCTGCGTCGGCCAGCAGGTCGTCGGCGTCGGGATCGAAGGGATCCTCTTCACTCTTCTTGGCTTCCGCCGGACGACGCAGCAGCTCCTCCCGGAACTCAGGCTCGGCCTGATGGCGCCAGTGATTGACGAGAACCGCGATCTCTTCCTCAGTGATATAGGCCCCCTGCACGCGCTGCATGTGGCTCGACCCCAGCGGCTTGAAGAGCATATCGCCCATACCCAACAGGGTCTCGGCGCCGTTGACATCCAGGATCACGCGGGAGTCGGTCTGGCTGGATACGGCAAAGGCTATGCGCGAGGGGATGTTGGCTTTGATCATCCCGGTGATGACGTCGGCGGACGGACGCTGGGTGGCCACCACCAGGTGGATACCAACGGCCCTGGACTTCTGTGCCAGCCGGATGACGTAGTCCTCCACCTCCTGAGGCGCGGCCATCATGAGGTCGGCCAACTCATCGATGACAAGCAGGATGTAAGGCAGAGGACTCTCTCCCCGCCGGGCCCGGGTCTTGTTCATCTCGGACAGATTGCGGGCGTGGTCCAACTCCATCAGCTCGTACCGGTCTTCCATCTCTTTGACCACGTTGTGCAGGACGCCCGCGGCATCCTTCATGTTGGTCACAACCGGGACGAGCAAGTGCGGGATGCGGTCGTAGTGGGACAGCTCCACCTTCTTGGGGTCGATCATGATCATCCGCACCAGTTCGGGCGTGCTCCGCAGCAGAACCGACGAGACGATGCAGTTGACGCAGCCGCTCTTCCCCGAACCGGTGGTACCGGCGATGAGCAGATGGGGCAGCTTCGTGAGGTCGGCATAGACAGGCTTCCCAGAGATGTCCTTGCCCAGCCACACCATGAGTGGTCCCGCGGACTTGGGGAATTCGTGGTAGATGTCGCCGAGAGTGACCCAATCGGGTCTTTGGTTGGGGATCTCCACGCCCACGGCCGACTTGCCCGGGATGGGCGCCAGGATGCGGATCTCAGTGGTGGCCAGAGCGTAGGCCAAGTCGTCCTTGAGCGACGACACCTTGTTGACCTTCGTGCCCGGGGCGAGCTGCAATTCGTACCGGGTGACCCGGGGACCTACCACCATCCCGATGACGCGGGCGTCGACCCCGAACTGAGCCAGCGCCTGTAGAAGGACCGTGGCGATATCCCGCTCGCCGGCGCCCCGGCCGGTGGCCGCGGGCGCGCTCTTGCGAAGCATGGCGGGCTCCGGAAGCACGTACGTGGGTTCAGCCGGTACCGGTTCGACCCGGCGTGCGGGCTTCGCCAGACCGGGAAGCGCCTCTTGCCTTGGGCCTGCCTGCGAACCCTCTGGGTCCTCACCGTTTTCCGCGCCTACCGGAGACGCGCCCGGGGCCAAGCCACCGTGAGGAGCCGTCGCGAGTGAGGTCGTGGCCTCCGCGGCCGCGCCTACGGCGCCCGGGTCGGCGGTCATACTCTCCAGGGAGTCGTCCCCCATCGACTGCGGGGCACCCACGGTCACCCGCTCCATGCCGGTGGAGCCGGCAAGTACGCCTGTTCCCTGGTCGGGACCACCGTACAGATCGGAAAAGACCTCAGCGCCGTCCAGAACACCCCCGCTCCCGGCGGAGCCCGCATAATCCAGAGGCGCCAGAGGACTATGCGCAGACGGCCGTCCCCTGGTCCAGTCGTCGAAGGCGTCACCAAACGGTCCCGGGGAGCGGCCCTCGCCATCGATGGCTTGGACACCCCCAACCTGGGCACCCGCGGCCTGAGTCAGGTCCACCGGGCCCAGGGTTGGTCCGACCCCGGTACTACCCGTATCATCCTGCCAGCCCGCGGACCAAGGAGAACGCCTGGTCGGAGCGTCGGCGTCATACATCCCGTCTCCATCGTCATCTCCGCGCCGTCTGGTCAGAAGCGTGCTGCGTTCCGCCGAGGTCTTGACCACCTGGGCCGCTCGCTGGGTCCTCCTTCCCAGCCACAGCGCGGTCACCCCCGTGACCATACCAAAGCCTATCAACGAGGCCAGCCAGCCCACGATGCCCACCCCTGTGATCCCCGTCAGACTGTGGACGGCCCCGTAGAAAGCCTCTCCCAAGCCTCCGGCCCGGTGTTCGAAGTCGGCCCGGACGAACAGCTCCTCCCCGTGACCGGCGAAGGGTGGGAACCCCCCGGCCATGAGCAAGAACACGCCGAACAAGAACACCACGATCCCCCAAAAGCGCAGGGAGCGCCAGACCCTCCACTCGAGGACGGTGGTCACAGCCACCGCTATCAGGGTGAGCGGCACCAGGAAAGCCAATCTGCCAAAGGCGAACACCAACGCGGTATCGATCCCTCTGCCCACGACACCACCCTTCTCGGTGGCGATGAGGGCGAAGAACAGAAATACGGCCACGCCGAACAGCACCAGGGCAGTGATCTCCCGGGTCCTCTCGGATCTCGATTCCCTGCCGGCACGTTTTCCCTTCGGCCCCGCAGAGCGTACACTGGCGCGCCCGCTCTGCGCGCTCGCTGCGCGGCGCGTGTGGGTATTACGCGTAGTGCGCGCCGTTTCGGTGCGCGCCGTTCCCTCTGAGGCCCGTCCGGCCATGGTCAGACCTTCTCCACCAGGCTACACCTCGACGATCACCGGCAGGACCATCGGCCTCCTGCCGGACTGCTTGCGCAGGTACTTCTGGAGGACATCATGAACTTGGTTCTTGACAAGCCCCAAATCGCTCACCTGTTCCATCTCGGGAGACCCCAGCAACTCGATGACCAGCCTTCTGGCGGCCTCGGTCAGCTCCTCCGGCTCCGCATGGGCGAAACCCCGGAACACCACCTCCGGCTCGCCCACCACCTTACCGTCCTGAGCACTCCTCACCACGACCACCATGACCAATCCGTCACTGGCCAGATGTTGCCGGTCGCGGAGCACCAGCTCCTGCAGATCGCCCATGGCGAACCCGTCCACCAGGATCATGCCCGCCTGCACCCGCCCCGTGACTTCGGCGTGGTCCGGCTCGAGCTCGAGAATATCTCCGTTCTCCAGCAGGAAGATGTGATCGTCGGGGATACCAGTAGCCCGTGCCAGCTCAGCATGGAAGTAGAGGTGGCGGTGCTCACCGTGCACCGGCATGAAGAACTTGGGCCTGACCAGATTGAGCATCACCTTCAGCTCCTCGGCGGCAGCATGCCCGGACACGTGTACGCCGGCCGACGCCTCGTAGATGACCCTGGCACCGGCTGCAAACAGGCGATCGATGGTCCGGTTGACGCTGGTCTCGTTGCCGGGCACCGGGCGCGCGGAGATGATGACCGTGTCACCCTTCATGATCTCCACGGAGGGATGGTCGCGCGACGCCATGCGGGCCAGAGCGGACAGCGGCTCCCCCTGGCTGCCGGTGGAGAGCACCACCACTCTGTCCGGCGGCAACATGGCCACGTCTTGAGGCCTGACGATGAGGCCCTCGGGGACACTTAGATATCCGAGGTTGGAGGCGATGTTGACGTTCTTGACCATACTCCGCCCGATGATGGCCAGGGAACGTCCGTGCCGGGCCGCGGTGTTGATCACCTGCTGGATGCGGTGGATGTGGCTGGCGAATGACGCCACGATGATGCGGCCCTGTGCCAGAGCGAAGATGCCGTCGAGCTTCTCACCAACACTGCGCTCCGGTCCGGTGAAGCCCGGCCGGTCCGCATTGGTGCTGTCCGAGAACAGCAGAAGCACTCCGTTGCTCCCCAACTGGGCGAAGCGATGCATGGCGGTAGGCCGTCCGTCGATAGGCGTTTGGTCGAGTTTGAAGTCGCCGCTGTGGACTACGGTGCCCACCGGTGTGTGGATGCCCAGGCCCACCCCATCCGGGATGCTGTGCGATACCTCCAAGAACTCGATTCGGAAGGGCCCTAACTCCAGGTCCTTGCTCGGCGAGATCTCCTTGAGTGAGGTCTTTCCCTGCAGCCCATGCTCTCCCAGCTTGGTATTGAGGAGCCCCAGGGTCAACCGGGTCCCATATACCGGAACGTTGACCTCCTTCAAGAGATAAGGGAGGGCACCCACATGGTCTTCATGACCGTGGGTGACGATGACCCCCAGCACCCGGTCCTTGTTCTCCACCACGTACGAGAAGTCGGGCAACACCAGATCGATGCCCAGCATCTCGTCGTCGGGGAACATCAACCCCGTGTCGACGACAAGGAGCGCGTCACCGTACTCCAAGACCATCATGTTCTTGCCGATGGCCCCCAGACCCCCCAGGGGTATGACTTTAAGCGCGTGCATCGTCACAGATGGTGATCGGAGCCTCCACGTAGTCCGGGTCTATATCGGGACTGCCGGGCCGTCGCCTCGGGAGGCGCATGCCGAACAGGTTCTATAGGATGTTCTCCAAGCCGACGACGAGTCCTTGCAACCCGCGAACGCGTTTGACGGCAAGGATGACCCCCGGCATGAAGGATTCCCGCGAAAGGGAGTCGTGCCTGACAATCAGGGTCTCCCCCAAACCGCCGAAGATGACCTCCTCGTGCGCGACCAGGCCGGGCAGACGCACGCTATGGATGGGCACTTCTCTCTCCAGCTCCCTCTCGCGCCAAACCTCTTCGACCAAGGTGCGTGTGAGCAAAGAGGTACCGGAGGGGGCGTCAAGCTTGCCGTCGTGATGCAACTCCACAATCTCGCAGGCCCGGAAGTACTCAGCCGCCTGGCGGGTGAACTGCATCATCAGCACCGCGCCCATGGCAAAGTTAGGGGCGACCAAGACCGGCACGCCTTGCGACTCCGCCTCCTTCTCGATGTCGGCCAGATCGGATGGACCCAGGCCGGTAGTCCCCACCACCACCGGCACCCTCCCGCGGACGCAGGCCAATACGTTCTCGCGTACGCTGGAAGGAGTGGTGAAGTCGACCACCACGTCGAGCTCCACCGCGGCAACTGCCTCTTCCAGGTCCGCGAACCGTTGGGCATCCCCAGCCGAATCGCCTTCTTCCCGCAACGACCCTTCCCAGGAATAGGCAGGATCTATGGCGGCCGAGAGTATTAGGTCCGCGTCGGCCCTGATGGCCGAACAGGTCATGCGGCCCATACGGCCTCGGGCGCCCGAGACCGCCACCCTGGTCTGTACTTTCTCAGTCTTCGCTGTGCCGTCGCTCATCATCGCCTCCTACATCAAGCCGGCAAGACAGTCCTCCGGCACCGCACGGGCGAATTGGTCTTCATCCGCGCCTATCCCCACCACCGACAGGGCATCCGGCCGATACACGTTCCCCGCCAACTCCATCAGTTGCTCGCTCGTTACCGCGTCGATACGCGCTGCCAACTCGTCCAGGGAGAGGATCTCCGTGTCGGTCAGCACTCCCTTTCCCAAGCGGGTCATGCGGCTGGAAGTACTCTCCAGGCCTAGGATCATGCGCCCTTTGAGATGCTCTTTCGCACGTCGCAGCTCTTCGTCCTCGACCGGCTCGGTCATGAGGCGCACCAACTCGTGCCCCACAGTATCCATGACGGCCCCAAGACGCTCGGGGCGGCAACCGAAGTAGAGGCCGGTGAGGCCGGTCTCCGCGTACATGCCCGAGAACGAATAGACGCTATAGACCAGACCACGCTTCTCCCGTATCTCCTGGAACAGACGCGAGCTGAGCGATCCGCCGAACAGGCTGTCGAGCACCGACAACTGGAAGCGACGGTCGTCACTGCGGGCCATGCCGACCCCGCCGAGACACATGTGCATCTGCTCGGTCTCCTTGGTCAGGAAGCGTCTCTGCGGACCCACCCTAGGAGTCACCAGAGCCCGCTGCGGATCCATACCGTCGGCAACGTTATGACGTTCCAGCAACAGGGTTCGCAACTCGTTGTGGTCGACGTTGCCGGCCGCCGCTACCACCATGTCGCTGTACTGGAAGCGCTCCTTGTGGTAAGTCCTAATGTCTTCTTCTCGGACGTCGGAGATGGTCTCCCGCGTCCCCAAAATGGGATGAGCCAAGGGATGACCATCGAGCACGACCTCGGCGAGAACATCGTGGATGAGATCCTGGGGGGAGTCGTCCACCATGGCGATCTCCTCAAGGACCACCTCCCGCTCCCTGTCCAGGTCGGCGAAGGTGGGCGCCACGAGCATATCGGTCATGACATCCATGGCCACCGGCAGCTGATCGTCCAAGAACCGGCCGTAAACGACCACATACTCCCGCGACGTGCTGGCGTTCAGCTCCCCACCAAGGGTGTCGAAGACCTGAGCGATCTCCTCGGCCGTGTACTTCGCCGATCCCTTGAATAGGAGATGCTCGATGAAGTGCGACGCACCTATGAGCGGCGCGGCTTCATCCCGCGAACCTGCCGGAATCCAGAACCCGAGACACACAGACCGCAATCGGTCGAGGCGCTCGGTGATCAGGCGCTGTCCGTTGGGAAGCTGCTCCAGACGATACTCGTCAGTGGGCACTGCCTTCCTTTGCCGAGAGGTTCTCCAGCAGACGGAGGCTTATCTTCTCCTTGCCCCCCTGCTGTTGTACATCCAAGACCTCCACCCGCACCAGATCGCCCCGGTTGACTACCTCTTCCACCGTCCCCACGCGGTGATCCGCCAAACGAGAGATGTGTACGAGTCCATCGGTACCCGGTTTGAGAGTGACGAAAGCACCGAACGAAGTGGTGGAGGCCACTCTGCCCTCGACTATGTCTCCCACCTCCGTCTCTCTGGTCAGGAGCGCGATGCGCTCCAGGCAGGAGTCTCCCAGCCTGCCGTCGGTCGCGAAGACCTTGATGAGACCATCCTCGGCCACATCGATGGTGCACTCGAACTCGGCTTCCATGCCCCGGATGGTCTCTCCACCCTTGCCGATGACCGCTCCGATCTTCTCCGGGTCGATGCGGATGGTGCCGATGCGCGGCGCGAAATCGGAGAGTTGAGGTCGCGGGGCGCCCAGAGCATCATGGATCTTCTCGAGGATGAACATGCGGGCCTTGCGCGCACGCTCCAAGGCATCCTTCATGATGTCAAAGGTCACGCCTTTGATCTTGATGTCCATCTGTAGAGCGGTGATACCCCGTTCGGTGCCGGCCACCTTGAAGTCCATGTCGCCCAGATGATCCTCCACCCCGGCGATGTCGGTGAGTACTACGTAGTCGTCGCCCTCTTTGATGAGACCCATGGCGATTCCGGCGACCGGCCGCTCGATGGGGACACCGGCGTCCATGAGCGCAAGTGTCGACGCGCACACGCTGGCCATGGAGCTGGAGCCGTTCGATTCCAGAGTCTCCGACACGAGACGGATGGTGTAGGGGAAGGTCTCCTCATCTGGGATGAGCGGGAAGAGCGCCCGCTCGGCCAAGGCACCGTGACCGATCTCCCGCCGGCCGGGACCGCGCATGAAGCCGGTCTCGCCCACACTGAAGGGCGGGAACTTGTAGTGATGCATGAACCGCTTGGATTCCTCGATGTCGAGGCCGTCGATGCGCTGCTCGTCACGAGCGGCACCGAGGGTAAGGAGCGTCAGCACTTGGGTCTGGCCCCTGGTGAAGAGTCCGGAGCCATGGGTCCTCGGCGCGACCCGCACGTCACAGTCGATGGGACGTATCTCGTCCACTCCGCGTCCATCGGGGCGCTTCTTGTCGACGGCGATGACCCTGCGCACGGTCTCCTTCTCGACTGCGTCGAAGGCCTTCGCCAGCGCGGCCGTATCGGCCCCCGGGTCTGCAGCCCCTTCCGTCGGAGGCCACTCCGCCAGCACGGCCTGCTTGACCGCTGCGACCGCGTTCATCCGCTCCAACTTGTCCAGGATGTTGCTGGCCTCTTCGATCTCCCTGCCAAAACGAGCCTTGATCTTCTCCACCAAAGCCTGGTCGGGCAGCTTCTCCGCGAACTCCATCTTGGGCCTGCCGACCTCAGCCGCCCAAGCGCGTATGGTCTCCACTTGCCTCTTTATGGCTTCGTGGGCCACTTCCAGCCCGGCTAGAATGTCGGCCTCGTCGACCTCGTCGCAACCCGCCTCGACCATTCCGATGGCATCCGCGGTCCCGGCGACGACCAGGTTGACGGCGCTCTGATCGATCTCGGCATAGGTCGGGTTGACCACCCACGATCCGTCGACCTTCGCCACCCTGACCGCCCCGATGGGACCGAGGAACGGAGCCTCGGAGATGCTGAGAGCGGCGGACGCACCCGCAACAGCCAGCACGTCATACGGATTGGTCTTGTCCACCGAGAGCACAGTGACTACGATGTGTGTCTCTCTATTGAACCCTTTGGGCCACAGGGGCCGAATGGGGCGGTCGATGAGCCGTGCGTTCAGAATGGCCTGATCACTCGCCCGTCCTTCTCTCTTGATGAAACCGCCCGGGATCTTTCCCGCGGCGTACATCCCCGCTTCCACGTCTACCGTGAGGGGGAAGAAATCCACGTTACGTTCGGTGCTCGCCACAACCGCCGTGACCAACACCATTGTGTCGCCCGAGCGGACCACCACGGCGCCGCTCGCCTGTTTTGCCAATTTGCCCGTCTCGAAGGTGACGGTCTTGTCACCCAAGGTTACTTCTGTCTTGCTTACTCCGCTGGCCACTTTCTTCTCTCCCGTCTGGGAACCTCTCCGGCCCCCATTCCTACCAATGACTACTTCGCTGCCGCTTCCCGCCGGCGTCGCCGGCTGCCTTACCTACGCAGGCCCAGATCCTTGATCACCGCCCGATAACGCTCCACATCCTGCTTCTGCAGATAATTGAGAAGCCGACGCCTATGCCCCACCATCTTGAGGAGGCCTCGGCGAGAGTGATGGTCTTTGGAGTGGGTCTTCAGATGCTCGGTAAGCACGTTGATCCGCTCGCTGAGGATGCCTATCTGCACCTCTGGGGACCCCGTGTCTACCTCGTGCTTCTTGAACTGGTCGATGATCTCGGTCTTACGTTCTTTGCTCAGCATGCATGGCCTCCCTGGGCTCCTTGCTCCCAGCAGGGACGCTACGGTCCGAGCCGAGATGCAGGTTTAAATGCCGGCGCCCTTTTCCCAAGACGCCCCACCCGGACGCAGGCGCCCGAGGCGGTGATGTAGGTTACCACAGGGAGACCCACGGCACCCCGCGACCTGGCTGCCCCTATGGAGTAAGAGCACGCGGACACTCTGGGCACTCGGTCCGATCAGTAGATGTGGATCGCGCCCCCCACTGGAACCAGAGGAAAGAGTTCGTCCATATCCCAGACCGGCACCCGCACACAGCCGTGGCTGGCAGGATAGACCGGCACCGATGGGTAGCCGTGAATAGCAAGCACACCCCAGCTCCGCAGATATAGAGGCTTATAGCGAGGACCGTCCCATTGGTTCGACTTGCGCGTGATGTTGAAGGTCCCGCTCGGAGTGGTGATGCCCACACTGGGATTACCGGTCGAGACGGCCAGGGTGCGCGTCACCGTTCCGCCCTCGATGTAGAGGAGCACCTGCTTGGCCTTGTTGATCTCCACCCATGTGCCGGCACCACCTCTACTCGGGCTGGGGCTTGCCGCGGTGAGCAGGCGGGACCATACAGTCGGCCCGACCACGCCATCCCGAGTCAGACCTTCCCATTTCTGGAATGCCAGAACCGCCTGCCGGGTGCGATGATCGAATACCCCATCGATAGGGCCCGGCCGATAGGTCAACGCGGCCAGCTTTTGCTCCAGCCAGACGACTTCCGGTCCACCGGCCCCCGAAGACACCGTGGAGAAAGCAAATCCATCGGGAAGATCGGGGGTGGAGACCAACAGCTTGACCTGCGCCGCGACGGCCGGCGCCAGGCCGATGAACTCAAGGCTCTGTATGGAATCTCCCTTGTCCAGCAGCCATGAGGCGGCGGCCGCGGGGACCCCTTTGGATTGGACCAAGAGCAGGATCCCGCCCGCCTGAGCCAGATAAGGACCGGCCGCCAAAGCATCCGGGAAGTTATCGCCCACCGTCACCCCCAGGGAGGCCGAGTCCATCCCCTCCGCGGTCGCAAGCTCAGCCAATCTCGCCGAGGTATCGTAGCGGTCCTTTCCGACGACCCGAGTGAACGTGAAACCCGGCACACCAACCTCGACATAGGTACCGACCACCAGCCCATTCGTGACTGCTAAGGAAACCAGCGCCTCCTGCGTGGCCGCAGGCACCGGTCCGCCGCGCGGGGTAAGAAGGATCGGCCAGCCCTTGAAGGCGGCCAACGGCGCTACCGCCAGAGCGTCTGGGAAGGAGTCTCCCGGGACCATCACCACTCCCGTCACCTCTCCCAACCGGCCTCTCACCTCTTCGGCGACCAGGCGTGCCGTGTCATACCGGTCGGCGCCGACAAGGGGGATTATGCCCCCCACCGCATCCAACTCGGGGAAGGCGGCGCTGATCTCGCCGATCACGGGCGACGGTAGCCCCACCACGTAGATCTTCACGGGTTGGAGACGCTCGATCTCGGCGCGTGTCGCCTCATTCAGGGTGGCGGACCGAGTAAGCAACACCGGTCCCCCATACGCCGCGGCCAGAGGCGCGGCACTGAGAGCATCCGGGTAGTTCTCCCCGGTGGCGATCACCACGGCCTCCACACCTGGACCGTACCCATTCTGTGAGATCTGGATGGCCGTCTGATAACGATCGGCCCCGGCTATCTTGTAATAGGAGGGCTCGGCCAGAACCTCCGACGGCCAGACCGCGACGGCCATCCCGAACAAGAGCAACACCGCGATCAGAAGGACCATCGAGGTCCGAATCGACCCACCCGGCAGGTGAACGGACGGCGATCCGGCACCGGCCTGATGAGAGAGAGTAGCGCGACTTCGATGACCGACTGCGAACATGTTCCCCTCCACGTTGGCGCGACTGATTGCCTATACATGCCCCGGCACGCGCACAAGAGAAACATCTCTACCCGTGGCCGGCGACCGATCCGGGTGCCCGGTTGATCGGTCTTAGTCGACCAGTCTAGCGAAGGTAGCCATCGGGAGGAAGGGCTGTACGCGCTTACGCGTGATCTCGAAGAGGGACTCCGGCCCAAGCGCGGCACCACCATCCGTAGTGACGGCCATGACATATCCGGCCGCACGCGCCGCCTCGATGACCGTCTCGTTGTAGGCCCCGCCCGGATAGCTGAGGGCATAACCCACTTCACCGGTGGCTTCGCTAATGGCGTCACGGGAGTCCGCCAGCTCCGTCTGCAACCGCTCGGCCGGGATGCGGGTCAAGTCGGGATGCGACACGGTGTGCGACTGTACCGCCATACCCGCCGCCACCATCTCCCTCAGGTGGTCCCAATCCATGCTCCCCTCTTCCCCCACAGCCCTCGTGATGACGAAGAACGTCCCCTTCAGTCCATACTTCTGCAGCAACGGGAAGGCCACCTCGTAGTTGTCGAGGCCACCGTCGTCGAAGGTGAGGATCACCGGCTTCGCCGGGAGCTCTCTGAGACCGGCCAGAGCCAGGTACACATCGTCCAGGCCCACCGTCTCGTATCCGTTGGTGACCAGATACTCCATCTCCTCGACGAAATCGGGAGTGCGGACCGTGAGGCCGTCGGCATATGGACCCGCCGGCGGAGGCTCATCGTCTACATAGTGATACATGAGCACGGGCACAGCCACGTCTGCCGCATCGGTGGGCAAGGGTCCCGACAGTGCGGCCATCTCGATCTTCGAATACTCCCCCGCGCCTCCGAAACCCGCTCCGAAAGCCGCCCCCAGCCCCAAAGACTCGGCGTCCCTGAATCGCAGCTCCGATTGAGATGCGTTCAGAGAGAATGCCGTCCCCACCACCGCCACCACCATTACGACGAGCAGCAACACGGTCACCGCCGGCAGGCGTGAGGGCCCCGCGCGAGGTGGCATCAGGATGTGTCCGCCGTGTGTGTGTCCGCCGTGCGGGCATCCACCGCTCGTTCGGCGTCCGGCAGGGAGGCGCCGGCATGCACGGCCAGCGCTATTTCCACGTCCCGCTTGATACGCTCGGCCAGGGAAAGAGCATCTCCAAAGGTCTTCTGACCGCGGATGCGCACGAGGAAATCCACCGCAAGCCGGCGACCATACAAGTCACCGTTGAACTCGAACAGCAGGGTCTCGATCCGCACCTTGCGGCCCGACTCGAAGGTGGGATTGGTCCCCACACTGGTGACCGACTCGTATACCCTGTCGTCGTCCACCGTAGAGCGAGTCACATACACCCCCAACCGAGGCAGCGCCAGCCTTCGAGAGACGATCAGATTCGCGGTGGGAGCCTCCAGCGACCGGCCCCTCCCGGCCCCGCTGGACACCTCTCCCTCGAGGCGATGAGGGCGTCCCAGCAGCCGAGCCGCCTCCTCCACCCGGCCGTCCCTGAGCGACTCTCTGATGCGCGTGCTCGAGATGACCTCGCCGTTCTCTTCCACCAGCGACACCGGCCGCACCTCGAAGCCGTGAGTACGGCCGTATTCGAGCAGCCGTTCCGCCGTCCCCGTTCCGCCCCGACCGAAGCGGAAGTTCTCCCCCACGAACACCGTACGCGCCCCCAGTCGTGTGGAGAGAACCGCACTGCAGAATGACTCCGGAGACAAGCGGGCGAAATCCCGGTCGAACTTCACAACCACCATCTCATCCAAACCGAGTTCCTCGAGAAGCCGGCCCTTTCGTTCCACGGAGGTGAGCATCCTCGGCGCCGACCCGGGGCGAAGTACCGCCTCGGGATGTGGGTAGAACGTGACCACCGTAGCGAGCGCCCCGGTCGCCGCAGCTTCCTCGGCGGCCCGACGCAGGATACGCTGGTGGCCCCGATGAACACCGTCGAAGACTCCGATGGCCACCGCCCTGCCCTGTGCGGGAGACTTCCGGACCTGCTCCAGCGAGGAGTAGACCCGGATGCTCATGCCGTCCTCGGAAAGACCACGAGGGGCTTGGCGGTATCGTCCTTCTGTTCGTAGATGCCGAGTAGGCCGTCCGGACCGTATACGCAGAAGCGCCCCTCCGGACCCCCACGCAGTTGATTCCCGTTGGCCGCCAGACATGCCTCCTCCGCACTCACCTCATGCCGGGGCAGAAACTGAAGCGCCTCTTCCAGGCTGAGCACTCCCAGGCCGCCTTCACTATAACGTTCCGGGGAGAGATCTTCCGGTGATGAGGCCTTGTCCACGCAGAAGGGTCCCACGCGCGTGCGGCGCAGCGCTGAGGCATACCCTCCCGCTCCCGTGGCCCGGCCGATACTCTCAGCCAGGACCCGGGCGTACGTGCCGCTACCGGTCAGCGCCAGTAACCGGGCGGTCTGAGCCTCGACGTCGAAGTCGATCATGCTGAGATCGTAAACCATCACTTCGCGCTCGGGCGTCTCGGCGAACTCTCCCCGATGCGCCTTCTTGTATAGGGGTTCTCCGTCCACCTTGACCGCGGAAGTCAACGGAACTCGTTGCTTTATCCGCCCTCGGAAATCGTCGAGAGCAACCACGACCTCCGCCGCCGTCGTGCATCCACCCGTGGGCGTGATCGCACCGGTCGGATCGGCGGTCGTGGACACAGCCCCGAACTGCACGGTGAGATCGTATTCCTTGGGGAGCGCCATGAGCAGATTGGAGATGCGGGTGGCTTGGCCCATCAGCACGAGTAACAGCCCGCTCGCAAAAGGGTCTAGGGTCCCCGCGTGCCCGACGCGTTCTCTCACTCCCCGGCGGGCGCGACGCACCATGTCGAAACTGGTGGGGCCGACCGGCTTGTCGACCAAGACCACCCGGGACATCATGGCCACCAGGTCGCCGCCGTCACAGCGCGGTCCCGACCTCGGTCTCTATCCAGTCAAGTACCGTCGCCAGGTCTTCATCGACGGTGAAACCGGCCGCCCGAGCATGCCCCCCTCCGCCGCGCTTGTGCGCCAACTCGGCCACGTTGAGACTTCCGTCTGTCGACCGGAGGCTGACTTTGGCCTGCACGCCGTTCTCGCCCGACTTCTCCCGGACCAGCGCGGCCACGCGGACCCCGTGGATGCGACGGAGAGTGTCGATGAGACCCTCGGCGTGTCCCTCGTCCGCGCCGGTCTGCACGAAATCGTCGTTGCCCAGCCAGGAGACGGCCAGCGCGCCTCCCAAGCGCACTTCGAGGTGACGGAGCGCCCGCTCCAATAGCAACAGCTTGGGCAAGGGGGTGCTTTCGTACACCTGCCGGTAGACCCAGGCCACATCGACCCCGCACTCCTGTAGAGCCGCGGCCGTGCGGTGGGCGTCTGGTGTCGTATTAGAGTACTGGAACCGCCCTGTGTCGGTGACCAGTCCCACGTAGAGAGCCGTAGCCACTTCCCTATCCACCGAGAATCCCCCGGCTTCGAATATCTCGTAGAGGATGACGGTGGTGGAGGCGGCGTCTGCGTCCACCAAGTTGTACTCCCCATACCCCGGATTGTCGGCGTGATGATCGATGTTTATCCGCACCACATCCTCGGGGAACCCATGTGAATTCGAGCGCAATAAGGAGGCACAGTCGAAGAAGTAGATAGTGGTCTCGGGCTCGAGTGACGGCGGCCGGCCTCTGAGGACACCTCTCACCTTCGGCAGGAACAGATACTCCGGGGGGATGCCGCTCTCCCCTGGAACGTAGCCCCGACATGGTATCCCCAGTTGCTCACACATGAGCAGGAAGGCCGAGAGACATCCAAGAGCGTCCCCGTCCGGAGCCTCGTGCGACACGGCCAGTATCCGCTTCTCGCCCCGCAGCCGCTCCGCCACCTCGGCGGGCGTCACAGAACCGGCGGTAGGACCCTCCGTCATTCCGCCTCTCCCTCGTCGTCGGCGGAGGCCTCGTCGGTGATTTCGTCCGGAGCTCCGGCAGGTTTCTCGCCGGGAACGTCCTCCGGCGCCAACCCTTCGACTCCGCTCGATTTGAGTAGAATCTGGATACGCATCCCCTGGTCTATGCTTTCATCGTAGACGAACTCCAGCACCGGAATGCGCTTCAGCGGCAACTCCTCGCTGATCAGCCGCTGGAGATAGGCCCGCGCGGCCGAAAGCCCCTCAAGGGTGGCTTCCTTCTCGGCCCGTTTCCCGTACACAGAGACAAATACCTTGGCGTGCGCCAGATCGGGGGCCGTCTCCACGCCGGTCACGGTCACAAACCCTATCCGGGGGTCCTTCACTTCCTTCGTCAGAGCCGTCCCGATTATTTCCTTCAGCGCCTCGTTGACCCGGCGCATCCTATATGAACCCACGTTACGCATCTATGTCCACCACCTCGATCGCGCAGGTCGTAAGCACCCACTCCTGGGAGTCCAAATATCCCCTGATCCGATCCAAGGCTTCCTCCAAGACCTGCACATCGGAGGAAGCCACAGCCAAGATCACCCGCGATCTCTGCCACAGGTCCTGATAACCCACCTCCGCGAACGAGGCCCCGTGCCGCCGGGTCACCTGATCCCGGATTCGGCGGAGATACATGCGCTTGCCCTTGAGCGAGCCGTTCTCGGGGAAGTACAGCTCGGCCGTGAGGATGCCGACGAAACCCTTGCTGCTCTTATTGAGTTCGGGCAACTTCCTTGATCTCGTATGCCTCGATGACGTCGCCTTCGTGGATGTCGTCAAAACCATCGAGGTGCAGACCACATTCGTACCCCGACGCCACTTCCCGGACATCGTCCGCGAAACGCTTTAACGACCCGATGCTGCCCTCGTGGACGATGGACCCATCTCGGACCAACCGCACCTTAGCCGCCCGGGTGATCTTGCCGGTCAAGACGTAACACCCGGCGATCGTCCCGATCTTGGAGGCATGGAAGACCTGCCGCACCTCGGCCGTCCCTAATTCCGACTCCACCTGCTCCGGTTCCAAAAGGCCAACCAGCGCGGCCTCCACGTCCTCTATGGCCTTGTAGATGACCCGGTAGGTCCGGACGTCCACCTGTTCCTGTTCGGCCAGACTCTTGGCCGCCACAGAAGGCCGGACATTGAAGCCTATGACCACAGCCTTCGAAGCCGCGGCCAGCATGATATCGGATTCGTTGATGCCGCCGACTCCGGCGAACACCACCTCCACCTTCACCTCGGGATGCGTGATATTGCGTAGGGACTCCTCGAGAGCCTCCACCGAGCCGGACACATCGCCCTTGATAACCAGAGGAAGCTCCTTGACCCGGCCCTCCTTGACCCGGCGGTAGAACTCCTCCAGACTTGTCGCTCCACCCCGGCTCTTGGCCAATTGCTCCTGCCGCAGCCGGGCCGTCCGTTGCTCGGCCTTCTGCCGGGCCTCACGTTCGTCCTTCACCGCCATGACGAAATCGCCGGCCGACGGAAGCGTGTTGAAACCCAGGATCTGCGCGGGCATAGACGGTCCGGCCTGCGTGATGGCGTTGCCCAGGAAGTCGAACATGGCCTTCACCTTGCCGTAGGCCTCTCCGCTCACGAGAGCGTCTCCCACCTGAAGGACCCCACGCTGCACCAGGACCGTCGCTACCGGGCCCCGCCCCACGTCGAGCTGGGCCTCGATGACCACTCCGGAAGCCGAGGTGTTGGCGTTCGCTTTCAGCTCCTGGACCTCGGCCACGAGGAGAATCATGTCCATCAGCTCGTCGAGATTCGTCTTCTGCTTCGCCGACACTTGGACCGTCACAGTATCGCCACCCCAGCCCTCGGGAACCAGCCCCTGATCGGCCAGCTGCTTCATCACCAGATCGGGGTTGGCATCCGCCAGGTCCATCTTATTGATAGCGACCACGATTGGGACCTCAGCCGCCTTCGCGTGACTGATGGCCTCCAGCGTCTGAGGCATGACCCCGTCGTTGGCGGCCACCACGATGACCGCGATATCCGTGGACTTGGCTCCACGCGCGCGCATGGCCGTGAAGGCCTCGTGCCCCGGGGTGTCGAGGAAGGTGACCTTCTTTTCGTTGTGGGTCACCTGGTACGCGCCGATGTGCTGAGTGATGCCACCAGCCTCGCTCTTCACGACCTCTGTCTCCCGGATCGCATCGAGCAAAGAGGTCTTCCCATGATCCACGTGCCCCATGATCGTGACGACGGGAGCCCTCGGAATGAGATCGGCCGGGTCGTCGACAAAGATCTCCGGACCTTCCTTCTCCTCTTCCGCATGCTCGATCTCAACTTGACGCTCGAACTCCTCCGCCAGGATGGCGATTGCGTCATCAGAGAGCGACTGAGTAATCGTGACCATCTCCCCCAATTTGAGGAGCGTCTTGATAAGCTCGCCGGCCGCCAATTCGAGAGCCTCACTGAGATCTTTCACGCTGGCGCCGCTCTTCACCGTAACCGGCGACTCACTGCCCGGAGGGGCCTTCTTCTTGGGCTGGGGTCTCTCCGCCTCGCCGGTGGCGGGGCCGCGGCGATCGCGCGGCCCACCTCTACTGCCCTTCCGCCCCGCCTGGGAGTCGATTATGACCCGTCTCTTCGCAGGCTTATCGTCTCCCCGCCGTACGCGCGAGCCCGCCGCGGGGCGCGTCGGTCCCACCAAACCGGTGGCCTCCGCAGCCTCGGCCCAGATGTCGGGGATGGGGGCCGAAGCCACCCGCGCCGACCGATCGCGCCGTTCTCCGCCTTCGCGGCCGGGTCCACTTCCACGCGGACGCCCCCCGGAAGAAGGAGCGGGACGAGGAGCCGTAGCCTTCGGACCTGAAGTGCTGGGTTCAGCGGGTGCCGGTTTGGGTGGAGCCGCCGCTGCCGCCTTTCGAGCAGCTTCAGCCTTCGCCGCCTTCTCCGCCTGGATGCGGGCAAGCTCTTCCTTGCTCACCACGTTGCCCGATGGCTTGACACCCTTGCGCAGCGGTACGCCGGGCCCAACAACGGTGGGCAGGTCGTCCAACCGCGGTCTGCGACCGCGCGGTTGCGCAGGCTTACGGGGCGGACGCGCCCCCTCGGGACGAGGCGGGCGTGTTCGGTCTTCAGCACCGGGGCCTGCCGCTGATGCTCGGCCTTCGGACGGTCCTGCCGGCCGCCCGGGAGCAGCGGGCTTCGGGGCGGGCTCCGGACCTGGCCTTTCGGCCGGCCGGCTGGGGGGAGCGGCGTCTGCAGTAGTCTTGTCGGAGGTACCGCCCCCTTTGGGAGCGGTCGTCTTCGGGCTTGGCTGAGCGCTCGGGGGAACGGCTTTCTTGGGCTTCTCGACTTCGGCGACCGCCGGACTATCCCCCTTGACGCCCGCGGCCTTCTTGGGAGCCTCTTCGGCCTTCTCTGCCGGCGGCGCGGCCTTTTTCGGAGCCGGTTCAGCCTTCTTGGCAGGCTTCGCCTCAGTCGCAAACACGCGGTCCACCTCATCTTCTTCGACGGTGGAAACGCTGCTCTTGACCTCAAGGCCGGCCGCGTTCAGACGCTCCAAGAGCTCCCGGCTCGTCAGGCCCTTTTCCTTCGCGATGTCATAGATCCGTCTCTTCGCCACGACTCAACCGCCCCGCTCGCCCGCTTACACATCGTCCACTATGTCCAGCGCCGCCGCGATCTCTTCTTCCGCGACAGTCACTTGAGTTCGGAACGCCCTCTGGAACGCCCTCCTATGGAGAGCGCGGTCCAAACATGCCTTCCGTCTACAAAGATACGCTCCCCTTCCCTTCCGTTCCTTTCCACTCGCCACCACTACCCGGCCGGGAAGGACCTCCTGGTCGAGCGTCAGCCGCACAAAACCGCTCTGCGGACCACGGCGACCGCACCCGATACACTGCCGCTCAGGCTCGCTCACCGCCTCGCTCACCACCCGACCCCTGGTGGGAGGCTATGCCGCAGTATAGACTGCCTGGCAGCGCTGCGTTAGGGCAACGCTTCCCACCCACGGTCAAGGCGTGACATCGGCCGTCCACCACCTGAGGTTCAACCGGCGCCGCAGCAGTATAGTCCGTCTCGTCCTCGTTCATCTCGGTCTCAGACTTGATATCGATCTTCCAGCCGGTCAGCCGGTTGGCAAGCCGAGCATTTTGGCCGTCCTTGCCGATGGCCAGAGAAAGCTGATCGTCGGGGACCACCACGGTCGCCTCACGTTGATCGTCATCGAGGATGACCTCCCTCACCCGAGCCGGAGACAAGGACTTGGCCACAAAACGCGCCGGCTCCTGGTCGAAGGGGATGATGTCTATCTTCTCGCCCCGCAGTTCCGATACCACCATGCGCACCCGCGAACCCCGAGGACCCACGCAGGCTCCCACCGGATCGACCCCGTCGCTGTGTGAAATCACAGAAATCTTGGAGCGGTATCCTGGTTCGCGCGCCACTCCCACGATCTCCACCAGGCCATCGGAGATCTCCGGAACCTCGAGCTCGAACAGGCGCCGGACCAGTTCCTCGCTGCGGCGGGAAAGGATGATGGGAGGCTCCTTCGGATTCTGGGAGACCTCCTTTATGACCGCCTTCAACCGCATTCCGTGCTCGTATCGCTCGGTGGGGACCTGCTCGCCCTTGGGCAGCCGCGCCTCCACCCGGCCCAGATCGACCAAGGTGTAGCGGCTGTCAGACTGCTGGACGATGCCGGTCACGATCTCTCCGATGCGAGTGGAGTACTCGTCGAAGACGATCCCCTGTTCGGCCTCCCGGATGCGCTGATAGATGACCTGCTTGGCCGTCTGCGCCGCGATCCGTCCGAAATCCTCCGGCGTGATCTCACTGCGCTCGGCCATGGAGGTGTCAATCTCCGTCTCTTCGCCCTCAACCTCGGGCTCCTGTCCGGGCGGGAAGATCAGCTCGAACACCCGAATCTCGCCTGTTTCGGTGTCGATCTTGACCTCGGAGAAAGGCACAGCATGCGCCGTCTTCTGGTAGGCCGAATGAAGGGCGTCCTCCAGTGCGTCTATGAGCAGGTCAAAGGGAATGCCCTTCTCTTTCTCAATCTGACGGAGCGCTTCTATCGTCTCCTTGTTCATCCCCTTCCCCCTATTCGAACTCGTATATCAAATGGGCGCTGCTGATCTCGCCGAGTGGGATCCTAACCTCGCGCCCTGTTTCCTCGATCACGATCTCGTCCGTACCCACCTCTCGGAGGACACCCTGCCGAACCTTGCGGCCGTCGACTGCGACCCGGGTCTTCACATACACTTTCTTACCCAGTTGCGCCTCAAAATGGCTCCGTCTCCTGAGCGGCCGCTCCAGCCCCGGAGAGCTCACTTCCAGCGTATAAGCCGCTTCATAAGCACCCGCATCGTCGAGAGCGCGTCCCACGACGCCTGAGACCAGGCTGCACAGCTCGTGCGTCACCCCCTTGGGATGGTCGATGTAGAGGCGGATGATCTTCTGCCGTCTACCGCCGACCTCCTCAAGAAGCACCAACTCAACGCCTTCTGCCCCTTGGGAGATGACCTCCTGGAACCAAGCCTCCGAAAATGCCACAGCCAAATCCCCCGAGTAAAACAAAAGTGGGCCCTCTGCACCCACTTTGGTGAACCAGCTTGATTTTCGTTTGCCTGAGGATTATAGCACGGTCAAGAGGCGGCTTCCCACAGGCGACGCACGTGCGATCCGCAATCAACTGCGGGGATTTCTTCCCGCGCCCCTCCGCGCCGGGCTTCGATCTCGACCACGCCCTGAGCGGCCTTCTTGCCCACGGTCACTCTGACCGGACAACCGATCAGCTCGGCGTCGGCAAACTTGAAGCCGGGGCGTTCATCCCGATCGTCCCACAGCACCTCCCAGCCCTCGGCACTCAGGGCATCGTGCACAGCAGCGGCGACTTCGCTCTGCGCGGCGTCCTTCACCTGCACCTGCACCAGATGGACGTCAAAAGGAGCGATGGCCTTAGGCCACACTATGCCTCGCTCGTCGTTGCTCTGTTCGACGGCGGCAGCCGCAATACGGGCCGGTCCGATCCCATACGATCCCATCACGATCGGACGTTCCTTGCCACCCTCATCGAGCACGGTTGCTCCCAATGGTGTGGAGTACTTGGTGCCCAGTTTGAAGATATTGGCCACCTCGATACCCTGCTCGATTCTGAGAGGTTGTCCGCACTGAGGACAACCGTCACCCGCTCTCGCTTCGCGCAGATCGGCGAACTCAGGTTGGAAATCCCGTCCTACCACCACTCCGACGAGGTGGGTGTGCGGTTTGTTGGCGCCCGCCGCGTACTCGCGCGGGCGCGCGAGGCTGCCCGGCGTCGCGCCGTCTTCGCCACCGCATTGCGTGGCAGGTCTCAAGCTCTCATCGGCTACCACCCGCAGCCGGCCGCCCTCAGGCAGGCCGACCGGTCCCACGAAGCCCACCTCGCACCCGGTGGCCGCCAGCACTTCCTCCGGGAGGGCGGCTCGGACCTCCGACCGCAGATACCGGGCCAATTTGCTCTCGTGCAGATCGTGATCGCCTCGGACAAGCGCCATCACCGGCTGATCGCCGGCCATATAGACCAAGGCCTTGATGATCGCTGCCGGCAAAACACCCAGTAAGCCTGACACTTCGTCGATGGTGCGCGTCTCCGGTGTCGCCACTTCTCGCGGCGGGCCCTCAGGCTCTTCATCCGACTTGAGTAGGGCCTCAAGACCGTCCGTCCCCCCTGCCACCGAGCGGGCCAATTCCACGTTGGCGGCATAACCACAGGCCTCGCAGAGAGCGATGCGATCCTCTCCGGCCGGTGAGGGGGATATGTACTCGTGAGCCTGCGCCCCTCCCATGAATCCGCTGTCGCTCTCCACCCGGTAGATGTCGATGCCACAACGCTGGAAGATGTGGTCGTAGGCTCCTATATGTTTCGCGTAGCTCTCCTCCAGACCCGCATCGTCCAGGTCGAAAGAATACGAGTCCTTCATCAGGAACTCCCGCACTCGCAACACTCCCCCCTTGGGCCTGGGCTCATCGCGGAACTTGAGCTGGAGCTGATACCAGATCTGTGGCAGGTCCCTGTAGGAACGGAGCTCCCTGGAAGCCAACCAGGTGAACACCTCCTCATGGGTCATAGCCAGCACCATGTCCCTGCCGCCCCGGTCCTGCAGGCGGAACATCTCCTGCCCGATGGCGTCGTAGCGGCCCGATGCCTGCCACACATCGGCCGGGTGCAGAGTGGGCATGGAAAGCTCCAGCGCCCCGATGCCGTCCATCTCTTCCCGGATGATCCGACAGATGCGCTGCATGACCCGCCAGCCCAGGGGCAGCATGACATATATGCCCGAGGCGAACTGGCGGACGAAGCCGCCGCGCACCATCAGCTTGTGGCTTACCGCCTCGGCATCGGCGGGGTCTTCTTTGACCGTGGGCATGAAAAGCGCGGTCGCCCGCATCGGCTCCTCCTACGACGTACAGATGAACGGACGCGCGGCGCGGGGCCACGCAACCCACAGTCTAGCAGCCCGGCCCGCCCGCATGCCGGGAGACTATCTCCGCGAACAGGGCCTCTACCAGATCGGCCTCGGCCACCTTCCTGACCGGTCTCCCCTTCGCGAACACCACTCCCTCGCCTTCTCCTCCGGCGATGCCGAAGTCGGCCTTGGCGGCTTCCCCCGGCCCGTTCACCCGGCAGCCCATGACTGCCACCTCCAGTTCGAGCCCCAACTCCTCCAGGCGCCGCTCCACCTCCAGGGCGATTGGCTCCAGATCGATCTCAGTGCGACCGCAGGTGGGACAGGAGATCACCCGAGGGCCTCGGGGAGCAAGATCCAGAGTGCGCAGTATTTCCAAGGCGGTCCGGACCTCTTCGACCGGATCGCCGGTGAGCGACACCCTGATGGTGTCCCCCACCCCTTGCGATAAGAGCACGCCCAGGGCGACCGCGCTCCGTATGGAACCCGCCCAGCGCGTCCCGGCTTCCGTCACCCCTAGATGAAGCGGGTAGGGAATGCGTTCGGCCAAGACCCGGTTGGCGGCGACCGTGACCATTGGTGATGACGACTTGGCCGAGACCTTGAGGGCGCGGAAGTCGAAGGCTTCCATAAGGGCACAATACCGCAGCGCGGATTCCACCAGCGCTCCGGCTGGATCGCGGGCCTCCATATTGCGCAGGTCGCGCTGCAAAGAACCGCTGTTGACTCCTACGCGGATAACCGCGTTCCGTTCACGTGCGGCCTCCACCACCACCCTTATTTTCTCTCGGCCGCCGATGTTCCCCGGATTGATCCTGACACCTGCCGCTCCGGCCTCCAAAGCCGAGACGGCCAGAGTGTGGTCGAAATGGACATCTGCGATGAGGGGCACCGGGGACCCTTTGACCAGCTCCGCCATCGCCGCCACGGCCGCGGTGCCCGGCACGGCCACCCGCACCAGTCCCGCTCCAGCCGTCACCAGCGCCCTGATTTGGCTCAGGGTAGCCTGGACGTCATCGGTCCGAGTGTTGGTCATCGACTGAACGACTACCGGCGCGCCGCCCCCCACCAATACGCCGCCCACCGCCACCTGCAACCGGCTGGCCATGTCTACGCCGTCATCAGCCGGGGATGAGCCGGCCGATGTCGTTGGAGGTCGCCACCAAGAACAGGAGGACGAAGATGGCCAGACCGACCATGGATATCCGCTCGAAGGTGCGCAGTGAGAGGCTCTTGCCCCGGATCCGCTCGATGATGCTCCACAAGACATGGCCCCCATCCAGAGGCAGTAGCGGAAGCATGTTGAGGATAGCCAGGTTGATGCTGATGAGGGCCAGCAGCATCAGATAGTAGCCACCCTCCACGGCCTGCATCGACAGGTCGATTATCCCCAGCGGCCCGGCCAGTCCCTCGTCGCCGGTGACCGACACCTCGCCCGAGAACATCATCCCTATCCCTTTGAAGATGAGGACCACCATGTTGCCTGTGGTCCTTGCCGCGTAGCCGAACCCGCTGAAGAACCCCAGATCCCGCACTTCGCCGGTCGGGGACACGCCCAGGTAACCGGTGCCGTCCTCGCGCTCCTGGATGTTCGCGGTGACTTCGACGATGGACCCGTCGCGCTCCACCACGATGGGAACCGCCTCACCCGGATTGAGGAGGATCTGGGTGCGTACCTCCTCCCAAGAGTCGGTCTCCTTCCCGGCGATGCTCACCAGGCGGTCACCCGGCCGGACCCCGGCCTCGGCAGCCGGCGTTCCGGCCTCCACCGTCTCTACCACGGTAGTGACAACGGCCTCGCCTTGCAGCCCCCCCGCTATCCAGATGAGAAGGAAGGCCGCCACCATGTTCATGGTCACGCCGGCGATGATGAAGAGGAGCTTGTGCCAGAACGGGTGGGCGTAGTAACGGCGCTCCAAAGGCGTCGATGCGATCTCGTCGGCGCTGATAGCCCGGCTCCCGGCAAGACGGTCCTCGGGGTCTTGGGGACGACGCATGGCCATCTGCGCCCGGATCTCAGCTTCTTCCTCCCGGGCCTCGGCCACCCTCGCTTCGAACTCCTCCTTGTGCATGCCCGTGACCCGGACGTAGCCGCCCAGCGGGACCGCTGAGATCCCGTAGACGGTCTCCCCTATCCGCTTGCTGAGGAGATACCGTCCGAACCCCAGACTGAATTCCTCCACCCGCATGCCGGTGGCTTTAGCCACGATGAAATGACCGAACTCGTGGACCAGGATCAAGAACCCCAGTCCCACGATCGCCACTATGACTCCGATGACACTACTCATGAGGACCCGCCCTCATCGTATCTGCTTCTCTACACAGGCACCCTCGGCCAGGCGCCTTGCCCATCTATCGACGGCGACCGCCTCCTCATACGCTCCAAATGAACCCGAGTCGCTCGCCTGCAGAACCTCTTCCACTACGGCAGTTATACCCAAGAACGGCAGTGAACCCCGCAGAAAAGCCCGCACGGCCACCTCGTTGGCGGCGCTTAGAGCGCACGTCGTTCTGTCACCCCTCGTCCCCGCCTCCCGAGCCAGGCGGATGGCCGGGAAAGTATCCTCGTCCGGAGCGGCGAATTCCAGCGCCACCCCCTGGGAGAGATCGAGCCGTTCGACGGCCACAGGAACCCGCTCCGGATAGTGCAGGGCATATGCGATGGGAACACGCATATCCGGCATCCCCAGGTGGGCGAGCAAGGCTCCGTCCCTCATGCGCACCAGAGCGTGCACCAAAGACTGCGGGTGCAGCAACACCTCGATATCCGCATAGTCAAGGCCGAAGAGATGATGAGCCTCGATGACCTCGAGCCCCTTGTTCATGAGCGTGGCGGAGTCGACGGTGATCTTCTCCCCCATCGACCAGGTGGGATGAGCAAGGGCCTGCTCCTTGGTGACCGGGACCAGTGCATCGCGGTCCCAGCCTCGGAAGGGGCCCCCCGAGGCGGTGATGACCAGCGATTCGATCGCAGCCGTCCCCGCCGCACCTACCAACTGAAAGAGAGCCGAGTGCTCGGAATCCACTGGAAGGATGCTCGCTCCCTTCCGCTCGGCGAGATACCTCACGAGAGAACCCGCGCAAACCAGGCTCTCTTTGTTCGCGAGCGCTACAGATCGTCCACTTTCCAGCGCAGCCAATGTGGACTCCAGACCGGCGAACCCCACGATGCCGTTTAGGATCAGATCGGCGTCGACCTCACGCACCAGTCCGGCCGCCGCCCCCGCTCCACTCCTCACCTGCAACTCCGGATAGAGGGAGACGGGCACGGTGGCCGCGGCGCCCTCGTCGGCAACGGCCAAGTCCGCCACCCCCAGGGAGACCGCCTGCTCCAGGAGAAGAGTCACGTTGCGGTCGCAGGACAGCCCGACCACGCACAGGTCGCTGCTCGCCGCGATTACTCTGAGTGCCTGGACGCCGATGGAGCCCGTGGCGCCTAGAACGATCACCCGCTTCATTGCACCAGGTCTCCCAACAGGACGATGACGCCCCAGTAGGCAGCGATGCTCGCGAACAGCAGCGAGTCGAACCTGTCCAGAATCCCCCCGTGCCCGGGAAGGAGCCTGCCCGAATCCTTGACCCGGAAGTCCCTCTTGAAGGCCGACTCGAAGAGATCGCCCCACTGCCCCACCAGACCTATGATGAGACCCAAGATGATGGCGTCGCTCGTGGGCATCCAGGGAGAGTAGATGCGCACGACCAGCGCTGCCACCACTGCTCCTATCAGCCCGCCCACGGCGCCTTCTATCGACTTCTTGGGCGAGATCCGGGGGGCCATCTTGTGCCGACCCACGGCTCTCCCCACGAAGTACGCGAAGGTGTCGCTCACGATCGTGCAGGCGAAGAGCATGATGGTTAGCGCCATCCCGTGTTCGAGAGCGCGCAGAAGCAAGACGTAAGCGAATCCAACCGGGATCCAAAGCACCCCGAAGCCGGTCATGGCCATCCTCCCCACCAGGTGCGCCCCCAACTCTCCGAACAGCGACCAGAAGAAGGTGAAGATCGTCAGTGCCGCCAGCCCCGCGGGCAGACCCACGAGTCCCAAGAAGAACGCTCCCACCAGGACCGCGACCCCGGCGAAATACCCAACGAGCAGGTTGGGGCGGTACGATCGCAGGAGCGTGTAGTACTCATGCAGTCCCAGCAAGGAGAGCAGGAGGGCCAGCCCGAAAAGGTAGTAGCCGCCCAGGATAATCGCCGCCACCCCTATGGGCAGACCGATGACGGCTACCAGTAATCGCTGCCTAAGCACGGGCGTTACCACGTCGGGAGCCGAAACGGCGCTCGCGACCGGCGTACTCGGCAAGCGCACCCTCCAGATCCTCCTTGCGGAAGTCAGGCCACAGTTTGTCGACGAAAACCAGTTCGGAGTAGGCGCTCTGCCACAACAGGAAGTTGGACATCCGTCTCTCTCCGGATGTGCGGATGCACAAGTCGGGGTCCTTCATGAGAGGCGAGTAAAGATGTGTAGAGATGTCGTCCTCGGTGATGCTCGCCGCCTCCGTACCTCCCGCGACGGCGGAGCGTACCGCATCGACTATCTCGCGCCGGCCCCCGTAGTTGAAAGCTATGAAGAGGATCATGCGCTTGTTCCCGGCCGTTAGCTCCTCCGCCCATTCCATCCTGGCAAGCAACTCCTCGTGGAGACCTTCGCGACTCCCCACGAATATAACCCGGCAATCGTTCTCGTGGAGAGTGGGGACCTCGGCGTCGATCATCTCGGCATGGAGCCGCATGAGTTCCTGCACCTCTTCGCCGGGGCGGCTCCAGTTCTCTCTGGAGAAAGAGTAGAGAGTCAACTGTCCGATGCCCAGATCACGTGCAGCCTCGATCACACGGCGTACCGCCTGCACACCGGCTCTATGACCTGCGGTGATGGGGAGTCCTCGCCGCCGGGCCCAACGCCCGTTGCCATCCATGATGATAGCCACATGGAAAGGGACCCCCGGCTTCGATCCGGCCGCCGCCCAATCGGAAGCACCCTTTCCTCTGCGGCTTTGAAACGCGCTCAGCCAGTTCGAAAAGCCCACGTCAGATCTCGAGGATCTCTTCCTCTTTGTGGTGCAACAGGTCGTTGATCTTCTCGATGACCCCGTCGGTCAGCTTCTGAACCTCATCCTCAGCCCGGCGCTCCTCGTCCTCGGAGATCTCTCCTTCCTTCTTGAGATCCTTGAGATCCTGGATGACGTCCCTGCGCACGTTGCGGACGGCTACCCGGCCGTCCTCGGCCATGTTCTTCACCAGCTTGACCAGGTCTTTGCGCCGCTCGGCGGTGAGCGCCGGTATATTGAGCCGGACGATCACCCCGTCCACGTTAGGAGTCAGGGCCAGGTCGGATTCCTGGATGGCCCGCACCACGGAGTTGACGGCTCCCTTGTCGTAGACCGTAATCGAGATGGTACGTGGATCGGGGGTTGCCAGGCTGGCCAACTGCTTCAACGGCGTCTTGGCCCCGTAGTAGTCCACGTACACTCGGTCCAGCAGTCCGGTGGACGCTCGCCCGGTCCGCACAGTGTTGAACTCGCTCCTGAGAGCCTCTACCGCACTTTCCATGCGTCGCTTGCCGTCGGCGACCAGTTCCCGGATCATTGCTCGCCCCTCTCCTCTTCATCATTCATAACAATGGTCCCCACTCGTTCACCTCGCAGGACGCGCCGGATGTTCTCCGGCACGCTCATATTGAACACCATGATGGGTAGACGGTTATCCATACAGAGAGAGAGGGCTGTGGAATCCATCACTCGCAGGCCTCGCTCCAAAGCCTCTCGGTGCGTGATCCGCTCAATCAGACGGGCGTGCGGGTCCAACTCGGGATCAGCATCGTACACACCGTCATACTTCTTCTTGGCCATGAGCAGCCACTCCGCCCCGATCTCCAGCGCCCGCAGAGCAGCGGCCGTGTCGGTGCTGAAGAAGGGGTTCCCCGTGCCCCCCGCGAAGATGACCACCCGTCCCTTCTCCAGATGACGGATTGCCCGGCCGCGGATGTAGGGCTCGCATATCTCCTGCATGTGGATGGCGGATTGGACCCGGGAATCGACGGCAAGCTTGCGCAGTGCATCCTGGAGAGCCATGGAGTTCATGATGGTGGCCAACATGCCCATGTAGTCGGCCGTGGCTCGGTCGATGCCCTGAGACGCTCCGGACACCCCTCGGAAGATGTTGCCGCCACCCACCACGATGGCCAACTCTGTTCCGCCAGACACAACGTGGCTTATCTCGGCGGCGATCTCCCGAAGCTTCTGCGGATCGATGCCATACTCCAGGTCCCCTATGAGGGCCTCACCGCTGAGCTTGAGCAGAACCCTCTTGCACACCGGTTGCTGGGTCATGTCACCTCGCTTCGGATATCCCTCAGTGACACCAGTCTGTCCCGAGGCTTCTTGAACAGGTAGAAACCGCCTCTAGGCCACCTCGTCGCCCACGCGGAAGCGCGCGAACCGCCGTACCTCGATGTTCTCACCTATCTTGCCGACCAATTCACGGCGCAACTCGTCTACGGTCTTACCCGGTTCCTTGACGAATTCCTGCTCCAGCAATACCACGGTTGAATACCACTTCTCAAGCTTGCCCTCAGCGATCTTCTGGATCACGGGCTCGGGTTTGCCGGTCTGCCTGGCCTGAGCCGAGTAGATCTCCAGTTCGGCCGCGACCATGTCTTCGGGAATGTCCTGCCGGGATACCCACGCCGGGCTCGCGGCGGCTATGTGCATGGCCACATCGTGCACGAAGGTCTTGAAGTCGTCGTTGCGGGCGACAAAATCGGTCTCACAGTTGACCTCTATCAGCACACCCACCTTCGACCCCGGGTGGATGTAGGAGTCGATCATCCCCTCATTGGCTTCGCGGGACGACTTCTTGTCGGCCGTGGCCATCCCCTTCTTGCGGAGGATCTTGACCGCTTCGTCCATGTCGCCCTGAGCCTCTGAGAGAGCCATCTTGCAGTCCATGATGCCCGCCCCACAGGCTTCCCGCAGTCTCTTCACCAGACCAGCATCGATATCCATCATGAGCCTCCATCGAGACGTCGTTGATCGTACCTATAAATCCCGGCCGTCTTGCGGCCTCATAGATGTGGGGCCGGCTACAGCCGGCCCCTGCTCATCACGCTTCCGAACCGTCCTCAGCCGGACTCTTCTCCGTCGCTTCCTCCGAGGTGTCGGCAACCTCTGCAACAGCCTTTTCCTGCACCGGTGCCTCGGCAGCCTGTGCATCCTCTGCCACCACCTCGGCGGACGCGGAGACCTCCGCCGGGGCCAACGTCTCGGGAATGGCGGTCTCGGGGATGGCGGTCTCAGCGACCGTCTCTACCACCGGCGCGGCTTCCAGCG
>ENA-UOXR01000575-UOXR01000575.1-bioreactor-metagenome-genome-assembly--contig:-NODE-575-length-43948-cov-265.959242_pt1 | contig 43948 bp, 45 predicted proteins | sample MGYA00238164_ERZ764825 | MGnify/ENA primary metagenome ERZ764825 (study PRJEB28920, sample SAMN05720171) | bioreactor metagenome | isolation source: Anaerobic biogas reactor | place: USA:Washington... | reverse complement strand
AGTTTCAATCCCTATCGGGTTTTCAAGTTCGTTGCAACGGCACCCTTTGAATGGCTCTTCTTGGCTATAATCCTTTCTAAAAGCCAGAAATTAAGGCCTCCTGGAATGAACCTCTTCCGTACCAGGCCTTTATAAACTTCCAAGAAAAACTAGATCACATTGGATTTCTTCTCTGGTGTCTTAAGCCCGAGATCGGTTATGGCACCCACGCAGCGCTCACATAGCTCATAGATGCGCACTTTATCACCATCATCAATCTCTGCCTTTATATCATCTTCCATCTGCAGGCGTTGGATGTCGCTGATCTCCAGTTCAAAGACGCTATACTGCTTCCAGGCTCCATAACTCTCCAGGATCTTGAAGACCCTGGTGCGAGTGCGATTATCGCTAATATCATAAGTGACTGCCAGTCTCATTTTCTGAACTCCAGAGGGTAGTATTTCTTCAGCTCACCAGTTATCGCTTTTCTCAGCAATATGGCCTGCAGTCTCACTGCCTTGCGCCGAGAAACAGTATAGCCGAACCGTGGATGAGTGAACTCCTCTTGCATATAATCATCGAACTTCTCCAGGTAGATCTTGAAGGCATAATCCTTGAGGTGATTGTCCGCCTGGAAGTCCTCATGCTTCAGCATGGCCTTGTTTATCAGCCGGAGGGCAAATGCATCGCAGAAAATTGGCCTGAACTCCTCTTGGAGATCCAGTGCTAATGCAGGCCGCCCATGTCTATCGGCATGCAATATCCCCAGGAATGGGTCCAGGTTATACTGACGTAAAGCGCTCAGAACTTCATTCTTCATCATGCTGTAGGTTAGAGATAGCAATGCATTGATGTGGTCCTCTGGAGGTCTTCTCGTACGTCTCTCAAAGGTCCATCCGTCTATCAGGCAGCCATTTAAGAGCCCGAAATAGATCTCTGCCGCTTCGCCTTCAATCCCCCTGAGTCCGTCCAGATCTCGGGGCCCGGCGGTCTCGGCCTCTAGCGCAGCCAGCTTTCCTGTATCACTGACATCTTTGCGGTTGAGAAGGGTGCGTGAATTCCTGATCTTGCCCCGGATGATCTCTTTTGCAATTTTAAGACTCTCTTTTTCAGAAAGAGCATACTGGCAGCGTCGCACCTCTGCGATGGTGTTCCGCTCCGGAACGAAGCTCCCTCGATAGCGGCCGTTCTGGGTAAAATAGTTTAGCACAATGCCGTGCTCATTTGCTCGGGCTACAAAAGGAGTGGTGAAGTTGATATTGCCAAAGATGTTGATGGTATCCACCTGCCCCATGGGAAAGGATGCGATCTCTCCCTCGTCCTTCATGTAAACTGTGATCCTGCCTCCATCAACTCCCACCTGGCTGCCCTGCTTGGTGATGTAAACCACGCCGTCATCGAATATGCCTTCACTGGCCTTACTCATTCCTCTCTCTCCTAACCTTCTTTGCATCCTCTCGTTCCAGCATCTTCGTCTCCTCAGGCAGACAGTACTGCACAGTGCTGCACTTTTCGCACTTGTTCGGATTGTCAACAAATTCGGGAATATTATCAAGGGTCATGTTTCGGATGGCCTGGACCACCTGCAACACCTTTTCCCGGTGCCAGTCGGTAATGGTAATCGCATAACGCTCATTTGTGCCGAAAAGGTAGAGGTATCCCATTCGCACAGGCTCGTCAAGGTAGTCTTCCAGGAGCATGCAGTAGGCGGCGAGCTGAACCTCGTCGTTGTCGTGATAAGAAGAGCCGCGCTTGCGTTCGATCGGCGTCAGTGTAGTGCCGACGCTCTTGATATTCTTCGACTCCAAAACGTCTATTTTTCCATGGATGCCAAGCTTTTCTGATTTTAAATATAGCTCCCGAATCCATCCGCCTCTTCTCGATTGGTTTTGATGCTTTAGCTGTCCGTCTTTCAGGTAAAAGTTCATTTCAATTGTATCAAAATAATTAATATAATAGTATCTGCGTGGACAGTAAAGATACTGATTTATGTGGCCGATATTTACGAGCTCATCTCCTTCGTTCATGCTCATCCCTTATCAGGCAGTCAATGTAAAGAGCATCATGTCCGAAGGCTACGCTTCTCATCCCTGAATACGGGTAGAGATAAAAGAAATCGCCCAGATTGAATTTGGCCTTGAGATATGAGCCACTCTGATCGATCAGCCTGGCGAAGATCTTATACTCTGTCAAGGTATCGTTCAAATAGGAGAGCGTTGGTATATTAGGCTCGGTCTCCACTTTGAATCCATCAACCATACGCGGTTTTCTTGCGTGGTCAGCTGCGTTGAGCATTACCCTATTGTAATGCGCGCCTTCTCCTTTAAACAGCACCTTGCGAGTCTCATCGCCCAGTGTCCCATCATACCAGCAGAAGCCCGCCGCAAATTTTTTCATTGATTCGTATAAGGGCTTCATCCCGGCATCATAATATTCCCCGTAAGTCTCCCTAAGCCTGATGGCAAATTTCTGAGATGACATAAACTCAACATTGCCCCGCCGGAGCAGATACATGAGATCATAGAGCTTGAGCTGCTTCTCATTTTTATCGAACATCAGTGCCTGAAACCGGGAACCGCGGTAGGTTAGAAGTCCTTCTTTCAACCGCTGGGACTCTTCATCAAGCCAATCGTACATCTGGCCGTCGATCTCACGATCTAGAAAGTGCTTTTCAAGAAGTGTCAATGTTCTTATCCACTCCTCTCCCTGAATTGATTCAGGCATTCCCTTCTCATGATGCTCTTCATCCATGCTGTCTCGCCATGTACTACCTTTTATCCTTGATTTTAAATATAAATATGCCTCCATGGGCGAGTATGTTCTGGAGTAAGACGATAAATCGAGTCCGGATTCCATCAATTTGTCCAGCTGCTCTGCAAATTCTTTTCTTGATAGCATCAAGGAACCTGTCTTTGCAAAAAGCCCTTTTAGATGATCATAAAGAACATTAGGCACAAAACAGACAGCCTCACAGATCTCGTTCTCTGGCTTATTCCTCAACCGCCCAATCCTTTGCAGTAGCTTGCTCTTTGAATAGCCAGAGAAGACAAGACGGTCAACGTTGAAGTCAATGCCCACTTCAACTGAAGAATTCGAAACTAGAACATCAAAATTCTTTAGCTTCTCTTCGGTTGCAGGATGCAAGCCATCCACACGTTCGACATTGAACTTCTGATCTTCCAGCGCTTCCTTCAGCACATTAAATATCTCGTCTACTTCATAGATCCCGTCCAGAATAAAGACTGTCTTGGCTCTGTTGCCATTGGAAAGTTGGCGCATGCAAAGATCTACAAAATAATCCAGATCTTCTTTAATCAGTTCGTAGGTCCTATAGATTGCTCCGCTCCTCAACAATAGTTTCAATTGAGGTAGCACAGGTCGTCCTTCAGAACTCGATAACGGAGTACTCTTATCATCCAATACCACAACATTCAATTTAACCTTCTTTGCCCTCTCTACGATCTGTCGATTAGGAGTAGCACTCAAGAAGACATACTTCTTCAGGTGGCTTCTTTTATCAGTACTCATTTCATGCATCATGAAAAGAAGCATATCGCTCTGCTTAATTGAGGCCAGATGGAACTCATCCACTATTATCATGTCCACGCCTCGGATCGCCTCTCGAATATTGTGCTCGTAATAGGCGTCTTTCAAGGCAAGCGTCAATATATCGGGATTTGTGAGGAGGATGAGCCCACGACCGCGCCCCTTGCGGATAATGCGGTTTAAGAGCTGGCCTTTTTTCAGACCAATCTCATCAGGATATAGCTCTTTCTCTTCAATCAGCAAATCGCTTGTGATTGCCTGAACATGGAAATCTCGTGGATTGTAACCAAATCGCTCTATCGCCCTATCCACTTGCTTTTTCTGATCGATCACTAAAGCGTTTGTGGGATAAACTGCGATCACCTTCATCCTGTCATCAAGAACTGGCTTTAGCCACGAGATCGTTTTTCCTGAACCTGTTGGACTGTGATTGAAAAGAAAAAGCGATCCATCAGATCTGATCAACCTTTCGCTGTCAATTTGATGTTCGAAGGCTTTGAAGTCTTTAAGATCTTTGAAATCTCTGAGATAATCCCGATCCATCTGCATCAACCGGAGCCCATCCAGGTTGACTGCAAGTTTCTCAGAATTATCCTTCAGATTATTCTCACTAGAATTCATCGTTTCGCCTTCAGAAACTCCAATTTGTATGGAAGCACGATATCGTCTCGCTTACCGGCGCAGGGTATTCTTACAAACTTGCCACTGTAACGCCCCTGAACTATCAGAGGAACGGGCCGCATTTTAATCGATATTAGATCACCTAATGGCACACCATCATAATCGTAGATCCCAAAGGGATGGTTGGTGAGGAACTCTCCTTCATCGAGCATGCCTTCGACAACTCTGGCTCTAATCCTTGCTTTTGATCGCTTTTTGCCAAGGCGAACATACCGTGGAATCCTTGCAGCTAATGAGACTGCATCACCCTCATATGGCAGAATATAGGCCGTGAGCAAATTTTGCTGATCGAGAACCCGTTCCCTTCCGAACTTAGGTAAATTCTTTCCCTTTTGATCTTTTGGCAAATCTGCCGCTTTCCAATTCTTTACCGCGTACTGATGAGGCCGGGCGTTCCACTGGCTCACAGAGTGTCCGCCTAGGTAGGGCAAAGGCTTTGCTTTGCCCTTCATGACCTGGACGCCAAGAATTTTGCTCACATATTCCCCGACTGATTCGGGCTTTGCCGGCGTTATGTAGAACTTTTTGTAGATCTCAGAGGTCTCTTCGATGTAGGAAGGTTTATTTCCAGAGTTGATGTACTTCCCGGATACAAAGCCAAAGGCGTGATACAGCGCAGTGCTCAGGATGTAGTCTCCCGTATCCACCAGATCGCCTACCTCTCTTGAGGCATAGAGAGTGCGATCCAGGGTTTCAATGGAACATTCCACTGCCGGGAAACTCTCACTCATTCTTTTATCCCCTTTTTCTTTCCTTTTGGTTTTTCATTCACGCTCTGGAAGAATGCTGAAGCCTTCACCTTTTGTTCTTCCAGAGCTTTCTTCATTTCATCTTCTTTGATGTGATCGACAAACTCCTTAACCTCGTCATCTCCAAGGGCGTCGATATTCAAAGCTTCGATTTCCTCATCGAACGCCTGTTTAACAAGCCCTTTTACTTTCTCAATATCGAGCACATGACTATAAAGCACTTTATTCAAGCTCTCGGAGTTCATACCATCACTACTCGTGGCCAGACGCCTAGCCACCTCCTGGGAAAGAAATAGATTTGCAGGTCCTTCCTCTATGCCGTAATAGATTCCAAGAATATGGTTATCCATCCGCCCGATCCTTGAAGTCGCTGCACCGTAACGCTTATTCATCTTGGTCACACCCAAAACAAAAATCAGCTCCTGAACGGTCGAATCCCTAAGTGTCACCACGCACGGGAATAGAGCTCCGGGCATGATGAAATCAGGTTCACGAATTGCAGTTGTAGCACCTTTGGCGAATGCATCTCCTGGCGCATTCTGGAACTTCTCCTCAACGAGGACGCTGGAATCCCTTATCGAGTATGCTGTATCATACATTACCCGAGAAGTGACAGAGATTGCTTCATCGCCTGCAGCGCTCCCGTAGAGCATCGACTCAGGCGATTCCTGGTTCATCTTGTTCACATCCATTGTATCCTGGACGTTTATGAGATTCCTCTGCAGCTCTTTCCCTTTTCTTCTATCGCTCCCGGTCTGTTTTCTCTTGAACATCATCACTGGAGAGTAGTCTACCAGTCCATCAAATGTGCTGATTCCAACCGTGGTGATATCTGCATCCTGACCATTTGTCGTGAAAATGGCGCTTGATTGCAGTTCTCTTAGCAGCAAAATGTGAATATAATGTGCGCTGGGTTCATTTGTTAGATTCTCTACAAGTCCTGTTGCCAATTTGCTTTTGATCTCTTCGATGCTCATCTTATCTCCTCCATCTCAGCATGATTTTCTTTGTTCGAATTTCTATCATCCCAATATCTGCGGCGTATGCTCAATGTTGCTGAATAAAAACCATCAGCGAGGCTGTTTGACATTTTCTTCAGCCTGCCCGGTTTTCCCTCGCAGATGTCATTCAGAATCTTATCTACAAAATAATCAGCAAACACATCTGCCTTGGCATCAAGTCCCATCCTTTCCGGAACGAATGCCTGATCATCCCCCATTCGATCGATAGTCTTCTGGATGCGTCCAGAGACCGTCGCTCTGTAATCACATTTCGACAGATCTACGCCTCGAAGTTCCGTAATTGCCTTTACGGATTCACGGAACAGTCTTTCCACGGCATGCGGCTTGAAACCCTTGGGCTGCGCAATATCGAAACCAAGCTCCGCCAAATGACATATTTTATCTGATTCATTCATCTCTGATCACCTTCTCAAACCATCCAGAAATAGAGCCTCTTCGAGCAGATACTGTACCTTGTTTTCATTCTCAGATCCGCGATAAACCATTTTCAAAAGATAAGACCCTGGAAGCACTTCGTCTCTTATCACTCTAAGGTACTTTGGAAATAGAGAGTCTTTTAACCCAGAGCTGGTATTGTAACCGAGACGTATTAAAGCACTGGCTGATTTAATTGTCTCCTCCAGCTTTGAAAGTGGAATGAATTTTCCATAGAAGTCAATCACATGTGAATTGATCGAATCCAAAGCTACAACTTCTTTAAAATCTCTGCCACGCATAGTTGTTATGGGTGAATGGCTGACAACTACCCGCATTCCCGTGTATGCAGCAATGATAAGGGCGATGTAGACTCCAAAGAAATGAAATTCCGTAGTATTCTCGGAAGGTTTGTAGAAGATCATGCTAGCAGTACCGATGGTGTTACCGTATCCTTGTGCCATATACTGAGCCATGCTCATACCTTTGGAGCCTTCATCTTCCTCTTTTACTGCAAGGTCCTTAATCCAAGAATTGTAGACGTCCACGCTGATTCCCATTTCCTTAGAGCCGCTTATGTACCTTGAGTTGAATGTCATCTCTGCGAGTGCGGCCATCCTCACCCGGGCTTCATCTGAAAATCTTGAGAGAATAGATTTGACCAGCTCCCATGATTCTGATGTAAAGAAATAGTCCGGGATGAAATGGAAATATAGAACTTCATTATTCAAGCCCTTGCCTTTGGGAAGGGTGAAACCATTCATCCTCAGAGCAAGCTCTACGCCACACGGAACGCAAGTATAAATGTTTGTTGGCTTTGATTTCCCAACAAAGATCCTGTTGGTAAAGTTGAAGGACAAGAACGAGTTGGAATTCTCCATCTCTTTCTTATTGAGCAATGTCCCGCGATTGCATAGATTGCATGTCTTTCCACTCAACTCGTATTCTTTGTAGGTATCGCTGAGATTGGACTCATCAAGGCGGCAAATAGTGCCGTTTATCGTCAGAACATCGTGAAGGTATTCGATGAGTTCCTTGCGGTACGTGCCCGTTTTGCTTGCTACAAACTCATCCCACCCGTCCATTTGAGAAATGTTGCTCCATATCTTGTCAAAGAGAAAATCTATGGCATTCGCAGAGGGCATATTTCTTAGCTTTATGCCATTGTACTCGCAATCCATCACGCACTGGCCTATAGCATAAGAATAATCCCATTTTCCACCGTTAGCCAAGAAGGTAGTGTCTTTTTCCATTGAGTTGAGCAGTGCATTACAGACTTCTGCAGGAACACCCCAAATCTCACATGTTTTCTGGAGCGATAGCCTATTATCCAAAATAATCTCGGATATGAAAGATTGATGAACAGTAGCTACAGCTCTGGCAAATCCTAATAGGATCTTTTGGCCGTCTTTCGAACTTTCCATTTCTAATGGAACAACTTCTCCGCATCTGGTGATGCCATCGATCATTGAATCTGTCAAGCCCACGCTCTTTTCTGCATGAGCCGATGCGATGGACTTCTCAAGGAAGGTGCGCAACATAGTCTTAGCACCGCTGAAGAAATAGTATTCATCACTTAGTCCATAATATCCAAGTCGCGGCGTTTTCAGATTGTTGCCAATTCGACTCGGATTTGAAAGGGCTGGAGATGATGCCTGGATATTCCCTTCCAATGCTTCGTAAACACTTTCAATAAAATATTTTGAAATGGCGGCCCGTTGCATTCCTTTACCAATATATACGCAGCCATCCTGATATGCCATGAGCATTATCAAACCCTGTTTTTGGAGCACATCTGCCACAGTTTTGTTTATTATCCCGGAGAGGATGCCCTTAACGTCATCCAGCCTATGGTATTGCAGATTCAATTGTTCTTCTGGCAGATCTTGCGGGAAACCGTCACGTAGCGCCGTCAATGATCGAGCCGAGACAGCCTCCTCAGGAGACGAACAACTCGCCATATTATCCATTAGGTAAAGGAACGGCTCCAGGTCCATGAAGCGGGAAGTGCGTGCCCCTGAGCGAGAGAACCTGCTCTTGTGGAGTGCAACAGCAACTGAAAGATAATCCTCCTCTAACAACCGAGGGGCAAAATCTCTCAGATGCATTTTCTCAATGAAACTCTTGATAAGGGACTCAGGAATCTCGAACTCATTTTCCATTGAGTCCGGTCTTTCAATCGCTTCTTCATCCTCGATCCATTCTTCAAATTCCAGCTTGTGGAGCTCATGCACTACGAAGAGCGCAATGCATTCTCGGAGTCCATTCTTATCGAGCGGCCTTGCATTCAATTTTCCGAGAGCCTCGTTGAAACGCATGAGAAAGAGAATGCCGTTTCTGATGTGGTTGAGCATGCTCTGATCGGTTTTTCCGAACTCGACGCTCTTAGCCGGTTTGAAGGCCATTCCTCTTTCGACAAGATGAATATCCACTGCATTGAGATACTCTTCGAACAACCCAGGCTCAAGTTCCTCAAAAGATTTGTTATCTCTTTTGAGATCCATCTCCCTTAATCTTTTTCGATCTCTAAAGATATCCTGCAAAGAATCAGATACCATTATTTCGTCACTCCCACAGTCACCTTCGCCGCCCCGCACCCGCGAGCGACTGCACTTCCCACACCGCTATATTCTGCAAACCTGGCCAGGGCTACAATTCCATTCCTCATGCTATCAGGTGCATCCCTGGTGAATGTGTACCGACAGCGCCCCACAAACCCTTGCTTCATGATCGGCCTCGGATGGCCTTTGACCTTGTCAAACACGGTGTTCACCACCACGCTATGCGTATCGTAGGCCATAGGCTTTTCCACAATGTATCTTGCCATCTCATCCCGCTCAATATTCATCCTCAGCTCCTCCGGACAGACCGAGTTCCACTTTGACAAGAGAGAGTGGAAAACCGCTTCCCGATGAGGGAACATCTCAATGACCTTGCTGTTCCTATATTGAATGCAGACCGGCGATTTGAACTCAAAATCAAGATATGGATTTTTGACCTCTCCCGCTGACTTCACAATATCCTGGAAGCTGGCAGTGGAGCTGGAAACCTCCTCCGCCCGCAAATCTCCTCTCTCCAGGCGGAGGTTTCTCTCTCTCAAGACCAATGGCTGGATGATGGAGCGGAAGATCTCCACCTCCTTTGGATCGGTTATCCCTATATTGAGATTGTATCTTTCGTTTGGGTCAACCACCTTATGCTTCGATCTATGAGAATGCAAAAATTTGCCCTCCAGAGGGCCCAAAGATATCGAGCTGATAGGAGAATCATGCGTATGGCTGGCAGCCGTCTCGTCTGCCTCCTGCATGATCCCGAGCAATGAAGAGTATAGTTGATAGCCATCGCTGTATGGAATATCAAATCCAGATTCTGGCCGGAGTATGAGTATGATCTTTTGTGGCATCCATCATATACTGCATTCCTTTACATTTAAATCTGTCGATTATTGCAATAATTTCAAAATTCTGCAATAATAAGTCTACAATTTCGAAAGAATGCAACGGAAAGAATTTAAGCTAGGAATTGCATGATTGAGCAATGAAAACCTACCTATCGCTCTCAGGCTTCGATTCCTCCCAGATAGTATCCCTGATAGTGAAGTATGGAATTGAAGGCGGAGATAGAATAGTCCTTATCCGTCCTGAAGTAGAGCCGGACACACGCGGAGAATCGACCATCCAGGCCATTCGAGATCTCTCCCGTCAGATCGACAGCTCCATAAATCTTGAGATCCACCGGGTCAACCACCGGGATTTCGAAGGGATGGTACTCTCTCTGAAAGACCTCCTGGAAAAGGCCGAGGGGCAGGTTATCGTTAATCTCTCAGGAGGGCCGCGGGAGATCTTTCTCGCATTCGCTATTGCCTGCATCTCCAAGCCGGAGAAGATCCACAAGACAACCAACTTCAGCGATATCGACAGAAGCCTCAATGAAATCCGCTTGCCCAATGTAGTTGCAGCCCTTGAGGAGAAGCAGATAAGGATTCTAAAGGATATATCTGAGTTCTCGCCCGCGACCATTACAGATATAGCAGAGCGTCTCACCCTTTCTGAGAGCACTATCTCCAGACAGGTGGCCCGGCTGGCTGATATCCAGGCCCTGGAGGTATTTCCCAGGGGCAAGACAAAGGAGCTGCGAATTACCCTCACCGGCAAACTGCTCCTCTGATACTGCAAACATAGCCATAAGCGTTGACCGGCTGCAGGCCATTCCAAATCGATTGATGATAATCCAATCAGATCTTTAATCGGCAGGAAAAAGTAGAATAGAGCCTGGCCCGCCTGTATTATATTTCTTAATTTATAAAATTCTCCAGGCAATTTCTGACGGTCTCCTCCCATAATTGTGAAACTTGATATCACCGTCAAGCTAACATTCACTGCCAATCTCGCCTAACCGTCGGAATCTGGGTATCCAAGCCACCCCGGCGTTGAGGGGGCCAGAGCACTACCGCGCGTTTTCTCGCGCGCGGCGTCCACAAAAAAAAACAGCCTGTATGGATCAGTCTTGGCAGTATTGCAATCAAGGTTTCGGAAATCGACCAAGGAAATGCTTCTTTTCAATCAGCTTTTGCAGATCAACCTTCCAGAATCAACCTTCCAGAACCATCCGATTCAATTCCCGGATTTTTCGATCCTCGTCTTAAATCTGACGACAAACAAGACAGAGCAGATAGTTCTTTAAATAAGAAAGTCCAATCATTGAATGATGATGGTGAAGGCAAGATATGAAAATAATGTTCTCAAACCTCTGGAAAAGCTCGATTTAACAGAAGGAGATGTAGTTGAAATCGAGATAGTTAAATCCAATGCAGATAGACTAGTTGGCCTTCTAAAAGATATCGATATAGATTCAGTCGACCTGCAGCATGCTGCAAGAGATATCTGGGTGAGAAAGGTTGTATCTGATTGATACCAATATTTTTCTGGAGGCAATGCTGGAGAGGAAATATAGAAATGATTGCCTTACATTGCTAAGAATGATCGATAAAGGCGAAATTAATGCCTTTGTAACGACCTATTCGATTCATTCCATTGAGACCATTTTAGATAGAATCGGAAATTTGGACGCTCTCAGGACATTTTTAAAAAGCATTGGAAGGATGAAAGGCTTGAACATCTACAATACTGACCTCAGAGATGAGCTTGCAGTTATAGATGAAATGGCAGTAGGCCTGGATTTTGATGATGCTCTGCAATCATATGTCACTAAGAAGCTCAATTTGCAGATAATAAGTTTTGATAGACATTTTGATGGAATCGAAGGGATAACCAGACTGAGACCGAAGGACGTACTATCTGCTGAGAAAAAAGAATAGCTAGAACCATCAACTGCAAGGACATTTTTTTCCCAAGCCACCCCGGCGTTGAGGGGGCCAGAGCACCACCGCGCGTTTTTTCGCGCGCGGCGTCCACAAAAAAAACAGCCTGTATGGATCAGTCTTGGCAGTAATGTAATCAAGGTTCAGGAACCGAAGGACGTATTTTCCGCTGAAAAAAAGATTGGCCAGAACCATCAAAGGCTGGGCCTGGCACTAGCCCTCTTGCAGCACTCCATCCAGCCAGTTGAATATCCTCTCGTTCGAGATGGTCGGGGCGCCCATCTGGCAGTGCAGCCCAGCTCCCTCTTCAGTGGTGAAGAGCAGATACTCTTTCGGACCGGTCAGGGCGTCGTAAAGCGGCCTCGCCTGGCCCGCCAGGAGCGTGTCGTTATCCGAATCGACAACAAGGGTGGGACACCTGATCAGCCCGGCTACGTCCTTCAGCGTATATGGAGCGATCATTCGGAAGTATTCGCTGGGGGTTTGGGCTCCGAAAACGATCATGCCGTGTTCTACCGCCCAGCCTGTCTCGATGCTCTGTTTCATGTACTCGCTCATCTCCTGGTCGAATTCCCGCGACGCATTCTCGTCGCTCAGAATCTCCTCCATATTGGGCAGGGCTTTTTGCATCACGCTGGCATTGAAGTCGTAGACGCCTCCATTGGCGATGCACGCAGCTATGCGGTGGTCGAAGGCAGCAGCTCTCGGTGCCAAGTAGCCGCCGAAGCTGATTCCCATGAGGGCAATTCTATCCGGATCAACCTCGCTCAGGTTCTGGGCAAAATCAATCACTGGCGTTACTGCAGCCTCCCAGTCAGGCCTGAAGGGCATCCCTTGTACTCGGATCATCTCACCCTGGCCAGGCCCCTCGAAGATCAGCACGTTATATCCCCTATCGATAGCGAATTTTGCCACCCCGAAGTACAGCTCTTCACCAGTTCCGTCAAAGCCGGTATGAACGATCAGAGTCGGCCTACTGGTGCCGTTGCCGTCCACCAGACACAGGTAGCCGGGGAGGGTGGTGTTCTGGAAAGGAATGCGGACCGGCCGGATGAGGCCGCTGGAGAGGTTTGCTGCCTTAATGAAGCAGTCATGGCTCTTCTCCCAGGTGGACACAATCCTAGGATCATCGGGATTGATGTCCAGGTAGAATCCAGCGTTCCGGTAGTAGTTCGAGGCCCTCAGGAAGGCTTCCTTTGCGCTGATCTTATGTCCACTGGCCAGGAACTCCTCGGCAGTACTCTCCAGCCTGGCGGCAGTTCTGTTCCATTGGCCGTACCAGCTCTCAGCATCGCCATCTTTGATGCGAAAAGCCGTGTCCAGACATTCGTTGATGTCTGCGCCTCCGCTCGCTGTATAGCCGATGGTCCGGAGGAACTGGAAGTTGAACTCTTGATTCTGAAATATCGATCCCGAAATATCGGTGCTGTTCATCTCATCAGCTCCTGCAGCAACAAGAGGTGCGATCAACAGGCTCAGAAATACAACCTGGCAGAGCCTGAATCCGAAAAGAGAATGCTTAAGCATAGAATTGTCCTCAGAGAACATGGGATATTATTAATGGTACTTAAATTTTAGCCCGCATTCAATTATAAAATTATCGTCTTGCAGCGGGAAAGATATATCAATATTGAGTGGCATAAAATTGACTATGGTTCAAGAGAGCGTTTATCGAGCTATTGAGCTCGTAGGATCATCCCCCATCGGTTGGGAAGATGCTGCCAAAAACGCAATCGACACGGCACATAAATCCATCTGGAACCTAAGGATCGCACGCGTTGCTGAGCTTGATGCCAAACTAGATGAAAAAGGTAATATAATATTATACAGAATTAAATTAAGAATATCCCTCAAATACGAAGACTGGAAGACAGATTTGGGCTGGAAGGTTCCAAAGGGGGACGCAGCCGAGCCCCTCTGCTGAGGCAAATCGATACCATTGAGCGATTCGGAAGAATGATTCCACAAAGCAAATTCGCGTTCTCTTCGGCGGCTCTGGTGCCTGATCGCTCTTCCATAAAAGATCTGAATTGCACCCCACAATTATTATAATCTAATTAATAAATTTTGAGGCAGGCAGAGCAACCTACAAATACAATCAACCCTTATCGCTGTCCCGGCGCGGTTGGGAACATGTCAGAAATAAAGCTGCTCATCGATGATCGAGAGGTATCCGTCCCCCAGGGGTCCACCATTCTCGATGCTGCCCGCATTGCGGGCTCTTATGTGCCGTCTCTTTGCCACCACCCGGACTTGAAGCCCATAGGCTCCTGCAAGCTCTGCATCGTCTCTGTGGAAGGCCTGGATTACTATCCTTTATCCTGCAATACCCCTGCAGCCGAGGGAATGGTTGTCCATACCCGCACCGAGGAGCTCCAGGAGATGAGACGACATACCCTGGAGATGCTCCTCGCCCTCACCAACCATCCCACCTCCTGCCTCTTCTGCGAGAGAAAGAACGAATGCGGCGAGCTGCGGGAGTGCATGCGCAAGTTTCCAGTAACAGTGGGCTGCAAGTACTGTCCTAACGACGGCCAGTGCGAGCTGCAAGAGGCAGTCACCTTCACCGGTTTGGACAAGATCAGATATCAGACCTCTTTCCGGGATATGCCGGTATTAAGAGAGCCGTTCTTCGACCGCAACTACAATCTCTGCATCATGTGCAGCCGGTGCATAAGAATGTGCGACGAGGTACGCGGCCTGGGCATCCTATTTAACAACCCCGATTTTCACCGCAACCACTGGATAGGTCCCGAATCCCTGCAGGAGGCAGACTGCAAGTTCTGCGGGGCATGCGTTGACGCCTGCCCCACCGGCGCCCTCTTCATCCGTTCGGAGAAATGGATCCGGCCCGACCGCACCGTGGTCACCATCTGCCCCTACTGCGGCGTAGGCTGCAGCCTGGATCTCAAGATCTCTGAAGACAGAATATTATCCGTCACGCCAAGCCGGGATGGAGCGGTAAACCGGGGCCAGGCCTGCGTCAAAGGCCACTTTGGATTGGAGGAGATCATCCACCATCCCGACCGCTTCACCACTCCTCTGATAAAGAGAAACGGTCAATTCGAGCCGGCATCCTGGGATGAGGCTTTAGACCTGGTCGCCCGGAGGTTCACAGAGATCCAAGATCGATACGGCCCCGATTCTTTAGGGGCTTTCTCCTCCTCCCGCTGCACCAATGAGGAGAACTATCTGGTGCAAAAGCTTGCCAGAGCGGTCTTTAAAACCAACAATGTGGACAACTGCGCCCGGGTCTGCCATGCCCCCTCAGTGACCGGTCTTGCCGCCTGCTTTGGCAGCGGAGCAGCCACCAACTCCTTTGACCAGATTGAAGACGCCGATGTCCTTTTCATCATCGGCTCCAATACCACTGAAGCCCATCCCGTAGTCAGCCTGAAGATAATCAAGGCAGCCAGAAATGGAGCGAAGATAATCGTCGCTGACCCCCGTAAAATCGAGCTGGTCGACAGGGCATCGGTCTGGCTCAACCAGAAACCGGGAACAAGCATCGCCCTGATAAATGCAATGATGAATGTGATCCTTAAAGAAGGGCTGGAGGACCGGGATTTCATAGACCGGCGCACCATGGGATTTGAGAACCTGCAAAAGACGGTGGAGGAGTATCCGCCTGAAAGGGCATCCCAGATCACCGGAGTGGCGGCAGAGGATATCATCGAGGCCGCCCGGCTCTATGCCAGGGCCGATAAAGCGATGATCATCTACGGCCTGGGCATAACTGAGCACACCACTGGAACCTCCAATGTGATGTCCCTGGGCAACCTGGCAATGCTCACCGGAAACGTTGGCCGCCGCTCGACTGGCATCATGCCTCTGCGCGGCCAGAACAACGTCCAGGGGGCCTGTGATATGGGCGCCCTTCCCAACGTCCATGTCGGCTACCAGCCGGTGACCGATGCTGGCATCCGGTCCAAGTTCGAGGAAGCCTGGAAGGTTGCCTTGCCTTCTGTCCCCGGCCAGACCTCCACCCAGATGATAGAACGCAATCCGGGAAAGGAGATCCGCGGCCTTTACATCCTGGGAGAGGACCCCGCCCATACCGAGCCCGACACCAACCGGGTGAGATCAACTCTGGAGTCCCTGGACTTCCTGGTAGTGCAGGAGATATTTCCCACTGAGACCACCAGGTATGCAGACGTCATCCTGCCCGCAGCCAGCTTTGCCGAGTGCGATGGAACATTCACCAACGGCGAGCGGCGCATTCAAAGGGTGCGGAAAGCGATACCAGCACTATGCGGCCAGGAGAACTGGCTGACGATCTGTCAGATCGCCCAGAGGATGGGCTATCCGATGAGCTACGGCCACCCCTCGGAGATCATGGATGAGATCGCCTCACTGGCGCCGATGTTTGCCGGAGTGAAGTTCGATCGGCTGGATGACGGCGGGCTGCAGTGGCCCATACCGTCCCTTGACCATCCGGGAACAGAGACCCTGCATGCGGAGAGCTTCAGCTGCGGCCTGGGAAGGTTCAATGCCGTACAGCACAAGTACCCCGCTGAGCAGACCGATACGGAATATCCCTTGATCCTCACCACCGGCAGGAGAAGGGAGCATTACAACTGCGGATCCATGACCAGGCGATCCAAAGGAATAATGTGGGTATGGCCGGAGGAGGCCATAGAGATAAGCCCTGCCGATGCCAGAGAACTCGAGATCGAGGACGGAGAGACGGTTGTTGTCAGCTCCAGGCGGGGCTCTGTTAAGACCAAAGCTAGGGTTACAGACAAGTCCTCCCGCGGCATGGCCTTCATGTCGTTCCATTACCAGGATGTCTTGACCAACCTTCTGACCAATGCCGCTCTTGATCCTCAGGCGAAGACTCCGGAGTACAAGGCATGCGCTGTGAAGATAGAAAAGTTAAAGGCGTAATGATTGGATGATCTCTAAAGTTTACATTTCCTACGATCCGGATGATGAAGACCTGGCTCTGCGGCTCTCGCTAGCGCTGGGGCGGGTGGGCCTGGAAAGCTATGTCGCCCTGTACAATCAATCGCCTGCTATCTCTCTTGCCGATAGGGTGTCCTTTGCCATAAGGAACTCCGAGTGCCTGGTGGCTCTGGCAACCCGGAAGGGAAGTCGTTCTCCAACCCTCTGCCAGGAGATAGGTCTGGCCAGGGGCATTGACCAACTGATCATTCCCTTGCAAGAGGAGGGCGCTCAGCTTCCTTTTCTGATCGATCAATTGCGAGCTTTACCCTTCAGAAGGGAGAGTTTTGCCGATGCCATAGGCATCTTGATCAAAAGCATCCGGGAGTTGAGCCGTCTGGAGTGGCTTCGGGTGGTCTGCCCCCAATGTGGAGAGGAGATGACCCAGTATCTGACCGACCAGGATGAGGTGGACTCTGCCCTGGAAAAGGGAATCTTCCTGGAGACGATCTGCAGCTACTGTCAGAACACAATCCTGCTCGACCCGCGGACATTCGAACCTCTGCCTGGGGAGCAAGAATCGCTGAAACCCCAGAAGTTCATAGAAAATTTTTGACAAATGGCTTTTTTTCCCTTGCATAGGTTTAAGTGAATTAAGGAGATCATACTACCTGAAGTCCATGCCCATTGGTGTTTATGTATGTCATTGCGGCCTGAATATCGCCGGCGTCTTGGATATTGAAGAGCTGAAGAGCTTCGCCGAGAAGCTGCCTGATGTGGCCGTGGCCAGAGATCTGCAGTTCTCCTGCTCGGATATTGGGCAGGAGCAGATTCAAAAGGATATTGCTGAATATAAGCTAGATAGGATCGTGGTGGCCGCCTGCTCGCCCAGACTGCATGAGCCCACATTTCGCCGGGCCATTGCCAAGGCCGGGCTGAACCCCTATATGCTGGAGATGGCCAACATCCGGGAGCATTGCTCCTGGGTGCACATGGACCTGCCAGCCATGGCCACGGAGAAGGCCAAGGACCTGATATCAATGGCCGTGGCCAAGGCCGCCCTCCTGCAGCCCTTAGAGCAGGAGCAGATACCGGTTAACAAGGATGTGATGGTAGTAGGAGGAGGCGTGGCCGGGATCGCTGCCGCCCTGGACCTGGCGGATGCGGGCTTTCATGTGTTTTTGGTGGAACGCCGGCCGACCATCGGCGGTTACATGGCCCTGCTCACAGACGTCTTTCCCACCAACGACTGCTCCATCTGCGTTCTGGGCCCCAAGATGTCCGAGGTCTTCAACCATCCCAATATCACCCTCTACACCTATTCCGAGGTCCTGGGGGTGGAGGGCAGCGTGGGCAACTTCACAGTATCTGGAGTTCACCGGGCACGCTATGTGGACCCGGTCCTCTGCAAAGGCTGCATAAACGAATGCGCAGACGTCTGTCCAGTGGAGGTGCCCAATGAGTACGACTTTGGCATCGGCAAGAGAAAAGCCATCTATGTGCCCTATCCACAGGCCGTTCCTCTGTCGGCATGCGTAGACCCCAAGGCATGCATCGGCTGCGGCCGGTGCGTGGAGTCCTGCCCCACCCAGGCGGTCAAGCTGGATCAGGTGATCGAGCACTTCAAGATCAATGTGGGGGCCATAATCGTGGCCACTGGATGGCAGCCCTTTGACGCTGCCCGGAAGGAGGAGTACGGCTTTGGCAGGCTCAGGGATGTCGTCACCACTCTGCAGATGGAGAGGATGCTCAATGCCTCCGGTCCGACCAAGGGCGAGGTTGTCCGGCCGAGCACGGGCCAGGTCGCCCAGTCCATAGCTTTCTTGCAGTGTGTCGGCTCCAGAGATGCCACAGTCGGCAACATATATTGCTCTCGGATCTGCTGCATGGCCTCGCTGAAGAATGCCCAGCTGATCGCTGAGAAGTACCCCGGCTCGGATATCACCATCTATTATATCGATATCAGGGCGGGTGGAGAAGGTTATGAGGAGTTCTATGTGCGGGCTCAGATGCTGGGGATAAACTTCGTTCGCGCCCGCGTATCCAGCATCGAGGAGTTAGATGGCGATATCTATCTCAGCTTTGAGGACACCCAGACTGGAGAGATAAAGAGGGTCCGGCACGATATCGCTGTCCTCTCCGTGGGCCTGGAGCCGGATAAGAGCGCGGACGTCCTGGGCAACCTTCTCGGCCTCTCCCGCAGGCCGGACAGGTTCTTTGAGATCGCTCACCCCAAGATGAGGCCGGTAGAGGCTCATATCGATGGGGTGTTCATCGCCGGGTGCGCCTCCGGGCCCAAAGAGATCCCCATATCCATCGCTCAGGGCAGTGCTGCCGCCGCCAAGGCCATAAGGCTATTGCAGAAGGGATTCTTGGATCTGGAGCCCACATCAGCCTATGTGGATCCCGATCTGTGCATCAGGTGCAAGCTGTGCGTCGATGTCTGCCCTCAGAAGGCCATATCTGTGAAGAGTCCGGCTTACGTGGACGAGGCAGCCTGCAAAGGCTGTGGGTCGTGTGCTGCCGCCTGTCCAGTGGATGCCATCAAGATGCGCCTGTTCTCAGATGAGCAGATCCTGGCCCAGGTCAGAGCGGCGACCGAGGTGAAGAAGGAGTTTCCCCTTATCATCGCATTTTTGTGCAACTGGTGCAGCTACGGTGCAGCCGATCTCGCCGGTACCTCTCGCATTCAGTATCCCACCAATGCCCGCAACATCCGGGTGATGTGTTCGGCGCGGGTGGATCCCAGCTTCGTCCTGGAGGCCTTACGGCGGGGGGCGGATGGAGTGCTCATCGCCGGCTGCCGTATAGGAGAATGCCATTACCATGATGGGAACTACCAGGCTCTGCAGAGGGTGAATGTATTGAAGGGTGTCCTGGAGAAGATCGGCATAAATCCGGGGAGGGTCAAGATCGTCTGGTGTGCGGCCAGCGAGGGCGAGATCTATGCCAAAGATCTTAGGGAGTTCATCGGGGAGCTGAAGGCCATCGGTCCCATAGGAACTGAGCTGGATAAGAGGAGAAAAGGTCCTGGAGAGGAAAAAGCAGAGAAAGAGGCTGGTCGAGAGGCGGAGGCAGATCGAAAGGAGGAAGCAGAGATACAATCGGAAAGCACGATGGCCAAGGGAGGTGAGGGGCAGCATGATGGAGATTGAGAAGGACATGGAGGTGGAAGGATCCCATATCCTGGCCAAGCAGAGGACCAAGGATAGCGAGAAGATCCTGGATTACGATTATAAGAAATGCGCCGGCTGCTCCATTTGCGTTGCCATCTGCCCCAAAAAAGCCTTGCAGGAGGGGCCGCTGAAGGAGATCGCCAAAGGCCTGGATGCGCCGCCTGTGTTGATAGACCAGGATCTTTGCGTATTCTGTGGGATGTGCGTGAACTTCTGTCCGATGAAGGCCTTCGAAATGAGAGTTGTGGAGAAAAAGGCTGAGCCAGAGGCGGCAGAGGCTGCCGAAGTAAAAGCATGACTGAAAATGTGTGTGAGACAACAGAAAAGGCAATGCCAAAGCCGGTCGACTTCAGAGAGAGGGAGGAGTATCCCAGGCTCATGGCCGAGGCGAAGCCAAATGAGAAGTGTCTGCCCTGCCTGCTCTGCGAGCCCGTCTGCCCGACGGAAGCGATCAAGGTGACCTTTGACAAGACTCGGGAGGATTTTGGACCCCTTCGGGAGGGGATTGAAGGGAAGATCTCCATAGATCAGGAGAAGTGCAACCTCTGCGGACGGTGCGCCAGGTTCTGCAAGGCCTTCCTTCTGGTCGATAAAGTGGAAAAGGATCGGGATCCCCGCGATCTGGTGCCTTATGAGCAGCTGCTGATAGACGAGGATCTTTGCGACTACTGCGGGCTGTGCGTCCCCCTCTGTCCGGAGGAGGCGATCGCTGTCGAGGGCGAGCCTCTAAAGCTTGATGAGGAGCCGAAGATCGAGGGGAAGATAAAGGTCGATGAGAGCCTATGTATTGGCTGCGGCAGATGCGCTCTGGTCTGCCCCTATGAGGGCATGGACATATCCAAGCCCTTCCAGGGGGAGATCAAGATGGTGGAGAAGAACCTCGTTCGATGCGATCCCCTGGGCTGTCTGGCCTGCTTCAACGTCTGCCCTGCCAAATGCTGGTATGTGGACGAGCGGGGCAAAGCCGCTCCGGTGGAAGATCAGTGCATCCTCTGCGGGGCCTGCGAGAAGGCCTGTCCCGTCTCGGCTATTGATGTGCAGAGGACTGAGGTCAGCCATACGGAGGTAAAGGAGACCCCCTGGGCAGAGGAGTGGAAGGAGGCGATTCGTACCATATTGACCGGCGAGCGGAAGATACCGGATGTGAGCGGCGCTGTGGTCCCGCCCAAGATCGATAGGACGCCCCTGCCCGCTCCGGAGGCGCCGAAGGTGGATCCCGAGCTTCTGAAGATGGTGGATGAAGCCTTAAAGCCGCTGGTGCCAATGCTGGCCAAGCCCAAGATCCGTCAGATCATGGAGAACGAGCCGCCGGATAAGGCGAGCCAGAAGATTGTAGAGAGGCTCCACGAGGCTGAAAAGAAGAGGAAGAAGGCAAGAGAAGAGAACGCGGGGGCAGTGTAATGGCCACGGCAATCGAAGAGGATTTCAAGAACGAGGTATTAAGGCTGGCAGGAGAGGAGGTCAGGACCTGCATTCAGTGCGGCACCTGCTCGGCCAGCTGCCCCACGGCTCATCTTATGAACCCGAGCATAAGAAATTTGGTCAAGCTCTGTCTGGAGGGCAGACGGGAGGAGGCCCTGCACAATGAGACTCTGTGGCTGTGCACATCCTGCCTATTGTGCACTGTGCGTTGTCCCCGGGGAATAAGGCCGAAGATGGTCGTGTCCGCTCTGAAGGAGCTGGCGGACAGGGAGAAGATAGAAAGCCCTGGAAAGAACTACGACCACCTCTTCAATAAGCAGATCGAGGAATACGGTCGGATAAGCGAGCTTCCTCTCATCGGCGAGTTCTTGCTCTTCTATCCCCAAGGGACTGTTCAGTCCATGAAGGTGGGCCTGGAGCTTCTCCCCCGGGGCAAGATAACCCTGGAAAGAGAGCAGGTTATGGGAAAGGATGAGGTCAAGAGGATTATGGAGGAGCTGGGCAAATGAAGCTGGCTTACTATCCGGGTTGCGTTTCTCTCTCCACGGGAAAGGAGATGGACCGGTCCACCAGAGCGGTCTTTTCGAGCCTTGAAATCGAGCTGGAGGAGCTGGAGGATTGGAACTGCTGCGGGGCAACTCACGTCTCCAATGAGATGGTGGCCACGGGGCTTGCTGCCCGGAACATGTCCCAGACCGAGCTGGATATAGTGACCTCCTGCTCCATCTGCTACAGCAACCTCAGGGCGGCGGCCATGAAGCTGGAGGATGTGGAGATCAGAGCCAAAGTGAATTCCGTCCTGGAGAAGGAGTACAAAGGAGCGAAGATTCGGCACGCTCTGGATGTGATCCTCGAGGTTCTGGAGAAGGATGACCAGGGGATTGTGGTTCCTTTAAAGGAGCTGAAGGTAGCTGCTTATTATGGCTGCCTCCTCTCACGTCCTCCTGGGGTGTACAGCCCGGAGTATCCCGTTGTCCTGGAGAAGCTGATCCGGATTCTGCAGGCGGACGCTGTTGACTTCCGGCGGAAGACCTTCTGCTGTGGCGGGCCGATATTCATGCCCAAGGAGGAGGCTGCCAATGAGACCGCCTATCGAATCCTGAAAGACGCCAAGGAGGCGGGAGCGGAGGTCATCATCACCGTCTGCCCTCTGTGCCAGTTCATGCTGGATACCAAGCAGAGGTCGGTGGAACAGAGGTATGGTGAGGAGATAGGGATTCCAGTTCTCTATGTGACCCAGCTGGTGGGCATCGCATTGGGCCTGGGGCCGGACGACCTGGGAATGGATATGAATGCCGTATCGCCTATGCCGATGATGGAGCGGATATACCAGAGGATGGCGGAGCAGTAGAGGAGAAATGGCAGGAGGCTGCCACCTGGCTTGCTTTTATTCTATGAGGCAATATTTTCTTCGGCTCTTCGCTTAATTATGTGGGTCAGGCGCGGCTGAGAACAGCCATCTGTTCCTATGCGCCTCTGTGGTTTGATTGGATTGCAGATAACGGATTTTAGCCATATAGAGCACAAAGATCACAAAGGCCTCGCAAAGGTAATCCAGTTCTTGATAGCCCAATAATCCTTGGTGCGGTCTTTGTGTCCTTTGTGTGCTTTGTGGTTTATGGCTCTTTGCTGAATTATTTGGGTGAGGTACGGCAGCGGTTATAGTCTCTGTTCCTCTGTGGTTGGGTCAGAGCATAGCGGTTCACCACAGGGGCAAAAGGATACAGAGAATTTGCGATTCAAGTTCATCCATACTACATAGCGAGGAGCCTCTTCTTCTCTCGCTCCAAATATGCGAGGTATGGGTCTTTTGGCCAATTTCAGCTACTCAATGACGGTGCTGAGAAGGAGCAATATATTCCCAAACATAAAGAGCGAAATAGCGAAAGCGCCAATCATCTTCTTTGGTGTGGATCGAGCGATGAACAGGAGAATGAACATTACTGCCAGGATCGCTAAAGATGCAAGGAGCACTCTGCGTAATGGTATGAGAACAAGTTTTGCAAAGCCATAGTAGTATGTCATGTAATCCAGCAAGCTGGTCGCGGAATTAGATATGAATTGATAAACAGACAGTGAAATAACCACGAAAAGTAAAGTAAATATAAAACTTCTATTCCATTTTGAATAATTCTTAACTCTTTTAGAAAACCTATTGTATCTTTTTAATAAATGAAGCTCTAAATATTCATTTATTTTATTTATTTTATCATTAAAAAGTAAATAATCTGAGGCCAGGAGGAAGCCAGCGAAGAAGTTTGCAATGATCCCTGCCTGCTCCAGAGTTCTAGAATCCAAGCCTGATACAGCTAATTGAATATCAATTAATGGCATTTTTTCACTTTGGGCCCCCAGGTGGACTCTACCTATTTAAGTCCGTTGCCAGTGGCTTACGAGATATCTGAAAAATCCTTGATGTAATCCTTTTCAATCCTGTGAACTCATTTTTGGCAACGTCCATCCCAAAGTCATTTCGCAGGATTCGCGCCTCTGACATGATCGTGGCCAGGTCCCGGGCAGGCTGGAGCAGGGATGCGCCATGCAGCGGTTATCTCTCTAGACATATTGCAGGCCACATTGATCGATGCATATAATGCTGTCTTATCATATGGACTTTTCAGAGGGTTAAATTTGAGAAAACTGGAATTCCCCGAGCCGTTTAAGCATGATCATCCTCCTGTCCAAGAGCTTAGTGATATAGATCCTGGCCCATCCAGTCAAGGAGAGAAGTTTGCCGATTGGGTTTACGAGAACTTGGGGTCATGGCGATTCATACTCGCACAATCGATCCTTGTGGCAGTTTGGGTGCTGCTCAATGCAACTGCCTACATGCAAGCCTGGGATCCTTATCCGTTCATCTTCATGAACTTGATCTTCTCATTGCAGTCTGCCTATACCGCGTCTTTAATCCTGATGAGCCAAAATCGCCAGGATCGCCTAAAAGCTCACAATGATTATCTTATGAACATTCGCGCAGAGGAAGAGTCCAAGGCAGTCCTTGACAATTTTGCCGCTCAGAATAGAGCACTGGAGGAGATCTATCGTGAGCTTCTTGCCTTGAAGAGCAAAATGGAAAATGTTGAATAATATGCCAGAAGGAATCTTGAGTGGCCTGCCAACTCCTGGACCTTTGAGGGCCGGATTGAGTTGGGAGCTAATGCTATTACATTTTGAATTGTCTTATAGCAGGAAAGAGAGATTGGACTTCGATTTCGATGGAAAATCCCTTTCCTCGCAGCTTACCTGGGCTGGATCTGGAGGTCAATTATGCGATTCGCATTGGAGAAAGTAAAACGGGGGAGATGGCTGATATCCCCCGGTTTTTAGGTGCGTTTTCATGGAAGAGGCACGGAGACAAAAGGGCGTGCTACCAGGAAATTACCCTGTAGACCCAGTTGCTCAGAAGCGTCCAGATCTTGACAAAACCAGATCCCTTCTCCAGCTTATTCTTATCCTTTGCAGAATATCTTTCCCTATCATTCATCCAAGAGTCCATGTGAGGCTTTCACATCTCTTTTGAATATAACAATATCGGTGCGCATGATGAAAGGGCCTGATCTGCAACATTAAGATCCAAGATCTCCTGGCATAGGCGGGCTTGGAGACGGCATGAACCCATTCAGCAATAAATTAATAGCAGTGCAAAGGAACGCCTTTTCCGGCATTGATATAAAAAGATAATGCCAGATAAAGGTAATATAGCATAAGCACGAAGATGTTGGCGGAAGCATTGAACCGTGGCGAGCAGCAATTTAGCAGGAAAATCGCAGAGGATGAAATGAAGTCGCCGGAAAGGATCACCATAGCACTGGACGAAGAGACAGCTGGCCTGTTCAAGAAGATGAAAGAGGACTCGAACATGTCCCAGAGCGAGCTGATGCGAGAGTCTCTGAAGTTCTTTGGCAAACATAAGTTGCTCTTTGAATATGCGGAGGACAACAAGGTCTACACCCATGCAGAGATGCTCGCTGCCGGGGAGCATGTCATCCTTGATATTGACCACTGGATACTGTTCTTGAGCTTCATCGAGACGCATCCTGATAAAGAGAAGTTCTGGAGCCTGCATAAAGAGGTCAGCCGGGCCCATGCCGAGCAGTTCAAGCACAAGCTCTTCAATGCAGAGACCATCCTCCGCCGGCTGGAGATCTGCAACCTCTTTACCATGAATAAGACCGGCAAGAACGAGTTCACCCTCATCTTCGGATCGGATGCCCCCAAGAAGTTCGTCCTTAAGGAATTAGAGGAGATCTTCGATGGCATGGGCTTTTTGGTGGAGATCAAAGAGGACTTCTCCAAGCTCAGGATCAAAGTAATTCATGATCTATAAGAAAAATTAATCCCCTAGAAGGATCATACCCCCGCGAAGATGAATGACGTTTCCCCTTCCATGGATCTTATCTCCCTGGCAGAGGACTTCATCGCCGCAAAGCAGGAAGAGATAAGCCTGGAGCTGTCTAGAAAATATCTGCTATCCTCAGACGAGGTATCGGAGATCGTATCCACATTTTTGGAGGATTCTTATGGGCCGGCCATGGCCCTGGCAGGGGAAATTGCAGGGAGAGAGGGGCTGGTGCTGCTATTTATCGGCAGGAAGGACTGCGCCATCTGCCAGCGCTGCTACCCGGTCCTGGAGAGATTCATCATTGAGCACAGAGAAATAGAGCCGGTGATCCTCGACTACTCCCAGACTGAGGGACTGATCTATCACCTGATCCATAGAGAAGAGAGGGGAATGCTGCCTTTGATCGCTTTCATATTTAAAGGGAAGATGATGATGAAAACCTGTGGCGAATGCGCTGCAGAGCATGTTTATGAGAAGTGCTATCGCGACATAAGAGACGATTGCAGCCAAAATTTATATGTCCACTGAGATCGCACCGGAAGCCGAGGAAGAATATGACCATAATTGTGCTCAATTTCAAGACCTACCGTGAGTCTACAGGCCCGGAGGCTCTGCGCCTGGCCGAGATCTGCGAGGATATCGCCAGGGACTATTCTGTGCAGATGATAGTGGCACCCCAGACGGCAGACATCCATGCCATATCTCGTGAGGTAAAAATTCCGGTCTATGCCCAGCATGTAGATGGCGTTGGCTATGGCGGATTTACCGGACACGTGACCGCCGCTTCCATAAAAGCAGCAGGTGCGAGAGGTTCACTCATAAACCACTCGGAGAGAAGGATCAAGCTGGCCGATATGGAAGCCTCCCTCTCCGCCTGCCGGGATCTTGGCCTCGCGAGCATCATCTGCACCAACAACGTGGCCACCACCAGGGCTGCGGCAGCTCTTGAACCTGATTATGTGGCAGTGGAGCCTCCAGAGCTCATAGGAAGCGGAATTCCGGTATCCAAGGCCAATCCCAACGTGGTTAGCGATTCTGTCAGCGCGGTCAAGAAAATCGCCCCTCGTGTGGGGGTCCTTTGCGGCGCGGGGATAACCCATGGCGAGGATCTGAGAAGCGCTCTGGACCTGGGATCGGAGGGCGTCTTGCTGGCATCGGGAATCATTAAAGCCAAGGATCAGCGTCAGGCTTTAGAGGATCTTGTGACTGGGGCAAAATAGATGATGTCGGTGCACGTCAGGGTTTCTGGCCGGGTGCAGGGTGTTTATTATCGCGCCTATACCCGTGACCGAGCCAAATCCCTGGGAATCAATGGATGGGTGCGAAATATTCCCGGGGGCGGAGTGGAGGCGGTGCTGGAGGGAGAGAGACGACAGGTGGGAGAGATGCTCAAGGCTATGAAGTCCGGTCCTTCCGGTTCCGTGGTCTTGGGAATGGAGCTCTCGGAGATCGAGGCCAAAGGCTATAATGACTTTGAAATAAAATATTAAAATGGATGTGATTTATTGCTTACCGTCAACAGATACAAGTGCTGCTACTGTGGTGCCTGCGTCAGCGTATGCCCGACATGTGCCCTGGAGCTGGTGGAGACCTGGCTGGAGATTTCCGCAGACTGCAAAGAGTGCGGCATCTGCACCAAGATATGTCCGGTGGGAGCGCTAGAGGTCGAGGCATGAAATGCGATGTGATAGTGGTTGGAGCGGGCCCAGGCGGCTCAATGGCCGCAAAGACGGCGGCAGAGGCAGGCCTGAATGTGGTCCTGCTGGAGAAGCGCCAGGAGATCGGCGATCCCGTTCGCTGCGCTGAGGGGGTGGGCAAGAGGGCCTTATGCAAGATGGTCAAGCCAGAGGCGGAGTGGATCGCCTCTGAGGTGAAGGGCGCCAAGATCTACTCTCCAGACGGAAGCAGCATAGTCATGTCCGAGGATAGGAGCGGAAGCGAGGTTGGCTACGTTTTAGAGAGAAAGGTCTTCGACCGGGCCCTGGCTATGCAAGCCGCCCGCGCCGGGGCCCGAGTGCTGGTCAAGACTCGCGCCGCCGGCCTTCTGATGAATGATGGTGTTCCCTATGGCGTTAATGCCATTCAAGTGGGAGATCCTCTGAAAATCGAAGCCCCGATCATCATCGGTGCGGATGGCGTAGAGTCAAAGGTAGGCCGTTGGGCGGGTATTGACACCACGCTCAACCTCAAGGACATCGAATCCTGCGCCCAGTTTCTGGTATTGGATCCGGGAATCGATGATGACTACACCAAGTTCTACTTGGGAAACAGCATTGCTCCTTCAGGGTACGCCTGGTCCTTTCCCAAAGGGGAGAAGCTGGCCAACGTCGGACTGGGAGTCCTTGGAAGCCGATCCAGGCCCGGTGAAGCCATCCGTCTGCTGCGGGAATTTACAAAAAAGCACTTTCCCAATGGCAAGATAGTGGAGATGGTGGTAGGAGGAGATCCCTGCTCCGGGCCCATCCAGTCGGCCACTGCTGACGGCGTTATGTTGGTTGGAGATGCCGCCCGCCAGACCGATCCACTGACTGGAGGGGGGATTCTCAATGCCATGGAGGCAGGCGTCATCGCCGGAGGGGTGGCAGCAAAAGCTGTTGCCGCAGGCAACGTCACGAAAGAGGGGCTTCGAGAGTATGAGGAACGCTGGCGAGAGGGCATAGGCAGGCACCTGGCTCGCAGCCTGGAGTTCAAGGAGTTCTTCGTAAAGCTGACCGACAAAGATCTCAATATGCTGATCGGTTCCCTGGCAAAGGAGGACATATCCAAATTGGATCTGCCTGGCCTCTTGCGGGTGCTCTTCCGGTTGAATCCCAAGCTTCTCTGGGAGTTGCGCCACCTGATAACATAGTTGCCAGGCTCCAAAGGATCTGGATTCTGAATATGGCTTTGGCTTATTCCAGGGTGGAGGTGCCATCTGCCTTTTTTGGCAGCCTCTCCAGGTCAAAGCCGATTTTTATCTTCTCTTTATCCGCATCGAGCGTCACCACGCCCATATGGAAGATGTAGCGCATGGTCCGGCGGCCATCGGGGATGCGCAATTTATGCTCCCGGCGGAGGATCATGGCGCTGGCGGACTGCAGTGCCGGGCCGCTCTGCAAAAACAGCAGTCCGGGCAGGTTGAGCCGCTGGTGGCCAGTGGTCGGATATCTCTCATCCATCAGCTTTGCCAGCTCTTCGCGACGAATCTTGACGACTTCATCGCTGCTTTTGACAACGATCTGACTCTCGTCGGCATGCACCTCATCTATATGAGAATGAAGGGCACAGAGCACATAGCTATCCCCCCGGCCCTTATTCTCCTGGGGCAAAAGAGCTTCCAGCTTTTTCATAAAGGGCTTAAGAAGAGGACTGGCACCGGCAAAAAGTGCCCCCGGTAGGTTTTTAACCTCAGTCTTTGTCAGCTCATCCAGATCCCTTTTGTCAATCTCGATGGCTATCATAGAGAACCAAAGGACCTTACGAGATATATCTATATCGGGACGAATAAATTACGATTATAAAAAAATTTTCAAACTTATACTAAATTATTCTCCCTAAATTAATTATTTAACTCTATTTTGTAGTTGCTTTCGCAAGAATGGCAAAAAAACGGCTTTAATTTTTGAGGGATATCATCCCCTCAAAAAATCATCGTGATTATAAATTCCTAATCAGGCTTATTTTATCCTAAATAACCATCTAAATGCGAATATCAGCTGCATTTTGACTTATTATCTAAAGTATTAGTCTAAATAAGTAAAATTAAAAGACCAAGCCTTTCAAAACAAATTATTTATATCATTAAGTATTAGTGACCTGAAAAATATGGTGACGATTATGAGAGAGTCGACAGTAAAGATCCTGGATGACAAGGACATGGAATTCGTGGAGACGCTCCGCTCCCTTGGAGTGCCCCGAAACGTAGCAACCCTTATCACATTTCTGGCAAATGTGGATGAGGCCTCCTCAAGGGAGATAGAGATGGGCTCAGACCTCAGGCAGCCAGAGGTGAGCATTGCCATGAGAACCCTGCGCGACAACAACTGGATAGAGGAGAAGGAGATTAAACGCGAGGGCAAAGGAAGACCGATGAAGGTCTACTCATTGAAAGCAGGCATTGAAGAGGTCATAAAACATTTCGAGGAAGAGAAGCTGCATGAGTCCGCTCAGGCCATGGAGAGCATCCAGAGGCTCAAGCAGCTCATATCAACATAAATTATCCAGGATTCAATTATTGCTCGATCGGGGATGAGGATTTCAGATCTGCCTCTTAACTGGGGGAGATGAGAGCACCTCAACCTCTATTTTTGCTGCTATTCCCCGTCCAAGCGAGATCTTCGATCCGTTAAGCTCGATTACCACCGGTCCGCCAAAGGGATGGCAGGTTATTTTGCGCACACGGCTGCCTCTTCTTATTCCCATGGATTCAAACCTCCTCTCCCAGCCATACTCACCGTTCACGGAATGAATCTCCAGGGTCTGATTACAGGGGGCCCTTGAGAGCTCAATGTATCTCATCTCCGATCATCCACCTCGTCGCCATCACCTCCAGAACACGGATAAATCTTGCGCAGCGATCATCCTTTCGCAATCCTTCTCATCCCAATCAATTGCATCATAATCGCACATTCACCCCATTCTTCCTTAGATATGTCTTGACGTCTCTGATGCTGCATTCCTGGAAGTGGAAGATGCTGGCCGCTAAAGCTGCAGAGGCATCGGTCTTTTGGAAGACCTCCAGCATATGCTCGGGATTTGCGCATCCCCCCGAGGCGATCACAGGCACCCGGACCATTCTCGCCACAGCAGCGGTGAGGGGTATGTCAAACCCAAGCTTGGTGCCGTCTCTGTCCATGCTGGTGAGAAGGATCTCTCCTGCTCCCAGGGAGACGGCCTTTTTGGCCCAGTCGATGGCGTCAATTCCGGTGAACTCCCTGCCGCCATAATAGGAGCATTCAAACCAGCAGGGCCCCTCTTCCGTCTGTACCATATTCCGGCCATCCTCCTGGGAATAGCGCCTTTTGGCATCTATGGCTAAAACCACGGCCTGATTTCCATATCTACCGGCGATCTCGCTGATGAGATCCGGTCGCTTTAGGGCGGAGGTGTTAACGGTGACCTTATCCGCACCAGCGTTGAAGACCTCCCTTGATTGCGCCAGGCTGCTTATCCCCCCGCCCACGGCCAGGGGCACAAAAACCGAGAGCGATGTCTTCTTTATCACACTGGTCATGGTCTCCCGCCGGTCACTGGATGCAGTTATATCCAAAAAGACGATCTCATCCGCACCATCCTGATAGTACTGATCGGCCAGCTCCCAGGGGACTCCGGCATATCTGATCTGCTTGAACTCAATTCCCTTGACCACTCTGCCTCCGGGGACTCCCAGGTCGCAGTCCAGGCAGGGAATGATCCTTCTAGCTAGCATATGGTAGACCTCACGAAGTTCTTCAGGATTCTAAGGCCCTTTGGCCCTGATTTCTCGGGATGAAACTGGGTGGCAAAGAGGTTATCCTTATGGACCGCAGCTGCCAATTCCACTCCATGATCTGTGGTGGCGGCTATAACCGATTTGTCCCTCGGCTGGCCGTAGTAGGAATGGACGAAGTAGAACATGTCCCCCTCACTGATGCCATCAAAAATCTCCACCCGGTGCTTGATGTATAGGCTGTTCCAGCCCATCTGGGGAATCATCACTCCATCCGGCAGGCGCACAACCTTTCCCTCTATCCAGCCCAGACCCGGCGCGCCCGGACTCTCCTCGCTCTCCTGGAAGAGCACCTGCATGCCAACGCATATGCCCAGCATCGGCACTCCCTCTTGGAAGCATGATAAGAGCGAGTCTGAGAATCGAGAGAGCTGATTCATGCAGCTGCCAAAGGCCCCCACACCCGGGACAACTATGCCCTTCGCCCCGGCCAACTCCCCTGGATCGCGGGCAATCTTGGGATTGCCGCCCACATACTCCAGGGCGTTGTATATGGAAAATAGGTTTCCCATTCCATAATCCACTATGATTATACTCATCTGCGTCTTCCTTCTCGCTATGGCGCGATTTTATTTGGCGCCATTAATATCTCTATTTGCGATCCTTTCATATCTTTTCATAAGCCTGTTGGCTCGGCGGAACATATATTCCTGCGAGGTACCATACCCTGCAGGGGGCAAGGATTATGAACTTTCATAGTAAATTTTTTAAGATTATTTATGATTTCTTCACAATTTCGCATTCATATAGCTTCATATCAACTCAATTCGTCCGTTATTTCTCTATTTCTTATCTGCAATTTAATTATAGCAAATCTTTAAATAGGCCGACAACTCAATTCCGCCCTTCTCCATCACTTAAAAACTTGACCCATAATACTTAAATAGGGAACGATGGACACCTCCCTCCACCAGGTCATAAAAATTAAGATTCGGGAAAATACTTAATGGAGATGCAATATAATGACCAAATCGAATCCTTTTGAGATAGCTCAAAAACAGCTTGATGATTGTGCCAAGATCCTAAACCTCGATCCTGGAGTGCATGAGTTCCTCCGCCACCCCAGGCGAGAGTTTCACGTATCGATTCCCGTGCGCATGGATGACGGCAGCATAAAGATCTTCCAGGGATACAGGGTTCAGTATAACGATGCTCTGGGCCCCTGCAAGGGCGGCATAAGATACCATCCGGATGAGACCATTGATACCGTGAGGGCTCTAGCTGCCTGGATGACCTGGAAGACCTCCCTTCTCGGCCTGCCCCTGGGCGGAGGCAAAGGTGGAGTGATCTGCAATCCCAAGGAGCTCTCCACTGGGGAGCAGGAGAGGCTCTGCCGGGGCTATGTGGATATGGTCTGGCAGAACATCGGACCGGAGAGGGACGTTCCTGCGCCGGACGTCTACACCACACCCCAGATGATGGCCTGGATGATGGATGAATACTCAAAATTGACCGGCTCGAACAACTTCGGTTGCATTACCGGCAAGCCTCTGTGCGTGGGCGGTTCCTGTGGCAGAAGCGATGCCACTGCCCGGGGAGGCATGTATGCCCTGAGGGAGGCGGCAAGGGAATTAGGAATTGATCTCTCCCGGGCCACAATTGCCATTCAAGGGTACGGCAATGCCGGCAGCTATGCTCACAGCCTGGCCAAGGAGCTTTTCGGCAGCAAGGTTGTCGCGGTTAGCGACTCCAAGGGCGGAGCATTCAATCCGGCAGGAATAGAGCCGGCGGAGGCATCAAGCGTCAAGGCGGAGACTTGTACTGTGGCCAGCATACCCGATGCCAAGAGGATAAGCAATGAGGAGCTCCTGGAGCTCAATGTGGACATTCTCATTGCCGCCGCTCTGGAGAACGTGATCACCAAGGAGAATGCTGGAAATATCAAGGCCAAGATCATTCTGGAGCTGGCCAACGGCCCCACCACACCGGAGGCAGATGAGATCCTCTTCAATAACAAGGTGCATGTCATCCCCGACTTCCTGGCCAATGCCGGCGGAGTCACCGTCTCCTACTTTGAGATGGTACAGAACATCATGCGCTACTGCTGGTCATTCGAAGAGGTCTATCAAAGGTTGGACGAGAGGATGACCATGGCCTACCAGGGAGTATTGGCTGCCTCCAGACAGTACAATATCAACATGCGTCAGGCAGCCTACACTGTGGCCGTGGCCAGGGTGGTCGATGCCATGAAGACCCGCGGCTGGGTTTAAAGGAGAGACGAGCTTACCTCTGAACAGTCAGATAAGCAGATAAAAATAGGTCCTTTGCATCCTCCGAGCAAGAAGCCCGGAATGATTGCAGAGGCCTACAATCTTTATTTGGTCATCATTTGGTCTTTTGATCTTTGCTGGATTGGGGATTCATCTTTTTGAAATGGATAAAGATTTCCTGGGATGAGTTTTGCTCTCTTTATAGGAGGGTTGGGCAAAGTCGATCTCTAACGAGGTAGGAGGAAAATTGGCCGTAATGGTTGTGGTCGACTTTTGCCCGCTAATTGCTCGTCATTCAACGATATAAATGTATGGTGCAGATTCCTGGAAATCCTGGTATTCGAGTACGGTCCATGCACCTGCTACATGCTTCTCCTGCTGTAGCAATCGCTTTCTTCAAGCTCGCAATTCATCCGAATCCTGCTGAGAAAATCAATGGCTCTTCGCTGAATGATGTGAGTGAGGTCAGGCAGAGATTATAGCCTCTGTTCCTCTGTGCCTCTGTGGTTGGGTCAGTGCATCGCGGTTCACCACAGAAGCACCGAGAATTTCTGATTCAGTCCACCCACACTAAATAGCGAGGAGCCAAATCAATCATAATATGTCACGAACCTCTTACGGCTTGCCTGCACTCTGCCCCGACCCCCCGGTGTTGAGGGAGCCTCATTGGCTGCGGCGGAGTCCACTGAAAAACAGCCTGCATGGATTAATATTGGCCTTAATCCCGTCTGGATCCGAGAAACAGAATAAAGCAATGCGCCCTTACATATAAATGGGAACTTCCCATTTGTTCTGCTTATCCTTGGGAGCATTCTTCTTTGACCATGCCGGATAAACTAAGATATTGCCTTGCTCATCCTCTTCATTGACCATCTGCTCATTTTCTTCCTTTTCCTCTTTCTCTGCCATTTTGAATCCCTCTCGGATCGTGACAGCCTATCGATGATCCATTCCTCGCCCAAGCATTTATTAGTTTTGAAGATAGATATAGATCAATTCAATTCATAGGTGAAGTGAATGAAATTCCTCTCCCGGGCAGTCAAGGTCATAAAGAGGACCAAGAGCGTAAAGTCCATTCGTTTCGAAAAGCCGGAACATTTCAGCTATCTTCCCGGCCAGTGGACTTTTCTGATCTTCGGCGATGGGCCAGAGCGGATCATGAAACCTTTATCCTTCTCAAGCAGCCCTACAGAAGACCATCTGGAGGTCACAAAAAAGCTGACCGGCCTGAGGTTCTCAGAGCTTATAGACGATTTGAAGGTTGGAGACACACTTTCACTGGACGGGCCTTATGGGAGCTTCTCTTTTCTGGGCGAGCACGATAAGGTCTGCATGCTATCCGGCGGGATAGGAATCACACCCTTGCGCAGCATGATCAAATTCTGTACCGATAAGAAAACGAGCACAGACATATCCCTCCTCTACTCCAACCGAAATGAGGATGAGATCCCCTTTTATGATGACCTGATGCCGATGCAGAGGGCCAATCCCCGTCTTGTGGTCAATATGACCATCACCAATCCCAGCCCCGCCTGGAGAGGCCTATCGGGGCGGGTGAACGGAGAGATGATAAAGAGCACTGTGCCCCAATGGGCAGAGAGGATCTACTATGTCAGCGGCCCCCAGCCGATGGTCGAATCGATGACCTCCCTCTTAACGGAGATTGGACTTGACCCGAGTCAAATTAAGCATGAATACTTCAGCGGGTACAATAGATCGAACGCGGGAGAAGAGCTGGTGGGATAGAATCTATTTTATCTTTTCCCTTCCTCCTCCTTCTCCCTTATCCGGGAATTAATCACCCGGTCCGACCTCTGCAGGGCCTCATGGGTCCCGCCATAATGAAGGGCAGCCTCTCTCATCATCTGCTTGAAGCCCTCCATATCTCCATCATCCGTTTTTTCGCACAGCCGCATGCACTCCGACACAAAGGCCTGCCGGGCAGCTGCCGCTTTGGGATTCATCTGAATGGAGGCATAAAGCTCAGGATTCTGGTCCAGGATTCTGCCCACAAAGTCGATCATTATCTCATAAACCGGAGACATGAACCGGTGCGACCTCTGCACATCAAAATCCAGAGCCTTCAGTGCCGCCCCGATGCTGATATAGGCGAAGTGGGTGAGCGCCTGCACTACGGCCATGGTCTCGTCATGCTCTTCTGCCTCCAGAATCTCGATCCTGGCTCCATCCGATTCGAAGAGGGACCTGATCACTCCAAGCCACTTTCCCGTCTTCCCCTCCACCGGGGTGAAGATGATCGTCTGGCCAAAGAGTGAGGGCATGGTGGGCCCGAACATGGGATGAGTGCCCAGTGCTTCCACCCCCTTGGGAGCGTAAGTCTTCATCGCCCTCACCGGCCCGGACTTGACCGAGGTCACATCCATGATCAGGCTGCCTGAATGCATGCTTGGGGCAACCTGACGTATCACTTCCACCGTCTTCTCGATGAGCACGCTCACCAAGACCACATCGCTCTCTTCCACCTCAGCCATCATATCATGGGCATAGCGCACTCCCAGACGTTCGGCTACCTCCACCTTCCCGCTCGGCCCCCAGATGGCCACCTCCCATCCTTTTGATTTGAAATAGCGAGCAAACCAGGAACCCGTCTCCCCAGTTCCGCCCAATATCAGTATGCGCACCATCTTCCCTCCCTCATCCGAGATCTCCTTATCTTCATCACCTGCTCTTCCTCTGCCTTCGCTCCTCCAGGCTCTCCCTGACCGCCCTCTCCATCACATCTGCTGGAGCCTTCCTGCCCGTCCAGATCTCAAAGGCCCTTGCCCCCTGATAGACCAGCATCATCACTCCATCGATGGCCGCTGCACCAATGGACCGAGCATCCCAAAGAAGCTCCGTCTCCCGGTTATACACGATATCAAAGACGACATGATGGCTCTTTAAGAGACGGCTATCTATTATCCTCCCGTCCCCCTCTCTCATCCCCACCGAGGTGGCATTGATGATAACATCCGCCTGGCGTACCAGGGGTTCCAGATCACACAGGCAGTAGCTTATGCCGCCCACAGAGGCAGCCAGCTCATGAGCCCTCTTTAGGTTCCGGTTCGCTATGGAGACCTCCGCTCCCTCCCGATCCAGAGCATAAGCTATCGCCCTTGCCGCACCTCCTGCGCCAATCAATAAAACCCGGCTGCCTTTGACCTTGACTCCAGCATCCTGCAGAGCCGATAAAGCCCCCCAACCATCGGTATTGTAGCCCTGTATTCTGTTCTTTCCTTTCTCTTCCCCCGCCTCTCCAGAAAAGGATATGGTGTTTACCGCTCCAATCGCTCTGGCCAGATCATCTGCCTCCAGAAAATCCAGGCTCAAAGCCTCCTCCTTGAGAGGAATGGTCAAATTCAGTCCGCCAAATCCCATAGCATCTGCTCCAATGACTGCATCTTTAAGCCTGGACCGGCTGACGCGAAAGGCATGATAGCATCCATCCATGCCCAGGGCCCGAAAGGCGGCATTCTGCATGGCTGGAGAGAGGCTGTGCTCGATTGGATCGCCAAAGATTCCGAAGATCTTCATTTTTTCATGTGCTCCTATGATCCAGATTCTCGGCCTGACTTATTGACCGGGTGCTTTTGATGCTCTAGAGGATATTCCAGATATGCAGCACATACCAGACAACTCCTCCCGCAATGGCTCCAAAGGCAGTAGCTGCCAGGTTCACCCCGTTATTGCTCAGGGTGCCCCGGCTCTGCAGGGTCGCTCCCAGCAAGCTGTCGAAGTTGGTGCCCAGGAATCCAGCAGCTGTCCCGATAACGATTCCTAAGAGTCCAGTCATCCCGCTGATCGCGGCCAAAATGCTGATGATCAGTGCGCCGAGCAGCGATGCCCCCTCGCCAAGCAGCGTCACCCCTCCATCCACACCCGGCTCAGTCTCCTTAAGAGTGGTAATCATCCTGGGCTTGGAGCTGCTGGTCTCTCCAATCTCGCTGGCCAGGGTATCGCCATTGGCCGTGGCCACAGATCCGATGAAGGCGTATACGAATAGGTCGTTTCCGTAGATGCCATAGAATACTGCCATGGCCAGCGGTACCAGGCTGTTGCTAAAGACGTTCTTGTAGCCTCGCGCTCCTCCATGTGACTGGGCTATCCCTAGCTTCTCCTTTTTAGCATATCCGTAACGAGTGAAACCGCCACCCATGAGATAAAAGATCAAAAGAAGCAAAAACCAGCTCAAGCCAGCGAAGATTATAACCAGAAAACCGACTATGGTCTCGCTGATCACGGCAGATATGTCCGCCGCTTTAGCCCAGTAAGCGCCCACTCCTAAAATGAGGGCGAAAAGGCATATGAGTATGATTGTATGCAGCTCCGGGAATGGATAGCGGAAGGAGAAGAGCCACATCACCATGGCGGTTCCGAAGGGAACGGCAAAGTCTCTCATCCTGGATGCCTGATTTAGAAATGTGCCGGAAAGACCACCCAGGACCGCAAGGAACATAGCGCTCTCCTTGGGAATAGTACCCGCGGAGATCCAGATCGCGAGGGGATAGCCCAGAGCTACAGTAATGAGAAGATGAGCTATGCTTCCTGTTAAGGAACTAAACCTCAGATAGCCCAATGAGGCAAAGGTGGAGGCCATAAAAGAGATGGCGATAACATACAAAGGAAGATCGATGCTCATCTGGGCGAGAACAGGCCTAATGATCAGGAGAAAACCCAGGGTTGCCGCAAGCAAACGGGTGCTCTTCTCCATAAAAAAAGCCGCCGCCAGAGCAACTACTGTGAACGGCCAGGCATAAGGCAGAAGCAATACCATAAGTCCTATGGCCAGCCTGGAGGCGTTCTCGCGGTTCATGCAGTACAAACCAGTTTCATCGCAAAAATACTTTGCCTATGGAAAACCAGTGATGAATTGATGATTCACCGCCTGTATGAAAAGCTCCTAGAGATGCGCATATCCAAGGCCAACCTCCCTGGCTGCATTGCCATAGTCCTCAGCTCAGGGGATCTATTTGATGAGGGCCTGGATAAGCTGAGGGATATCATCGAATGGAGCAGATCGATGGGTCTTGCCTCACTCGTCCTTTACATCAATGATAACGAGCCCACACTCTGCCAGAAGATCGCAGACACTCTGCGGAGCTCTCCCGCTCAAATCTCTCTGCACACAGCAGATGCAGATCTGCTTACAGGTTCCGGCGGGAGGATGAGGGTTACTGTCTCTTTAGGATATGGGGGCAAAAGAGAGGTGACTGAGGCTTTCCGAGATCTTCTCAGTGAGGTGGAAGAGGGAAGGCTGATTCCGGAGGATATAGATGAAAAGGCAATAGAATCCCGTCTTCGCTTCAGCCAGAAGCCCGATCTGGTGATAAGGGCGGGAGGAAAGCAGCTGAGCGACTTCATGATCTGGCAATCGGCCTACTCAGAGCTTTATTTCACCGATGTCAACTGGCTGAGGCTGCGCAAGATAGATTTTCTCCGTGCCATCAGAGACTATCAGGGGCGAGAGAGGCGCTTCGGCCGCTGATCATTTATTTTCCGGTCTTGGGAATATCCTTTGAGGCGAGAATGCAGAGAAACCGGGCAGGTATCATCTCTGATATAACGATATCATCATTTACTGTCATCATCTTCACACCTGCCTCTCTGGCCGGGGCGGCATCCACCTGGATTACCTTGGGATTCCCAGTGCGGTAACCTGCCACATCCCAGGCCTTATTTGGGGTGGTTGATAGATGGACATACCTCTGGGACGCGGACTTGAGGCCGATCTCCAGGATCCTGTCTGCCTCCTCCTCGCTCGCTCCGTAATATAGCCTGGGAAGATGGCATTCCGGATGGTCCAGTTCTATATCCATAGAGTGACCGTATCTGGCCCTGATCCTCTGATTTGAGATCTCATATCTCTGCTTGGGATCGGATTGAGCAAGGGCGATAACCATCTCTTTGTTCGCCCAGCGATGTCTTTTTTGAACCACCTCTCCCAGCTTCGAGAGGTCGACCCAGCCCCGAGAGTCCATCTCCAGGCCCAGATCAAGGGGAAAATGCCGAAGGCCCCCCGCTACCAGTCTGCCCAGCTGCTCCGTCCTGGCCTCATCCAGAATAAGCTGACCGGCAAGTCCGCACTCACAATGCTCTCCTCTGAAAAATCCGTGCTGAGGGCAACGCTTGATCATCAGTAGACCTCCTCTGTCATCATGAATACCCTTTCGCATAGATATAGCTGACTGCTCTCTGTTAAAAAACCGATATTCAGTTCCTATAGTCAGGCATGGCAACTCAATTCAATCGGGAAAATCCGAGGCCTGCATTTCAGGAAGCAAAGACTCAAATATGTCTGTTTTGAATAAACTATTATGCCCGGTTCGAAGGATGTCGAGAAGAGAATATGCCGGATGCTCGATATGGATGAAGAGGAGCTGATGGCCGAGCTGGAAAGGTCTTTTATTTTGTCTGATGATTGCGATGAGAGGATTAAAACCAGCTTGGAAGAGATGATGCAAGAAGTGGACAGGCTCCTATTGAAGATCGATCAGCTGGAAGAGGACGAGTCTGAGGTCTGCAACTGGGAATCAAATCAGGAGTGAATGCATTTGGACTCTCTTCCCGATATTCAGGCCTGCGAGCCAGATTTTCCTTTCAATCTGACCAGAGTGGGTGTTACCGGCGTCAAGAAGCTGATTAAAGTCGAGAGGGGGAGCGACGAGAGGCCAGTGGTCCTGATTTCCAATTTCGAGGTGTTCGTCGACCTTCCATCCGACCGCAAGGGCGCCAACCTTTCCCGGAACTTCGAGGCCATAGATGAGGTTCTCGAGGATGCCATAAACCGGCCGGTTTATGAGATCGAGGAGCTATGCGGCGAGATCGCCAAGAGGCTTCTTGCCCGGCATGAGTATGCGTCCAGGGCAGAGGTGAAGATGAAGAGCGAGTACATCGTTCGCAGACAGACGCCCTTCACAAAGGTCACCTGCCAGGAGGTAGTGGACATATTTGCCGAGGCGGTGGCAAGAGCAGGTCCCACCGGATGTCTGAGAAAGACGGTAGGTGCAGAGGTCATGGGGATGACCGCATGTCCCTGTGCTCAGGAGATCATGAAAGATCAGGCTCGGGGTGAGCTGATCAAAGCCGGCCTATCCGAAGAGGTCGCTTTAGATGTTTTGAGCCGATTGCCTGTGGCCACCCATAACCAGCGAGGCAGAGGCAGCATCTCGGTAGAGGTGCGCGACCGGCGTTGCGTCTCTATAGACAGGATCATCAAGATCATCGAGGAGTCCATGAGCTCCAAGGTTTATGGCCTGCTCAAAAGGCCTGACGAGGCCTTAGTGGTGAGCCGGGCGCACAGCAATCCCAAGTTCGTAGAGGACTGCGTCAGGACTATGGCTCAGAAGACGGTGGAGGCTTTCAGCGATCTGCCGGATGATGCTGCAGTGACGTTGAAACAGATCAATGAGGAGAGCATCCATCAGCATAATGCTTTCGCTGAGAGGACTGCCACCATGGGCGAGCTGCGAGCAGAGCTGGCCTGCCTGAAGGTTTAAATGCTTTTGAGTTGGTCTAAGACCAGTTCGAATCGATTGGTTGCAGTTGATCAATATGGAAATTGACAAGATCGCCGGCCCTCTCCGCAAAGTGCTGCGGGAGAGGGAGATCATCGCTCGATGTGAGCTATTGCTTCGTACCTATGATATCGTCAGGGCAGCGGATTTGTGCGAGGAGGAGCGAGAAGAGCTGCAAAAGATCGTAGGCAAGAAGATAGCTCCCGGCATATTTGTTAGCATTATGAGCAAGGAGCCAGCGTTCTTCGATCTGCCAAGGCTGGATACCTTCACCCAGATGGATGGGCGGATATTCCACTTCCTGCATACAAAAAAGCACAGCAAGCAGGACTTCGCCGAGGCCAACCGCAAATTCCTCAATTCAATGCCCGAGCTGAGGAGGATCATGTATCAGAGCCTGAAGGATCTCTTAGTGGAGTTCATGAGCGATGCAGGATATAGACTTACCTCAGAGGAAACTGGGGAACTGGTATTCAGCGCGCCGGAGAGGAAGGCCAGGGCCTTTGTGGCAACGAGCGTGAGGTCGCTAGATATAGATAAGTGCCGGGGAGAGCAGGGCGAGGATGTGGTGGCCCTGGTGCCCAGCGGAGAGAACCTGGAGCCTTTTATGCAGTTCTACCAGGAGAATGGCCTAAAGGCAGAGGAAAGGGAGATTCAGATATGGGTGACCAACATGGAGAAGGGCAGCATAGATCCCTTTGTGGGTTATACCATGGACCTGGACATCTACAATCAATTCGAAAATCCGCGCCTGGCGGAGATGGTGAGAAACAACTGGAGCCGTAGAAAGCAATTCTAATTCGATTAAATTGAATGACTGAATATTATTATAAACTGATCGATTCCGGTACTCGCTTCTAAAGCAAGTATTAAATAGAATAAACGCGCTAAAATCTGCAAACAACAGATCAAAAGTTGATCGGGAGTGGGGTACAATGAAGGGAATAGTAAGGCATTTTCTATTGGCAACAATGGCGGTGTTCTTGATCACTACGGGCATCTCCTTTGCTCTTGTAGGCGATGTGGATGAATCTGATCTTTACATGCAGTCGGACCAAGGCCTGTCAGGCACCGCCTCAGAGAATAGCGTTGGGCGATCGGCAAGCATAGAAGAAACTGGCCCGGTTGGAGCTTATATTCCTTATCAAGGGAGTTCATCAACCCAGGCGCCATACCAGAAAGGCTATGCTGAAGGATTTGCAGAGCTATCGGAGTCTTCATCCGTTCCTGTTACTTCATCGCAAGGATCGTTATATCAAGCGCCATGGATAAGCGGGCCGGTCGAGGATCAGATGACAGCCGAATCGCTCGGATTATCTATCCCCAAGGCGGAGAGCTTTTCGCCTGATGAAAGCCTGAACTTCGTATCACATCCAATTCCCACGATGACTGCAGGTGAAGCATATGGTCAGGATGGTTCAGCTATGCTGGGCTTCGAGGCCGGCTCAGGGATCAGCAAGGCTACCAGCTCCAAGGTGGGCTCGACCGGGTGGTACTATCCGGGCCTGGTCACATCTTCAAACCGGTTCTATGTTCAGACCGCTTCCGGTCTGGCAACAGTGGCTGGTTGCAGCTACAGAGGATATCTACCCCTGTGGGCAGAGATCAAGTCGAAGGGTTATTTCTTCGTATACGAATGGTATCCGAAGACGTCCACCCCACTGGTCAGATTGTGGGGCTGGTCAGTTCCGGGATGTAAGAAGGGCTGGTTTACCGGCGATGTTCCCGGCTGGCATGTAATAAGCTACTACTGCGGTGCCTGGTCCAACTATATCTATATCTATGTCTATCCTTCAATGTACAGCTCAATCCCGTCTTCATCATCATCCGGCTATCTGGCAGGCGAAGGATCTGCCATTCAGCCCACGATACCATCTGCAATGCAATCTACGATACCGTCTGCCATTTCGGCCACGATGCCATCTGCCCTGCCATCTGCCGGGCAGTCATCCGTCCAGCCATCCATGCAGCCCTCATTGCCTGCTGGAGCGCCAACACCGCCTGACATCTATTCCGAGAATATTGCCCTTCCCAATTACAGCTTGTATCGGCCGGCCACCGGTCAGACGGGAAGCATGAGCTACTATGATGGATCGGCTCCAAAGAGCACCATTCCCGCAGCGGCCGCGATGTATCCAGTACCGGGAAGCTATCCCCAAGGATTGGATGGAAAGACTCTTGCCACGCCCACCGCTGGTGGCAGCACATCTGCCCAGACCACAACCTCCTTCACCACATCTACTCTGATAACCGAAGGAGTCTACGGAAACTGTCCTTATGTGGACGATAGCGGCCGTTGCCAGGATGATATGATCTCAAAAGTCCCCGTGGGGCCGAGCAATTATGCCTCCCATAGCAGCAAAGCAGTATTTCCAAAGCCATCTAAATGCAGATGCAATGAGTATTATGTCCTGGATTGCAATGACGATATAGATACCGTCGCGGGCGTATATTGCGGTGACTGGCTCCCCCTCTGGTCCAAGATAAGCCGTCATGGAGAGTACTGGTCGTATGAATGGAAGATCTGCCATACTGGTGGCAAGGGGTGCAATCCCGAGGTCAAAAACTTTGGCTACAAGACGTCTGGCTGGTACCAGACCTGGTTTAAGGGAAGCGAGCCAGGCTGGCATATACTGAGCTACTACTGCAATGATTGGTCCAATTACATCTACGTCTATGTCTGGCCGGCAAATTAGTCTTTCATTGCTCTATCGGGCTGGCCGGCAACCCTTTGCCAGGCCGGCTCGAAATGGCATTTGAATAAGGTGACTTCCTCCCTGGCCTAAATACCAGGGCTTCCTACTTCACTGACCGGCTGGTTATTTGCCGCATCTCTGTAGGCTCTTCCCCTCAGTCTGAGGGTGCGGATATTGATGCTGGCATTGAGATCCCTATCCATCTCTAGCCCACATTTAGGGCAAAGATGAACTCGGTCTGCCAGCGTTTTAGGGACCATTATGCCACATTGGGAGCACTTCTGAGAAGTACATCTCGCGTCTACCAGTTCTACTACTTTGCCAGCCTTCGCAGCTTTGCCTTGAGTGAACTGAATTAGTTTGCCCCATGCATGGTCTTGGATATGCTTTGCTAGATGATGGTTCTTGAGCATTCCATTGATGTTCAAGTTTTCAAATACGATTATGTCAGCAGAATCTACCAGTTTCCGGGATACTTGGTGTAGGAATTCATCTCGAAGATTCTGAATTCTCTTACTGATCTTAG
>ENA-UOXR01000554-UOXR01000554.1-bioreactor-metagenome-genome-assembly--contig:-NODE-554-length-45176-cov-12.194344_pt1 | contig 45176 bp, 45 predicted proteins | sample MGYA00238164_ERZ764825 | MGnify/ENA primary metagenome ERZ764825 (study PRJEB28920, sample SAMN05720171) | bioreactor metagenome | isolation source: Anaerobic biogas reactor | place: USA:Washington... | reverse complement strand
CTAGGTAAGACCCCTGGAAGACTACCAGGTTGATAGGCTGGATGTGTAAGGGCAGTAATGTCTTCAGCAGACCAGTACTAATCGGTCGAGGTCTTGACTTAATACATTACTCCGCCACTATGCAGGTTTGAGGGTGCGCGCCCGGACGCGTAGTAGAGTTTCCGGTGACCATAGCGAGGGGGATACACCTCTTCCCTTTCCGAACAGAGAAGTTAAGCCCCTCAACGCCGATGGTACTGCAGGGGAGACCCTGTGGGAGAGTAGGAAGTCGCCGGGATTTGTTTTGAGCCCGCCTGTCACGGCGGGCTCTTTTTTTGGTTTTCGTCCGACCTGCCAGCCCCTATAATGCCAAGAAAGGCTCATGAGAAGATCGGCCGGCGCAAAGGGCTGCTTTCTCGCGGACATTGGAGGACGACGTGGTTGCAAAGGTCGAGTGGGATCTGCGCGGGGTGATCGTTCCATTGATCACGCCGTTCAACAACGATCTGAGCGTGGACTACGAAGGCGTCACCAAGCTGGTCGACTACTACATCGATGAAGTCAAGTGCGACGGCCTGGTTCCCTGTGGAACGACCGGTGAATCGCCCACCCTCTCGCACGCGGAGCAACTGGAAGTCATCAGGGTCGTGGTGCAGCACACCAAGGGACGAGTGCCGGTGATAGCTTCCGCCGGATCGAACTCCACACGGGAGGCGGTGCATCTTACCTCGTTGGCCGCTGAGGCGGGCGCGGATGCCACACTGCAGGTGGGGCCGTATTACAACAAGCCATCGCAAGAGGGGCTCTACAATCATTTTGCCGCCGTTGCGGCCGCATCGAGCCTGCCCATCATCATCTACAACATCCCGGGAAGGACCAGCCGGAACATCGAGCCGGAGACCATAGTGCGCTTGTGGGAGACGATACCGAGCGTAGTCGGCTTGAAGGATTGTTCGAACGACCTTCATCAGACGATGACTATCTATAGGTACACCGATCCTGAAACGTTCAAGATCTACTGTGGCGAGGACATGATGACGTTCGCTCTCCTGTGCCACGGGGGAGCCGGCGCCATCGCGGCTGTTGCCCATGTGGTCGGCCGTGAGGTGAAGGCCATGTGTGAGGCCGTCTGGGCAGGGCGCATAGCGGAGGCGCGTGATCTGCACTACCGGACGATGGATGTTGTCGACGCCCTGTTCTTGGAGCCGAATCCCACGGCCGTCAAACAGGCCGTCGAATGGTTGGGGTTGCCCGCCGGGCCGTTGCGCCCACCGCTGGAGCGCATGACTGAAGCCGGCCAGGAAGTCCTTCGTGAGGCCATGAAAGCCGGCGGCTGGCTGCGCTAGGCGTTTGGGCCCTGAGCGTGACCGGCCCGAATACTACGAAAGTCCCAAGCCGTTCTTGGCGACGTAAGCTAGACTGCGCCGTGCTGAACACGTCGTAGGGAGGGTGGGTGCAGTACTATCTGTATGCGGTGGCTTTCCTCTTCGGTCTCACTATCGGGAGCTTCCTGAACGTCGTCATCTACCGCTTGCCTCGGCACGAGTCCCTTGTACGCCCTGGGTCGCACTGCCCCGGCTGCGGATCGGCCGTCAGATGGTACGACAACATCCCCATAGTCAGTTGGCTGGTCCTACGTGGGCGATGCCGCGACTGCAAGAATCCGATATCCGTACGGTACCTGGTGGTCGAAGCGCTCACCGGGGTCTTGTTCGTGTTGGCCATGTGGCGTCTGGATGTGTCGTGGGAGTTGCTTGTGGCGTGGATATTCATCGCAGCTCTCGTGGCCATCGCTTTCATCGACTACGACCACATGATCATCCCCGACAGTATCGTGCTGCCGGGAGCCATCATCGGTTTGGCGGCGTCCGTCGCTCTGCAGCCCGGTCGCTGGTGGGTGTTTCTCGTAGCCGGATTCGGTGGTGCGCTCTTCTGTTTTGCGCTGGCCATGTTTTGGCCGGGCGGGGGTATGGGCTTTGGTGACGTGAAGATGGCTCTATTCATCGGCTTCTTTCTCGGAACGAGTGTCATCGTCGCGTTCTTCTTGGCATTTCTCGTAGGCAGCATCGTCGGCGTCTATCTTCTGCTGGTGCGCAAGCAATCACGAAAAATGAAGCTTCCGTTCGGACCTTTTCTCGCTTTTGGAAGTGTCGTCGGCCTACTGGCAGGAGAAACCCTGCTCACCTGGTATCAAAGTCTGTACAGCTAAGAGGGTAATGGGCCCCGACCGGGAAATAAATGTCACTGTATCGCTACGTGCTACAGTTGGCCGCGCGAATGGCCGATATCATTGGGTGCCACGCTTTGGCCCAGCGCGGCAAGAATGTCTGAGGGTTGGATCGAGGTGAGTGTGTGGCTCTAGGCTTCCAATCGGCACAACTAGCGCTTGATATCGGTGGCTCCAGCGTACTGTGTTTACAGGTCGCTGGATCATCCGGTCGCCTCAAGCTGAGAGGCTGTTACGAGTGGCCCCTGACCGAAGGGCTGGTCGTCGACGGTGAGGTCGCCGATGTCGATCTGCTGGCCCGGGAACTCAAGGCGTTCGCCAATCAGTACAAGCTCAAAGGCAAACCCGTCCAGCTAGCGGTCAGCAATCAGAAGGTCATCGTCCGAAACATCGAGATGCCCGAGATGACTGAGGACGAGCTGAGAGGGGCCATCGAGTTCCAGGCTCAAGACTACATCCCCATACCGGTTGATGAAGTCGTGCTCGACTTTCAGGTAGTCGGCAAGACCGTCAACCAGGAGGGTGCGTCCCGGCAGGAGATCGTCCTCGTGGCCGGCCAGAAGGCCATGATCGCCGGATACTGCGACGCTATCAAGCAGGCCGGCCTGAAAATCGGTGGTATAGACGTGTACAGCATGGCTCTGGTGCGCGCACTTGTTCCGTCGCAGGGGTTCCTTGGCGAAACCGACCAGACCGGTACGTGCCGTGCAATCGCCGACATCTCGTCGTCTGTGTCCACTCTTGTGGTGGCCGTCGAGTCGGTGCCGAAGTTCACGCGGGTCATCAACTTCTCGAGCGATCGCTTCGCCCGCGTGCTGGGCGAACAGCGGAACATTCCCATGGAGGATGGTCAGGAGCTAGCGCAGCGGGTCGGTCTGTCCGGCCCACTTGGCGTCGAAGACGATCTCTATTCTGATGAGATCATTCACCAGACTCAGGAGAAGCTCGGAGAAGTAGCGTCGGAATTGAGCGACGAGATACGCCGCTCGCTACTCTACTATCAGAGCCAAGAGGCTACCGCTCCGGTCACCGAGTTGATCCTGAGCGGCCGGGGGGCTTTGGTTCGGAATCTCTCGGAGCATCTGGCCGAGACTCTGAGTCTGCCGGTGTCGATAGCGAACCCCATGATCCACATCTCCGAAAACGATTCCCGTACCCCGGACGCCGATCTCGCGTTCATGGCTCCATACCTCTCGGTTGCCGTGGGGCTGGCTATGCCTGAGGAAGACTGATATGGCACGGCGCATCAATCTCGTCCCGGGAGACGCGCGTCCGCGCACCAGCACGAACGTCGCCATGTTAGGCTTCGTGGCTGCCGCCATAGTCGTCTTGTTTGCCCTTGGGCTCGGATACTACATGTTGAATAACACTCTGAACGACCGGGAGGCCGAACTGGAGCAACTCACCCAGGATACGCAGGCTCTGCAGTTGCAGTTAGCTGCCCTGGGTAAGTACGATGCTCTTGCCAGTGAGCGGGCGGCCGCTGAATCCACGGTTCAGGATATCTACGCCGGCAGAACGCTGGTGTCCGACTTTCTCAACACCCTCAGCCTCGTGCTGCCCGAGAACGTCTGGCTGGATAACCTTCAGGTGTCCACGAAAGATCCCGGCAGCGAAGGTGCCGATGGGAGCGTGTCCCTCTCCGGCAGCACCTACAGCTTTGAAGATGTCGCCCAACTTCTAGTGCGCCTGCAGCTGGTCCCCGATTTGACTGACGTGGACCTGCAGGGGGCCCAAGGTGAAGGCGCTGAGGGCAGTTTGAAGACCTTTTCCATCGATGGCTCTCTCAAACCTCCGGCAGAAGAGGCCTTGCTTCCCGTGAGTCAAGTGGAGGTGGAGGGTCTATGAGCCGCAAGGTACGACTCGTACTCATGGCTGCGGGGCTGGTTCTCGTTGCGGTGCTCTGCTGGTTCTTCCTGCTCAGCCCACTGCGCGGACAGATAGCCGAGACCGACGTGGCCATTGAAGACCAGAGACAGAAGTTGCAGATCGCCCAGACACAGCTTGCCCAGGCTGAGGCCACCAAGCAGGAGGGCAGAAGAAACCAGGCCCGGCTGCTCGAGCTCAACAAAATGCTGCCCCCTTCTGAGGAGCTTCCTAGCCTTCTGCTTCAAGTGCAAGATCTGGCAGATCAGTCTGGTATAGACTTCATCGCGGTCAGCCCGGGCCAGCCCTCGGCGTCGGCTGAGAGCTCGTCATATCTCATTCTGCCACTTGAGCTGCAGTTCAGCGGGACGTACTTCGACGTCAGCGACTTCATATACAGGGCCGAACAGATGGTAGCGGGTCCAGGGCGGTTGTTGACTATAGGCTCTTTGGCACTCGGAGGCGCAGGCGGTCCAGGCGAGGGCGGGGCATCGCCTTCGCTTGACGTCAGCATGAGTCTGTACGCGTTCGTCCAGACGGAACCGGCGCCTCCTCCAGCGCCTGCTACGCCGACTGAGGGACAGTAATGTCATGAGCTGTTTACAGAGAGGTCGAGACTCTGCCAATCATGCGCACTGGGCCATCGCCCTGGTTGTGGCCGTAGCCGCGGTGGGAATCATGTGCGCCGGTTGCTTTGGGGGCGATGATGGCGGTGACCGACCGCCGGTCACGACGGGAGGGCAAGTCCCGGCGACAACAACAAGTACCACCATCGTTGTAGTGATCGACGAGAACGCCGAATATTCGACCTTCCGGAGCAAGGACCCGTTCATCTCTCAGGAGCAAGGCGGCGGTACAACGCCAACGTCAGGGAGTCAGGGCTCTACTCCTCCGACCACGCGGCCTGGGCAGACGACCAACCCCACGACGGTAACGACGGTACGGCCCACCATCACGACCATCCGTCCGACATCCACGACGGCCACAACGGCAGGCGGCGGGGGCGGTGGTACCACAACGACCTGCACTCAGCCCACCAGTACCACAAGCACCACAGCGCCCCACGCACATACTCTGAAGGTGCTCGGCGTGAGTCAGGCGGGTGGCGCTGCTGTGGTGACGCTGCAGGTGGATAGCAGCGTCTACAAGGACAAGCATATCGGGTCGGTCGTTTCCACGAGCTGGGGTCAGATCAAGATCCTCGACATTAATAGTGCCAGCAAAGTGGTTACCCTCATGCACGGAAGTGAGACACTTAACTTGGTCGTCGGACAGGCAGTCTACGAGTAGCTGCCGGGGGGAGCCGCTACGGCTCGCATAGAGTACGATACAACGGCGCCTTGGGCGCCGTTGTCATAAGGAGGGTCTGTTGGGGACGCTACGCATGATCACCGCCGGGGAGTCTCACGGCCCAGGTCAGGTGTGCATCTTGGAGGGTATTCCCGCCGGACTGTCGGTCAAGAGGGCCGATATCGACGGAGATCTGAGTCGTCGACGGCAGGGGTACGGCAGGGGTGGGCGGATGGCGATCGAGTCGGATTGTTGCCGGGTCGTTTCCGGTGTCCGGCATGGTCGCACGCTCGGAAGCCCGATATGTCTCATGGTTGACAACCAGGACTTTGCCAACTGGCGCGATGTGATGTCCCCTGATCCCCTAGAAGCGGGAGCGTTGGACGACATAGCTCCGGTCACCTTGCCGCGGCCCGGGCACGCGGACCTTGGCGGGGTGCAGAAGTACGGAGCGGCCGACATCCGAGACGTTCTGGAGCGGGCGAGCGCGAGGGAGACCACAGCACGAGTCGCCGCCGGAGCGGTGTGCCGGCGTCTGCTGAGCGAGGTGAACGTCCGGATCCGATCCCGGGTCGTCAGCATAGGGCACGTGGAATCCGCGGTGGTGTCGGACTACAGCGACGCGTCAAGCGTCGACTGGGAAGCCGTAGAAAGGTCGCCCGTGCGGTGTGCGGACGAAGAGGCGTCAAGCGCCATGTGTGCGGCGATAGATTCCGCTCGTGAGTCCGGCGAGTCGCTGGGAGGCGTGTTCGAGGTGTGGTGCTGGGGAGTCTGTCCCGGCGTGGGTGGTTACGCCACGGCTGGGGCGCGACTTGATGGACAGCTGTTAGGGGCCGTGGGGAGCATCCCGGCAATCAAAGGAGCTGAGATCGGCACGGCGTTCGAGAATGCGAAGCAGGGCGGCTCCAAGGTGCACGACGAGCTTGTCGTGTCATCTGATGGCGGCCACCGATGGATCACACGTGAGAGCAACCGGGCGGGTGGGTTGGAAGGGGGCATCACGACAGGCATGCCGATCGTCGTACGCGCAGCTATGAAGCCCATCCCGACTTTGACTTCACCTCTCGGTTCGGTCGATCTCACTACCTTGGAGGAGGCTCTGGCGCATGTGGAGCGCAGTGATGTCACGGCCGTCCCCGCCGCGGGGGTTGTGGGAGAGGCGATGATGGCGTATGTGGTAGCCGGCGCCTATCTCGAGAAATTCGGCGGTGACAGTCTGCCCGAGCTGCTAACAGCCGTGGGCGCGTACGAGCGCGCTTTGGAGGAGCGGGGGCTGTGGCGTCGTTCGTAGCTCTCACCGGTTTCATGGGCAGCGGCAAGTCTTCAGTGGGTGTGGAGCTGGCTCGGCGGCTTCAGTGGTCGTTTGTGGACCTCGACCAGGAGGTCGTTAGGCGGGAAGGACGCAGCATCCAAGAGTTCTTCGCTGAGCGAGGAGAGCCCCTGTTTCGACAATCTGAAGTGGAGACCCTCCGGGCGGTTCTACAGAGCCACTCCCCAGACCAAGGTCTTGTGCTCGCTCTCGGTGGCGGGACGCTTGAGAGTCCCGCGGCGCTGGAGGTGCTGCGTGGGATGGGCGGGGTCGTCTTCTTGGATGTGGATGCGGAGGAGGCTTGGCGGCGCATTCAGGGTGGAGTCCGGCCTTTGGCGCGAGATCGAAAGTCGTTCGAGGCCCTTCTTCGTCGAAGGCGGGGGGTGTACGAGGAGGCGGCGGCGTGGGTCATCCCGGTGAACGACAGGGCAGTACCGCAGGTCGCCGAGGATATCCAGAGGCTCGTGGTCAGGTCGATGGGGCGCTGGAATGCGCTCTGGGGCAGGCGTCTCGAAGGGAGAGAGCGCTCTTCCGTGATCATCGGAGGTGAAGGGGCACTCGATTGCGTCGAGCCCTGGGCCTCTGCGGCTGCTCAGATGGGAAGCCGCTTCTTTGTCATCACCGATCACAACGTCAGCGGGGCATGGGGGGGACGAGTGCTGGAGGCTCTTCCCGTGGGTTCAAGTGACCGGCTTCTGTCCCTCGAGCCCGGTGAGAACAGTAAGAGTGTGGCCGCTCTTGAGCGTTGCTGGGAGTGGCTTGCGCAGGAGGGGGCCCGGAGAGACGACGTGATTGTTGCGCTGGGAGGCGGCGTCATAGGGGATCTGGCCGGTTTCACGGCTGCCACCTACCAGCGTGGAGTCTCGCTGTGGCAGGTACCTACCAGCCTCCTGGCGCAGGTGGACTCCAGTGTCGGGGGGAAGACCGCCATCAATCTGGCGGCTGGGAAGAATCTGGTCGGCTCGTTCTACCAGCCGGATATGGTGTTTTCGGACGCTGGGGTTCTGGCTAGTTTGCCCGTGGCCGAGTATGCGAGTGGACTTGGTGAGGTCATCAAGCATGCATTGCTGATGTCGGAGGACGTTCTCGACGGGCTGGAGACTTCGGTCGATAGTGTCGTAGACCGGGAACCGGCTGTGGTCGGACAGCTCGTCAAGATGTCGGTGAGCTACAAGTCTGGTGTGGTGAGCGACGACGAGCGGGAGGTGGGCAAGCGCGCCGTCCTCAATCTGGGCCACACCATCGGGCATGCGCTGGAGGTCGTCGCAGGCTACGGAGCCCTCAGTCACGGACAGGCCGTCGCTTTGGGGCTGTTGGCGGCGCTTGCTGTCAGCGAGAGACTGCTCGGGCTCGATCCAAGCGTGCGTGCGCGAACAGGAGCTCTCATGGAGCGGCTGGGCCTCTCCACCAGCATCGTACTTCCACCAACTGAGCGTCTTGTCGCGGCAACGGCGCGAGACAAGAAGGTCCGGGCCGGTTCAGTCGGCTTCGTGGGCTTGAAGGCGATCGGTGATCCCGTGTGGGGTCTGGATGTGAGCGGCGATGATCTCGAGGCCGCCTTGGAGGTCATCAGGCGATGAGAAAGCCGGAAAGACAGTTGGTCGTGCTACACGGAGTGAACCTCGACATGCTGGGAGAACGCCCGGTAGAGCACTATGGCACCGTCACCCTTGGGGAACTCGAAGCTGCGTGCCGGCAGAAGTGCGAGGCTCTGGGATGGACGTGCCTCTGCGTGCAGACGAATCATGAGGGCGTATATGTCGAATACCTGCACGAACATCGATATGCCTCGGCGCTTCTCGTGAACCCTGGGGCTTGGACACACTACAGTTTTGCCATACGTGACGCGCTGGAGATCGTCACCTGTCCAACTGCCGAGGTCCACCTTTCCGATATCTCGACTCGGGAGGAATGGAGGCGAGATTCGGTCATCTCTGGGGTTGTCAACTTCACCGTGTCGGGCAAGGGCCCCGCCGGTTATCTGGAAGCCGTAGACCGCCTGATAGCTCTTGTCGAACACACCTGAGCCCGTCCGTACGGTCGTCTGCATGGCTGGTGTAGTAAAATCCAGCGACATACGGACTCGAGACGCGTCCAGGTGATACGGAGTCAAGAGGTTGGGAGGCCGGGAGAGTGATCTCGACTAGTCAGTTTCGAAACGGTATGACGATACGGTATGAAGGCGACATGTATCGAATCGTCGAGTTCCAGCACATCAAGCCCGGCAAGGGTGGCGCGTTTGTTCGCACGAAACTGCGTAACATAACCACCGGGTCGCTGGTCGATCGGACGTTCCGCCCCGAGCAGAAGTTCGAACAGTTGCGCACCGAAAGCCATCCGATGACCTACCTGTACGAAGAGCCCGATCAGTTGGTCTTCATGGACGCTGAAACCTACGAACAGCTGGCGTTACCCAAAAGCATGCTGGCCGACCGGCTCGATCTCATGACTCTCAATATGCAGGTGGATGTTGTCTACATCGATGATGAGCCGCACGATGTCGAGTTGCCCACTTTCGTCGATTTGAAGATCGTCGACACTGCTGCGGGAGTCAGGGGCGACACGGTCTCCGGAGGCTCAAAGGCCGCCACTCTCGAGACAGGGGCTGTGGTGCAGGTACCGTTGTTCATCGAGCCGACGGATACCGTGAGAATAGATACGCGTACCCGCGAATACGTCACCAGAGCGTAACGATGACTGAATACCTCATCGCCACGTCGGTTCTCGAGAGCATTGTGCGTGGCTCTCTCGAAGGCGACGACCGGCTGCATCTGCACTCGGGCATCCGTCTGGCACGTAGCCATCCGGTCGAAGTGACAGTAGACGGCGACCAGTGCCATGTCACCGTGCACCTTGATGCCCGGATGGGCGAGGTGCTGCCGGCCCTGGCCTCGGAGGCCAGGCAGAAGATCGTGGGAGCCCTCAGCCCTATGACAGGCCTGGCCGTGTTGGGGGTCGACGTCGTGTTCGCGGGTGTGTTGCCCGCCGCGAACTGATCTGGACCCCGTGTCGGCGGGTCGCAGGAGCGCTCGGCGTCAGGCCGTCTTCATCCTGTATCAGCAGGATCTACTCGGACTCACGGTTCAAGCCGCCTTGGAGCGCATGAGGGACGAGCAGGTAGAGCCTTATGCGCGCACTCTCGTGCTTGGCGTCGACAAAGAGAGGGAAGCTATCGACCAGGTGCTCGGCGAGCATATCGCGCGATGGAGCTTGGATCGACTCGGCCTTCTCGAGCGGGCTGTGCTTAGGTGCGCAACATATGAGTTGCGGTCCGGCGATGATGTGCCGCGGGCTGTCGCCATTGATGAAGCAGTGGGGCTGGCCAAGCGCTTCTGTTCGGCCGAGGCGGGGGCTCTCGTCAACGGCGTGTTGGGCTCGCTTGCCGATAGTGGGTCCGGTGCCGCCGGAGACAGCTCTCAGTAGTACGGGGGCATGGTGAGTAGAACTCCTGAAAGACTGATCGACAACCTGGAGTTGCCACAAGCGCTTCGTGCGCTGGACACGGCGTCACTACGCCAGGTGGCGACTGAGGTGCGCGAACAGATAATCCAGACCGTGTCGGCCAACGGCGGTCATCTGGGAGCCAGTCTGGGCGCGGTGGAATTGGCGATCGCTCTGCATGCGGAGCTCGACACACCGACCGACGCCATCATCTGGGACGTCGGTCACCAAGCATACGCCCACAAGATCCTCACCGGGCGCATGGGCTCTTTCGCGTCTATTCGCACCTATGGTGGATTATCCGGATTTCCGTTGCGCGGGGAGAGCCCGTTCGATGCCTACGGCACGGGGCATAGCAGCACGGCGGTGAGCGCCGCCGTCGGCATCATGGAGGCAAGATTGCGAGACCCCGGTCCGCACGGCAGGGTGGTGGCCGTCATAGGCGATGGAGCATTGACCGGGGGGATGACCTATGAAGCTCTCAATCACGCCGGCCATCTGCGCACACCCATCTTGGTGATACTCAACGACAACGCCATGTCGATAGAGAAGAATGTCGGGGCTGTGAGCACCTATCTGTCGCGGCTTCGCACGGACCCTACTCTGTACCGCTTCAGGCGCGACCTCGAGCGCCGTCTGCAGCGGCTGCCAGGCGTGGGAGACCGGGTCGCAGCCGTGGGCGAGCAGCTGAAAGACAGCATCAAAGGCGCCTTGGTCCCCGGCATGCTCTTTGAAGACTTGGGCTTCACGTACGTCGGAGTGATCGACGGGCACGACATCGACGATCTGCGGGCCACTCTCCAACGCTGTCTCATGGTGGAAGGGCCCGTGCTCCTGCATTGCCGCACCATCAAGGGGAAGGGCTATGGCCCGGCCGAGCAGGAACCCGGCCGGTATCACGGGATCCCACGCTTCTCGGTGACTACCGGCGAGCCGGTAGACCCGGAGGGACCGACTACCTTCACCCGGGCCTTTGGGGAAGCATTGGTGGAGTTGGCCCAGGCAGACCCCCGGATCGTCGGGATAACGGCTGCGATGGCCGGTGGCACAGGACTTGATCTCCTGAAGAAGGCTATGCCCGAACGCTTCTTCGACGTGGGCATCGCCGAGGCTCACGCAGTGGGGTTGGCGGCAGGCTTGGCTGCAGCGGGCAAACGACCGGTAGTGGCCATCTATTCCACCTTCCTGCAACGCGCGTTTGACCAGATCGTCCAAGACGTGTGTCTTCAAAAGCTCCCGGTGGTCTTCGCGGTCGACAGGGCCGGCCTTGTGGGGGCCGATGGCCCTACACACCACGGAGCGTTCGATCTTTCGTTCCTCCGTATCGTCCCCGGACTTACGATCTTCCTTCCCAGGGACGAGGGGGAGCTCCAACGCCTTCTGGCCACGGCTGTGCAAATGGAGGGGCCATCAGTGATCCGGTACCCCCGCGCGGCCGGTTTGGGAGCTACTCTGCAACGGCCCATCGTTCCGCTTGGGGGGCCGTGGGTCCATGTGATCCGGCAGGGTTCCGGCATCCTGTTCTTGACGGCGGGCCCGGTGGACAGCCTTGCGGTGGAGGCGGCTGACGCCTTGGGCGCCGAGGGTGTCGCCGCAACGGTGGCAGGGGTCACGCGCATACATCCACTCGACGGTGAGGCTTTGATACCTCTCATCGAGCAACATCAAGCCATCGTCACGGTGGAGGACAACTCGCTGGCCGGCGGTTTTGGCTCGGCCGTCCTGGAACTGATGGCCGACGCGGGCATCTACCGTCCTGTCGCGCGCAGGGGTCTTCCGGACGCCTTCGTAGGGCAAGGACCTGTGGGAACACTCAGGCGGGACATCGGTTTGACGGCGGAAGCGCTCGCCGCCAACGCTCGGATGCTTCTCGAGCAGTCCTTCGACAAGCGGCGGTAGGCTGAGATGGTGCGGCCGGGACGCACGCGGTTAGACGAGCTTCTGGTGGAGCGCAAGATGGCGCCAAGCAGAAGTGCCGCACGAGGGCTGATCATGGCCGGTCTCGTGACCGTCTCGGGTAGACAGATCGACAAGGCTGGTACCTCAGTCGAGCAGGATGCCCCCATCTCCATCAAAGAGCGGCCGCGCTTCGTTTCCCGGGGAGGAGACAAGCTGGCGCACGCGCTGGCGGAGCTGAAAGTGACTGTCGAGGGTGTTTCGGCCTTGGATGTGGGCGCCTCCACCGGTGGTTTCGTCGACTGTCTGCTGCAGAACGGCGCCTCTCGGGTGACCGCTGTGGATGTCGGGCGGGGACAACTCGATCATCGACTCATCACGGACGACCGGGTGACCGTTATCGATCGTGTGAACGCCCGGTATCTCGCCAAGACCCAACTTCCGTATGAGCCCGATTTTCTCACGATGGACGTATCATTCATCTCCATCACCAAGGTGCTGCCGGCGGTGGCCGCTTGCATGGGCGCATCGTTCGGGGGCTTGGTGTTGGTCAAACCCCAGTTCGAAGCAGGACCCGGTCTCGTGGGGAAGGGGGGCATAGTCCGCGACGCTGAGGTCCATCGGGCGGTGCTCTTGGAGCGTGGCCGTTTCGTCATGCAAGAGCTGGGCTTGGACCTCGTGGGGGTATGCGCATCGGGGCTGCGCGGAGCGGACGGCAACCGCGAGTTCTTCTTCCATATCGCGCGCGGTAGAGAAAACGGGTTCGGACTTGATAGGCTGGATGAGGTTGTAGATGAGATAGTCCGCGGGGAAGACCCAGCGGCATCGAAGGCGGATACATGAGACCCGATATCAAACGCGTGGTCATTCTGACCCACGGCGACCCAGGAGTGGCACGAGAACCGCTGGAGCGCTCACTCACGCTTCTTGCCGAGAGAGAGATCGAGGCGGTGGTCCCTGACAACGAGATCGAGAAGCATGGCACGCTTCTGAAGCGCTTGGGCGCGGTAAGGGTCGTGGCAGGCGGCAATGACCTCGATGGAGTGGGCCTCTGTCTCGTGCTTGGTGGTGACGGCACCATGTTGCGCGCCTTTCACCTCACCCGCGGGCGCTCCATACCGGTTGCCGGGGTCAATCTGGGACGAGTCGGCTTCCTTACCACCGTTGATAACGACGATCTGCCCGTCGGACTCGGCCGCCTACTCGACGGGGACTTCACCGAGTACCCGCTGCTGGGGCTCGAGGCCACCGTGGGCGAAGAGGTCTACAGGGCCAGCAACGACGTGGTAGTGGGCAAGGGCAAGAGACCGCATGCGTGTGTGCTGTCTCTGACGATCAACAACGTCACGCTCTTTGAGGTGCATTGCGACGGGGTGGTCGTGGGTACTCCGGCGGGGTCGTCGGCCTACAGCCTTGCGGCCGGGGGCCCTCTGCTTGGCATCTCGGTGGACGCATACGTCATCAGTCTCATCGCTGCGCATGCCGCCGGCGTCCGTCCTGTGGTGGCGGCTCCCGGCGACATTCTCGAGATCATCAACATCGGCGACACGGACTGCGCCATAGACGTCGATGGTGACAGGCTCGCCATGCTCGATCCCGGTCTGACCGCACGCATCAACACCAGACCGGGCACCAACACGCTGGCCCTCTTGGAGGGTGACAGTCTCTACCATCACTTCCGCGACCGACTCCTGTAGGGGGTGACTTGCTCGCCTCGCTCAGCATCCGCAACTTCGTGCTGATCGAAGATGCGGTCCTCGAATTCTCGCCGGGACTGAACGTCTTGACCGGTGAGACAGGGGCCGGAAAGACGTTGCTGACAAGAGCTTTGGGTCTCTTGATGGGCGAAAGAGCCGAAGAGGGCTTAGTGGGACGGGCCGCGTCGGAGGCCCTCATCCAAGCGGTCTTCGAAGTCACCGAGGCCGACCTCGTGGAGGTTCCTGAAGACACGAGTGCGCTTGTTGGAGGGCTGGACGCCGGCGAACTCATCGTGAGCCGGCGCCTGGGAGCGCAGGGCCGGAACCGCTGCTACATCAACGATACCGTAGTCACTCTCGGCGCCATGGGCGGGGTGGTGGGCGCACTCCTCTCGTTCGCGGGCCAGCATGAATACCGCCGGCTGCTCGACCCTGACTATCAGCTAAGTGTTCTCGACCAGTGGGCCGGCAGCGACGCCGTGGCTTTGGCGGAGGAGTTCCGTAGCGCATACGGAGCGGCTCGCGATGCCGAGCGCAGGTTGAAGGAGGCCACGGCCGGCAAAGATTCGCGCGACAGAGAGCTCGATCTGCTGCGCTTCCAGGTTGGGGAGTTGCGCGAAGCCGGGCTATCGCTCGAAGAAGAGGAGGCACTGCTGGCCGAGCAGAGACTCTTATCGCGGGCCGAGGAGGTCGTGCGGAGTGCCGGGGCGGCGGCCGGTGATCTTCGTGGCGAAGATGAAGGGCCGGATGCCGGCGGCCTGCTGGCGCAGGCCGGGGCCCACCTGGCCGGCCTGGCCGGCATCGACCCTGAACTCGACGGCATGGCCGCGACGTTGAACGAGGTGCAGTACCAGGTCACCGAACTCGCCCGCGATCTGCATGCGTATGTCGGCCGGGTGCCAATCGATCCGGCACGGCTGGAAGAGGTGAACGCACGGCTCAGACTCTACACCGACCTGGGCCGCAAATACGGCGGTTCGACTGCGAGCGCAGTCCAACAGCTTGCCGATGCCGAGGACCGGCTGGAGCGTTTGGAGCTCCAAGCGGACAGCATCGACCATCTTGAAGAAGTGAGGGCCGTGTCCATCGAGAAGGCCCTGCAGCTGGCGCGTGCGTTGACGGCCAAGCGCGCCGCCGCCGCGCCGCTCCTGGAGGAAGCGGTCGCGGGCCAGTTGGCCGACCTGGGTATGGAAGCGGCCGCCCTTGTGGTCGAGCTACGTTCCAACGACGAGTGGCGCGGGCTGCGCGAGAAGGGTGCAGACGCGGTGGAGTTCATGTTGCGGGCGAACGAGGGCCAACCGGCCAAGAGTCTGGCGAAGACCGCCTCCGGCGGCGAGCTCTCCCGGGTCCTCCTGGCCATCAAGTGCGCCCTCGCCGGGGTGGGGGGCAACGAGACCCTGGTCTTCGACGAAGTGGACGCCGGCATCGGGGGGCGAACCGCGGTCGCCGTCGGCAACAAGCTGCGCGAGTTGGCCGGGCGTTCGCAGGTGATCGTGGTGACACATCTGCCTCAGGTGGCGGCCCTTGCAGCGGGCCACCACGTCATTGAAAAGACCACCCTATCAGGAGCCACGGTCGCCCGCCTGACGAAGCTGGACAACGAAGCTCTGGTGGTCGGCGAGCTGTGCCGGATGCTGGGAGGGCGCACAGACGATGCCGAGGCTATGGCTCATGCCAGGGAGCTGCGCGACAGGGCCGCGGGCGGCCTGCTAGACTAGGCGGGGCGCGGGCCAGAAAGGTCATGCGCCGCCGTTTCCCGGACATACTCGGCGGAGGTAGGCATGGCCAAGCACGTATTCATCACGGGTGGTGTAGTGTCGTCGCTTGGCAAGGGTATAACCGCCGCCTCGCTCGGCCGCCTGTTGAAGAGTCGTGGGGTCCGGGTGGTCATCCAGAAGTTCGATCCCTATCTGAACGTCGACCCGGGTACGATGAGCCCCTTCCAGCATGGAGAGGTCTTCGTCACCGACGACGGCGCCGAGACCGATCTCGACCTCGGTCACTACGAGCGCTTCATCGACGAGAATCTCACTCAGTATTCGAGTGTGACGTCGGGCTCGGTATACGACACCGTCATCCGAAAGGAGCGCCGGGGTGACTACCTGGGGGGCACCGTCCAGGTCATCCCGCACGTCACCAACGAGATAAAGGAACGGGTGGCCCGGGTTGTCCGCAATGCCGACGTGGACGTTCTGATCACTGAGATCGGGGGCACCGTGGGCGATATGGAGAGCCTCCCGTTCTTGGAGGCCATCCGCCAGTTCCGCAACGATGTGGGGCGCAAGAACGTCATCTACATCCACGTGACCCTGATACCCTTCATCAACGCTTCGGGGGAACTGAAGACCAAGCCCACACAGCACAGCGTGAACGAGCTGCGTAGCATCGGTATCCAGCCGGACATCATCGTCTGCCGGTCCGACCGTCCGATAAGCAAAGAGCTGAAGGACAAGATCGCCCTCTTCACCGACGTCGAGCCGCGGGCCGTAATAAGCTGCGTGGATGCCCCTCACCTGTATTACGTGCCTCTCAACCTCCGGGACGAGGGGCTCGACCGCCTGGTCGTTGAACAGCTGGGCTTGGACACCGGACCGGCCCGGTTGGATGAGTGGATAGCCCTTGTGGACAGGCTGAAGTCTGCCGAGGGGACCGTTCGCATCGCTCTAGTGGGCAAATACGTGCAACTGCACGACGCCTACCTCAGCGTCATGGAAGCGCTCCGGCACGCCGCCACTTTCCACGGCCGCGAGCTGGAGCTCATCTGGGTGGACTCGGAGTCGCTGCGGCAGGAGGAGATCAGGTCACGACTGGAAGCGGCCGACGGCGTCCTCGTACCGGGTGGGTTCGGGGTCAGAGGCATCGAGGGGAAGATCATGTCCGTGCGCTATGCGCGCGAGAACAGGGTGCCGTTCTTGGGATTGTGCTTGGGTCTTCAGGTCGCGGTGGCGGAGTTTGCGCGCCACGTTGCAGGACTGAAGAACGCCAACTCCGCGGAATTCGACCCTTCGACGAGCTTTCCGGTGATAGACCTTCTGCCGGAACAGACCGGAGTCTCAGATATGGGAGGCACCATGCGCCTGGGCGCATCACCCACCAAGGTCGCTCCTGGCACCCGAGCGCATGCGGCTTACGGCGAGCAGGTCATCAGCGAGCGGCACCGGCACAGGTATGAGTTCAACAATATCTATCGCGAGCGGTTGGTGGAGGCGGGACTCGTGATAAGCGGTGTCACACCCGACGACCATCTCGTGGAGATCGTCGAGTTGGCCGATCATCCGTGGTTCGTCGCCTGTCAGTTCCATCCGGAGTTCAAGAGCAGGCCTACGAGGCCGCATCCGCTCTTTCGCGATTTTGTCGGCGCAGCAATTGCTCGGGGGCAGCAGTCATGACGGGTGGTCTTACCCCTTCCCGTGAAAGGCTGACCGAGCTGTTTCTCATGCTGACGGCTCTTCCAAGCCCGTCGCGGAGCGAACGGGAAGTCGCCGAGGCGGTGATCGCCGGCCTACGCGCGGTGGGGGTGGCCGTGCAGGAGGATGGCGCAGGGCCGGCCACCGGCGGGGATACGGGTAACCTGTGGGGTACGGTGGACGGTGACGGAGAAGGCCCCCGTGTGGTGCTCGGCGCCCATCTGGATACGGTGAAACCCACCGATGTCCTGGAGCCCTTCCTGGACGAGTCGGGAGTGTTCAGAAACGCCGGCAACACGATCCTCGGCGGCGATGACAAGGCGGCCATCGCGGCACTGCTGCACGCAACGGAGTTGCTGAAGGCCTCGGGCGAGCCCTTTCCCTCTTACGAGCTGCTCTTCACTGTCTCGGAAGAGCAGGGCCTGGTGGGGATAAAGCAGTTTACGCAGGATGCACTCAGAAGTCCTCTGGGCGTCGTTCTGGATGGTTCGGGTGCGGTTGGAGGCATGGTGGTGAACGCCCCCAGCATGAAGACCATGAGAGCGACGTTCAAAGGGCGTGCCGCTCACGCCGGCATGGAACCAGAACGAGGCCGCAGCGCTGTGCAGGCGGCGGCCAGGGCGGTGGCGGCTATGCACTTGGGGAGGATCGACGACGAGACCAGCGCCAACATCGGCATCATCCACGGCGGTGTTGCGACCAACATCGTTCCTGAGACGTGTGTCATAGAAGGTGAATGCCGCGGGCACGACGAGCAGAAACTCGCCGCGGTGGCTTCCGGCATGGTGGACGCAGTGCACCAAGCCGCGGCCGAAATGGGGGTGGATGTGGAGGTGGACTTGGAGCACGAGTTCCCGGCCTTCGCGCTGTCGTCGCGGTCACCGGCGGTGAGGCTCGGGAAGGCAGCTCTGCAGGCCATCGGGCTGGAGTCCCGGATGTACGGCGCCGGTGGGGGCTCCGATGCCAACATCCTCAACGCAAGAGGATTGCCGACCTTGAACCTGAGTATCGGGATGATGGAGGTCCACAGTGCCGACGAGTATCTGGCACTCGACGACCTGGAGAGGCTTTGCAGCCTCATACTACAGATCATCAGGCTCGCTCCGGGGTTTGCCCCGGGTGGTGAGACGGCTGAGAGGTGACCATGAGTGATCCTGTGGATGAAAGAAGCGGGGGTCAGGTGGAGGACGAGGTCCCCGTGGTGGTGAGTTCGCAGACGGTCTTCGAAGGGCGGTTGATCAACGTCCGGGTGGACCAGATAGAGCTCTCAGGAGGGCGGACGGCGTCGCGTGAGGTGGTGGATCACCCCGGCGCCGTGGTAATGGCCGCGGTGGATGGTGAGGGATGCGTGTATCTGGTCTGGCAATACCGGCATGCAATAGCGCAGCGCCTGCTGGAGCTGCCCGCCGGCAAGTTGGAGCCCGGCGAAGAGCCGCTCTTGGCCGCGCAACGGGAACTAGCTGAGGAGGTGGGGCTGGAGGCCCGCTTGTGGACGTCGCTCGGCACCTTCTTCTCTTCGCCGGGCTTCGCCGACGAGCGCATTCACGCCTTCCTGGCTCGGGATCTGACGCCGGTCGACAGCCACCCAGATGACGACGAGGACCTCACCGTGGTACGTTACGATCTGTCCGATCTGTTCGCCAACCTACACATGGTGGAGGACGCGAAGACCTTGGCTGTGCTTTGCCTGCTGAGGCACGCAGTGATAGCCGATCCGCTGGAAGACGTGGTAGGGGGTTGAGATGCGCGTAGGAGTGCCTACCGAGATCCGCGAAGAGGAATATCGTGTTGCTCTCACCCCGGCCGGCACAAAGGAACTGGCCAGCAGGGGGCACGAGGTCCTCGTTCAGCGGGGGGCGGGTGAGGGCTCATCGTTCAGTGATGAGGCGTACGTCGCGGCGGGAGCGCGTATCGTCCCCGACGCGGATTCCGTTTTTTCTCAGGCCGAGCTCATCGTGAAGGTCAAGGAGCCGCTCCGCGACGAATACATGAAGCTGGAGCCAAGGCACATCCTCTTCACATACCTTCATCTGGCGCCCGACGCGGAGCTCACCGGCGCTCTTGTGAAGAGTGGCGCCACGTGCATCGCCTACGAGACGGTCGAGACGCCCGACAACCGCAAACCGTTGCTCGCACCCATGAGCGAGATCGCAGGCCGGTTGGCGCCCCAGGTCGGAGCTACTCTATTGGAGAAGATGAGCGGGGGCAAGGGCAAGCTGTTGGGTGGCGCGACGGGTGTCAAGGCGGCGAACGTAGTCATACTGGGCGCCGGTATCGCGGGGAGAAACGCCGCGGCCATCGCTGCCGGAATGGGCGCTCATACGAAAATACTCGACATCAACGTCGACGTGCTTGCGGACATGCAGCGGGAGCATCCCGGGGTCCAGACTCTCCACAGCAACCAGCTCACTATCGAGGACGAGGTGGCTCGGGCCGATCTGGTCATAGGCGCCATACTGGTGTCTGGGGCGAAGACCCCGGTCCTAGTGGCCGAGCAGGTGGTGCAGGAGATGCAGCCCGGGTCGGTGATAGTCGACCTGAGCGTCGACCAGGGGGGGTGCGTCGCCACCTCTCGCATCACCACTCACCGCGAGCCCACCTACGTCAAGCATGGGGTCATCCACTACTGCGTGGACAACATGGCGGGCGTCGTGCCCATCACCTCCACGTTGGCCCTTACCAACGTCACTCTGCCCTACATCCTGTCCATCGCTGAGAAGGGGGCGGTCGAGGCGGCGCGGTCCGACCCGGCGCTGGCCCGGGGAGTGAACGTCATGGAGGGCAAGGTCACGATGCGAGAGGTCGCAGAAGCGACCGGCTGCCCGTATTTCCCGCTTGAGTACGTACTGCCTATCGAGTATACGTAGCGGCGCATAGGAGTCTTGTCGGATGACGTTCCTGTCTGGGCAAGACCCGTCGGTGATCCCCTTCCTGCGGGCCCTGCGTTTGCAGAAGGGGCTCTCGGAACGGACGGTGGAGGCGTACGCCCGCGACCTACGTCAGTTCGCCGATCACCTCGCGGAGAGGGCCATCGACCTACGCGAAGCCTCGGCCGAAGATATCCGCTCCTTCCTGGTTGCGGGCTCTTGGCGGCCCTCCACGCGTGCAAGAAAGACCGCGGCCATCCGTTCGTTCTACAAGTGGGCCGTGCTGGACGGAGACCTGGCCTCCGATCCGTCCAGGAACTTGGCCGGTCCCCGGCTCGACTCGCGACTTCCGCGCACCCTAAGCATCCAAGAGGTGGAGCGGATGTTGGCCTTGCCCAGAGCCGATCCTCTGGGGCTGCGCGATCGAGCCCTTCTCGAGACGTTGTACGGCGCCGGACTGCGCGCCTCGGAGGTCCTCAGTCTCCGGTTGCAGGACCTCGATCTGGAGGTCGGCTTCGTCCGCACCGTGGGCAAGGGAGACAAGGAGCGCGTGGTACCGCTGGGACGCAAGGCCTGTGAAGCCCTGACAGTTTACAATCAGCGGGGTAGACCGGCCCTGGGAAGCGCCGGCAGGCTGAAGGCCCCGGAGCTCTTCTTGAACAACCGGGGGCGCCGCATGTCCCGGCAGGGTCTGCACCTCATAGTCAAGCACTATGCGCGTCTGGCGGGCCTGCCTGACGACGTCTCCACCCACACCCTACGCCACTCCTTCGCTACCCACCTGCTCGAAGGGGGCGCCGACCTCCGCGCCGTCCAAGAGATGCTGGGTCACGCGGATCTCTCCACAACGCAGATCTACACTCATGTCACGGCCGCGCATCTGCAGAAGGTCTATCGAGAGGCTCACCCCCGGGCCCGGGAGGAGTGACAAAGCATGGGCCGGTTCGTCTTCGTTGTCCTGGACGGTGTAGGAGTGGGCGCGCTGCCCGATGCAGCCGCGTACGGTGATGCCGGTTCGGATACGCTCGGCAATCTGAGCCGCGTCGTTTCTCTTAGGCTTCCCTTTCTCAAACGCTGCGGGCTCGGCAACATCGTGCCGATACTGGGTGTGCCGCCCGAGCCCGAGCCGTTGTGCCTGCCGGGCCGGCTCGCCCCGCGCTCGGCCGGCAAGGACACCACCGTAGGTCACTGGGAGCACATGGGCCTGGTAACCCCTGATGCTTTCCCAACCTATCCAGCAGGCTTCCCCGACGAGATCGTCAAGCCGTTCACGGGGCGCATCGGCGTGGGAGTTCTCGGCAACAAGCCCGCCTCGGGGACGGCCATCATCGCCGAACTGGGCGAGGAGCATCTGGCTACGCGCAAACCGATCGTCTACACGTCGGCCGACAGCGTGTTCCAGATCGCGGCTCATGTGGACGTCGTGCCTTTGGAACAGTTGTACGCGTGGTGCAAGATCGCCCGCGAGCTGCTCACGGGCAGACATGCGGTGGCCCGGGTCATCGCTCGACCATTCATGGGACCGCCGGGGAGCTTCGTACGTACCAAGGACCGGCGGGACTACTCATTGGACCCACCGGGTCCTTTGTACTTGGACCTGCTGCACCAGGCCGGGGTCCCGGTGCTGGCCCTTGGGAAGATCAGTGAGGTCTTCGTAGGGCGGGGCGTCTCCCGGGCTGTGAAAGTGGGCTCGAATGACGAGAACCTCGCGCTTGTGCAGGACCTGGTCGCGGGGCGGTCGCTTGGATTGCCATTCGACGAAGGCTTGTTGATGACCAACCTGGTGGATTTCGACATGCTGTGGGGGCATCGCAACGACGTGGGCGGGTTCGCCCGGGGGTTGGAGACCGTCGACGCGGCTCTTCCCGCACTCGTCGAGGCTCTGCGTCCGGACGATACGCTCCTCATCACTGCCGATCACGGGGTCGATCCTACTACGCCCAGCACGGATCACAGCAGAGAGTACGTCCCCGTGCTGGTCTATCCACGTCCGGAGGATGCTCCGCATGCCGTCTACGACGGCGGCTTCGCCGACACCGGCGCCACGGTCTACGAGTGCCTTACAGGGCGGCCGGCGCCGCTGGAGGGATCCAATATCCTGGCTCTGAGGCCTCGATACGGTTGGCGCCGCTACACTGCAGCCGTGGAGTGCGGTCCGGCCTTGGGAGGCGCCGTGCCACAACGCCTCGGCCCGGCGGAGGCAGCCGAGGCGGCCTCCTGGTTGATGCAGAATGTCGGACCGGCGCCGGACGCTGCGGTGATTCTGGGATCGGGACTGTCTCCAGAGGGCATCGACAGCGTCATCCGAGATATCCCGTACAGCGAGATACCGCACTGGCCCTCGGGGTCGGTTCAAGGGCATGCGCAGAAACTCTCCGTCGTCGAATGGATGGGGTGGACGGTTGCTGTGCTCAAGGGACGGGTGCACGAATATGAGGGGTACGACTGGAGTGAAGTGCAACTACCCGTGCGATCTCTGGCCGGATGGGGAGTGCGAAGGTTGGTGCTCACGACCGCCTGCGGGGCTGTGACAGAGGACCTCGCTCCCGGAGATGTGGTGGTCGTGGAAGAGGTGGTGGAACCGCTGATGGGGCCGGGGATGCACGCGAGCTGGGCGCGCCACATGGTTGCGGCTGATGCCGGCGGCGCGAGACCGGCCGGATTCAAATGCGGGACTCACGCCTCGCTTCCGGGGCCCCAGTATGAGACTCCGGCTGAGTTGGTCCACCTTGGACGGCTCGGAGTGGCCACGGTCAGCATGTCCCCGGGGGCCGAGCTGCGGGCCGCTCGCGACGCGGGGCAGGACGTGGCGGTATTGGCCGTTGTGGCCAACTCAGGAGACACCACACACGAAGAAGTCCTGCACGGGGCCGCGCTCGCATCCAGATCGCTGGCCCGAGCCGTAGCGGGCGTGTTCGAGTCGTGGGGGGCGCCCACCTCGGTATACTAGGGAGCATGACAGCTCCTCCCTCATTGCTCGAGGTGCCGACGGTCATCACGACCCACCAGAACGCCGATTTCGACGCCCTGGGCGCCACTGTGGGGGCTGCGCTTCTCTATCCCGATGCCCGCATCGTGTTTGGAGGCTCCCTCAACCCCAACGTGCGTGATTTTGTCTCGCTGCACGGAGAGAGTCTCCCCATCATGAGCCTACGCCTCATAGACCAGAGCAAGATCAAGAGACTGGTGATCGTCGACACCGCCGACCCGCAGCGTATCGGCGACCTGCGTCAGCTCTGTGACAGGCCCGGAGTGGAGACCGTGGTGTTCGACCATCATGAGACGGAGAACCCGGAGCGTCCGCCGTTCGTGAAGGGGGAGAACTGGGTGCTCTCGGCCGATGGGGCTCAGTCGACTTCCATGCTGCACATCCTGCGCGAGCGCGACGTGGAGATCTCGCGGCTTGAGGCCACCGTGTTCGCTCTGGGCATCCATGAAGACACGGGTTCGCTCACGTATCCCCGCACGACCATCCGCGATGCAGAGATGCTCGCGCTCTCCATGCGCCTGGGAGCTTCTCAGGCCCTCATAGAGCGCTACCTGCACAGCGCCCTTACCAAGGAGCAACGTGAGGTGTTCATGCGCCTGGTGGATGCGGTGCGCGTAGAGCGAGTGAGGGGCCTCGACATCCACGTCGTGACGTTGGACGTTCCCACGTATGTAGACGGACTGAGTGTCATCGCGCACAAACTCATGGAGTTGGTGAACGCGGAGGTGCTGATCCAGGCTGTGGGCATGGAGAACCGGGTGTTCGTGACCGCGCGGTCTCGAGCCGGCGCGGTGGACGTGGGAGCGCTCCTCCGGGTCGTCGATGGCGGCGGCCATGCTCAGGCCGCCTCCGCGGTCACGCGCGACAAGACGCCTGACGAAGTCGTGCGCACGCTGGTCGCGAGTCTCTCCGACACCAGTCTGGGAGTGCCCTCCGCCGGCGAGATCATGAGCCGGCCCGTGCGGCTCATCGACGCCGAGACCGCGGTTACTGAGGCTCTCGTGACGGCTCAGCAGTACGGGCACTCAGGCATCTGCGTGCGGCAGGACGGCCGGGTGGTCGGCATAGTGGCGCGCCGCGACCTCGACAAGGCCATCCGCCACGGGCTCGGTCATGCCCCGGTGAAGGGAGTCATGACACGCAACATCACGTTCGCCCGCGCGTCGACGGGGGTGGACGAGCTTCGCCGCATCATGGTGGAAGACAACATCGGGCGGGTGCCTGTGGTAGTCGACCAGGCATACGATGAGGCCACCGCCACAGGCAGCGCCGCTGTCGGCGACGTGGTAGGCATCGTTACTCGTACCGACGTTCTCGCCGCCTACCAGGGCCGCTGGGAGCAGGAGAGTCTCCCGGCCGCTCCTCCGCAGGTGCATACGATGGGCGCTCTCACCGACCATCCGTTCTTCGGCCGGCTGTTCCAAGCCTGTTCGGCTCTGTCGGAGGATTTTGCGGGTGTCTATCTGGTTGGTGGCTTCGTCCGCGACCTCCTTCTGGAGCAGCCGAACGTGGATGTGGATATCGCGGTAGAGGGCGACGGCATAGAATTCGCCACACGCTTGGCCGCTCAGCTGGGCGGCAGAGTGCGGGCCCACCGCAAGTTCAAGACCGCGGTGGTGTTGCTCCCGCCGGAGATACTGGGAGAGGCGCCCGCATGGCTCAGAACCACCAACGAGCCGTTCCATGTGGACGTGGCCACCACGCGGACCGAGTTCTATGACTATCCGGCCGCGTTGCCTAGGGTGGAACATGCCTCCATACGGCAAGACCTCTTCCGGCGTGACTTCACGGTAAACGCCATGGCGATCTCGTTGCGGGGCAGGGACCTCGGCACGGTGATCGATTTCTTCGGGGGATACCGCGACGTGCGAGATGGCGTGATACGAGTACTGCACAACCTGAGCTTCATCGAGGATCCCACGCGCATCTTCCGCGCCGTGCGCTACGAGAACCGGTACGGCTTTCGGATGGACGAACAGACCTACGGCTTTGCCAAGAGTTGCGTGGATATGCATTTGGTCGGCGATCTGTCGAGCGTGCGCCTGCGCGACGAGCTGACGGCGCTCCTGAGCGAGAACGACGTCACGTGGACTCTCGGCCGGCTCTTCGAGCTCGGGGTGGCGCGAGAGGTGCACCCCAAGTTGGCCACGGGCGCGAAGACCGTCGCACTGGTCAGGCGCCTGGACGAGGTGGTCGCAGATCTCGGTCTGCACGACGAGGTGGTAAGCTGGCGGCTACGGATCGCAGCCATGACACGCAACATGGAGCACGAGGAGCTCTATATCTGGCTGGAGCAGCTCAAGCTGAAGCAGTCCGACAGCGCGGTCATCCGGGCCGCGGTGGTAGTCGGGCCTCTACTGCCCACGAGCCTTGCGCGTGAGGACATGACCGATTGGCAGGTCTTCAAGACGCTCCGGCAGACTCCGGTGGAAGCCTTGGTCTTCGCCTTGGCGTCCACGGAGCCCGGTCCGGCCGAGGCTCGGGTACGGCGGTATCTCAGCGATCTGCGCCGGCGGACGCTCACCATCGGAGGCGATGACCTGCTGGCGATGGGCGTCAAGAAGGGGCCCTATGTGGGGCGCATCCTCGAAAGGCTGCGGGAGATGCGGGTGGAGGGTCTCATAGAAGGGCAAGAACAGGAGTTGGAGGCGGCACGGCATATGGTGGAGAAGAAGGCGTGACGGGCGGTGGGATGAATCTGTTCTTGGCGGGGTTCGGCGATGTGAACTGGGTGGGGCTGCTCACCCTCATCCCCATCCTGTTGATTTCCATGGCGGCCCACGAACTGGCCCATGGGTGGGTAGCCTTCAAGATGGGCGATCCGACGCCCAAACGTGCCGGACGACTCAGCTTCAACCCCATAAAGCACATGGACCCGCTCGGAACCGCCATGTTCTTCATCACATACATCTTCGGAGGAATGGTGTTCGGCTGGGCCAAGCCAATCCCCGTGTCTCCCTACTACTTCAAGAACCGGCAGGTGGGCATGGCCATCGTGGGGGCGGCCGGCCCCATCACGAACTTCATCCTCGGGATCATTCTCATCCTGGTCCTCAACTGGACCCATCCCGATTCGAACGGCCAAGTGTTCAACATCCTCTTCTTGGCTTTTCAGGTCAATATCGTGCTCGGTTTGTTCAATCTCATACCCATCCCTCCGTTGGACGGCTCCAGAGTGGTCGGCGCTTTCATGCCCCGCCGGGCTTACGAGAAGTGGGTGGAGCTCGACCGTTACGGCATGCTCTTGGTGTTGGTGCTCATCGTCTTGTTCCAGAGCCAGTTCTTCCGCCTGATCAGATGGGTGATGTGGGGGCTGGCGAAATTGTTCCTCACCGAATACATCATTCTCTGACCCCGCTGTTGCATGTGAGGACGCTTTGAGACCGCTCGAGCTCGACCTGGATGTCTACCAGGGTCCCTTCGACCTGCTGCTGTCGCTGGTGCTCAAGGAGGAGATCGACCTGCTTGAGGTGCCCTTGTTCGAGGTCATCGCGGCGTATCTCGACGAGATGGAAGACGCGGGGGTCGTGGGCTACTGGGACGAGATGACTGAGTTCCTGCTGCTCATGAGCCTGCTGTTGGAGGTCAAATCCCGCCTGCTCCTGCCCAAACCTCCCGCGGGCTTTGAGGAAGAACTCACTCCCGAGGAGGCGCGCGACCAGTTGTTGGCCCGGCTCTTTGAGTACAGCAAGTTCAAAGCGGCGGCCCTGGGGCTGCGGGAGATGGGCGAGACGAATGCCGGGTGCCTCATGCGTGCGCCGGCGTCGCAGAAGCGCCGCAGGGTGGCGCCGCTGGAGGACATCGTCGGCACGGAGGACGCCATGAGCCTGCGGGAGAAGCTTGCCTATCTCGTCGAGAACCGGAGGCCACCCGATACCTCGCATCTTGCCCTCATCAAGGTGGAGCTCCAGCGGCAGATACGCATCGTGCGGGGCATGCTGGCCCGGCACCGGCGCTTCTCGTTCAACCGTGTATTCGGAAGCGAACCGCCGCTCGTGCAGGCCCTCTCTGTCTTCGCGCTCCTGGACCTGCTGTCTCGAGGCGAGGTCCGCGTGGCGCAACGGGAGCTGTTCGGCGATATCGTGGTGACAGCGGGCGATGTGGGCAAGACGGCCTGACGCGGATAGGAAATGGTGATGGAAGCCGGCGTACTCAGACAGAACATCGAGGCACTGCTCTTCGCGGCGGGCGAGCCACTGCCTGTGGAGACGCTACTGGCGGCCCTGTCGCTCTCTGGCCCACTGGAGCGGGCCGCGGTGGAGGCGGCGCTCGAATCTTTGGCCTTAGAGTTCCCCGCCGGCGGTGAGAGGGGCATCGAGCTCGTCCGCTTGGCCGGCGGATGGGCCTTTCGCACCAACCCACTGTGCCGCACCGCTGTCTCGGCGCTGTTCGAGTTGCCGGAGGACTCCAGCCGGCTTTCGGCCGCCGCCATGGAGTGCCTCAGCATAGTCGCGTACCTGCAGCCCGTGACGCGCCCACAGATCGCCGAGGTGCGGGGTGTGAACTCAGACTCGCCCATGCGGACCTTGGTCGACCGGGAGCTCATCACCGAGGTCGGTCGGTCGCAGTCGGGGGGCGGAGCCGTGCTGTATGGCACAACGCCCCGGTTCGAGGCCATCTTCGGGTTGGCGGGACTGGAAGATCTTCCACCTCTCGAGGGGTTCGCACTCGGTGAGGAGCAAAAGGACGAGTTGCGCCGTCGTCTGGGCCTCCTAGCCACTCCTGACTGAGACGTCGGGGAGGGGGTCGACTCGTGAGCGTGCGTCTGCAGAAGTTCCTCGCCGAAGCGGGTTTGGGGTCGAGGAGGAGTTGCGAGGACCTTGTGCGGGCCGGCCGCGTGGCGGTGGATGGTGTGGTCGCCGAGTTGGGCTCCACGGTCGACCCGGAAACGCAGGTGGTCACGCTCGATGGGCGACCGGTCGTTGCCGAGCACAAGGAGTACTGGCTGCTCAACAAGCCGGCCGGGGTGCTGACGGCCGTCTCAGATGCTCGGGGCCGGCGGACCGTCGTGGAATGTGTGCCCGCGGGCGTGAGAGTCTTCCCGGTGGGCAGACTCGATCTCAACACCACCGGCGTACTACTCCTCACCAACGATGGCGAGATCGCCGCCCGACTGCTTCATCCTCGCTATCACGTCCAGAAGGAATACTTGGCGAGCGTGCGAGGCAAGGTCGGCAAGGAAGCGCTGACCCTGCTCAGGCGGGGTGTCGAGTTGGAGGACGGCATGACGGCCCCCGCCAAGGTGGAGGTCGCGCAGGTGAAGACCGGCGTCTCGGCCGCGCCGATGACTACGCTACGCATCACGATCCACGAAGGTCGCAAGCGGCAGGTGAGACGCATGTTGGAGAGCGTAGGGTACAGAGTCGTGGCGCTCCATCGTTCTCGCTTCGATGGGCTCAGCGACGCCGGGCTGGCTCCCGGCGAGGTCCGGCGCCTCACCCGGGCCGAGATAGAGGGTCTGAAGGCGGCAGGCTTCGCTCGCTGAGCTTTCCTGCTCTATACTGTTGGTTCCGCCTCGGGCCTGACAGGTGCGGGGGGATGATGGCAGATAGAGCGATTCGTCAAAGACCTGCGGAGCGATCATGAGACTCAACCCCGTGCTGGAAAGACTCACCCCTTACCGCGCCGGCCCACCGCTGGCTGAAGTGAGGCGGCAATACCAGCTGGACCGAATCTCGATACTCTCTGCCAACGAAGTGCCGTGGGGCCCGTTCCCTGAGGTCGTCGAAGCTATGAAGAGCGTTCTCGACGGTCTCAATCGCTACCCCGACGGCGCCTGCAACGAACTGCGCGACATCATCGCGGAGCAACGAGGCGTAGATGCAGAGTGTGTCACGTTCGGTAACGGGTCCTGTGAACTCCTCATGCTCCTGGGCCAGGCGTTCCTGAGCCCACAGCACCACGTGGTGTTTCCACATCCGTCGTTCGTGATGTACCGCCTCATCGCATTGGCCAACGGAGCTCCCTATGCCGCAGTGGCCCTTAAAGATCTGGACTACGATCTGGATGCCATGTTGGCCGCCGTGCGCGACAACACCAGCCTCCTCATAATCTGTAATCCCAACAACCCCACCGGCAGCTACTTGGAACCGGAGGTAATGCGAGGCTTCATCGAGAGGGTGCCACCCGAGGTAGTGGTAGTGCTCGACGAGGCCTATGACGAGTTCGTCACCTCTCCCAGGCATGAGGAGTCGGCGGCTTGGTTGAAAGACCACCCGAATCTGGTGATCCTTCACACCTTCTCCAAGGTGTACGGCCTGGCGGGTCTGCGCGTTGGTTACGGGATCGCCCATCCCGACGTGGTGCAGGCGCTCGACAAGATCCGCCAGCCCTTCAACGTCGATTCACTCGCGCAGGTGGCGGCGGTCACGTCACTGCGGCTCCCCGACCGGATGGAAGAACGGCGTCGACGCATCGCAGAGGAGAGAGACCGTGTAGCGGCCCGCCTCCACGATATGGGCATCGGCTACCATCCGAGTGAGGCCAACTTCCTGCTCGTAGACGTGACCGGGCTGGGGATACCCGGTCCAGAAGTCGCGCAGGCACTGCTCGAGAGAGGTGTTCTGACCCGTTCGGGGTATGCGATGGATTGCCCGGGGTGGATCCGGGTTACCATAGGTGAAGTGGAGGAGGGGGACCAGTTCCTTTCCGCGATAGCGGAGTTGCGCACCGCGGGAGGTGGGGTGCAGTCTCCACATGCCGTCGATGGTCTGAGCGCTGAGGCCTTGAGCCCGGAGAGTTGATATGGAAACACGCAGCACAGAGATGATGATCGTGATGCAGGAGACGGCCAGCGCCGAAGACGTCGACCGTATCCTCGAACTGCTCGACAGTGCGGGGGCGCGGGGCCACGTGTCGACCGGCGACGTGGTGACCGTGATAGGCATAATGGGGGAGAGGGACGTCATCGCCGGGCTTCCGCTCGAGGCGTATCCGGGGGTCGACAAGGTCCTTCCCATCCTGCGCCCCTACAAGCTGGTCAGCAGGGAGTTCCGCCACTCAGACACGGTCATCACCGTGGGCGGCACCAAGCTCGGCGGGGGGCACATCGCGCTCATTGCGGGGCCTTGCTCGGTCGAGAGCCGGGAACAGTTGCTCGAAGCGGCCACCATCGCCAAAGAGGGCGGCGCCACGATGCTGCGAGGGGGCGCGTTCAAACCCCGCACGTCGCCCTACGCCTTCCAGGGCCTTGGGGTGGAGGGCCTTGAGATACTGGCCGAAGCCCGGGAGATGTGTGGGCTGCCCGTGGTGACCGAACTCATGGATCCCCGCCACCTGGACGACGTCGCCAAGTATTCGGACATCATCCAGATCGGCGCCCGCAACATGCAGAACTTCCAGCTGCTCTCGGCTGTAGGCGAGGTGGACCGGCCGGTGCTCCTCAAGCGCGGTTTGGCCGCCACCATCGACGAGCTGCTCATGGCCGCCGAATACATCGTCAAGGAAGGCAACGACCAGGTCATCCTGTGTGAGCGGGGCATCCGCACATTCGAGACGGCGACCCGTAACACGCTGGACATCTCTGCCGTGCCGATCATCAAGCAACGCAGTCACCTTCCCGTGGTCGTCGACCCGAGCCACGCCACCGGCAAAGTAGACTTGGTGGAGCCGTTATCACTCGCGGCGATCGTGGCCGGGGCGGACGGCATCATGATCGAGATGCATCCCACTCCCGAGCTGGCGCTGTCCGACGGGGCTCAGTCTCTCGACCCCCGTCAGTTCTCCGCGGTGTCGGCCAGGATCAGAGACGTGGTGGCCTGGGCAGGAAAGACACTAGGCTAGCCGCCATGAATGACGTGCGGACGCACAGCGGAGTCCACCGGCTCGCCGTGATCGGGGTCGGGATGATGGGGGGCAGCATCGCGCTCGCCGCCCAAAACCGTGCCCATGTCGACGAGGTCGTCGGTTTTGACACCGACGCGGCGGCTCTTGAAGGCGCTTTGGAGCAGGGCGTGATCATGGAGGCGGCCGCGAGCGCCGCCGAAGCGGCTGCGTATGCCGACCTGGTTGTCGTGTCGACGCCCGTGCGCAGCATCCCCGGTCTCGTGGAGGAGTGCGCGGCCGCCGAGCCCCGTCCCCGCCTTATCACCGACACCGGCAGCACCAAGTCGGCCATCATGGCGAGCCTCTCGGCGCATGCGAGATCACTCTTCATCGGGGGCCACCCCATGTGTGGTGCAGCAGACTCAGGCGTCAAGTACGCCCGGGCCGACCTGTTCGAAGGGTCTCCGTACTTTCTTTGCACCACGGGAGCAGCTTTCCCCAAGCTCTACGAGATGCTGCAGCAGTTCGTCTTGGATCTGGGCGCCAGGCCCACCCACATCGACGCCGCCGCCCACGATCGCATCCTGGGCGTCATCAGCCACCTGCCGCACGTCTTGGCGAACGTCCTCATGGACCACGCGGGATCGTACTCCGCCGGTGGCAAACGAGCCCTACAGTGGGTGGGCGCCAGTTTCACCGACCTTACTCGGGTGGCGGGAGCCAACCCGCCCATGTGGCGTGACATCTTCTTGGAGAACCGTGAAGCTTTGGCCGAGTCCATCCGCTCCGTCTCGAGTGAGCTCCAAGCCTTCGCATCGTACCTCCAGGAGAGCGACGATGCTGCCATCGCAGAGGCGATCGATTCCGCGGCCGGCTACCGCCAGGAGATGCTCGAACTGGCCGACCTCACGCCGGATACCCTCTACAGGGTGACTGTGCGCGTGCCAGACCGGCCCGGTTCCATCTCCCAGGTCATGACGGCTCTCGGCGAGGCCCGCATCAACGTGGAGGATCTCACTCTCCATCACATGAGCAGGAGTATGGGCGGCGATCTCGTTCTTTTCATCGACGGCTTGGAGAATGCGGAGCGGGCAAGCACCCTTCTGAATGGGCTGGGGTATCCTTCCCGCGTGGACCTCATGGGGGATGGCGGTGAGTGAGGCTGCCGCGGGAGGCCTGTTTCTCCCCGCGACTAAGGGTCTGCGAGGGGTTCTCCGCGTGCCGGGTGACAAGTCCGTGTCGCACAGGGCCATACTGCTGGGCGCGGTCAACGATGGCCCTGTCGAAGTAAGCGGCTTTCTGCGCTCGGCCGACACCATGGCGACGGTGGCAGCCGCAAGGGCGCTCGGCGTCCAGGTCGAAGAGCGCGGAAGCGCCGGTACCGACCTCGTGGTGCACGGCGCCGGCTGGGCAGGGTTGAGGGAGCCCGAAGACGTGGTGGACGTCGCCAACTCCGGTACCCTCATGCGACTGCTACCCGGTTTGGTGGCTTCACGCGACTTCTTGTGCGTACTCACCGGCGATGCGAGCATCAGACGTAGGCCCATGGGCCGCATCCTCGAGCCCCTGGCCGCCATGGGGGCTATCGTCGTCGGCCGCACGGGCAACACTCTGCCGCCCATTGCCATCCGCGGCGGCGTCCTCCGCGCTGCCGAGCACCGTCTGAAGGTGGCTTCCGCCCAGGTCAAGTCGTGTCTGATACTTGCGGGATTGCGGGCAGAAGGTCAGACCACCATCTGGGAACCGGCTCCATCGCGCGATCACACCGAGCGCATGATCGCGTACGCCGGGGCGCGGGTTGAACGTGAGGGCACGCCGGACGGGCCCGGCGTGATCAAAGTCAGGCCGGTGCAAACGCTGGCCATGGGCCCGATCGCGGTCCCGGCGGACTTCAGTTCGGCCGCTTTCTTCTTGGTGGCGGCGTCGCTGATCCCGGATTCCGAGGTCACCGTCAGCGGGGTGGGCTTGAATCCTTCTCGCACCGGTCTGCTGCGTGTCCTTGCGCGCATGGGAGCGCAGATGCAGATAGAACCGGCCGACATGATGGGCCCGGAGCCTGTCGGCGACGTGACCGCGCGTTCGTGCGATCTCGTAGCCACCGATGTGGATGCGGATGAAGTCCCCAGTCTCATCGACGAGCTGCCCCTCTTCCTGCTGGCGGCCGCGAGGAGCCGAGGCACCTCACACCTGCGGGGAGCCGCGGAGTTGCGCGCCAAAGAGAGCGACCGCCTGCATGCCATGGCCGTTCTGTTGCAGGCTTTGGGCGTGTCGGTCGTTGAGCATCCCGATGGTATGGACGTCACCGGCGACCCAGGTAGTTGGAGCGGGGGGGCTGTGAAGGCGGAACGCGATCACCGGCTGGCCATGGTGGGCGCCATCGCGGGAGCCGCATCGCGCTCCGGGGTCTACGTTGACGACGTCGATTGCGTGGACGTGTCGTATCCGGGCTTCGTGGAGAGTCTCACGTCGCTGGGAGGTGAGTGGAGCCCTGAGCAGCCCAAGAACGACCCTGCCGGAGACCCTCGATGATCATTGCCATCGATGGGCCGGCAGGGTCCGGAAAGAGCACCATAGCTCGCGAGGTGGCCAACCGGCTGGGCCTGCGGTATCTGGATACGGGCGCCATGTATCGCGCGGTGACGCTTCTGGCGATCGAAGCGGATCTCGTCCCGGATCGCATTGCTGAGGCGGGAGATCTGGCGGCCAAAGCCCAGCTGCGGTTCGTGGACCGCCCCGACGATCTCACCCGGGTGTTCATCGGTGAGCGGGAGGTCACCGACGAGATCCGTGGACCGGTTGTGTCGGGGCATGTATCGGCCGTTTCGGCCGATGCCCGTGTCAGGGCAGTCCTCACCGAAAAGCAGCGCCAAGAGGTGGCCCGAGGCGACGTCGTTCTGGAGGGGCGTGACATGGGGACGGTGGTCGCCCCGCAGGCGGACGTGAAGGTCTATCTCACCGCGGGCGTCGAAGAGCGCGCCCGGCGCCGGCAGCTGCAACTGGAGGCAAAAGGGATGACTCAATCCCTGGACGAACTGGTGGCGGACATCACCGCCCGAGACGCCTACGACTCGGGCCGTGAATTGGCTCCTCTGCGGCGGGCCGACGATGCGGTGGAGATCGACACTACCGGCATGACTATCGAAGAGGTCATAGGCGCGGTGTGCAGGCTGGCCGCCAAGCCTTCTACGTGGCCTTTGTCGCGGCTGATCCGCAGTCCTCTCGACACCTGGCTCTACCGGACCGTCTACTCCATCGTGCGCCCCGCGTTCCGGCTGTTCTTCCGCATGAAGGTGTACGGGGTAGAGAACGTTCCCTGCACGGGTGCTGCAGTGGTGGCCTGCAACCATCGGTCGAATCTCGACCCATTCTTCTTGGGCTGTGCGTGTTCGCGCCAGGTGCACTTCATGGCAAAAGCGGAGTTGTGGAGCTTCAAACCACTCGGGTGGGTGGTAGAGAGATTCGGGGCATTCCCCGTGCATCGGGGCGAAGCCGACAGACAGGCAGTGAGGCAAGCCCTCGACGTGCTCGCCGAAGGGGCCGTGCTCGGACTCTTCCCGGAAGGGCGGCGGCATCGCGAGACCGAGCTGGGCGACATCCGCCCGGGAGTCAGCCTTTTCTCTCTCAGACAGGGCGCGGTCACCGTCCCGGCCATCGTACGAGGGAGCGACCGCATCGTCAGACATCGCCTGCTCCGGTTCCCTCAGGTTACGGTGACCTTCGGAGCGCCGATAGAACCACCCGGCGCCGACCTGCCCCGTGCAGACCGGTCCGCTGAGATGACCCGGCGCTTGGTCGATGCCCTTCACGGCCTGCTGGCCTCGACACAGGATCAGGCGTGACCTCGCTCGACGTCCGCATCTCTAAATGCGCCGGCTTCTGCTGGGGAGTGGAGCGCGCCTTGGACATGACGCTTGCCGCCGCCGAACAGGCGCCCAAGCCCGTCAACACCCTGGGCCCGCTCATCCACAATCCGAGCGTCATCAGAGACCTCAAGCGTCGCGGGGTGGGGGTGATCGGCGACCTGCCAGACACAGCCTCAGGGGGAACCGTCATACTCCGCTCTCACGGCGTTCCGAGGGGCGTCAAGGAACGCTTGTGCGACTTGGGGATCCAGGTGATCGACGCCACCTGCCCGTTTGTCACCGCCGCGCAGGAGAAGGCCGCCCGGCTCAAGGGCGACGGGTATCTCGTGATCATCCTGGGCGAGAGAGACCACCCGGAGGTCTTGGGCCTGCGGTCGTACGCGGGGGAGGATTCGCTCGTCGTGGAGTCGCCCGCCGATCTGCCCGCGAAGCTGCCAAACAAACGCGTGGGAGTCGTTGTGCAGACCACGCAGTCGCAGGAGCGCCTCTCGGAGTTGGTGGCACACCTTGCTCCGTCCGCAAAGGAGCTCCTAGTCCACAACACGATCTGCAGCGCCACCGAGCAGCGTCAAGCGGCGGCCATGGCTATGGCCTCAGAGGTCGACGCAGTCGTGGTGGTGGGAGGACGCGATTCAGGCAACACGCGCAGGTTGGCTGAGCTCTGTAGAGCCCGACAGCCGAACACCCATCACATCGAATCGGCGAACGAGATAGACCCCGCGTGGTTTGGCGGCGTTCAAACTGTCGGAGTGACGGCCGGCGCATCCACACCTCCCGAACAGATCGAAGCGGTGGCCCGCCACCTGAAGGAGATCGAGCTATGAGTACCTCGAAGCCCCGTGTGGCCATCATCGGCTATCCGAACGTGGGAAAGTCGACTCTCTACAATAGGATCACAGGCACCCGCGACGCTGTGGTGGCTCCCGAGTCCGGGGTGACGCGAGACCGCAAGGAGGGCGAGGCGGAGTGGAACGGCCGTGCCTTCACAGTGGTGGATACGGGAGGCATCGACCTGCAAAGTGACGAGGCCCTTGGAGAGGACGTCCGCCGGCAGGCGCAGACGGCCGTCACTGAGGCATCGGTAGCGGTCTTCCTCGTCGATGGCAAGGCCGGGGTGGCTCCCCAAGACCACGAGATAGCCGGTCTGCTAAGAAAGAGCGGCCTGCCGGTCGTTCTGGCCGTCAACAAGCAGGACGTACGCTCGGCCCAGGCCAATCTCAATGAGTTCTGGGAGCTGGGGTTGGGAGAGCCCGTTGGCATCTCGGCGGAGCATGGCCTTGGAGTCGGCGATCTGCTGGACGAGATCGTGAAGCGCCTGCCCGAGGACCAGCAGGCGGCCGAAGACGAGGCTCCCATCCGGGTGGCCATCGTCGGGCGGCCGAATGTGGGCAAGAGCTCGATCGCGAACGCCCTACTGGGCGACCAACGTACGATCGTCTCGTCCATACCCGGCACCACGCGCGACGCCATCGACACTCTCTTCGAGTTCGACGGCACGCCCATGATCCTGGTAGACACGGCGGGGCTGCGAAGGCCCGGGAAGAGGACCACCACAGACGTGGAGTACTACAGCGCACTGCGGGCGCTCAAGGCGCTTGAGCGCAGCGACGTGGCTCTGGTGGTGGTCGATGCGGCTGAGGGCCTTGTTGATCTCGACCTGCAGATCGCATACGAGGCGCAACGTGCCAAGTGTGCGACGGCTATCCTCTTCAACAAGTGGGACATCAGCACTCTCGATCTCGATATGGCCACGGCGCGGGTCGGCGCCAAAGTGCAGATGAAGCCCCGCTGGATCACGGTCTCCGCGGTCACCGGGCGGGGCATCGACCGGATCCTTCCGCTTGCGCGTGAGCTCCACGGCCTTTACAGCAGCCGCATCCCGACCGCCGAGCTCAACCGTTGGTTGGAAGACGTCCGCTTGAGACGCCCGCCGGCGGCCAAGGGGGGAAAGTCGATCAAGACGTTCTACGTGGTGCAATACGATACGAGCCCGCCGCGATTCAAGGTCATGGTCAACTCACGCGCTCTTGTCAATAAGTCGTTCGCCTATTACCTTGAGAACCGTTTACGAGAGGACTACCAGATGTGGGGGATACCGCTCGTGATCGACTTCGAGGGCAAGGAGGAGCGCTACTCGTGAGCACGACGTCCGTGCTCACATCGGCAGGCTTGGTCGTGCTGGGTTACCTGTGCGGCTCCGTATCGCCGAGCGTCTTTCTGGGCAGGCTCTTCAAGGGGCTCGACGTTCGGGAGCACGGTAGCGGTAACGCCGGGACGACGAACGCATTCCGGGTCTTGGGCACCAAACTGGGCATCGTCGTCTTGATCTGCGACCTCCTCAAAGGAGTGATACCCGTGGTGGTGGCCCGGGTAGTGCTCGGCGACGACGGCAACGCCCCGCTGGTCACGGTCTTAGTCGCTTTGGCGGCCATTGCCGGGCACAACTACTCCCTTTTCTTGCGCGGTAAGGGTGGCAAGGGAGTTGCCACGGGCGCGGGCGCCGCACTCGGCATGATGCCCATCCCTATGGCCTTCGTCGTGGGTCTGTTCATCCTGCTGCTTCTCACAGTGCGCATCGTCTCGGTGGCGTCCATCGCGGCTACTATCGCTTTCCCAGTGACGGCGGTCGTACTGGACCAACCGTGGCCTTACCTGGCCGTCTGCTGTCTCATGTCCTTGGTGGTCTTGTGGGCGCACAGAGCCAACATCGTCAGATTGTGGCGGCGCAAGGAGCCGCGGGTGATGTTCCCGTGGAACAGGCGCCCCGCTCCTGACAAACCGGCGGAGCCTGAGCCTCCCAGTTAAGGCTCGGATAGTGCGTTGTGGCATCGCGCGCTATACTGAGTGATGCATCGGGACGTGGCGTAGTTTGGTAGCGCATCCGGCTGGGGGCCGGAAGGTCGCCGGTTCAAATCCGGCCGTCCCGACTTTTCAGTACGAGAGCTTCCATCTGAGCCATTCACCAGGCTCGGGCAGGTAGATGCGCACGCTGTAGACAGGTAGTGCAAAGCCGGGTACCCGCCCTTTCCCGCGTACTCCCGCAAGGCAGCCGACGTAGCGCCCCGTGCGGCGCTCGAGTTCTTTGATGGTCTCGAGGTACTCCTCTGCGTCGTCGGGGGAGAGGTATCCTACTCGGTGATAGTGGTCCGTCTCGTCTGCTACATACACAGCCACTACCACATCCTCGACATCGTCGGGGTGCTTTGGCTCCCTCACCAGCACCGAGGTCACATCGTCGAGCTCGGCCTCTTCTTCGTCGGACAGTCGGCCCAGAAGCTCTACAAAGGCGTCCTCGTGCCGTGCTTCGCCCACCAGCTCCACCTCGAAAAAGTCGACGGAGTAATTGGGGTCGCTTTCGTCGTGGCTGAGCGCGAAGACATATACGTTGCTGCTGGGCGATCTCACCTCCGTCCCGCACTCCGTACAGAACCGAGCGTCGGGGAACAGCGGAGCGCCGCATCCGGTGCAGAAGGGCATGGCATCCTCTGTTGGTCTATGCTGTTACCGGCGCACACTACCACACGACGGTCTGCGGGCAGCGTTCCAACCTGTCGTTGACACTGTGAGGCGTGCTAGGATTCGGGACGGTCGGCCCGTCGTGATTGAGAACGGCCCGTCCGTGGAAGCATACGAGCAGACGCTTATTTCCCGCAAGCGGGAGCCTACCTGGACAATCTCCGCGAGGAGGTCGCTGTGAGAGCAGTCATCATGGCCGGAGGGCAGGGTACGCGGCTCCGTCCGCTGACCTCCAACCAGCCCAAACCCATGGTGCCGGTGGTCAACAAGCCGACGATCCAGCACATACTGGAGTTGGTGCAACGCCATGGCATCGACGAAGTGGTCATGACCCTGGCATTTCTGCCCAGGCTCATCCGCAATCACTTCGGCGATGGCAGCAGCTTCGGCATGCGCATCGACTACACCGTGGAAGAAACGCCGGCCGGTACGGCCGGGTCGATCCGCCTGGCCAAGGACCTGCTCGACGAGACGTTCCTGGTCATCAGTGGGGATGCGTTGACCGATTTTGATCTCAGAAAGGTGGTCTCGTTTCACAAAGAGCGCGGAGCGCTCATCACGATCGCCCTGAAGAGTGTCGAGAACCCCCTCGAATTCGGTGTGGTGATAGTGGACGAAGAGGGGCGCATCCAGCGATTCCTGGAAAAACCCGGGTGGGGGCAGGTCTTCTCCGATACGGTCAACACGGGGATCTATGTCATCGAGCCGGAGGTCTTCGACCATATCCCCGAAGGACAGCCGTATGACTTCAGCCACGACCTGTTCCCGAAGCTTTTCGAGATGGGCAAGCCCCTTTACGGCCTGGTCTGCGATGGATACTGGCAGGACATCGGGAGCCTCGAGCAGTACCTCCAAGCCAATCGGGATGCGCTCGAAGGCAAGGTGCGTATCACGCCTCCCGGGGTCCGTCTGCGCGGCAACATATGGGTGGCTCAAGGGGCGTCTCTGGACAGCCTCGACGATGTGGAAGGCCCCGCAGTCATAGGGGAGAACGTGCGCATCGATCCGGGGGCATCCATCATGTCCCGGACGGTCCTTGGCGACAATACGGTGGTGAGAGCCGGCGCTCAGGTGGCCGCCTCTGTGCTGGGAGAGAACGTCTACGTCGCTTCCGGCGCCGATGTCACCGGGGCCTTTCTCGGTAACGGCGTGGAAGTGCACGAGAACGCCCACATCGCGGAGGGGGCGGTTATCGGCGATCGGTCCATCATCGGGCGCAACGCCGTGGTCGCCAACAACGTCAAGGTCTATCCCTTCAAGAGCGTAGAGCCAGGCTCGACCGTGCGATCGTCAATCGTGTGGGAGACTCGCGGCCCCAGTACTCTCTTCGGCCGAAGTGGGGTACGAGGGCTGGCCAATATCGACGTGACACCCGAGATGGCCATGCGTCTGGCCATGTGCTACGGCAGTCTCACAACCACCGGCGCGCACATCGTCACCAGCCGCGACACTCACCATACATGCCGGGTCTTCAAGCGGGCCATCATAAGTGGACTGAACGCTACAGGCGTGAACGTCCGCGATCTCACCACCGCGCCGCTGGCGGTGAACCGCTTCGACATCAAGAGCGGCAACGCCGCCGGAGGCATCCACGTGCAGATGAGCCTCGAGAATCCCGAGCAGATAGAGATCCTCTTCTCCGAGCCTCCGGGCGTGGCGATCGACACCAGACGGGAGCGTGCCATCGAGAACCACTACTTCCGTGAAGACTTCCGCCGGGCGCCCTTCGAGGAGATGGGCCAGGTTGTGTACCCGCCCCGCGTCATCGAGACCTACACCAACTCCCTCTTGGAGAACTGGAATACCGTGGCCATACGTGGCCGGCAGCCCAAGCTGGTGCTCGACTATTCGTCGTCGGCCCCGGCCTTCTTCTTCTCGTCCACACTCGACAAGTTGGGCGTGGAGACCATCGCCATAAACACCCATTCACGGCATCGTTCCCGTTTCACGCTCGGCGAGAGTCTTCCGGCGGCCGCTGAGCGCGTGGGGGAGATGGTCAGAGCCATGGAGGCCGACCTGGGCGCCATCCTCGACCCTGGGGCGGAGTATCTGTACGTCGTAGATGAGAAAGGGCGACTCATCACCGACTCTGCCCTCATGCTCCTGTTGCTCCAGAATGCTTGCAAGGTCGCTGGGGGAGGCTTTGCGGCGCTGCCGCTCAACGCCACGCGTCTGGGCGAGCACGTGGCAGCCTCGACCGGGGTGAGCATCCGCCGCACGAAGTACTCCAAAGCCGCGCTCATGGCCGAGGCTGCACGACCCAACACCGTCTTTGCCGCGAGCACCGATGGAGGGTATATCTATCCATCAGTACTTGCGTCCATGGACGGCCTGTATGCCCTGGGCAAGGTCCTCGAACTCGTCTCCACGTCGGATGCGCCGCTCTCGCAGCTCATCGCTGAGGTGCCGGTGGCGCACACCGTTCATCTCACGCGGGAATGCCCGTGGGAGATGAAGGGCAGCGTCATGAGGCAACTGGCGGAGAAACTGCGTTCGGGCCGCGTATCGTTGGTCGACGGTATCAAAGTGTTCCTCGACCATTCGGAGTGGGCGCTGGTGCTCCCCGATGCCGAAGAACCCCTGTTTCATGTGTACGCCGAGGCCGGGGATGACGCCCGGGCGCTCGAACTGGCTCAGAGTTACCAGGTCATCCTTGACGGGGCAATAGCTCAGGACTAGGAGCGCGAGCTCTTCGCGATGACCTGCTTGCAGACCGTCTTGAGAGTCTCGAACACGCCCACTCCCGTGAGGGCGCAGGCTTCGATGACTGGAGAGCCGGTGTGGTTAAGGAGCTCGGTGAGATCGGTCACCGAGAATATCGAACCAAGATCCCGCTTGTTCATCTGCAAGACGACGCCCAAGTCGGCCGGGTCTTCATCCTGTTCGCGCAGGTTGTCCCACAGATTCAGGTAGCTATCCACGTTTTCGTCAAGACGAGAGATCTGGCTGTCGGCCACGAAGACCACGCCGTCGACCCCCTGCAGGACCAACTTACGGGAAGCGTTGTAGAAGGACTGGCCCGGTACCGTGTAAAGGTGGAAGCGGGTGCGCAACCCCTTCACCGTGCCGAGAGAGAGCGGCAGGAAATCGAAATAGAGCGTGCGCTCTTCTTCTGTGGCTATGCTCACCAGGCGACCGCGCGCGTTCGGGTTGACGCGCCGGTGGATGTACTGGATATTGGTGGTCTTGCCGCAGAGACCGCAGCCGTAGTAGACGATCTTGTAGTTGATCTCTCGCGCGGCTAGGTTGATAAGGGCCACGTACCGCTCCCTACCCTACTAGGCATTTTCCTTGGGAAGCCAGTCGTCGATAGCCGATCCCGCTTCACCGGAATACTCTTTGTCGACGAGCGATTCCCCCTCGGTACTATCTTCGGCATCCTCAAAAATGGGCTTGAGCACCTCGAGCGCTCTGCTGGTGTAGAGCCTGACTCTGCCCACCTGTGTCTCATGCCCGAACGTGATCAGGAGGAGGATCTGGTCGGTGACCTGCATGACATGCAGATTGGTGTCGCGACCTTCATGGAAGAGCAAGGTGAACTCGCGCTCGTTCAGGACTTCTGCGAGTTGCCGCGTCGCGGCAAAAGAGCCGGCGGCCAACGCGGCCAGCGACAAGGTGTCGGCATCGACGTCCGGGGGCGCCGTGGTGATAGGTTGCCCGCTGGTGGAGACAAGGGCCACGAAATTGGAGCCGGCTACGCGCTGCAGCTTGGCAAGAACACCGTCGATCATCTGCATCTGGTCGTCATTGATGACGAGACCCTTGCGACGTGCCACGACTATCCTCCTTCGGTTCCGACCCTGCTAGCACAGTATACAAGTACGAGCGCATATCTGTTTGACTGAGGTCGACAGGGGAACCGATACTGCTGTGCTATCATGACGCCCAGCCGATTGTGGCAGGAAAGGAGCACATGTGAACCCCAAAGACCTCAAATACCACAGGGAGCACGACTGGGCTCGCATCGATGGCGACACCGCCGTCTTTGGTCTTACCAGCTATGCCCAGGAAACACTCGGTGACATAGTCTTCATCGAACTCCCCGAGGTAGGCACGGACGTCGTCGCAGGGGCGCCGTACGCCGAGGTGGAATCGGTCAAAGCAGTCTCTGATGTGTACGCACCGCTGAGCGGTTCGGTCGTTGAGGTCAACGACAGCGTTGTCGATGCGCCCGAAACGATCAATGAGAGCCCCTTTGAAGACGGATGGCTCATCAAGGTGCGGCTCACCGATCCGTCGGAGGCCGACGAGCTTCTGAGCCCAGAGGAGTACGATCAGCTTCTTGCCGCAGAGGAATAGAATCGTCTGAAGCGTGACCTAAGGTTTAGGGTCTCGCACTGACAGGGCTTGCCCTCGTACCTCAAGCACTACTTGAAGGTTAACGAGCGAATCGCTATAGTGGGGGAGTGGATGCCTTGGACGAGTCTTCTTTTGAACGCCTTATCAAGATCCAGTCGTATTCCGACGAGGAACTGAAGGCACTTGCCGCCAGCTTGGCCGATGAGGAACGGGAGCTGTCCATGCGGCGCCGTCTGTTGCACGGGGAGATGGATATCGTGCGGGCCGAGATGGTCAGAAGGCTGCGCGACAAGGGCAAAGATGGTGAGGGTGGTCTCCTTGTAGAGGATGGAGATGTCGCGGCGCTCACCGATATCCTCAGTGGACACGGCGGAAGCGGGGACAAGCCGGGGGAGGAGTGACCCCATGACCGATGAGGTCGATCCTGTTGTACGTGGTATCGATAAGCGCTTTCGCGATCTATCGGTCAGCGTGCGGGGCGAGCGAGTCATCCGCTACATAGTCAAACAGTTGCGGTTCGGGCGCCCCATCGACGAGATACTTGGCGACACCTATCTGATCGCCCAGACCTCTCCGGTGCAGCGTGCGGAGCTCTTGGAGAATCCTGCCGTGATAAGAGTCATCGAGGAAGAGATACGGAAGCAGTTCGCCGGCTATCGCTCTGTGACAGACTCGGAGACCAGCTAGATCATCTGACCGGGAGGGGAAGCTGCGACCATGGTCAACTGCCCCACATGCAATTGTGAGAACACCGACGACTCCAATTTCTGCAGGCGCTGCGGCAGTCGTTTGACCCCCATCGATCTCGAAGAGACCACCCTTTCGATAAGCACGGCGGAGCGGGAGGAGTTGGCCTTGGCCGAGGGTGGGAAGCGAGCGCTCCTACTGGGTCCGGTGCTTCTCATCCGCACAGGTGGCGGGCGCGAGGGCGAGGTCATCGGCCTTGGTAGCGAAGTCCTCACCGTCGGTCGCAGTCCGCACAGCGACCTGTTTCTCGACGACGTCACCGTGTCCCGACACCACGCCCGTATCCTACATGACGCCTCGGGGTTTCTGGTGGAGGATCTCAACAGCCTCAACGGCACGTATGTCAACCGTAAGCGCATCGAGCGTCATCAGCTTCTCGATGGTGACGAGCTTCAGATCGGTAAGTTCAAGCTCGCCTTTCTCGAGCAAGAAGAGGACCTCTGAGCCAAACCATGGAAGATGCCGCCAAAGCTTCCGGACAGGCAGGGGATAAGGACGGTGGGTCTCGCGCGGAGAGACTCCTTACGATAGGCCAAGTCGTTGCTCAATTGCAGCACGACTTCCCCGATCTGAGCATCACCAAGGTCCGGTATCTAGAAGACAGGGGTCTCCTTGCACCCGTAAGGACTAAGGGCCGTTACCGCAAGTACGGAGCTGCCGACATCCGGCGGCTTCGAGCCATCCTGACCCTCCAGCGCGACGAGTATCTGCCTCTGGAGGTCATACGCCAAAGGGTGGAGCGCGCCTCACTCACCGCGCCGGGACAGCCACCGGTCGCCTCAAGCGCCTTACCTGCCCACATCAATCTCAATCTGAGGCGAGAGGATCCTGTCTACAGTCTCGAGGAGCTATGCGACGCCTCTGGGTCGACCGAGTCGTTCGTCCAGATGCTCATCGAGTACCGGCTCATAGATGGACCGCTAAAACCCGGCCTGTCGTTCACCGAAAGTGATCTTGAGACGGCCCGCATCTGCCAGCTCTTGGCGCGTTATGGCATGGAGCCACGCAATCTCCGGCTCGTGGCTTCATCTACGGAGCGCGAGGCCGCGGTCCTCGAGCAGGTGGCCACGCCTTCTCTGAAATCCACTCACCCGGATAAGCGGGATTACGGCGAGAAGATGTTGGAAGAGCTGGGATCTCTCGTCTCACAACTCGTGCATCTTCTGCTGTACAAGGAGTTGCGCAGACTGCTCTAAGAGATCGTCTCCGCGTCGTACAATGGTCAAGGCGTCACGTGCGCACGTCGGAGACCCAGTACGGCAAGGAGCGACATGCAACTAGAGGACTATATCCGCCACATTCCCGGCTTCCCGCGAGAGGGCATCTTGTTTCACGACATCATGCCCATGCTGCAAGATCCGGAAGCCTTTCACTACGCCGTCGATCAACTGGCCGATTTTGCCCGGAACAAAAGGGCAGACCTCATACTAGGGGCAGAAGCGCGCGGGTTCATCATGGGCGCAGCCATCGCTTATGTATTGAGGATCGGCTTCGCAGCTGCGCGGAAGCCCGGGAAACTCCCGTGGGATGTGAGTCGCTGCGAGTACGACTTGGAGTACGGCACCGACGCCTTGGAGATGCACGCCGATGCAATACGACCCGGACAGCGGGTTCTTATCCATGACGATCTTCTCGCGACGGGCGGCACGGCCCAAGCGAAGGTCAAGCTCGTGGAGCAGGCCGGCGGCGTGGTCGCGGGCCTTGCCTTTCTCATCGAGCTGACAGAGCTTCATGGGAGGGACAAGCTGGAAGGGTACGATATCTTCAGCTTGCTGCAGTACGAGGTCTGATCTGCTACTTTACATAATGCACATTATCGTGCATTGGACTATGAGCCCCTAGACGCAAACACGCCGGCCTCTCGACCGGCGTGTTTCTCGTCTCGTGGTCTGCGAGCAGACGAGATGGTGTAGCTCTACGTCGGGACTCCTAGCTGACCAGGTTCATCATGTTGAACATCGGCAGGTACATCGAGATGACGATCACACCGACGATGCCGCCGATGAAGAGCATCATGAT
>ENA-UOXR01000532-UOXR01000532.1-bioreactor-metagenome-genome-assembly--contig:-NODE-532-length-45950-cov-10.946290_pt1 | contig 45950 bp, 37 predicted proteins | sample MGYA00238164_ERZ764825 | MGnify/ENA primary metagenome ERZ764825 (study PRJEB28920, sample SAMN05720171) | bioreactor metagenome | isolation source: Anaerobic biogas reactor | place: USA:Washington... | reverse complement strand
AGTCGAACGCCTTGTAGCCCTTGTACGCCTTTCGGGTCATGTCCGGTTCCCTCCTCCTGTTTGTCACACTGGCGCCCGCGCTCACCGGGTCTTGGGGTTCAAGGTATCGTTGATGGCGTTGCCCAGGATGTTGAAGCTGACCACGTACAGCGTGATGGCGACGCTGGGCCACAGCCACCACCAGACGGGGTTGGGGGTCTTGAGCAGGGCGCCGGAATCCCAGGCCTTCTTGAGGATGAGCCCCCAGCTCCAGGTGTTGGGGTCCCCCAGGCCCAGGAAGCTCAGGCCCGATTCGCTCAGCACGGCGGTGGCCATGACCAGGGTCAGGTTGACCATGACCGGGCCGATGATGTTCAGCAGGATGTGCTTGAAGAGGATTTTGGGCTTGGACACGCCCAGGGAGCGGGAGACCTCGATGAAGGGCATCTCGGAGGTGCGCAGGGTGGCGTTGCGGGTGACCCGGGCCAGGCTGGGCCAGGAGAGGATGCCGATGACGATGCCCACGTTGGTCACCGAGGAGCCCGCGATGGCGGCGATGACAATCATCAGGGGCATCATGGGCATGGTCATGAAAATCTCGATGACCGAGTCGATGAACCCGCCCACGCGGCCTTTGAAGTAGCCGCTGACGAGGCCCAGGGGCACGCCGATGGCGGCGGCGCACAGGACGGCCATCGCCGACACGTACACCGAGGTGCGCGCGCCCCAGACGATTTCACTCATCACGTCCAGGCCCAGGTTGTCCGTGCCCATCCAGTTGGCCTGGCTGGGGGGCGCCTCGATGTTGCGGCCGTAGCCCTTGGGGTACTTGGCCAGCAGCGGCGCGGCCAGCCCGATGGCGATGATGAGCAGCACGATGACCAGCCCCGCCATGCCCAGCTTGTTGCGCCGGAAGGCCTGGAAAAACGTCTTCTGGTTCATGCGCGGGCACCTCCCAGCTTGACCCTTGGGTCAATCCACGCGAGGACGAGGTCGGTCAGGATGTTGATGACCACCGTGGTCGCGGAGAGGAAGAGGAAGGCGCCCTGGAGGACGGGGTAGTCCAGGGTGGAGACGGCGTCGAAAATCTGCCGCCCGATGCCCGGCCAGGAGTAGATGCTCTCGGTCATGATGGCGCCGCCCATCAGGTGGGAAATCATGATGCCCGTCGCTGTGATGGTGGGAATCATCGCGTTTTTCAGCGCGTGCCGGCGGGTGACGTAGCGCTCGTCCCAGCCCTTGGCGTAGGCGGTGCGGATGTAGTCCTCCTTCTGCACCTCGATCATGCTGTTGCGGGTGTAGAGGATGATGGAGGTGCAGTTGCCGATGAAGAGGGTGAAGGTGGGCAGCACCGCGTGGCGCAGCACGTCGACCGTGAAGGCGAAGCCCTTGGCCGGCGGCGGGGTGTAGGCGCCCCCGGTGGGCAGGATGCGCAGCAGGTACCCGAACAGGTACAGCAGGGAGAAGGAGAGGAAGGGGATGAAGATGGAGATGCCCACCATCGTCACCACGTTGACGGCGCGGTCGAAGGCGCCGTTGCGCTTCTTGGCCGCCCGGATGCCCACCGGGATGCCGATGAGCAGCGCCAGGGAGACGCTCAGGCCCAGCAGCAGCAGGGTCCAGGGCAGCTTCTGCAGCAGCAGGGTGGTGACCAGGTCGCGGTTTTTGAAGGACATGCCGAAGTTGCCCTGCAGCAGCTGCCCCAGATAGACGAAATACTGGGTGAGGACCGGCTTGTCCAGGCCGAACTGGGCGGTCATCTTGGCGACCGTTTCCGCGCTCATCTTCGGGTCGATCATCATGCTGACGGGGTCGGCCGGAATCAGCCGCAGGAGGAAGAAGGTGAAGGTGATGGACACGAACACCGTCAGCAGGCCGCGCACCACGCGCCGGATGAGGTATTTTCCCATATCGCTTACGCCTCCCCGATGCCCGGCTGCGCATAGTGGCAGCGGACGAAATGCCCGGGTTCCAGTTCCCGCAATTCCGGGTGCGCGTCGCGGCAGTCCTCCCGCGCCATGAAGCAGCGGGACTGGAAGCGGCAGCCCTTCGGCAGGTTGACGGCGCCGGGGATGTCGCCCTCCAGCAGGATGCGCTGCTTCCTGACCGTGGGGTCCGGGTTGGGGATGGCGGAGATGAGCGCCCGGGTGTAGGGGTGGGCCGTCCGCTCGAACAGCTGCCGGGAGGAGGCGTGCTCCATTACCTCGCCCAGGTACATCACGATGATTTCGTCGCTGACGAACTTCACCACCGACAGGTCGTGGCTGATGAAGACGTAGGTAAGGTTGAACTCTTCCTTCAATTGGGCGAAGAGGTTGAGCACCTGGGCCTGCACCGAGACGTCCAGGGCGCTGACGGCCTCGTCGCAGATGATGAGGCGGGGGTTCATCGCCAGCGCCCGCGCGATGTTGATGCGCTGGTGCTGGCCGCCGGAAAACTCGTGCGGGAAGCGGGTGACCATCTCCCGCTGCAGCCCCACGCGCTCCAGCATCCGGGCGACGTGCTCCTTCACTTCCTTCTGGGTCTTGAACAGCCTGTGCTCCCGCAGGGGCTCCGCGATGGCGTCGCCCACGCGCACCCGGGGGTCCAGGGAGGCGTAGGGGTCCTGGAAAATCATCTGCATGTCCCGGCGGATTTCGCCGCTCTGGCGCTCCTTCAGCGGCAGGATGTCGCGGCCCTTGTAGGTGACCGTGCCCGCCGTGGCCGGGATGAGCTTGAGCAGCAGCCGCGCCAGGGTGGACTTGCCCGAGCCGCTTTCCCCGACCACGCCCAGGGTCTGCCCGCGGCGCAGGTCGAAGTTCAGGTCGTCCACCGCGTGCAGCAGCAGGGGCTTTGAAAACCAGGCGTTGCTGATGTTGAAATGCTTGGTCAGGCCCCTTACGCCCAGCATCACGCCGTTGTCCGTCATGCCATCACCTCTTCGTACAGGTAGCAGGCCGCGTGGTGGCGGTCGTTGAGGACACAGCGGGCGGGCTTGCGCTCCGAGCAGACGGGCAGCTTGTAGTCGCAGCGGGGCGCGTAGCGGCAGCCGGGGGTGAAGTTGCGCACCGTGGGCACGACGCCGGGGATGTTGTAGAGCGTGTTGCCCTTGGAGCGCAGGGTGGGCAGCGCCAGCAGCAGGCCCTTGGTATAGGGGTGGGCGGGGTGCAGGAACACCTCCTCCACCGTGCCGGCCTCCACAATCTGCCCGGCGTACATCACCGTGACCTCGTCGCACACCTCGGCGACGATGCCCAGGTTGTGGGTGATGAACATCAGGGAGCCGCCCTCCTTCAGGCGGACCATCAAATCCAGCACCTGGGCCTGGATGGTCACGTCCAGGGCGGTGGTCGCCTCGTCGGCAATCAGCAGCGCCGGGCTGCAGGCGATGGCCATGGCGATCATGGTGCGCTGGCGCATGCCGCCGGAAAACTGGTGGGGGTAGTTCTTCATCCGCTTTTCGGGGTTGGGGATGCCGACCTTGTGCAGCAGCTCCAGGGTGGCCGCCTTCAGCTCGGGCTCCGCCATCTGCGGGTTGTGGCGGCGGATGGCCTCCCCGATTTGCAGGCCGATGGTCAATACGGGGTTCAGGCAGGTCATCGGGTCCTGGAAAACCATCGCCACGTCGCGCCCGCGGATGTCGCCCATCTCCTTCGGGGTCTTCGACATCAGGTCCATTCCCTTCAGGGACACGCTGCCCCCCGTGACCCGCGCGGCCGCCGGCAGCAGACGCATGACCGCCAGGCTGGTGATGGACTTGCCGCAGCCCGACTCGCCCACGATGCCCAGCGCCTTGCCCTCCGGCAGGGTGAAGGAGATGTCATCCAGCAGGTTATAGCGGCGGCCTTCGTCGTCCTGAAGGTCGAGACGGAAGTTGTCAAAGCGCAGGATGTCTGGCATCGGCGGTTCCTTCCTGGGTCGTTCCGGGGCTTCGCCCCGGGCGCAGCCCTGTTCCGGGGAATGGCGAAAGCCGGCCCCCGGGGTCTCGCTTTGCGGTTGTGGTCGGTTTCGTTTTGGTGAAAAGGGGAGGTTCGTCGCCACGGCCGGTGGCCGGCTGCGGCGGCCTATCCCGGCAGGGCGTCCCCTTCCCGGCGGGGAGGGAGACGATGGTCGGCCGGAATATGCATCCCATCATAGGGAGGCACCCGGGGGAATGTCAACGCGAACGCGCTGGAAAAACCGTTTCAATACAATCCGGGCTTATATCTATGCATCGCCGCCTGTTCCTGCGGCTGCCGGGACCGCGGGGACGAAGCGACAGGAAAACCCGGGATATACTTCCGCCGGCGGCAACGCGGAGAAGCGCAAAAGACAAGGTTAAAGGGGGCGCGCCGTCCGGCAGGGCGTTCGCGGGCGGGAAAGGATACGCAGCCCTTCTCCGCCCGGGGGATTATGCCGGGGAAAGGGAACCGGCGCCAAAGGATGTCCCGGACGGAAGGAAACATGCAAAAATATACATCCATGGCGGGTTCGGCGTTGAAAAGGGCGGGAAAATGCGGTACAGTATGCGCAAAGCGCGGTTTGCCGCCGCGGCCTGTCCCCAACGCATCTAAGGAAAAACGCATCCCGGCATAGCGTCAACAGGGTATCCGACTGCATCCGTAAAAGAACGCCCGGCGCTTCCGCATCCGCGCCGGGAAGGAGGGCCAGATGGAGTTCCTCAGTTTCAGGGGCCATGACCTGCGCGCAAGGAAAGAGAAAATCAAAAAGGCCATGCTGCTCGTCCCGCCGGAAACGGCGGAGGACGTCCCCGTCCTCGCGCATACCTCCTGCTATTTTGCCTTCGGCAACGCGCGCAGGCCGGAAGGGTACTGGACGGACCCCGCGGTGATGCTCGCGTTTCAGCAGGACGGCTACGAGCGGCACCTGAACGCCGTACGCGACGACGTGGTCCCGTACTTCATGCCGTGGTTCGGGACCGGCGTCCTCGCGACCGCCTTTGGCTGCCCGGGCCGCGAGTCGGCCGGGGCCGGCGACGAGCCCACGGTCACGGGGCCTGCGGTCTCCAGCGTGGAGGAGGCCGCACGGCTGAAAATGCCGGACCTGGAAAGGGACGGCTGGATGCCGCGGGTCGCCCGGTTTATGGACTACGCCGTCCGGCACGGGGAAATGCCGGTCGGCCCCTCGGACCTGAACAGCCCGCTCTCGACGGCGCTCCAGATCTGCGGGTACGAGAACTTCCTGTGCTGGATGTATGAGGAGCCGCACGCGGTCGAGGACGTGATGTCGCTTGTCACGGAGGCGTTCATCCGATGGGTCCGCTACCAGAAGCGGGTCGCGGGCGAGGCGGCCGGCTGGTCCAACGGGCTGCAGGGGCTCTACACGCCGGTGGGCGGCGTCTGGCTGTCTGACGACGACCTGATCAACATCGGCCCGGAATTCTACCGGCGGTTCGTCCTTCCGCACTACCGGCGAATCTATGAGGAGTTTGGCGGCGGGCACCTCCACTGGTGCGGGCGCGGAAGCCATCAGTTCGGGAACCTGCTGGCGCTGGAAAGCGCCAACTCCATCAACAACTCCCCGATGGGGGACGCCGCGGAGCTGCGCCGCCTGTTCGCCGCGTTTTCCGGAAAGAAGGCCATCATCCTGCAGGACGTCGCCCCGGCGGACGCGCAGGCCTACTACGGCAAGCTGTTCGAGGGGCTCCAGGACCTGACCGGCCTCCTCGTCAGCACCTTTGTCACGGAATTCCTGGCCGGCGACCTGGACGGCGCCTCCGTTCCGACCGACGTGCCCCCGGAGCGGCGCGCGAACGCCGTCGTCAAGGCCGTCAGGGACCTCGCGGGCGGCATCCTCGCGCAAAAAGCTTGATGAAAGGCGAAGCGCGGCGGGGGGAGGGCCGCGGCGCGGCCACGCGTCCAGGTAAAACTGGAAAATGGAAGAAGGTCTCCGCCCTGCTGCTGGTTTGCCTGTCGCTGGGGTCGCCGGGCTGTCCGCGCGGGGCGGGCGCCTTGGCAGCTGTGCCGACCGGGGCCGCGGAGGCTGCGGTTGCGCCGGGGCGGAAGGGCCCGGCGGCGTTCGGTTCGAGGGTGCCGGCGCTGGAGGCCGCGCTTTCGCTGCTGGAGGCCGGCAACCCCTTCCTGGCTTCCTACAACCGCCAGACAGGCGCGGAACTGGGCGCGGCCTATCCCCTGGGGCTGCCCTATTTTTTTGGCGGGCGGGCGGAGCGCAACCTGATGCGCGTGATGCAGCCCTGGTCCGGCGCCTCCCGCTATTACCGGAAGGAACGCTTCTATATCTACGGGTACGATTGCGTGGGCTTCATCGCCCATTGCCTGAAAATTGCCGGGAAACGGCCGCCGCCCTCCCTGTCGGGGCTGTTCGCGGACCGGCGGGCCTTCGCGGACCGGGAAATCCGGGCGGACGGCCTGGGCTACCCCGCGCTGGCGGCCCTGCTGCAACCGGGCGACCTGCTGGCGCTGCACAAGAAGAGCGGCTTTCACACCGCGCTGTTCGCCGGCACCCTGCGGGACTATGGCTATACCGAAAAAAACCTGCCCGCGGCGCTGGCGCCCTACCTGGACTACCCGCTCATCGTTCACAGCGGGGAAAACCCCTTTTATTACGGCCGGTATGAGGATTATATCGCCGCGACCTATAAAATCACAAAAGTCACCCCGCCGGACGGCGGAGCGACGGTGTCCCTGCTGGGCGTCCCGGCCGGCCGGGCGCCCGACTGGAAAGCCGGGCGCACATCCGGGCACGGCGCGGCGTATTTCTGGCTGTCGGGCTATACGCTGACGGTCTACGACATTTCGGAGGCGCTGGGCATGCGCTGGTACCGCTGGGAGTGAGGAGAAAAGCGGCGCACCCCTTGCCATAAAAAAAGGGCCTTCGCTTCCGGCCGGGCGCCGCGGCGGAGGCCCTGTTCTTCCTTGTGTCAGCCCGCCGCAAAGCGGGGATAGACGCCGTCTGTCAGGCCGGTATCCGCCAGGGCCAGGACGTTTTCCAGCGGCGTTTCTTCCAGCAGGTAGTCGTGGCTGGGGGAGAGGATGTAGCCGCCCCCGGGCATCATGACCTTCAGGGTTTCCCGCGTGACCGCCCGGACCGATTCCGGCGTGCCGCGGATGAGCGTTTCGACCGAATCGATGCAGCCGCTGAAGCACAGCGCGTCCCCGAAGCGCCGCTTGAGGCTGGCCGGCTGCATGTCCTTCGTCACGGGCTGGAGGGCCTGCACCGCGTCGATGCCGCAGTCGATCAGGGCGGGCATCAGCTGCGCGTACGCGCCGCAGATGTGCATCATCACCTTCAGGCCGAAGGCGTGCCCCAGGTCCGCCAGGCGCTTGAACACCGGGGAAAAGAACTCGCGGAACAGGGCCTCGCCCATCAGCGGCCCCGTCTGGCTACCGATGTCGTTGCCGATGAAGAACACGTCGATGGCGTCCCCGGCGGCCTCGAACTGCCGCCTGCTGGAGGCGCAGTAATAATCCGCGACGTGCCGGATGACGGCATGGACGGTCTCCGGCTGCTCGTACATGAGCACCATCATGTTCTCCATGCCCATCAGGTCGATGACGTCGTGGAAGACCGGGCTCCAGTCGCCGCCCAGGATCGCGTACTGCCGGCCCCAGGAAAGTGCGTCGCCGCGCAGGCCGGAAACGTCCCACCAACGGGCGTCCGGCCAGGGGTAGGCTTCGATTTCCTCCAGGCTGGCGCCCGCCAGCGGGTGGCTGACGGGCTGACCGTAGCCGTAGCCCCTGCGGTCCACGCCAAAGACGGAGCGGTTGAGCCCGTTCGCGGCCAGCAGGGCCGCGTCCAGGCGCGCCGGCCCCGCAAAGCGGGGGTACACCCGGCGGAAATCGTCGTGAAGGCGGAGCCGGACGGCTTCCTCGTCCGGGACGCCCAGCTTCCTTTGCGCCTTCGCCAGAAACTCCGGCGACATGCCGAACCACAGGGGCACGCGGTCGGGCTCCCGGTGGGACATGGCGGTCAGGACGCGCTCGCGGGAGGTCATCGTTCCGGCGTTCCCAGCTTCCGGTCCAGCGCGGCGAGCTCCCGCTGGATGCGCGCCATGTCCAGGGGGTAGGCGCCGTATTCCCGCGCGATGTTGACGAAATAGGCGTAGCTTTCCGGCGCGACGCCGGAGGAGACGGAATGGTCGGACTGCGGGATGTACAGGCCGCCGGCCGCCCCGGTCAATTTGTAGAGCACTTCCCGGCGGATGCGGTCCTCGTCCCCGCTTTCCAGCTCGCGCACGTCGATGTTGCCGACGAACGCCAGGCGGTTCCCCAGGCGCTTGCGCAGCTCCGGCACCTTCAGCCCCGCCTTGCACTCCAGCGGGTTGTAGCCGTCCAGCCCGATTTCGATGAAGTCCTCGTACAGGTCCGACGCGTTGCCGCAGCCGTGGTAGATGACCATCAGCCCGGCGTCGTGGCAGAGGCGGATGAGGTTCTTCACGATGGGCTTGTAGGTCTTCCGCCAGAAATCCGGGCTGAACATCATGCCGTTGCGGTAGGCCACGTCGCCCCAGATGTACATGCCATGCAGGCGGCCCTTCGCGTAGCGGATCTGGCCTTCCACGATGCCGTACAGGAACTGCGCGGCGCGCTCCAGGAAGGCGGCAAACAGCTCCGGCTCGTCAATCGGGTAAATCAGGGCGTTTTCCGTGCCGATGCAGCGCCAGATGAACTCGTACCCCTCGCACACGGAGCCGAAGAGCGCGAAATCGTCCTTGTAGGCGTCCAGCCGGTCCGACCAGGGGGGGAGGTTGCGGTTGATGGCGTCCCCCACGCCGTTGATCTGGTCGTCGCCGCCCTCCAGGTAACGGCGGGGATCCAGGGGGTCGTCGAAGGCGTAGGCGGCCATGTCCTCCGGTTTCTCGACCAGGAACTTCTCGAAGGAAGGCATGGGCGCCGTCGCGGTGCGCCGGATGGTCGCCCCGAACCCGGTGCGCAGCGCGGTGTGGACGCCGTCGTCGTAGAGCACCTCGAAGGGCTGGATTTTGGGGTCCATGTTGGGGCTGACCACGACGTAGTCCAGGTCGTAGTGGCGGTAGGGGTCGAAGCCCTCGCCGCGCAGCGCCTTTTCCCGTTTCAGGTACCCCGTCCAGAAAAAATCGCTGACGGGCACCCGGTCGGGCATCCCGCCCGTGAGCGCCTTGCGCACGCGGTCCAGCTTGGCGGCAACCTTCCGGTTCATCTGCGAACACCTCTTTCCCTTGGGATTCGGCCGGCTCAGCCGGCCCGGGTGGCTTCCTCGAACAGCGCGCGGACGTTGCGGGGCGGCACGTCGGGCAGGATGGCCTCGTGGCTGGGCGAGAGGATGAGCCCGGTGGGGAACAGCCCGCGCAGGCGGCGGACCTCGGCGCGGACGCTGTCCGGGGTGCCGTTGACCATCAGGTCCTGCACGTCCATGCCGCCGCAGAAGGACACCCGGTCCCCGTACTGCCCGCGCAGCTCGGCCGCGCCCATGCCGTGGGCCTTCGCCTGGATGGGGTGGATGGCGTCCACGCCCGCCTCGATGAGGTCCGGGATGACAGGGGCGATGGAGCCGCAGGAATGGTAGATGACCTTCAGCCCGTAGTCGTGGGCCTGCCCGACCAGCCGGCGCACGCCGGGGATGACGAACTGGCGCACCAGTTCCGGAGAAATCATCAGCGCCCGCTGGCTGCCCATGTCGTTGCCGATGAGCACGGCGTGCAGCCGCCCGCGCGTCTCCTCGTAAAAGATGCCGTTGGCCTTCAGGTAGAACGCGACGATCCGGTCGTCCACCGCCCGGTAAACCTCCGGGTTGACGAGCATGTTCATCAGGGCGGTGTCCATGCCGAAGGCCGCGCAGGTGTCCTGGAAGTGCGCGGACCAGATGACGCCCAGCACCGCCTTGTCGGGGGGCGCCTGCTCCACCCGCCGCCGGCACTCAGCCCGGTCGATGTATTTCGCCGGGTCCGGCCAGTCGAAAAAGGCGAGGTCCTCGGGCGTCTCCGCGTCCTTGAAGCAGCCGTCCGCGGTCAGCGTGCGGTGGTCGTCGTCCTGGGCCTTGTCCCCGTACCAGTTGAAGGCGGAATAGATGGCCTTGGCGTCCGGCGCGTCGTAGGGCAGCTCCACCGCGTAAAAATCGTCCCCGACGGCCAGCTTCAGCGCGTGCAGGCTGTCCACACCGTATTCCTCGAACAGGGCGGGCAGGGCGTGCCGGTCCGGCATTCCCAGCCAGGCCGCGGGGCGGTCCACGCCCCTGCGCTCGATGGTCGCCAGAAAACGCTCCAGGCTGTTCATCCCAACCTCCTCAGTCCGTATGGAAGACCTCTTCCATGTCGCTCCACCATTCGCCCGGCGCGCGGCCCGGCAGCGGCTCCTGGCAGGGCTTGCACTCCGCCCACCACTCCTGCGTCAGGGGGTCGGCGGCCATTTTGGCCATGTCCGCGTCGAAATCGTCGCCGACGTACTCGAAATAGGCGAACAGCTGGCCGTCCCGGTGGAAGATGGAATAATTCCGGATGTTGCACGCCCTGATCATGTCCAGCACGCCCGGCCAGGCGTCCGCGTGCAGTTTCTTGTAATACTCGGCCTTTTCAGGCCTCAGGCCGATCAGTTGGCCGATGCGTTTCATATGCCGCGCGCTCCTTCCCCCGCGCGCCGGGCGCGGGGCTTGCCCGGGGCCGCCCTTTCGGACGGCCCCGGGATACCGTTTACCACTGCACAGGATAGAAGCTGTCCACGTTCTCCAGGGTGATGATTTGCTGGGCCAGGTACCCGATGGCGGGAACCTCCTGGCCGTCGAAGTACTTGGCCATCGCGAAGATGGCGGCCGCGCCATCGCCCTCTGCGGTCTGGTAGGTGATGGCGAGCAGCTTGCCTTCCTTCACGTAGTCCTGACCGGTCTTGGAGTTGCCCGCGGCGACGACCAGGACGTCGCTGCGGCCGGCCTCGTTGAGCGCGTCAATCGCGCCGATGGCCTGGGCGGAGTCGTCCGCCAGAAAGATGGCTTTCAGCTCGGTGCCGAAGCGGGTCAGCCAGTCGGCGACGACCTGCTTGCAGGCGACCGCGTCAAAGCCGGGGGTCTGGATGTCCAGGGTCTTGATGCCCGGGGCCGTCTGCGCGAACTGCGTGATGGGGCCGTAGGTGCGGGCGTAGTAGGGGGAGGTGCCGGCGTTGTGGGTGATGTAGGCGATGCCGCCCTCGTTGTTCATGGCCTTGGCCAGCACGTCCGACAGCTTGCGCATCTGGCCCCAGTCGTCCGGACCGGTCCAGCAGACCATGTACTTCATGGCGTCGGAGGTGGTCAGGGTGTTGGTGCCGAAGGCCGGGATGCCGGCGTCGTTGATCTTCTTGAACTGCTGCACCGCGGACTCGGCGTTGAGGGGGATGAGCGCGATGGCGTCGGGCTGGAGGTTGATGGCGGTGTCAATCATCTGGTTCTGGGTCGCCAGGTCCCAGTTGGGGTCCATGATTTCGACGGTGATGCCGAAGAAGTCCGCGGCCTTCTGAACGCCCTTCTGGTAGGCGGTGGTCCAGCCGTGCGCGCCGTGCACGATGACGATGACGTTCTTGCCCTGGGGGCCCGACCCGTCGGAGACGGGGATGTTCACCTTTTCGGTGGCGTCCCAGCCCGCGTATTCCATGTCGAAATAACGGCCGGCGTCGGTTTCGGGCAGTGAGGCGGGATCCGCCGGGCGCTCCGGGATGTCCTTGACGGTCAGTTCAGGCATGAGCATCTGCCCGTCCGTGGACAGCACGCCGCTGGAATCCGGCAGCGCCGCGAGCGCGGCGGCGGGCAGGAGCAGGGCCAGGGTCAGCAACAGGGCCAGCAGTTTTTTCATGGTTTCCTCCTTTTTATACAATCCCCGGTGGGTTCTCACCTGGGGGACGGTTCGGCAATCTGCCGCTTCCGCTCCAGCAGCAGCTGGGCGCGCGCGCCGGCCTTCTTGCCGGCGAAGTAGGCGACGATGGTCTCGTACAGCACAACGGCCGCCAGGATGAGGCCGTTGGCCAGGATCTGGATTTCAATCTTGCGGTAGATGATGTTCAGCGCGCTGTTCATGGCCATCAGGGCGATGACCGCGACGAAGGTCTTCCACACGCTGCCCTTGCCGCCGTAGGTGGACGTGCCGCCGATGACGGTCGCGGCCAGTGCGACCATCAGCGGGCTGATGCCCTTCTCGCCCAGGTTGGGGGCGGCGGAGCTTTGCGCGATGGCGAAGAGGATGCCGCCCAGGGCGGAGACGACGCCCGAAATCGCGAAGGCCCCGATGGTGGTGGCGGTCGTGTTCACGCCGCCCAGCCAGGCCGTGTCCCGGTTGCCGCCGGTGACGTAAACGTTGCGGCCGAAGCGCGTCTTCCACAGGATGAGGGCCAGCACGGCGCCCACCGACAGGGTGATGAGGAACTTGGGCGTGAGGGGGAAGCCGCCCAGCTGGTGGTTGAGCCAGTCGCCCAGGGCGTAGTCGCCGCTGACGCCGATTTCCCCGGCGCCGCAGTAGATGTAGACGATGCCCCGCAGCACGAACTGCATGCCCAGGGTCACAATGAAGGAATGGATTTTGCCCTTGGTGACCAGGATGCCGTTGACCACGCCCGCCGCGGCGGCGGCCAGCAGGGCGACGGCGATGGACGCGGCCCAGGGCAGCCCCTGCAGGGTGTGCAGACCCACGGCGAAAATCGCGCCCAGGTTGGCCATCAGGCCGACGGACAGATCCATGTGGCCGCAGATCATGCACAGGGTGAACCCGCTGCCGATCATGGTGAACAGCACGGTGCTGTCCAGGATGGACTTGATGTTGAGCACCGTGAAGTAGCGCCGCGCCTGGGTGCCGATGAGCAGCATGAGGACGAGGATGAGGTAGACGCGGTACTCGTTCACCAGCCGCGGGATATTCAGTTTCCGCTTCCCGTCCATCAGCTCTTCCCCAGCTTTCTGTCAGAAATCGTCGTAATCCACACGATGATCAGGAAGGCGACGCCCAGCACCATGTACTGCTCGAAGGTGGACACGCCGATGAGGTTCATGATGTTGGTCAGCATGCCCATCACCAGCGCGCCGCCGAAGGTGCCGATCATGTCCCCCTTGCCGCCCATCAGGGTCATGCCGCCCAGCAGCACCGCCGTCACCGCGCGGAAGTCGTAGCCCTCGCCGTTGTAGTAGGCGCCCATCTTGGAGATGGAGGCAAAGAAGACGCCGGTCACCGCGAAGCAGAAGGCCGCGATCATGAACACGGTGATGATGACGCCCGTCACGTTGATGCCCGACAGCCGCGCCGCCTCGTAGTTGGAGCCCACGACCTTGAGCTGGTTGCCGAACTTGGTCCGCTTGAGGATGAGCTGCCCCAGCACGATCATCGCCAGCATGACGACCGTCATCCAGGAGAGGCTGAAGTCCCCGATGGGGATGCTGGCGCGGGACAGGTTGTAGAAGGTGTCCACGGCCGCGGAATCCGGCGCGATGACGTCCGGGTAAATCTGGCTGCCCATGTAAATCCAGCGGACGATGCCAGAGAGCACGAAGTTGTACGCCATCGTCCAGATGACCGGGTGCGCCCGCAACTTGCCGATGACAAAGCCGCTGATCGCGCCCAGCAGGGTGCCCGACAGCACGCCGATGACGAAGGCGGGCACGAAGCCCATCCGGATGCTGCTGATGGTGATCATGCCGGAGAAGGCGATGATCATGGGCGCGGACAGGTCGGCGAAGTTGGCCGAGTACACCACGAAGCTCATGCCGACGGCGACCATGCCCATCAGGGAGACGGACTGGAGGGTGTTGCGGATGTTCTCCAGGGACAGGAACTTGGTGGGCGCCACCGCCATGCCGATAATCAGCAGGGCCGCGACCACCACGTAAACGCCCAGGCGGTTGATCCATTGCGCGAACTTGCTGGTCTCGCGCACGCGGTGGACGGTGCATGCGGGGTTGGAGTCGAAGTTGGTCTCAGACATGCACGTATTCCCCCTCGCCGTTGGCGGCCATGAGCAGCTCGGTCTCCAGGATGCCGTTGCGGGGGATTTCCCCGATGACGTGCCCGTTGCGCAGGATGACCGCGCGGTCGGACAGGCCGACGATTTCGGGCAGGTCGCTGGTGATGAGGATGATGGCCGTGCCCTGCTTGGCCAGCCGGTCGATGGCCTTGTGGATGATTTCCTTGGCGCCGATGTCCACCCCGCGGGTGGGCTCGTCCAGGATAAGCACCTTGGGGTTGGTGGCCAGCCACTTGGCCATCAGGATTTTCTGCTGGTTGCCGCCGGAGAAGTTGAGCGCCTGTCGCTGGGCGGCGGCGGGGTAGATGTTGAGGGCCTCGATGAGTTCCTGGACGTCCCGGTTCCCGTCCGCGGCCTTGTAGAAGATGCCCTTGGCGTGGTCGGGGATGTGCGCGCTCATGATGTTTTCCGCCGCCGTCAGCCGGATGGCCAGGCCGTCCACGCTGCGGCTCTCGGTGAGGTACACCACGCCGGACTGGATGGCCTGGAACATGTTGGCGAAGCGCACCTCCTCCCCCTGCAGCAGGATGCGCCCCTCGTCGTAGCGGTCCACGCCCACGATGGCGCGCGCCAGCTCGGTGCGCCCGGAGCCGGCCAGGCCGCAGACGGCCAGGGTTTCCCCGGCGCTGACGGAAAAGCTGACGTCGTGGAAGAAGCCCCAGCGCGACAGCCCCTCCACGCGGAACAGCTCGTCGCCGATGGCCGAGATGCGCTGCGCGTAGAACTCGTCCACCGAGCGGCCGACCATCAGGTGGGTCATCTCCGCCTTGGTGATGCGGTCGGTTTGGTAGGTGCCCTGCCGCCGGCCGTCGCGCATGATGGTGACGCGGTCGGAAATCTCGAACACCTCCTGCAGGTGGTGGGAAATATAGATGACCGCGATGCCCTGGGCCTTCAGCTGGCGGATGATGGCGAAGAGGCGGTGAACCTCCTCGCTGGACAGGGCGCTGGTCGGCTCGTCCATCACCAGGATTTTCGGGTTGTCGCCCAGGGATTTCGCGATTTCCACCAGCTGCGCCTCGCACTGGCTGATGGCGGATACCGGGAGGGAGGGGTCCAGCTTGTCCAGCCCGACCCGGGACAGCAGCTCGCGCGCCTGGCGCTTGACCTCCCGGTCGTTGATGAACAGGCCCCGCACGGGCAGCTTGCCCACCAGCAGGTTCTCCGCGATGGTGATGGGGCGCGCCAGGCTCAGCTCCTGGTAAATCATCCCCACGCCGTGGGCCTTGGACTGGGCGGGGGTGTGCAGCTTGACCTCCTGCCCGTCGATGCGCACGGTGCCGGTGTAGTCGTTGAAGGAGCCGGCCAGCAGCTTCATCAGCGTGGACTTGCCGGCGCCATTCTCCCCCACCAGGGCGTGCACCTCGCCCGCCCGCACGTCGAAATCAACGCAGTCCACCGCCAGCGTGCCGGGAAAGCACTTGGACACGTTGTGCATCTTGAGCATTTCCCTGCCGGCGCCTTGTTCGCTCAATGTCGCTTCTCCTTGTCTGACTGAATGTTGCCGGCCCCGAGCGGGGCCGGTGAGGGGATATCCCGGATTCGCGCGCGTTCCGGGACGCCTGGGGGCGCGGATTTGGTGCCGCCGGGGGACGCGGCGGGGGGACAGACGGCACACCGGCTCCGGGCGCGCCCGCTCCTTTGGTTCTTTGCTTGTTCCACAGGAATATACCGTACCGCGCCGCGGGCTGTCAAGGAAGGCGCGGCGACGCCGGAACCGCCGGAAACGCCTGCTCCGGCTTCCGAATAAGCCCCGCTATTTCGGCTTGACAAGGGCTGGGCGCCCCGATATCATCAAAACGCACGACCTATGGACAAACCACAAAAATACAGGGTTTCGATGCCGGCACGACAGATGCGGCGAAGGGCTCGCGTTATTCAAACGCACGGCCGGGTCGGCCGGGGAAACCGCCGCCTTCGCGGAAACGTTCGATTCTTCCTTATTATTATAGCCAACCGGTCATCTTGCGGCGAAACCGAAGCGCTGGGCGCTATCAAGATAAAGGGAAAGGTGGTCACCATGAGGAAACTGACGGCTCTCGCACTGATGCTGATGCTGCTCCTGGGGCTGGCGGCCGGGGCGGCCGCGGAGAAGACCTACACCTTCGGCTACATCTATGCCTCCGCGGAGGACGACTGGAACGCCTTTGACTACGACTGCTTCGCCGACGCCGCCAAGCGCATGGGCGTGAACGTGGTCTCCGGCGACGCCGGCTGGACGCCGGACACGCAGCTGAACATCATCCAGGACATGCACATCCAGGGGGTGGACGGCATCTATTCCTACACCATGTCGCCGGAGGGGGACGTGAAGGCGGCCGAGCTGTGCAAGGAGCTGGGCATCCCGATCGTGTTCGTCAACTCCGAGCCCGCGCCCACCATCGACCCGGCCTCCTACGTCACCACGGTCTGCTGCAGCTACTACGACTACGGCTACACCGTCGTTAATTACGTGGCCAAGAACTACCCGGGCTCCAAGATTTTCTACTGCGCGGGCAACCTGGGCATGGGCATCATCGAGGAGTACATGCGCGGCATCGAGGCGGCGCTGAAGGACAACAACAATTCCGTCGAAATCGTCAAGATGACCGAGACCAACTGGATGGCCGACAGCGGGCTGGCCGCCACCCAGGACATGATCGCCAGCGGCGTGGCCTTCGACACGGTGTTCGCCAACAGCGAGCAGATCGCGATGGGCGTGGTGGCCGCGCTGGAAGGCGCCGGCCTGATGGAGAAGACGCGCCTGGTGTCCACCGGCGGCAGCGCGGTGGGCATCCAGCTGATGAACGAAGGCAAATTGGAGATGGTCGCCGGCTACGGCCCCGGCTACCAGGCCTACATGGGCTTCAAGGCCCTGTACGCGGCGGCGGTGCACGGCGACTGGACCGAGCAGAAGCTCTACACCTACTCCCCCGAGGTGCTCACCAAGGAAAACGCGACCTCCATGGAGTGGACCTGGATTCCCAACGACAAGATGGTCGAGCACGTCGGCGGGCTGGACGGGTTCAAATAAACATCGCACGGCGCGGGCGGGTTCCGGCGGGGCCGCCGGGGCCCGCCCCGTCCCCGGGCGGGGCGCCGGCAGGAAAGGCCGCATGAACGGCAAAGCGTTGATCGAAGCCAGGGGGCTTTCGAAAGCCTACGCCGGGAACCTGGTGCTGCAGGACGTGGACTTCACCGCCAGGGTGGGCGAGGTCCACTGCATCGTGGGCGAAAACGGCGCGGGCAAATCCACCCTCATCAAACTGCTGGCCGGGGCGGTCGCGCCGACGGCCGGGGAGATTTTTTTTGACGGGGAGCCCGTGCCGCGGCTGGACCCCCGCCAGTCCGCCGCCCTGGGCATCCAGGTGATTTACCAGGAGAACATCCTGGCCAACTCCATGTCCATCGCGGAGAACATCTATACGGGGCGCGAGCCCAAAACCCCCGGCGGGTGGTATGACGGGGGCGCCGCGGTGCGCAGCGCCGGCGCGCTCATCCTGGAGTACGGCCTGGCACTGGACCCGGAAGCCATCGTGGGCCGCCTGTCCGCCGCCGAGCGGCAGTTCGTCAAGATTCTCAAGGCGATGGCGAAGGACAGCCGAGTCCTTATCATGGACGAGCCCACCTCGATGTTCAGCAGCCGGGACAGCCAGAAGGTGCTGGACATCGTGCTGAAAATCAGGGACAAGGGCGTCGCCGTCGTCTACATCTCGCACCACCTGCAGGAAATCGCGCAGATTGCCGACCGGGTCACCGTGCTGCGGGACGGCCGGAAGGTCAGCGAGTACGCCCGGGACGGGGGCGGGTTCGACCTGGGGAGGATGACCCAGGACATGGTGGGCCGGCCGGTGGACAAGTTCTACGTCAAGGAGCCCCACGCGAAAGGGGACGTCGCCGTACGGGTCCGCGGCCTGAGGCTGCACCGGGACAGCCCGGAGATTTCCTTTGACATCCGCCGGGGTGAAATCCTCGGGGTGGCGGGCATGGTGGGCTCGGGGCGCACGGAGATGGCGCGCGCGATTTTCGGCGCGGACCGGCGGTATTCCGGCGGGGTGGAGGTGCTCGGGCGGCAGGCGGACCTGTCCAGCCCGCGCAGGTCCATCCGCAGCGACCTGGCCTTCGTCTCCGAGGACCGGCAGCGCCAAGGCCTGGCGCTGGACATGAGCGTGCTGGAAAACCTGCTGCAGGTCAGCATGAACAAGACGCCGGGCCTCCTGTTTTCCGGGAAGAAATCCTGGAAGCTGGCCAGGCCCCGGTTCGAGCAGGTCGGCGTGCGCGGCTGCGGGCCGCTGACGCCCGCCCGGCAGCTTTCCGGCGGGAACCAGCAAAAGGTGGTGCTGGGCAAGTGGCTGATGGTGGACTCGCAGTTCATGATTTTTGACGAGCCGACGCGCGGCATCGACGTCAACGCGAAAAGCGAGATTTACGGCATCATCGTCGGGCTGGCCAAGGCGGGGAAGAGCATCCTGATGATTTCCTCGGACATGCCGGAGCTCATCGCGCTGAGCGACCGCATCCTGGTCATGCGCAAGGGCCGTGTCACCGGGGAAATCCAGGGGGAGGACATCTCCGAGCAGGAAATCATCAAGAAAGCCCTCGAGGTGGAAGTATGAGCCAAGCCGGCGCGAAGCGCAGAACGACCCTCCAGGCCATTGTCCGGGACCACCGGTTCTACCTGGTGTGCATCATCCTCCTCATCAGCGCGGCCGCGGCGGCGCTCAACCCGCGCTTCCTGCTGCCGCAGAACATCATCAACATCCTCCAGCAGGTGTCCGTCATCGGGATGTGCACGATGGGGATGGCGCTGCTGCTCATCACGGGGCAGTTGGACATGGGCATCGGGCAGTTGGTCAGCATGCTGTGCATCCTGATGGTGGTGTTCATCCAGCGCTGGCAGATGAACCTGCCCCTGGCGCTGCTGGCGCTGGCCTGCGTCAGCGTCGGGGTGAGCCTGCTCTCCGGCTGGGTGGTGTGCAAGAGCCGCTGCACCCCGCTGATCATCACCCTGGGCATGGGCTACATCTACGAGGGCATCGCCACCTACGTGTCCGGCGGCCGGTTCTACACCCTGGACCGCAAGCTGGACTGGCTGGGGAAGATGCGGGTGTTCGGCAGCATCCCCGTGTCCATCTTCATCATGCTGGCCATCGTGCTCATCAGCTGGGCGCTGCTCAACCGCACGCGCTACGGCCGGCGGTTGTGCTCCGTGGGCAGCAACGAGGAAAACGCCTTCCTTTGCGGCATCAACGTGGACTTCCACAAAATCACCGTGTACGGGGTGAGCGGGCTGTTCGTCTTCGTCGCGGCCGTGGTGCTGATGGCGCGCACCGACACGGCCACCGCCGCGATGGGCTCCTCCTACACCCTGCAGGCGCTGGCCAGCGCCGTCGTCGGCGGCGTGTCCTTCGACGGCGGCAAGGGCACCATCAGCGGCGCGCTCATCGGGTGCATCCTGCTGGGCCTCATCTCCAACGCCATGAACGTGGTGGGCATCGCGGCGACGCTGCAGACCATGGTGCAGGGCGTCATCATCGTCGTCGCGGTCGTGCTGAGCAACCTGGAGAAAATCCGGGGCAAGCGATAAAGATACCGGAAGGGATTTCCGGGCGGAAAGGGGTATTGTGATGAAACGGATCGGCATTGTGGGGGCGGGCTTCATCTCCGGTTCCCACGCGGCGGGCGCCAAGCTGAGCGGCCGCCTGGAAGTGGCGGGGTTCCAGTCCCGCACGCGCGCGAGCGCGGAAGCGAAGGCAAAGCAGTACGGCGGCAAGGTCTACGACACCCTGGAGGAGATGATCGCCGACCCGACGGTGGACATCATCGACATCTGCGCGCCCTCGCACCTGCACGAGGAGCTGGGGATGAAGGTGCTCAACGCCGGGAAGGCCTTGCTGCTGGAAAAACCCATCGCCCGCGACAAGGAGAGCGCGCAGGCGCTGGTCCGCAAGGCGCGCGAGGGCGGCGTGCCCTTCATGGTGACCCAGTCGCTGCGCTTCATGCCCGCCTATATCGCCATCAAGAAGGCGGTGGACGAAGGCCGCCTGGGCAAGGTCAAGACGGCGGTCGCGGCCCGGCTGGGGCAGGCGCCCAACTGGGGGGACGGCTGGTACCTGGACCCCGAAAAGAGCGGGGGCGTGCTGTTCAACCTGACGCTGCACGACTACGACTTCCTGCGCTCCGTCTTCGGCCCCGTTTCGTCCGTGTACGGCGTGGGCGTCAAGAACCGGCGGGGCGGGTATGAGGACGTCATCGGCTCGGTCAATTTCGCTTCCGGCGTCAAGGCGGTCGTGGACGGCTCCCTGGAAATGACGCCGGGCTACCCCTTCACCATGCGCATGCGCATCGACGGCACGGAAGGCGTGGTGGAGTACAGCTACATCGGGGGCGTGAACCTGGACGACCACGCGAAGGAGAGCCTGCTGCTGTACAAGGAGGGCCGGCCCCCGGAAACCCTGGCCATGGAAGGGGAGGACGCCTTCGCCAACCTGATGGGCTACTTCGTCGGCTGCATCGAAAAAGGGGCGCCGACCACGCTGTGCATGCCGGAGGAGATGGTGGAAGTCATCGACATCTTGAACGGCATCCGGCAGTCGCTGGAAACCGGGGAGGCCGTCAGGCTCTGACGGCTTCCGCCAGCGCCCCGCCGCGGGGCGGCGGGGCGCGTTTTCCTGCCTTTGAAGATGACAGGAGGGGAGAGCGAATCAATGGGCTATCTTGCCGTTGACCTGGGAACCACCAACATCAAGGTGATTGCGTACGACGCGGACCTCCGGCCGCTGGCGTCCGAATCCGCGGCCGTCCGGTACGAGAAGGACGGGGACTTCGTCGAGTTTGACGCGGAGGCCTATTATGGCGACCTGCTTCGCATCATCCGGGACTGCTGCGCGAAGGCCTACGGCCAGGCGCCCTTTCCCGTGCGCCAGATTGCGCTGACCGGGCAGGCCGAAACGCTGGTGGTATTGGGGAAGGACGGGAAACCCGCGCGCAGCGCCATCTCCTGGATGGACATGCGCTCCAGGGAGGAATGCCTGGAGCTGCGCGGCGCCTTCAGCGCGCAGGAGGGTTACCGGAAGACAGGCCAGCCGGAGATGATCCCGACTTGGCCGGTCACCAAGATCCTGTGGCTGAGGAAGAACGAGCCGGAGACCTTTGAAAGGGCGGACAAGTACCTCCTGCTGAAGGACTTCATCCAGTACCGCCTCTGCGGCGTGCTGGCGGGCGAGCACACCGTCTACAACTTCTCGCACTACTTCGACATCGTCGGCAAGGCCTACTGGACGGACATCCTGGATTACTGCAGCGTGCGGGAAGGGCAGCTGCCGCCCCTGGTCCAGCCCTGCGCCTTGCTGGGCCCCCTGACGCCGGAGAGCGCGCGGGCGACGGGCATCGACCCGACAGCGCGGGTGAACGCGGGCATGCTGGACCATTTCGCCGGCATGGTCGGGACCGGCAACATCCGCCCGGGCGCCATCAGCGAGTCCACCGGCACGGTGCTGGCGCTGGCCACGATGGTGGACCGGCCCCTGTTCACCCCGGAGATGCTGCAGCTGCACTGCGGGCCCTTCGACGGCACCTACGTGTTCCTGCCCACCTGCGAAAGCGGGGGCGTCAGCCTGGAATGGTTCCGCAACACCTTCATGGAGGGCGTGGCCTTCGACGACATCACCCGGGTCTGCGCCCAGCGCCAGCGGCCGGGCGCACTCACCTTCCTGCCCTACCTGACCGGCGCCAACGCGCCGGACTTCAACCTGGACGCCTCCGGCGTGTTCTTCGGCTTCAAGGCGCAGTCGGACCGGTACGACTTCGCCCTGGCGGTGATGGAGGGCGTCGCCCACATGCTCAACGACAACATCCGCAGCCTGGCCAAGGCCGGCATCCGGACGGACAGCGTCATCTCCACCGGCGGCGGCGCCAAAAGCGCGCTGTGGTGCCAGATCAAGGCGGACATCACCGGATACACGGTGAAGGTGCCGGACAACCGGGAGGCCGCCTGCCTGGGCGCCGCCATCATCGCGGCGGTGTCGGACGGCCGTTTCCCGGACTACGAAAGCGCGGTTCGGGACTGCGTGCGCATCAAAACGGAATACGCGCCCCGGCTCCACGAGGCCTACGAAGCGTCCGGCCGGCTGTATCGGGCGGTGTTTGAAAGCCTGCAGGCGCCCTTCCGGGCGCATACGGCCTGGCGAAGCCAGGCGGAATAATCAGTTCATCCCCCGATCAAGAAAACAGGCCCGGTAAAGGCCTGTTTTGCTTTGGTCAAAGCCGGGGCGAATCCCGGGGAAAACACCGCCTACTGCGGGGCGATTTCCTCCAGCAATTCCAACGATGCCTGGATGAGGGCCTCGGCCACGCCCTTCTTGTAGGCAGAGCTGCGCGCCTCGTAGCCGCCCTCGTCGTAGGCCTCCGCCATGGGGAAGTAATACTCGTCCCCGTTGGTCAGGCCGCTGGGCAGGGTCATGGGGAAGGGGGAGCGCTCCCGGACGGCGCGGCCGATCGCGCTGAAGGGCTCGCCCGGGATGCCCAGGAAGGCGACCTCGCCCATCGCCAGCGCGGTCAGGTTGAGCGCGAACTCGTCCGGCCCGTCCTTCAGGCGCACCATGCGCAGCGCCTCGGCGACCGCCGTGGTCAGCTCCATCGCCTTGTAGGGCAGTTCCGCGTCGCGCCCCGCGTTGTGCAGCTCCGCGATGTGCTGTGCTTTGCCCAGTTCCTCCGGGGTGGGGCGGTTGGAGGGCACGCGGATGATTTTCTCGGCGAAGCGGAGGGGAAGGGGGTTGACCGGCGCGGTTTTGCCGTACACCTTCAGGGCCTCCCCGGCGATGGCCCGGCCCATGTTCTTCACGTACTCGTACCCGCGCAGGCAGTCGTCGAAGGACTCGGCCTCCAGCCCGTTCTGCTCGCCCGGGCGGGGGAAGTTGTTGACGTGGTTGAGGTCCCCCATGGTGCCGTTGAGGTAGACGCACAGCGTTTGGCCGCCCAGCGCCTGCTCCACCGTCTCGCGCACGAAGCGGGGGTAGTCCGCGGAGACCTTGCTGCCGCCCACGCCGTCCGGGTGCACCTGGAAGTGGACCAGCACGATTTCCTTCTTGCCGGGCCGGACAAGCCGGAGCACCTGCTCGGTCTCGTCGGGCTCGCCGATGGGGTGCAGGATGTCCGGGTTGTTGACCCCGGGGTTGGTGCGCACGTAGCCGTCCTTCATGCGGTAGCGGCGGATGAAGGAGACGCGCTCCACCCGGCCGCGGCCCACGGCCAGGGTGGCGGGGGACAGGTCGGCCAGCGCGCGCTGGGCGGAGGAGACGAGGTAATGCTCCAGCGCTTCCTCCCAGGGGTTTTCCGGCGCGCCCCGCCCCACGTCGGGGCCGGTGTGCGTGTGGGTGCAGTTGATGTAGATGGCCGCCTCCGGCAGCCCCGTCTTCTCCGCGACGGCGCGCACATAGCGGCCGGCGCGGGGCTGGGGAATCTGGCAGAGGTCGGCCACGATGATGACGAAGGCGCGCTCGCCGTCCCCCACGGCGAGCGTGTTGAGCTCCAGGTCGTCCAGCACGCCTTCCGCCTCCCGCGGGAAGAAGTAGCCACGCAGCGGGGTGCCGTGGGGGGGCGTGATGACCGTGCGGTCAAAGCCGGCTTGAAACGTTCCCATGATTCAGGTCAAACCCTTCTTTCCTGCAGTTTGCCGTCCAGCAGCACGCCCTGGACGTTCATCCAATGGTCGACCATGACCAGGTCGGCGACCGCGCCGCGGCGGATGCGCCCGCGGTCCTTCCAGCCCAGCAGCGTGGCGGGGTTGAGGGAGGCGAAGCGGAACACGTCCACCAGGCTGGCGCCGGTGTGCTTGAGCATGTTGCGGCAGGCGACGTTGAGGGTCAGCTTGCTGCCGGCGATCTGCCCGGAGAAGTCGAAGTTGATGTCGTTGACGCCGTCGTAGCCGGGCGGCACGGGGCCGTTGAACACGCAGGCGTCGGAGATGAGGATGACCTTGTCCTTACCCTTGATCTTGAGCACCAGCCGCAGCATCATCGGGTCCACGTGGATGCCCCGCGAGTCGCAGATGAGCTCGGCGTAGATGTCGTCGCGGTAGTTGACCGTCTCGTCCACGCACACGCCCCGGCACTCCGGGTACTTGGGCAGGTCGCCCGTCGCGTTGGTGTGGTGCGTGCCCACGCGCAGGTTGTCGATGGCGTCGATCTGCTCCGGCGAGGCCTCGCTGTGGGCGACGGCGAAAATCATGCCCGGCGCCTTCTTCTTGACGTCGGCCACGAAGCCCAGCACGCCCGGGCGCTCCGGCGCCACGCACCAGATCTGGGTGAACGCCGCCGCCTCCTCGATGAGCGGGCGGTACATCTTGCTGTCGATTTCGCCCCGCCAGGGGTTGTTCTCCTGGTCGGCGCCGAACTTCGGGTTGAGGTAGGGGCCTTCCATGTACAGCCCGCGGATGACGCGGCCCCTGGGGTCCTCGCTCGCGCGGCGGACCTTTTTGACCGCCCCGATCAGCTCGGGCTGGGGGAGGTTGAAGTACAGCGCCGGCAGCAGCGAGGTGGTCCCGTGGCCGAGGTGGAACTGCGCGGCGTCCAGCGGGTCGTCGTAAAACCAGGACACGCCGCCGGAATGGGTGTGGATGTCCACCAGGCCGGGGCCTACGAAGGCCCCGCCGGCGTCCACGACCTCGGCCCCGGGGGGCGCCTCCAGGCTGCGCATCTCGCCGAAATCAACGATGCGCCCGTTTTCCGCCAGGAGGATGCCGTCGGGAATCACGTGGTCGGGCAGGATGAGGTGGGCGTTGATGAGGGCGAGCATAGGTCAGTAGCCCGCGAGCTCGTCGCAGCCGAAGGGCTCCGCCAGCGGCAGGCTGACGTACACCTGGGTTTTCATCAGCTGCAGGATGGAGCTGGGCACCAGGGGCGTGACCGGCCCGTGGAGGACCAGGCGGGAAATCATCCGCTGCCAGGAGGAGAAGGTGCCGCAGGTCTGCAGGGCGTGCACCTCGATGCGCTCCCTGGAGTTGAGCACGTCCACCGGCCCGATGGTCGCGGCCTTGGGGGGCACGTTGGCGATGTTGCCCGACATGCCGAACACCCCGTGCAGGGAGTTCTGCAGGATGGTCATCGGGTGGATGTTGATGATCTTGGCTTCCTGCTGCAGGTATTCCTTGATGTCCGCCTTGATGAACTCGTCCACCGGGTCGATGAAGGCCAGGTGGCCGGTCCAGCCGGGGCTGGAGGAGCAGAAGTCCGCGCCGCCGCCGCCGCAGTCGGCGATCATCTTGGAGTAGGAGGCAATGTTCTTGTCCGTCGGATAGACGATGTTCTCCCGCGGCATGCGCAGGTCCGCGTCGATGGCGCCGTAGAAGTACTTCAGCAGGGAGCGGGCGAAGCTGGCCTCGTAGGTTTCCGGCGCGATCCTGCCGTCCTGGTCCGCCCACTCGTCCATGGCGAACACGTGGACGTTGCGGCAGTTGACCTTGTGGTAGTTGACCAGCTCGGCCACCGGCAGGTAGGTGTCCGGCTCGGGATTTCCCAGGATGAGGGTCAGCTTCTTGTCCTGCTCGTCGGATTCCTTGATGAGCGTGAACAGCCGGCCGATGAGCACCGGATGGGGGTTGAGCATGACCTTGATCTTGAAATCCGGGTTGTCGTGCTTCTCCAGGTCCTTCCCGCCGAGCTTGGCCAGGCGGTTGCACAGCTCCCTGTCCTTGAAGGGAACGAAGTCGGCGGGTTCAAAGGGCCAGTGCACGTTGGGGATGTTTTTCATGAGACGGGTCCTCCTCTTCCATTTGATATATCCTATCCATGTTCTGCAGGGCGGCGCCGATGGCCGAGGCGTTGGCGCCGATGCTTGACACGGAAATGACCGTATCCTGGTAGATGACGTCGATGGTGACGCGGCGGATGGTGTCGGAAATCGCGTCCAGGACGATGGGGTTGTCCATCAGCATGCGGCCGCCCAGGACGACCAGCGGCGGGTTGAGCAGGCTGATGGCGTTGGAGATGCCGATGCCGATGAACTCGCCCGCGTTCTTCAGCAGCCGCGCGCTGTATTCGCTGCCCTGCGCAGCGGCCTGGACGAGGTGCTTGATGGTCACGCCCTCGCCCGGGGCGGCCGTCTTGGCCAGCACGTCCTCCGGGTGCAGGCGGACGTACTCGCTGGCCGTCGCGTGCAGCGCCCAGCCGGAGGCCAGCGACTCGATGCAGCCCCTGCGCCCGCAGCTGCAGGGGGGGCCGTCCTTCTGCACGATGGTGTGCCCGACCTCGCCGGCCTTGCCGCCGATGCCCGTGTACAGGGCCTGGTTGATGACGATGCCGCAGCCGATGCCCAGCCCCAGGTCGAAGACCAGGAAGCTTTCGGCGCTGCGCCCGGCGCCCAGATGCAGTTCCGCCAGCGCCATGAGCTGCGAGCAGTCCCCCACCAGCACGGGCTTTTGGTACTTTTTCCTGAAATAGCGCCGGATGTCGACGTTCTTCAGGCAGGGGATGTTTTCCACGAGCACCGCCTGGCCGTTGTTCACCGAATGCCCGGGTATCGCGATGCCGATGCCGGAGATGTCGGCCATGGTCAGGCTGGCGCGCAGCAGGAGGTTGTCAATCATCAGGGAGCAGATGGAAAAAAACAGGTCCGGGTCCAGCGGCTCGCGCAGGTTGACCTCCACGGAGTCGGAGCACAGCACCTTGCCGGCAAAGTCCAGGATGACGCCGGTGATGTGGGAGCCGCCGAAGTCCAGGCCGATGCAGCGGGCGTGGCCGCCGTTCAAGGCGAGGATTTCCTTGGGCCGGCCGGCTTTCTGCTTTTCCAGCCGCTCGAAGCGGATTTGCTGCTTGTCCAGCAGCTCCTTGGTGATGTTGGTGATGGACTTCTTGTCCAGGCCCGTCTGGCGGGAGAGCTCGACACGCGACATGCCGCCCTGCGCCCTGAAAATGCCCAGGACCTTTCGGCGGTTGTACAACTTGAGATAATTCTGGTCTCCCCGCTGGGAATACGGCATGATGCACCTCACGACCTCTCTGGCGCCATGTTAATGGAATAAAACCACAAAGTCAAACCGCAGGCGAAAATATCTGAAATTAAGATAGGTGCTCCTCAACTCCATTTAGGGTTTCCGCCGCCTCACGCCCCTGCGCGCGCTGCTCCCGGAACACCCGGGGCGTCAGGCCGGTCGCGCTTTTGAAGGCATAATAGAGAATCTGCGCGTCCCGGAACCCCGAAGCCCGCGCCACCTCCGACAGCGTCAGACAGGTGTTCTCCAGCAGCATCCGGGCGTGCCGGATGCGCAGCCCGCCGACGTAGGCGGAGTACTTGAGCCCCGTGTGCTTCTTGAACAGGAAGGACAGGTAACTGTAATTGAGGTGGAACGCTTCCGCGATGGACTTGAGCGTCAGCTGGTGGTCCCTGAAGCGGCCGTCCACGTACTCCTGCACCCGCCGGGCGATGCCCTCGTCCCCGGCGCCTCCCCCCGGGTTCCCTTGCGCCGCCCACGCGCCCGGCCAGCCGGCGCCCGCTTCCATGCGTCGGACGGCGGCCTCCATCAGCTCCGTCACGTCCCTGCGATTGGCGGGCTTGGTCAGGTAGCGCAGGACGCCGTGCCGGAAGGCCTCCTGCGCGGAGGCGAGCCGGCGGTCGCCCGTCAGCACCGCCAGGCAGGCGGTGGGCCAGGCGGCGCGCAGGGCCTGCAGTGACTGCCGCGCGGTGTGCCCGGGGAAGGTGATTTCCGAGAGGACCAGGCAGGGAGAAGCGAGGGAATCCTCCGGCTTCGGGGGCGGGGCGTCCAGTATGCCCGCGATGCGAAAACCGGAATTTTCCCACGGGAAATCGGCCGCCAGGCGTTCCGCGGCCTCCCGGTCCGGCTCCACCAACACGACGCTTTTCATCTCTGGGCCGATTATAGCATGAAAACCAGCCGCTGGCGCATTTGATGGAAGTTTTCCAAAAACAATACGAATGATAGGTTTGCCCAAAACATTCGCATTGTTGTCCGCCTTGCACAAATCTATAATATGGTCAGGCGTGGGTGCGTGCGCTCGCATCCAAAAGACCAATCGAATAGGAGGAAGTCAAATGAGGAAACTGCTGTCGCTGCTACTGTGCCTGGTGCTGCTGGGCTCGGTCGCGTCCGCGCTGGCCCAGGCCGACTACACCGGCCGGAAACTGGACGTGCTGTTCATGGTCGGCGGCCAGGGCCAGATGGCCGACCCCATCCTGGACAAGCTGGAGGAGAAGCTGCCGGGGCTGGAGACCACGGTCATCTACGACCACATGGCCGCGGACATCCTGCGCAACCGCACCCTGGCCAACGACATGCCCGACATCTTCGACGTCAACCAGGGCTTTTATGACTACCTGTCCGCCATCGACGAGGGCGTCGTCAAGCCGCTGGACTTCCTCTACGATACGCCCTGCGTGGACGACCCCTCCAAGACCCTCAAGGACATCCTCAACTTCCAGACCATGAACCGGGGCTACGTCGGCGGGAAGTACTACATGATTCCCGACACGCTGTACACCTCCGGGCTGTGGTACGACGCCAAGATGTTCCGCGACAAGGGCTACGAAGTGCCCAAGACCTGGGATGAGTTCGTCGCCCTGGGCGAGAAGGCCAAGGCGGACGGCAAGTACCTGCTGCTGTACACGACCAAGTACGGCGGGGAATACTTCCAGCAGTACTGGTTCGACCCGCTGCTGCTGTCCCTGGACGTGAACGCCTTCGGCGATATCCAGAACCTCAAGGAGAACGCCTGGAGCAACCCGGCGGTGCGCAAGGCGCTGGAACTGACCGTGGACCTGATCGACAAGGGCTACGTGGACCAGGTGTCCGGCACGCTGGACATCCCGGAGACGCAGATGGAGTTCTGCAACGGCAACGCGCTCTTCTACGCCTGCGGCTCCTGGCTGGAGGCGGAGATGGCGGGCAACTGGCCGGAGGGCTTCGAGCTGACCTACCTGGCCTTCCCGCCGCAGAAGGAAGGCGAGCCCAGCTACAACGTGGTCGCCCCCGTCGTCAGCGCGGTGGCCGTGACGACAAAGAACGAGGACCTGGTCAAGGAATACTACCGCTACATGCTCTCCGACCCGGAGACCATCGAGAAGATCATCGGGTTCACCATGAACGGCCTGCCCATCAAGGGGTTCTCCGAGAAGTACGGCCACCTGCTGCCCGCCTCGGTCAACTCCTGCTGGCAGCAGATCGACGCCGGCCGCGTGCTGAGCGTGGGCGACAGCATGCCGCTGTTCTACAACGACTGCGTGGACCTGCTCAATGACCTGAGCGGCGCGCTGACGGCCAAGACGATGTCGGTGGACGAGTACATCGACACGCTCAACCAGTTCTTCGCGGACAAAATCGCCGACGAGGACGTCATCAAGCGGCCTTACGAGATGGACGCGCTGATGGAGGCGCTGAAGGAGTACCGCTAAAGGGAAACATCCCGCCGGATGAAGGCGGGCGCATGCCGCGGCGGCCCGCCGCGCGTCAGAAGGGCGTCAGGCGGGCCCGCCAAAGCCTACGGGATTATCTGAATCAAGGGACGAAAGGAAGGAACACACCGTGAAAAAACTGCTGTCGCTGCTGCTGTGCCTGGTGCTGCTGGGCTCGGTCGCGTCCGCGCTGGCCCAGGCCGACTACACCGGCCGGAAACTGGACGTGCTGTTCATGGTCGGCGGCCAGGGCCAGATGGCCGACCCCATCCTGGACAAGCTGGAGGAGAAGCTGCCGGGGCTGGAGACCACGGTCATCTACGACCACATGGCCGCGGACATCCTGCGCAACCGCACCCTGGCCAACGACATGCCCGACATCTTCGACGTCAACCAGGGCTTTTATGACTACCTGTCCGCCATCGACGAGGGCGTCGTCAAGCCGCTGGACTTCCTCTACGATACGCCCTGCGTGGACGACCCCTCCAAGACCCTCAAGGACATCCTCAACTTCCAGACCATGAACCGGGGCTACGTCGGCGGGAAGTACTACATGATTCCCGACACGCTGTACACCTCCGGGCTGTGGTACGACGCCAAGATGTTCCGCGACAAGGGCTACGAAGTGCCCAAGACCTGGGATGAGTTCGTCGCCCTGGGCGAGAAGGCCAAGGCGGACGGCAAGTACCTGCTGCTGTACACGACCAAGTACGGCGGGGAATACTTCCAGCAGTACTGGTTCGACCCGCTGCTGCTGTCCCTGGACGTGAACGCCTTCGGCGATATCCAGAACCTCAAGGAGAACGCCTGGAGCAACCCGGCGGTGCGCAAGGCGCTGGAACTGACCGTGGACCTGATCGACAAGGGCTACGTGGACCAGGTGTCCGGCACGCTGGACATCCCGGAGACGCAGATGGAGTTCTGCAACGGCAACGCGCTCTTCTACGCCTGCGGCTCCTGGCTGGAGGCGGAGATGGCGGGCAACTGGCCGGAGGGCTTCGAGCTGACCTACCTGGCCTTCCCGCCGCAGAAGGAAGGCGAGCCCAGCTACAACGTGGTCGCCCCCGTCGTCAGCGCGGTGGCCGTGACGACAAAGAACGAGGACCTGGTCAAGGAATACTACCGCTACATGCTCTCCGACCCGGAGACCATCGAGAAGATCATCGGGTTCACCATGAACGGCCTGCCCATCAAGGGGTTCTCCGAGAAGTACGGCCACCTGCTGCCCGCCTCGGTCAACTCCTGCTGGCAGCAGATCGACGCCGGCCGCGTGCTGAGCGTGGGCGACAGCATGCCGCTGTTCTACAACGACTGCGTGGACCTGCTCAATGACCTGAGCGGCGCGCTGACGGCCAAGACGATGTCGGTGGACGAGTACATCGACACGCTCAACCAGTACTTCGCGGAAAAGATTGCCGACGAAGACGTCGTGAAACGCCACTTCGACATGGAAGGCATCATGGAGGCCCTGAAAGAGTACAGGTAAGTTCCGGGGGCAGCCGGGAGGGAAACCTCCCGGCTGCCCGATTCGTTCACGGAGAAAGGTTTGGCTTCAATGACCACAATTGGTTCCGGGCAAAACACGGCGCCGGCTTCCGGGGGCGCCGGCGGAAAAGTGAGGCGTTCACACGCGGAGCGCTCCAGGAGATGGTTCATCTTCCTGTTCTCCGTGCCCGCGCTGGCGTTTTACTTTTTCTTCCGCTTCCTGCCTTCCATCATGGGGTTCGCCATCAGCCTGTTCAACTGGAAGGGCGTCTCCCTGAACATGAAGTTCATCGGGTTTGATAATTACAGCCGGTTGTTCCAGGACAGCGTGTTCTACAAGGCCCTGGGCAACCACTTTTACATTTACCTGCTCAATACCGCCATCGTTTTCGTCCTGGCCATCGCGCTGGCGGTCCTGATCACCAACAGCAAGCTGAGGGAGCGCAATTTCTACCGCATCATGCTGTTCTTCCCCTCGGTCGTGCCGGCGGTCATCGTCAACGTGCTGTGGGTCAGCGTGTACAACCCCAATATCGGCATGCTCAACAGTCTGCTGGGCATGCTGGGCATCGCGGGGCAGAACTGGATCGGCGACGGGGCCATCGTCAAGAACTCGCTCATCTTCGTCATGGTATGGTATTCCCTGGGCTTTTACATGGTGCTGTTCATGGCGGCGGTGCTCAACATCCCGGCGGACTTGTTCGAGGCTTCCCGCATCGACGGCGCGGGGACCGTCCGGCAGACCTTCTCCATCACCATCCCGCTCATCTGGGAGCAGGTCCGCACCGCGCTGGTGTTCTTCATCGTCACCTCCTGCGGCGTCGGGTTCAACGTCGTGTTCATGCTGACCAAGGGCGGGCCCAGCAAGGCGTCGGAAATCCTGCCGTCCTACATGTATTTGCTGTCCTTCGGCGGCCAGAGCAAGTTCGGCTACGCCATGTCCGTGGCGGTCATGATCATGCTGATCACCACCTTCCTGGCCCTGCTGCTGCTGCGCCTGACCAAGCGCGAAAGCCATGAGATATAAAGAGGCGAAGAGATGACAACGAGAACAGACGATTTGAGAAGCGGGGTCAAACAGGCGCTTCTGCACAACCTGATCCGCATCCCGCTGCTGCTGTACGTGATGACCATCATCGTCCCGTTCGTGTTCATGCTGATCAACTCCTTCAAGTCCAGCCGCGAGTTTTACAACAACTTCTGGAGTTTGCCCAGCACGTTCAACTTTGACAACTATCTCCACGCCATCGAGACCAGCGGCATCCTCCACATGTTTGGGAATACCGTCTTCATCGTCCTGAGCGCGCTGGTGCTCAACATCCTGGCCTCCTCCATGATCGCCTACGTGATTGCCAGGAGCCGGTCCCGCGTCGGCGAGGCGATGTACAAGTTCTTCCTCTTCGGCATGCTGACGCCCGGCATCGTGACCCTCATCCCCCTGTTCCTCATCGCGCGCACCATCGGGCTGTTCAATACCCGCGCCATTTTAATCCTGGTGTATACGGGGTTCGAGGTGCCCTTCGCGGTGTACGTGTTCACCTCCTTCTACAAGACGCTCCCCAGCGTGCTGGAGGAGGCGGCCTATATCGACGGGGCCAGCCGGTACAAGACCTTCTGGCGCGTCATCTTCCCCCTGTCGATGCCGGGGGTGATTACGGTGGGGGTCTTCAACTTCATCGAGTACTGGAACGACTATCTCATCGCGATGACGCTGATATCCAGCGATGAGAAAAAGACGATTTCCCTGGGCGTGATGCGGCTGCAGGCGGCCAACAACGTCCGGACCGAGTGGGGTCAGCTGTTCGCGGTCTGCGTCATGGTCATCCTGCCGGTGCTGCTGATTTACATCATCTTCCAGCGCTACCTGACCAGCGGCATGACGGCGGGCGCCGTCAAGGGATAAACGCCGCGATTTTTGGAAAGTCCGACGGAAGCGCGGCGGCCGCCGGCCGGCCGCCGCGGCGGTTTTGAATGCCGGAACCAAACCCAGGCAAAGGAGAAATGGGGAAGCATGAGAAAGATCAGAATCGGCTGGGCGAGCGTCAGCATCACGCCGGACCGGCCCGTATTGATGCTGGGGCAGATGTACCACCGGGTGTCGGAGTACGTGCGCGACCCGCTGACGGCGACCGCGCTGGCGCTGGACAACGGGGAGAGCCAGGCGGTGTTCGTGTCCCTGGACATGACGGAGCCGCCGCTGGGCCTGGAGGACAGGCTGCGGGCATCCCTGTCGGACCTGGAGGGGTTTGATGTTGGCTGCATATCCATGGGGGCGACGCACACGCACTCCTCGACCGACTTCAACCGCGACTTCCTGCGGGATGACAACGAGGCGGTATTCGGCGCGGACATCCTGCCGCCCCTTGAGATGGACCCGGAGGTTCTCTGGGGCGGGGAGGCGCAGGCCTTCCTGCTGGAGCGGCTGTCGGACGTCATCCGCCGGGCCTGGGAGGGGCGGACGGAAGGCGGGGTCAGCAGCGTCCAGGAATACGCCGTCACCGGCTTCAACCGGCGAGCGACGTTCGCGGCGGACGGCCGGTCCGAGACCGTCATGTACGGGGACTGCTCGCGGGCGGAGTTCACGGGTTTTGAGAACGGCGCGGACAGCGGGGTGGGACTGCTGTACACCTGGGATAAGAAAGGGGCGCTGACAGGGGTCGTGATCAACGTGTCCACGCCCTCGCAGGTGTTCGAGCTGCACCGCTTCCTGACGGCGGACTTCTGGGCCTTCGTTCGGGAGGACGTCCGCTCCTCATTGGGCAGCGTGCACGTGCTGGCGCTGTGCGGCGCGGCGGGCGACGTCAACCCCGTCGACCTGGTGCGCGTGAGCCGGGAGAACAAGGAGGCGCTGAGAATCTGGGGCGGGCAGACGGGCGAGGTGTACCGGAACTTCGACATGACGCGGCTGTGCGCGGGCATCGGCCGCCGCGTGGGGGACGCGGTCCGCCGGGGTCTTTCGGAGGCGCGCGCGTTCATTGACTATGCGCCGGCCTTCGCGCACCGTGTGCTGGAGCTGTCGCTTCCGCTGCGTCAGGTGACGCAGGCGGAATACGAGGAGGCGGCGGAAGAAATCGCGCGCATCCGGTCGACCCACTCCGCGGACAGGCGGATGACGATGGAGGAAGTGGTTCGCGCCTTCGAGCCGCAGGGCGTGGTGCTTCGCTACCGCCAGCAGCAGGAGGAGCAGACGGTCCAGGTGAGGAGCCACGTGGTGCGCATCGGCGACGCGGCGCTGGCGACGAACCCCTTCGAGCTGTTCCACGCCTACGGCCTGCGGATGAAGGCGCGGACGCCAGCGAAGCCGCTGATGGTGGTGCAGCTGTCCAACGGGCTGGGGGGCTACCTTCCCACGCAGGCGGCGATCGAGGGGGGAAGCTACAGCAGCAAGGCGGCGTCGACGCAGTGCGGTCCGGAGGGGGGCGACCGGCTGGTGGAGGAGACGGTCAGGGCGGTCTGCGGGCTGTTCCGATAACTGCCGGGCAAGGGCTCGGGCCAAGGGAGATACCGGGTGGAAGAACTGCTCACGACGCGAAATCTCAGCAAAACCTACTCCGGGGTCCGCGTTCTCCAGAACGTGGACTTTGACCTGAGAGCCGGCGAAGTCCACGCGCTGGTGGGGGAAAACGGCGCGGGGAAGACGACCCTGATCAAAATCCTGACCGGCGTTGTCAGGCCGGACGCGGGCGGGGAGATTTCCGTCGGGGGCGTGCCGGTGCCCAACATGACGCCCCTGAAATCCCGCCAGATGGGCATCTCGGCGATTTACCAGGATATCAGCCTGTTTTCAAACCTCTCCGTCGCCGAAAACATCTGCGCGGGCCTGAAGCGAAAGGGACTCCACAACGCCCGCAGCGTGAGGGACACCGCGCGCGGGACGCTGGCACAGATGGGGCTGGACATGGACCTGGACGCGCGCATGGGGGACGTTTCCCTGGGCCAGCAGCAGCTGGTGGCCATCGCCCGCGCGATTACCTTCAACGCGAAAATCCTGATCATGGACGAGCCGACCGCCGCGCTGTCCTCCGGCGAGGTGGAGATGCTCTACGACATCGTCAAACGGCTCAAGGCGAAGGGCCTGGGGATTATCTACATTTCCCACAAGTTCGACGAGATTTTCGCCATCGCCGACCGCGTGACCGTCCTCCGGGACGGCCATTTGATTGAGACCGGGCCGGTGAGCGCCTATAACAGGCAGAAGCTCATCAACCTGATCGCGGGCAAGGAGCTGCTCTACACGCCCTACGCCCGCGGGCAAAGCGGCGGGGAGCGCCTGTTTGAGGTGGAAGGCCTGACCTGCGAGCCGCACTTCCGGGATATTTCCTTTCACGTCGACCGGGGCGAAGTGCTGGGCATAACCGGCCTGGTGGGCGCCGGGCGCTCCGAGGTCGCCCAATGCGTGTTCGGCCTGCTCAAGCCCGACGCGGGGACGGTGCGCCTGAACGGGCGGGTGCTGGGCATCAGAAACGCGCGGGACGCCATCCGGGAAGGGGTTTGCTACCTGCCCGAGGACCGCCATACCCAGGGGCTCTTCATGCCCATGAGCGTCCGGGAAAACGTGAACGTCTCCAACTACCGGAAGGTGCTGGGGAGGTTCCGCCTGATTTCGCCCAGGGCGGAAAACGCGGCCGCGCTGGCGTATATCTCGTCCCTGTCGGTCAAGCCGGCCCTTCCGGACGCGCCGGTCCACCGCCTGTCGGGCGGGAACCAGCAGAAGGTGCTGGTCGGCCGGTGGCTTAACGCCGAGCCCAGGGTGTTCATCGCCGACGAGGTGACCAGCGGCGTGGACGTGGCGGTCAAGGCGGAGATTCACCGCCTGCTTCGGAGCCTGGCCGACGACGGCATCGCCGTCGTGCTGATATCCAGCGACCTGGACGAGGTGCTGGCCGTTTCGGACAGGATTGTGGTGATGCGCAGGGGAGCCCTGGCCGGGGAGCTGGAGGCGAAGGACGCGACCCAGGAAAGAATCCTCGAGCTGAGCATGCTGTGAAAGGAACGACGCTTTGCGGGCACTGATACGAAAAAGCAAAAGGGAGCTGCTGCTCATCGCGGTCATCGCGATGCTGTTCGTGGTTTTCCATCTCATCAGCGGCAGCTTTCTCTCCTATGTCACGCTCGCCAACGTCCTGAGCGGCTACGCCATCTACGGCATCATGGCCATCGGCATGATGCTGATCATCTCCACCGGCAATATCGACGTCTCCGTCGGCGCCCAGCTGGCGGTCGTGTCCATGTCGGTCAGCGCGCTGGTGGACGGCGGGGTCATCGACAGCGTCCCCGCCGCCGTTCTGTTCAGCGCGGCCATCGGGGCGGCGCTGGGGCTGGCCAACGGCTTGCTGGTATCCGCGCTGAAGCTGCCGGCCATCATCGTAACCCTGGGCACGATGAACATCATGCGGGGCATCCTGCTGCTGGTCGCCGGCTCCAGCTGGAACACGGGGCTGCCGATGTGGTTCAAGTCCATCGCGCGCACGGTGCCTTTCGACCTGCGGCTGAAGATGACCGTCTATATCTGGCTCATCCTGTGCGCGGCCGCCTATTTCCATATGTACCGGACGGTTTCCGGCCGGAAAATCCTTTCCGTTGGCGCCAACCCGGAGGGGGCGCGGCGCATCGGCTACAGCCCCGGCGCGTCCTACGTGCTCACCTTTGTGATTACAGGGGTCACCTGCGGCATCGGCGGCCTGCTGTACTCCTCCAACGTCGGCATGGCCCAGCCCATCGCGGGCCTGGGCTACGAGATGACCCTGATCGCCGCGGTCGTCATCGGGGGCACCAGCTTCACCGGGGGGAAAATCTCCATCCTGGGCACCTTTCTGGGCGTCGTGCTGCTGTCCGTCATCGAGCGGGGCATGGTCATCTCCAAAATCCCGGTGTACTGGCAGGAACTGGTCAAGGGCGCCGTCATCATCATCGCCATTTCCCTGTCCGCGCTGTCGGCCGTCGCGCCCGGGAAAGGGCGGGGAAGGCGGGTCTCCGGGGAGGTGTCGCGTGGATAGGCTCAAGCGCTTCGCCCGGTCGGACGTGGCCGCGATGGTGCTGCTGGCGGCGCTCATCCTGGGCGTTTTCGGCGCCCTGAACCCCGTGTTCCTAAGGCCGGTCAACCTGGTCCAGTATGTCAACAACGGCGTGGTATTGGGGTTTATCACCATCGCCCTGTCCACCAGCGTGATCGCCGGGCATTTTGATTATTCCGTCGGCGCGATGACCGGCTTTGGCACGGTGTTCATGGCCCTGCTGCTGCGCGGCGGCATGCACGTCGCGCTTGCGCTCCCGCTTTGCCTGCTTTCGCTGCTGTTGTTCGGCGCCTTGAACGGGGTCATCGTGGGCTTTCTGCGGGTTCCGGGGATGCTGGCGACCCTGGGGACCTCCTCGCTCATCTACGGGATTTCCCTCGTGCTCACGCAGGGCCAGGCCATCGGCGCCAATTCCGAGGCTTACAAGGTCTTCGGGAAAAGCGACCTGGGCACGCTGCCCTTCGGCATCGTGCTGCTGGCGGTCGTCTTTGCCGCCAGCGCCGTCTTCCTGTCCCGCACGCGGACGGGGCGCCGCTGGTACCTGATCGGCACTTCCCCGGAGAGCGCGCGGTTCGCCGGCATCAGCTACCGCAAGGAAACGCTGCTGGTTCATGTCTTTTCCGCGTGCATGTGCTTTTTCGGCGCGCTCATCCTGGGCTCCCGCATGGCTTCCGGGCGCGCGGACATCGCCGAGGGCTACGTGCTGCAGGCCGTGACGGCCGCGGTGTTCGGCGGCATCAGCATCAAGGGGGGCTCCGGCACCATCGCCGGCGCCCTGCTGGGCGTCCTGACCTTCACGCTGCTCACCAGCGGCTTTACGATGATCGGCCTGTCCCAGTTCTACAAGCAGGTGACGACCGGCGCCCTTCTGGTCCTCGTCCTGCTGGTGCGCAACCGGCACGCGATTTTCCCGCCGCGGAAATGACCCGCCCTTCCCCCGCCTGAAAGAAGGCGATGCCTTCAAAAAATACAAGGAGGAAACAACCATGAGGAAACTGCTGGCACTGACCCTGTCCCTGCTGATGCTCCTCAGCGCCACCGCGTTCGCGTCCAGCGGCGAGGACATCCAGACCGAGGTTACCGGCGAGGTGGACGTGGCGTTCGTCACCTTCATGACCGGCATCCCCTACTTTGACGATGCCTGGAGCGGCGCGTCCGCCGCGGCCCAGGAGCTGGGCCTGTCCATCGGTTACTACGGGCCGGCGTCCAACGACACCCCCGGCCAGATTGCCATTGTGGACGACCTGATTACCAAGGGCATCAAGGCCCTGGTCATCACCTGCATGGACTCCGAGGCGGTGGTGCCCACCATGGAAAAAGCCCGCGAGGCCGGAATCATCGTGATTACCTGGGACCTGGACGTGTCCGACCCCAAGGGCCGCGACTTCTTCGCCAACCTTTGCTCCAACGAGGAGATGGGCGAGTTCATGGTGGACAAGATGTACGACGCCCACCTGGAGACGCTGGGCGACGCGTACGAGTGGGCCATCATCACCTCCTCCCTCACCAGCGAGCAGATGGTCGCGCGCGCCAACTACATGGTCGAGTACGCCAAAGGGAAGTACCCCAACCTGAAGTTCGTCGGCCTGGAGTCCGGCGGCAGCGACGCGCTGAAGAACTACAACGCGGCGGTTTCCCTGATGCAGGCCAACCCCGAGCTGAAGGTCATCATGTCCAACGCCTCCGACGCCCTGGGCCCCATCGCGGAGGCGATTGAGGCGGAAGGCCGGATCGGCGAGGTGTACGGCACGGGCATGACCACGCCCAACATGGCCAAGCCCGGCTATGCCAGCGGCGCCATCATCGGCGGCGCGATGCTGTGGTCGCCGGCCAAATGGGGCCGCTTCGGCGTGACCCTGGCCAACGAGGTGCTCAAGGGCGTGAAGTTCCCCATGGGCGAGCCCTTCACCATCCCCGGCTTCCCGGACGCCGTCCAGTTCGCGGCCGACGAGTTCCGCTACAACGAGCTGCAGGAATACACCAAGGACAACATCAACGACTTCAATTTCTGACGCATGGCAGACGCGGCGCCGCGGGCGGAACCGCCCGCGGCGCCGGCTGAAGGGAGGCGCTCGATGCGCTACATTGACCTCACCGGGCAGCTGTCCAACCGGATGTGGCAGTTCGGCCCGCCGTTTCCGCAGCTGAACATCGAGGAGAAACACGGGTTCAAGGAAGGGTTCGGCGAGTTTTCCTACACGGCCATCGAGGGGCTGCACGGCCTGTGCGGCACCTATGTGGAAACGCCCGCCCACTACCTGGGGTATGAGAACAGCTACCTGATTGACGACGTGCCGCTTGAGAAGCTGGTCAACCTCGACTGCGTCGTCCTCAACGTCCGGAACCCCGGGAAGGACGGCGCGGGGCGGATGGTGGTCGACCTGCCGGACCTGCTGGCCTGCGGGAACGCGGAGGCGATCCGCCCGGGCGACGCGCTGCTGGTCGGCGTGGGATGGGGCGACGAGAAATGGTTCTCGCAGGAGCATTTTCCCCGCTCCCCCTACTTCACATACGAGGCGTTCATGTGGCTGCTGGAGAAAAGCCCCTGCGTCATCGGCACGGACACCTCCTCCTGGGAGAACCTGTCCAGCCCCGCCGGCTTCTTCGACGCGTTTTACAAGCAGGACATCCTGATGCTGGCGGGCCTGCGCAACCTGGCCGCCGTGACGGCGCCGCGGGTCAAGCTCAGCATCCTCCCCCTGCGGGTGGAAAACTCCTGCGCCTCGCCCTGCCGGGCTTTCGCCGTCCAGGAAGGGGGCTGAAGCCCGCCCGCGCCCGGGCGCTGCGGCCGCATCTGATTCCGGACAAGCGGGGGGACGCGCCCGGCTTCTTCCCGAGGTTTGACTTTTTGTGTTGAAAGCCTTACAGTAATCCCGGTTTATTTGGGCGCTCCAATCATCTTTGCAAGGCATTCCCGCCTGATATACGATCATGGAAAAGAGAGGATAATGATTTGACGCCGAGAGAGAGAATATTGCGCAGCATCCGGTGCCAGGAGACGGACCGCGTCGCGGTCTCCCCGTTCATCTGGGTCAGTTACGCCAACTGGTATTTCAAGGCGGCCTATGCCCAGGCGGACGAGGCGCTGGACAGGAAGGTGCTTGAGATTTACCAGGATTTCGGCTTTGACCCCATCGTCCGCACCTGCGGCGGGTCCAGCGCGAACGCGCAGAAGTCCGGGGACGGCTGGGAAATCCGCACGGAAGAGCGGGTCATTTCCGCGGACGAGCGGGAGGTGCGCACCAGCGTGCTCACGCCCGGCGGCACCCTGTCGCAGCTCAAACGCTACCAGCGGGTGTCCCCCTACGAGGTCGTGGAGGCGGAGACCGAGTACCTGCTCAAGAGCCTGGACGACGTGGAAACGCTGATGGCCTGGCAGCCGGAGGTGGAGGAGACGGATTTCTCCCGCATCAGCCGCTGCCGCCAGATGCTGGGCAGCCAGGGGGTCACCGCGCCCTGGATGCAGGGCGTCTTCAACACCTGCGCCCGGCTGACGGGGCTGGAAAACCTGATGATTTGGGCGTATGAGGACCCGGAGGCCTACCGGCGGCTGATGGAGTACACCTGGCGCCGCACCGCCAAGCGGGGTCGGCAGATGGCCGCGGCGGGCGCGGACATCCTCAGCTACGAGGGCAACATGGCCACCGGGACGATGACCGGGCCCGCTTTCTTCAGGGAGTTCGTACTGCAGTACGAGCAGGCCGCCATCAAGGAAATCCGCGAGGGCGGGGCGGAAATCCTGTACCACAACTGCGGGGACTGCAACGCGATGCTGGAGGCCTACAACGAGCTGGGCATCAGCGCGCTGGAAAGCCTGACCCCGCCGCCGTTTGGCGACTGCGATGTTCAAAGGGCGCGGTCTGTGCTTTCCCCTCACATCGCGGCCGTCGGCAACCTGGACCAGATCGCGTTCCTGCCGAAGGCGGCCCCGGAGGAAGTCAGCGCCGCCGCGCGGAAGCTGCTGGACGTCTGGAAGGGGCGCAAGGGCTTCATCCTGGCGACCTCGGATTACCTGATGGAGGATACGCCCGCGGAAAACCTGCGGGCGATGGCCCGCGCGGTCCTGTAAAAGCGCTGTTCCACCCATTCAAAGTTCGTCGGAGGCAGATATGAAGCGTGTTGGCAAGGCGATCGTCGACGTCGTCCTGGGGGTCCGGGAGATGGGGGTGCTCATCCCGCTCGCGATTGCGATGGTTATTTTCAGCTCCAATCCCATTTTCATGTCCCGGGACAACATCATCAACATCCTTCGCAACACGTCCTTCGTCTTCATCACGGCCATCGGCATGACCTACATGATCGTGTCGGGGGCCTTCGACCTGTCCGTCGGCGCGGTCTACGCCTTCGCGGGGGTTATGTGCGGCAAGCTGATGATGGAGGCGGGGTTCCCCGTCTGGCTGGCCATTCTGGCCGCCACCGCGCTGACGGGCCTGGCCTTCGGCGGGGTGAACGGCTTTTTCGTCCACAAGGTCGGCTTGCCGCCCATGCTGGCCACGCTGGCCACGATGAACATCGCCCGTGGCATCGTGACCGGCATCCAGCAGGGCAACCCGGTCTATCCCCTCCCGGAGGGCTTTGCCGCCATCGGGCAGGGCAGCCTGTTCAAGGGCTCGTCCTTCGAGCTCCCCTTCGTGGTGCTCATCGCGGTTTCGCTGGGCGTGCTCTCGGCCTGGGCGCTGAAGAAAACGGTCTACGGGCGCGCGATCTGCGCCATCGGCGGCAATATCGAGACCGCGCGGCTGGCCGGCATCTCCACCAAGAGCATTTCCATCAGCGTGTTCATCCTGGTCAGCGCCCTGGCCTCCTTTTCCGGCATCCTGATTTCCTCGCGCCTGGGTTCCGCGCAGCCCAACGTCGGGGTGGGGTACGAGATGCAGACCATCGCGGCCGTCGTCATCGGCGGCACCAGCCTGCAGGGCGGGCGCGGCACCATCATCGGCACGGCCCTGGGGGCGCTGTTCATGACGACGGTGGCCAACGGCATGACGCTCATCCGCATCTCGCCGTTCTGGCAGCAGCTCGTCCTGGGCGTCGTGCTGCTGGCCGCCTGCTCGATGGACTACGTGCGCAACCAGTTTAGGAAGTAAGGGGCGCCGCATGAACGACACCGTGCTGGAAATGAACGGAATCTCCAAGCGCTTCGGCGGCGTCGCGGCGCTCAGCGACGTATCCATCGACCTGCGCGAGGGCGAGATCCTGGCAATCGTGGGCGAAAACGGGGCGGGCAAGTCCACGCTGATGAAGGTGCTAAGCGGCAGCTACCCGGCGGGCTCGTATACCGGCACCATCCGGATTGACGGGGCGGAGCAGCGCTTCGCCTCCCCCGCCGATTCGGAGAAGGCCGGAATCGCGATGATTTACCAGGAAATCAGCATGCACCTGGACGCGTCCATCGCGGAGAACATCTTCCTGGGCAACCTGCCCAACGCCTCCGGCGTCATCAACTGGAAAACGGTCTACGAGAAGGCCAGGCAGTACACCGACATGGTCGGCCTGAACGTCCCGGTGCGGCAGACCCTGCGCAAGCTGTCCGCCAGCCAGCAGCAGCTGGTCGCGATTGCGCGGGCGCTGTCGCGCAACCCGCGGTTCCTGGTGCTGGACGAGCCTACCAGCACCCTGACCGAGAGCGAGGCCGACGTCCTGTTCAACATCCTGTTCCGGCTGAAGGAGCGGGGCATTTCCTCCATCTACATCAGCCATAAACTGAAGGAAGTCCTCTACCTGGCCGACCGCATCACCATCCTGCGGGACGGCCGCAAAATCAGCACGCGACAGATTGCCGAAACCTCCATCGACCTGACCGTCGAGGAAATGGTGAACCGGAAAATCGACGAGATGTACCCCAAGCGGGCGGTGCCCATCGGGGAGGAGGTCTTCCGGGTGGAGAACCTGGAGGTCGTCCACCCGCTGACCAACAGCAAGCTCATCGTCGACGGGGTCGGCTTTTCGGTCCGCTCCGGGGAAATCCTGGGCCTGGTGGGGCTGGTCGGTTCCGGGCGCAGCGAGACGGTGAACGCCATCTTCGGCGCCATCCGCAGGAAGAGCGGCGAGCTTTTCCTGGACGGCCGCCCGGTCAGGATCCGCAACCCGCGGGACGCCATCCGCAGCGGCCTGGCCCTGCTGACGGAGGACCGCAAGAAGGACGGCTTCGTCGCCGCCTTCAACGTGACCCTCAACGCGACGCTGGCGCGCTTCCGGCAGCTGGCCCGGCATTCGGTCATCGACAGGCGGCGGGAGGAATCCGCGGCCTCCGAGTATGTGGACAAAATCAACATCAAGCTCAGGGACCTGCGCGACAACATCCTGCAGCTCTCCGGCGGGAACCAGCAGAAAGTCGTGCTGTCCAAATGGCTGATGACCCGGCCGCGGGTGCTGTTCCTCGACGAGCCGACCCGGGGCATCGACGTGGGCGCGAAGGCGCAGATTTACGAGCTGATTTGCGACCTGGCCCAGGAGGGCATCGCGGTGGTGATGATATCCTCCGAACTGCCCGAGCTGGTCGGGATGTGCGACCGCTTCGTCGTGCTGTCCGAGGGCAAGGTCGCGGCGGAGCGCCAGCGGGGGGAAGCGGACGAGGAGGCGCTGCTGCGCCTGGCGACCCTGGGCATGGGGTGAGAGACGCAAGGCCAGGGATCTGGCTGCGAATATAGAAACCACAGGAGGCAACCATGAAAAGGACCGCGATTCTGTTTGTAGCGCTGCTGCTGCTCCTTTCCGCTGTGCAGCTGGTGTCCGCGGCGGCGGAGGCGCCCAAGCCCTGGCGGATTGTTTTCGTCAACGCGCTGGTGGGGCACCCGGTGTACAACGACCAGGACAGGGGCATCCTGGACGCGGTGAAGGACTTTGGCCCGGAGAAGGTCGACGTCCAGATTATCGGCTCGTCCGACACCAACGGCCTGGCGGAGAAGACCATCGAGTTTATCGACCAGGCCATCGCCATGAAGCCGGACGCCATCGTCTGCGAGCCCTGGGACCCGTCGATGTTCGCGGCGATTGACCGCGCGGTGGAAGCGGGCATCCCTGTGATGTGCACCAGCAACAAGCCGGACGACATGGGCAAGATTTTTGCCTTCACCGGCACCGACAACGTCCAGTACGGCATCGACGCCGCGGAAGCGCTGGCCAAGAAGATGGACGGCAAGGCCAACATCATGATCATGATGTCCAAGCTGGATATTTCCAACCAGGTGGAGAGCCGCGACGCCTTCGTGAAGACCCTGGAAGAGAAATACCCGGAGATGAAGGTCGTCCTCGTCGAGTTCGACGACGCCAACCTGCAGACGGCCACCGAGAAGTTCGACGCCGCCTACCGCGCCTACCCTGAAATCAACGCCGTGTTCATGCTGGAAGGCACCGGCGCGCAGGCTGCCGCCGCCATCGCCAAGGAGCAGAACCGCGAAGTGGTCGTCCTGGGCGTCGACCCCATCAAGGAAACGCTGGACGGCATCCGCAACGGCGGCATCTGGGGCACCATGGCGCAGAACTTCTACAAGCGCGGCTACGAGTCCATCCGCTTCTGCGTCGAGTACCTGGAAGGGAACACCGACGCGTTCGTGAAGGAAAACGACTCCGGTCTGGTGCTGGTGACCCTCGAAAACGTGGAGACCATCAACGACGACCTGGCCAACGCGACCCGCAAGGTCGGCACCCCCCTTAAGTAATTCACCGGGAAATGACGCCTGCCTGCCGGGCTTCCGGCAGGCAGGCGCTTTGGGACAGGGGGCGTGGCGCGCGGGGGCGCGCCCGCCCGGGAGGATGAAGTGAGAAAGATCAGAATCGGCTGGGCGAGCGTCAGCATCACGCCGGACCGGCCCGTATTGATGCTGGGGCAGATGTACCACCGGGTGTCGGAGTACGTGCGCGACCCGCTGACGGCGACCGCGCTGGCGCTGGACAACGGGGAGAGCCAGGCGGTGTTCGTGTCCCTGGACATGACGGAGCCGCCGCTGGGCCTGGAGGACAGGCTGCGGGCATCCCTGTCGGACCTGGAGGGGTTTGATGTTGGCTGCATATCCATGGGGGCGACGCACACGCACTCCTCGACCGACTTCAACCGCGACTTCCTGCGGGATGACAACGAGGCGGTATTCGGCGCGGACATCCTGCCGCCCCTTGAGATGGACCCGGAGGTTCTCTGGGGCGGGGAGGCGCAGGCCTTCCTGCTGGAGCGGCTGTCGGACGTCATCCGCCGGGCCTGGGAGGGGCGGACGGAAGGCGGGGTCAGCAGCGTCCAGGAATACGCCGTCACCGGCTTCAACCGGCGAGCGACGTTCGCGGCGGACGGCCGGTCCGAGACCGTCATGTACGGGGACTGCTCGCGGGCGGAGTTCACGGGTTTTGAGAACGGCGCGGACAGCGGGGTGGGACTGCTGTACACCTGGGATAAGAAAGGGGCGCTGACAGGGGTCGTGATCAACGTGTCCACGCCCTCGCAGGTGTTCGAGCTGCACCGCTTCCTGACGGCGGACTTCTGGGCCTTCGTTCGGGAGGACGTCCGCTCCTCATTGGGCAGCGTGCACGTGCTGGCGCTGTGCGGCGCGGCGGGCGACGTCAACCCCGTCGACCTGGTGCGCGTGAGCCGGGAGAACAAGGAGGCGCTGAGAATCTGGGGCGGGCAGACGGGCGAGGTGTACCGGAACTTCGACATGACGCGGCTGTGCGCGGGCATCGGCCGCCGCGTGGGGGACGCGGTCCGCCGGGGTCTTTCGGAGGCGCGCGCGTTCATTGACTATGCGCCGGCCTTCGCGCACCGTGTGCTGGAGCTGTCGCTTCCGCTGCGTCAGGTGACGCAGGCGGAATACGAGGAGGCGGCGGAAGAAATCGCGCGCATCCGGTCGACCCACTCCGCGGACAGGCGGATGACGATGGAGGAAGTGGTTCGCGCCTTCGAGCCGCAGGGCGTGGTGCTTCGCTACCGCCAGCAGCAGGAGGAGCAGACGGTCCAGGTGAGGAGCCACGTGGTGCGCATCGGCGACGCGGCGCTGGCGACGAACCCCTTCGAGCTGTTCCACGCCTACGGCCTGCGGATGAAGGCGCGGACGCCAGCGAAGCCGCTGATGGTGGTGCAGCTGTCCAACGGGCTGGGGGGCTACCTTCCCACGCAGGCGGCGATCGAGGGGGGAAGCTACAGCAGCAAGGCGGCGTCGACGCAGTGCGGTCCGGAGGGGGGCGACCGGCTGGTGGAGGAGACGGTCAGGGCGGTGCT